>Ga0207800_1000011_pt1 | contig 159402 bp, 121 predicted proteins | sample LuqExpMetageno11_FD_187769 | JGI IMG/M metagenome (GOLD analysis project Ga0207800, IMG submission 187769) | Tropical forest soil microbial communities from Luquillo Experimental Forest, Puerto Rico - Sample 11 (SPAdes) | ecosystem: Environmental > Terrestrial > Soil > Tropical forest ... | reverse complement strand
TACACACTTACACCCTAAAATTACAACTAAAGAAAAAAAACAAAAGGGGATTTCTTTGCTAAAAACAGAAAGCTTTTATCGATTTTGCAAGAATAACAGGCATAAAGAAAGGAAAGCGAAAGAGGAAAAGCCGTAGAATCACATCAAAAAAATTGATTCCTGTGTCAGGATTTAGCTTTACAGTCTATTTTTTGTTGCGAAAACGGTCAAAGAAAAGTTTTCGAAAATAACTTTTCTTTGACCGTGCAGCTCTATTTTTAGCAATTGTACCTATTATAATAAAGGATACCGAAACCTCATGGGGCAGATTATTTTCTTCAATTCCGTTTTATCGCAACCGAATCGGATGAAACAGCAGTCGAATCCGACTCCAATCCATTGCCGTAATTGAGTTCTATCATCTGCAAATTCTCCGGACTTACCGGATAAATAGCCACAATTATAATTCCTGCCTGCTTAAGACCAACGATCAATTGCGATTTGCTTTGAAGAATACAGACATTATCGTTGGAATGTTTTACATCTTTCGTATAGCCGTTCAAGGCTGTTTCGAGTAATTTAAGTACACCACCTTCTTTTCCCACAGATTTTCCGGTTATCTTGATACGATACGTAAAACCTGTATGTTTATAGTCGGGCTTCAATGTATAGGTAAAACCTAAATTGCCGTTATATTTCTCAGTCCAGGGATTTCCCAAGATGAAAAAATCGAGGGTAGCATCATTCGAGAGTCTTTCTGCTGTTATAACCTGATGCTCGGAACTGCTTTTATTGAAATCGGTTTCCGTTTTTTTGAACTTCGAATAAATGACAGACAACGGCGAATTAAAACTTATTCCGGCTACAGTATTAATAGTAATGTCTTTTTTTAATCTATTTATAATAGCATCCTGATCGAAATAATCTGAAGTGACACTCTCGAACGCCGATGCTCCGGTCTGCAAATAGGTTTTAAGATCTTCGGAAATGGCATCATAAAGCGGCTGGATATTATATTTACCTTCTTTACTTACAAATCCGCCTTTGCCACCAATCGTTACCCAAGCTATTTGTCCATTGAAAGGTAGTGCTGTATCAAATTGCGGATCGATAACCGCTTTCCCCTTCTTATTAATGTATCCCCATTTATCTCCCAATTTTACCGGAGCTTGTTCACTTACACCAAAAGGTTCTGCTTCGGAGAATTGCGGTTCAATAATAATCTTGGCTTTCTGATCACACCAGCCCCATTTATTATTCTGCTTGATCTGATATTGGTTCTGGTCAGCTTTCATTTCCTGAAACAGCGGACTGATACTATACTTTCCGGTAGCATCAATCACTCCCCAGTTTTTGCCAGACGAAACAACCGCTTTGCCATCTATGAAATCTTTGGCATTGGTATATTGATGATTTATGACCAGTTTTCCAGCGGTATCAATATATCCCCATTCGCCGGCAACATTTGCCACAGCACATTTTCCATCGTTGAAATTGCTTACAGCAGAATATTGGGGAGGAATTGTCACGGTACCGTTTTTATCTACAAATCCCCATTTTTGGTTGACACTATCTGTTGCGACACTGAAAGCTGCCAGCCCGTCTTTAAAAATCCGGACCGATTTTGCTACCGGCAACTTGAATAACGTCTCCCCTTTGGTGTTGATGGCTTCCGGGGCTCCATTTTCGGGGACTACCCAAGCTACCTCTTCGCTAAAAACGGTTGCTTCTCTATAGGTTGCTTTTACGGCAAAACTGCCATCCTCTGAAATAAAACCCCACGAAGGCTTACTTCCAAATGTTTGAACCAGGGCCATCTTGTTTCTGAAAACAGTGGCTTCTTTAAATTGCGGATTAATGATAATCTTTCCCTCCGGATTGATATACCGATAAACAGCTCCATTCCGCACCGGGAGCAAATTAATTACAGGGGTTTCTTTCTTTGTTGAACCACACGCGATCAACAGAATTGCCATCAGCACATAACTGATTTGTCTCAATTGTCTTTTCATCTTTCAATATATAATCTACGCAAACCATCCGGATGCGTTTCCCAATACTCATCTTTAAATTACATCGGATCCACATCCAGATTTATCCACAAAGCTTTAAACTTGGGTTCGGCAAGAAGCTGATTGGTTACCTGGCGGAGAATTTCCTTCGCTTTTTCGGCAGAAGCTTCCACTTCGAACTTCAGCAGAATGTGTTTGATGTACATGTTTTGAATACGCGATATGGACGGAACATTCGGCCCAAGGACACGATTTCCGAACACGGCGCGTAAATCGGCAGCCATTCGGGCTGAAGCCTGATTCAATACGCTTGAGTCGCGATGGCGAATCACAATTTGAATCATGCGGAAATACGGCGGATATTTAAACAGTTTGCGTTCGTCGCACTGGGTGGCAAACATAGCCTGATAGTCGTTTCGGATAACCTGCCCGATAACAGGATGCTCGGGCGACGAAGTCTGGAGAATCACCATTCCGCGTTTATTCTTCCGTCCGGCCCGCCCACTGACTTGCGCCATTAATTGGAACGCGCGCTCGTGCGCGCGAAAGTCGGGGAAGTTAAGCATGTTGTCGGCATTGAGAATTCCAACCAGCGAAACGCATTCGAAGTCGAGCCCTTTCGACACCATTTGGGTGCCAATCAGGATATCCACCTTATGTTGCTCGAAGTCGGCAATGATTTTTTCGTAGGATTTTTTAGAACGGGTAGTATCCAAATCCATGCGGCTCACGCGAGCCTCGGGGAAAATAAGTTTTATTTCGTCTTCAATTTTTTCAGTCCCGAAACCTTTAGTGGAAAGTGTTCCGGGTATTTTACAAGCCGGACAGACAGTTGGAATAGCTTCGGTGTATCCGCAATAATGGCACGTAAGCGTATTGAAAGCCTTGTGAACGGTAAGACTGACATCGCAGTTTTTGCAATGCGGCACATAGGCACAAGCCTTACATTCTATATACGGTGCATAGCCACGACGGTTCTGGAACAGGATAACCTGTTCTTTATTTTGAAGTGCTTTTGAAATTCTTTCGAGCAAGGTATCCGTAAAATGGCTTTCCATTTGCTTTTTGCGGTACGCTTCCTTGGTGTCTACCACCAGAATTTCTGGCATAGCCATATCTTCGTGACGTTGGTTCAATTCCACGAAGCCGAATTTACCATTCTGCGCATTTTGATAGGTTTCGATGGCGGGAGTTGCCGTTCCGAGCAAGGTTTTTGCACCGTGCATGGAGGCCAACACAATGGCGGCATTGCGGGCATGATAGCGTGGAGCCGGATCATATTGCTTGTAACTCGACTCATGCTCTTCATCCACAATGACCAGTCCCAGTTGGCGGAAAGGCAGGAAAATGGACGAACGGACACCGATAATGACATCGTAACTTTTATCGGTAAGCACATTGTTCCATATTTCGACGCGTTCGGCATCCGAGAATTTGGAATGATACACCCCGAGGCGTTTGCCGAATACCCGTTTCAACCGCGTGGTTAACTGCGTGGTCAGGGCAATTTCGGGAACAAGATACAACACCTGTTTTCCTTCGGCGAGTACCTTATTAATAAGGTGTATGTATAATTCGGTTTTGCCACTGGACGTAACACCGTGCAACAACACCACCGGTTTTTCAATAAATTGTTTTTCAACGTCCCTCAAAGCCACCTGCTGGAACTCATTGAGCGGGTAAACGGCAGCAGTCTGCACATCCGAAATATCCAACCGTCCGATTTCTTTCAGGTAGGTTTCCAGCACCCCCCGTTCTACAAGTCCGCTGAGCACCGCAGCCGAGGCACCCGATTTTTCCATCAGCTCTTTGCGCGAAACTTCACGGCGCTTAGACGGAATAAGGCATTTCGACATATCGATGTACATCATCAGCACATCCAGTTGTTTTTTGGCCCGGCTCAGGTCGTCGAAAATTTTGCGGAGATTATCTTCCTGCATCGCTTCGGCGGACATGCGCACAAAGGTTTCGTTCTTCACGCGAAACTTATCGGTGAGTTCTTCACTGACTTCTAGCGCTCCTTTTGCCAACAATTTGGTAAGCGTTGGCATCACGTCGCGCATCTCAGTCACTTTATTCAGTTCGGTAATGGTTACCGGTTTACCTTCCGACAAAGCCATCAGCACCTTTTCTTCTTTTTCTGAAAGAACTGCTTCGGCTTCAAAATCGGGGTTGATGCACACTTTGGTTTCGCTTTCGAGCTTCAAACCCGCCGGAACCGCAGCCTGATACACATCGCCCAGAAACGCCTGGTAGTAGGACGCAATCCATTCCCAAAACTTCATTTGCGGACGGCGAAGAATCGGTTCCGAATCAAGCAGGCACACAATATCTTTGGCTTCGTAAACCGTAGGCATAACCGTGTGAACGAGATACACCACGGCGGTGTACATTTTCTTTTTGCCAAACGGCACCACCACCCGCATGCCAATGCGCACTGCGTCCGCCCATTCGTCCGGCACGGAGTAGGTAAAAGTATTGGGCAATGGCAATGGCAATATGACGTCGACGTATTTCATAAGACCCCTAACCCCTAAAGGGGAATTAGATTAGTATAGCTTGATTATTAGATTCTTTATTATAAAACTTAATTGATTGATCAGTTTATCAATGTCTATTGTAGATTCTTCAGACAGCACAAGTTAGTTTCCGGTTTTTCTTCTTGCAAAGGTAAAAAATAATGTTGGAAGCGGGGTTGGATAGCAGCGTTTAGTTTAAAGGGAAAATATTTCAAGGTAAAAAGATCAATGTCACGGGATAATCCATATTTATATGATCCAGTTATTCATTTAAATAATAAGTTTGCTAGATAAATTTATTATTCAACTACATTATATCTATTTTTACATACACTATTTTATTATTCCACTATATTATTTTTATTATTTGGTACACTATTTTATTATTCTACCTAATTATATTTATTTTTAATATAAAATAATAAAACATTCCCAGATATTAATTGTTTCATATAATAGATTTTAAATTTATATTTATGGAAAATACAATCATTGATATTGAAAAAAAGAAAAAAGTAAGACATAAAACTTACAAAACAATGGATTATTGGATTGAGAAAATGAAAGAAGCATTTGGCAATGCAATGATACCTGCTATTTATCCCCATATGCTGACTGTAGGATACGATGAGGCACGGATTGCGGCGTTGCAACAAAAAGTGAATGACCTGATACTGCTTTCGGCAAGGCAGGTGGCAGCTAAAGCCAATAAAATTGGTGCAACTGATGCCCACTTGCGTAAGCAGCAAGAAATAAACCGGCTCTACAGCAAGCACCGGGCATTGCTCAAAGTCCTGTTGGGCAACGATACGCTGGCAAGCACCACCCTGCAGCTCAACGTACGGAAAAAGAAAGATTACAGCAACTGGTTTCAGGAAGTACATAATTTATACACGCAACTGACCCAAAACCCCGGGCTTGCCGCGCAAGCCGCTACGGTGGGAATAACCGCCGGTGAGCTGGATACCCAACTGCAGAAACTCGCTGCCCTGCAAACCGGCAACGAAAACGCTCAGGCCCAACTGGCCACAGAACTACGCGACAAGGCATTTGCCGAACTGCGAAAAGAATACGCCCAATACATTAAATACGCCAAGATATTGCTGCCCGGTGACCCAATGCTGGAAGCAATAGGCATTACGGTGCGAAGCCGGCGATAGAAAGCTGCCGGAAAAATCCGTATCTTTGCACCCTCCTTTTTTATAATGAAGAGGTGACAAATAAGCACGGCTTCAAATACAAACATAAACTTTATGCAAATATACCTCGCACCCCTTCAGGGACTCACCGATTGGATTTTCCGGGAATCGTACACCGAACATATTGGTGCGTTCGATAAGACCTTTACACCTTTCGTGAGGGTGCAAAACGGGGAATTCTATCGCCCAAGCCAGTGCAACGATTTGTTGCCCGTGCATAACAACCATCAAAAACCGGTTCCACAATTTCTGGGGAAAGATGCAGATTCCTTTCACCGCTTCGAGGAGCTGTGCCTCGAACACGGTTACGCCGAGGCCAATATAAACCTGGGTTGCCCGTATCCGATGGTCACCGGCAAACGGATGGGTGCCGGATTGCTGGCACTGCCGGCCGAAGTAAACGGATTGCTGGAAGGTATTTTTGCTGAAACTAAATTGAAAATATCCATCAAATGCCGTCTGGGAATGGAAAACGTGAATGAATTCGAACAGTTGATCCCTGTTTTTAATGCATTCCCGCTGGAAGAAATCATTATCCATCCCCGCGTGGGCAAACAGCAATACAAAGGCGAAGCTGATATGGAAGCTTTTGCGCGTTATGCCCCGCTGCTTAACCATCCGGTTTGTTATAATGGTGATTTGTCGACTGCAGCCGATGTAGAAAAGCTTCAGCAGGTGGCTCCGCAGGTAGACCGGATCATGATTGGCCGTGGAATACTCCAACATCCATTCTTATTGGCTGAGATACGCAAACAAGATATTTCGCATAAAGAAAAAGTAGCCATGCTGCGAGGTTTTCATTTAGCTGTCATAGAACATTGCAAACAAAAATACTCGGGCGACTTGCACTTTCTGAAACGATTGGAAGAAATGTGGGAATACCATGCCGAAGCATTTGAGGACGGAAGAAAGATTTACAAGCAAGTGAAGAAGAGCAAAACCCTAGTGCAATATGAAGCCGTGGTTTTTCAGGCACTAAATGAAATGGAGTAAATCTTTATCAACCGCTGTCAAGGTATCCAACCGTTGACAGGGTTGCCCGAAACTATATATTATACCGAAGGCAAATATCATTTATGGCTACATCCTTCCAAGTGATCGTTCACCATACCCGCCGCCTGCATAAAAGCATAACAAATTGTTGAACCCACAAACTTGAACCCGCGTTTGAGCAAATCTTTGCTCATGGCATCCGATTCGGGTGATTTTGCCGGAATCTCCGCATTGCAGGTGGGATGGTTCATCAACGTTCCGCCTCCGGTAAATTGCCAGATATAACGGTCGAACGTCCCAAACTCAGCTTTCACCTGAATAAAAGCTTTGGCATTGCCCACCGTAGCACGGATCTTCGCCTGATTGCGAACAATGGAAGCATCTTGCATCAGGCTTTGTATCTTCTCCTCGTCGTACAACGCGATCTTTTCCATCTCATAATTATCAAAGGCCCGGCGGAAATTCTCTCGTTTATAAAGAATCGTACGCCAGCTCAACCCCGCCTGAAAAGCATCCATCACCATAAATTCAAAGAGCTTGCGGTCATCGTGAAGCGGCACGCCCCATTCCTCATCGTGATATGCACGCATCAGGGCATCTTCGCCCGGCCAATTGCAATCGGCATGTAAATCTAAACTCATATTTAATTGTTTATTTGGTTTCAGGAAGAAGAAATGTAGTAATTTTGTGTCTTTAATAAAGTCTGCTGCAAAGTTAGAATTCTTTTTCTAATCCACTATAATGAATTGTGTATTATGACTCACACTATAAAAATTAATCCTTACGAAATAATCGAAAAATACTACCCCAAGGGCAGCGAGATTCACTATGTCCTGGTTACACACAGCGAGCAGGTAAGGGACAAGGCGCTGAATGTTGCATTAAACCATCCCGAATTACATATCGACACTCAGTTCATTTCCGAAGCTGCCATGCTGCACGATATTGGCATTTTCTTGTGTGACGCACCCCGCATTCATTGCCACGGTTTACATCAATATATTCAACACGGTTATTTGGGAGCCGACTTGCTGCGCGAGGAAGGATTGCCCCGCCATGCATTGGTATGCGAACGGCACACAGGTGTGGGAGTCAGCCTGGAAATGATTCTGAAAGGCCAGTTGCCCCTGCCTCACCGCAACATGCTGCCCGTCTCACTCGAAGAGCAGGTAATTTGTTATGCCGATAAGTTCTTTTCTAAAACCCAGCTGGACGAGGAACATTCAATTGAGCGAATCCGGTATTACCTGGAACGGTACGGGGAAGCAGAAGTCAGGAAGTTTGACAACTGGCACACCATGTTCGACTAAAACAGGTTGGTTTAATTAAACTTGTGCGAGAACCCGACACTGATCAGTTGTTTGAACTGCACATTTGCTTTTGATCCAATTACTGTATTGTCGAATCGCGGGTTAAACGAGATACGTGTTGACAAAAACCGGTTGATTGCCATGTTGCACACCATTTCCCAATCAATTTCCACCTTCTGGTAATTGGTGTAAAACGATAATTTTGAATCGAGCTGGATATCCGGATTAAACGTATAGGAAAGAGTGGATTTAAACGAGCTACCCACCTCACTTAAATGATTCTCTCCGGCTTTAATACCAAAAAGATTGGGATTGACATGTACATTGTCGCTTACATAAATGTATTTAAACGCAACCGGAGATAACATCAATGAGAAAATCTTCTTGTATTTGTAATCCAAACCCACCCCGACATTCAACCGCACCGGAGTAAGAAACGAAGTTTTCATCTCGGTGGAATTAATCCCGTTGTAACTATGGAATAACTGCGTTGAAAAATCGACAGAACTACTATAAAAGAAATTACCACCGGCCTTCACACCTAATTTACTATTAATTTTCACCACGTCATCATTGGTACTCAACGCTCGCAACGTATCGCCTGCAACCGAGTTAAACCCGATATGCCATTCAGCATTATTCTCCCATTGGATATTTTTTTTATTATCATAGTTCAATTGTCCGGACAAGATTCCCAGGATTGCTATGTTACTATTTCCACCCTGATACCAATTGCCTGAAACAACACTCTCTGAAAACTGGGCCAATGCGTTGGCTTTATGCGTCCAGGGTCCCATTTTTTCTCTTCTTACTATCAATTTTCTCCGGTATCTGTTGGCATCATCCTTATCATTGGTAAATTTCACCCTCGGTACATGCTGGTCATCAATAAAATGATTTTTGTTTATCTCCGGGTCTGGGAGGTCATCGATAGTTGTGTCGTACAAATAAATAGCCTTGCGGGTAATTTCATCGCGGGCAAACTGCCGCAAGTCAGCAATGATTTGCTCCGTAGTTTGGGTTTTTATCGGTTTCAGTCCCCCATCACTTAAAGTCGAAGCTTTGCGTCCATAATATAAAGTCGCATAATCGGGTGTAACATCCCAGTTGAAATCGTAAGGTATACCTTTGTATACTAATTCAATCAAAAAAGGATTAGCTAAATATAAAAGAGAATCTGATTTTGTTACCACACGCTTAGCCAGAATAGCAGTTGTATCAATATGAAGCGATTTGACGATATCAATGATCGGATCAGCCTTTGGAGTAGTAATGATTGCCTTATTCCCGGCTGCTTTATGATTTGGATTTCTTCTGGCAGGACGTGGTTTCGAAATTTTAACGGGAACAATCGTATCCTGCAAAACAGCTTGCATAAAACTGTCTGTATTTAAAATTTCACTGCGCTTGTTTGGAGTACTTTCCAGTTGAGTTGAGGGTAAAATGGCAAATCCATTTTGTATAAATAAGAAAGAAACAACCGTAAAAAACACCTTTGACTTCATAACTTGAAAATTAAATCATTTTATATCGGGGCATTTGGTTTCGGGAACAACAACCCCGATCCTCAATAATTATCGAAACCGGTAGGTAAAGCCTTATTCCCGGTTTTTGCACCCAGTTCTTTTATCTTTTCTGCAGTACGGATTATATTCCCGGTACCGTCTTTCATTTTCTTCATGGCATCATCGTACGCATTCGCTGTCCGGTCAATATTTGTTTTAATTTTGACCATGTCTTCGGCAAATCCGATAAACTTATCGTACAACGCACCACTCAAGCGTGCTATTTCCTGCGCATTCTTCGTTTGGTTTTCCTGCTTCCAGATAGACGAAATGGTTCGCAAGGTTGCCAGCAAGGTAGTCGGGCTCACAATCACGATTTTTCGCTCCCATGCATATGAAAATATTTCCCCATCACCTTGCACCGCTACCGAAAACGAAGCTTCGATAGGCAAAAACATCAACACAAAATCAGGTGTGTTCAAACTCTGGGCATTCTGGTAATTCTTTTCACTCAACAGTTTCACATGGCTACGTAACGAACTGACATGTTCCTTCAAATGAATCGTCCGTTGCTCATCAGTTTCCGCCGAAACAAAACGTTCATAAGCAACTAATGACACTTTCGAATCAATAATTATATGCTTGTTGTCCGGCAGGTGGATAATTACATCCGGCCGTTGCACACTCATATCAGCTCCGTCCACCACTTCTTCACGCTCGTACTCCTCCCCTTTAGTTAGACCCGAACGCTCCAAAACCCGTTCCAGTATGACTTCGCCCCAGTTTCCCTGTTTTTTTATATCACCTTTTAATGCTCTGGTCAGATTATTGGCTTCTTCGCTGACACGTGCATTTAATTCGGTGAGCTTTCGCACTTCTTCGCGCAAACTTACCTTATCGCGTAATTCTTTATCGTAAGTTTCATCTACCTTTCTCTCAAAAAGTTGAATCCGCTCTCTCAAAGGATTCAGAATCTCGCTCAAATTTTTATGATTCGATATGGCAAACTCGTTCGAACGCTCTTTCAATATTTTAGTAGCTATGTTTTCAAATTCAACCGTGAGTCTTTTTTGCAGATTTTCAATCTCTAATTTCTGATTTTCGAGCTTTTCGGCTAAATTTTCATTGACGGTTTTCAAAGTAGCAACTTCTATGCCACGATTGTTAGCCATTTTTTGAGATAAAACCAGTTCCTGCTGCACCTGCTCCAAGTCCTCTGATTTCATTCGGAATTTTTCAAGTGCTATCGACTTTTGCATTTCAATCTCATTTTGAGTCAACAACAAATTCCTTTCATTTGTCTCAAATGAAGAGCGAAGGGCAGTTTGTTTGCGTAAACTAATAAACCATGCCACAAGAAAACCTACAAACAATGCAGACAATACCAGAATGTATTCCATAATTTTAGATGTTTTACATGTTTTTTCTAAAACATAAAAGAGATGAAAAGCCGATAATTGGGATCAATCAAATAACGTTGGATGATCTTCCTCCATTTTGCGGATGATGGTCATCATAAGTGCTTCACGAATAAATTTAGATTTATTCTGGACTTTATATTTCGCCAGATAGCGATTTAAGGCTTTGTTTTCCTCATCGTTGAGGGTAAATATTTGTCGGTGCGTTCTCAAAGAATTGCGTTGCGAAGCAGGAATTGAAGTTTTCTTGGCCATAGGGAGTGAATATTCAGTACAAAAATAATATTATCCCTGCACAATCACCGGTTTTATAACAAAAAACTGTATTTTTGAAAATATTTTGGTGATTATCTGAGCTTTCCACTTTTACAATCATTATTTACAACGCTGAATTATGGCAGAACACAATAAACTGGGCGAACTGGGTGAAGAACGTGCCCAAGCATATTTACGCTCAAAAGGCTTTCATATACGGCACACCAATTGGCAATGTGGCAAGTTGGAGCTCGATATTATTGCAGAAAAAGATGATTGGCTAATAGTAGTGGAAGTCAAAACGCGCTCCACTGAAACTTTCGAACATCCGCAAGAAGCAATAACTCTGCGAAAAATTCGCAATATCATCAATGCTACTCATGAATATATTCTTCAATTCGACTGGCATGGCGAAACCAGATTTGATGTTATTTCAGTCATTCCACATGGGCAGATATTCAAAATCGAACACATTGAAGATGCATTTTTATCACCGGTCAACTAAGCTACAAAATATATATCCAATTTTATTTTATTATTTATGCTTTTCTCTTTGTATTTAGATATTTATGCAATATTTTGAGTTGAAAAAATGTTTTAAAATATATCTTTTTATGTTTTATGTATCAACTTGTTTGCTTACTTTTGCACAATCAATGACAAAGATTATAAAAATTGTCAGTTGTTGTTTGTTTATTAATAAAACTATTCAAAATGAAATCATTAGAAAAAAGTGTAGCTGAAAAACTGCTAAAGATCAAAGCCGTAAAATTACAACCCAACAATCCATTCATATGGGCATCGGGATGGAAATCGCCAATATATTGCGACAATCGCAAAACATTATCATATCCACAAACCCGCAATTTTATCAAAGTTGAATTAGCGAGATTGATCATGGAAATGTATCCTGAAGTAGAAGTAATAGCCGGAGTAGCAACTGGTGCAATAGCTCAAGGCGCCTTGGTAGCCGACGTTTTAGGACTACCCTTTGTGTATGTTCGTCCAACTCCAAAAGATCACGGATTAGAAAATATGATTGAAGGTGACTTACGTCCTAAACAGAAAGTAGTGGTTATTGAAGATTTGATTTCTACCGGCGGAAGTAGCTTAAAAGCCGTAGAAGCTATTCGCAAAGATGGTTCTGAAGTGCTTGGTATGGTGGCTATTTTCACATACGGTTTCCCTGTGGCTGAACAAAAGTTCAAACAAGCCAAAGTAAAACTTACTACACTTTGCACCTACGACGCAGTCTTATCTGAAGCTTTGGCTACCAATTATATTGCTGCTGAGGATATTGAAACTTTGCAAGAATGGCGGCAAAATCCTTCAACCTGGAAAACCGAATAATTATAAACCTACAAGTACAGATTTACTCAGTTACTATTTAAGTATGGCGAACAAATAATTTACGAGTAAAAAAACGTGTCAAACAAATGTAATTGGCAGCATTTGGTAAATTTGTTCGGCAATAAATTGTAAATCTTGAAATTGCAATTAAAAATATATGACAACATACGAAAGCGATATAAAAACCATTTCTTCGAATGAAGAAGTGGTTTTTGGCATACTTAGCGATCTGAATAATCTTCAGAAAATCAAAGGAAACCAGAATTTAGCCGACAAAGCCAAAGATCTTCAATTCGACACAGATAGTTGCAGTTTTGTGGTAGATGGGTTTGGCAAGATGGGATTCCGCATAGTGGAACGCGAACAGTTCAAAACCATCAAAATGACTTCAGAGCATGCTCCGGTAGAAGTGAATGTGTGGATTCAATTGAAACAAATTGCAGAAAATCAGACTGCAATGAAGTTGACCCTAAAAGCCGAACTGCCAACTATGATTAAAATGATGGTTGACAAAAAACTCAAAGAAGGAATAAATGCAGTTGCTGATTTACTGGCTAACGCATTAGGTTCGAACCCTCTTTAGCAGGGTAAACAATTGTACGCATGCTTATTTTTTGAACAAACAAAACCACCACTCTGGCTTAAAGGTCGCATTATTACAGATAAGATTATGAAAACAAAACTCTGGGAGAAAAATACGCAGGTAAATGCTAAAATTGAAACTTTTACTGTTGGTCGCGATCGCGAAATGGATGTCTTTCTGGCCAAATATGACGTACTCGGTTCAATGGCACATATTCGTATGCTTCAATCAGTTGGACTACTTCAGACCAATGAGCTAGAAGCCCTGCTGGGTGAACTCAAAAAAATTTATCAGTTAGCAGATTCTGCAAACTTTACTATCGAAGAAGGAGTAGAAGATGTTCATTCACAAGTAGAGTTAATGTTGACCCGTGAGCTGGGTGATATGGGAAAAAAAATCCACAGCGGACGTTCTCGTAATGATCAGGTATTAGTTGATTTAAAGCTTTTTGCCCGGGCTGAAATAGAAAAAACCGTTAACTCTGTTTCCGAACTTTTTGATGTGCTTATTTCACAAAGTAACCGATATAAAGAAGTTTTAATTCCAGGTTACACACATTTGCAAGTCGCCATGCCTTCTTCTTTCGGACTTTGGTTTGGTGCCTACGCAGAAAGTTTGGCAGACGATTTACAACTTTTACTCTCTGCCTGGAAAATAACCAACCGCAATCCTCTTGGATCAGCCGCCGGATACGGCTCATCTTTCCCCCTCGACCGCCAACTGACCACAGATTTACTTGGTTTTGACAGCATGAATTACAATGTGGTATATGCTCAAATGGGACGGGGAAAAATGGAACGCACTGTAGCAAATGCATTGGCTGGTGTTGCCGCCACTATTGCAAAATTAGCCTTTGATGCTTGCATGTTTACGTCTCAGAACTTTGGATTTATCCGGCTGCCAGATGAATTTACCACCGGTTCCAGCATTATGCCACATAAAAAAAATCCGGATGTATTTGAACTGACACGCGCCAAATGCAATAAGTTACAATCACTTCCTCAGCAAATAATAATGATTACCAATAATCTGCCATCCGGATATTTTCGCGACTTGCAAATTATCAAAGAAGTTTTCGTTCCTGCGTTTGCAGAACTAACTGATTGTTTAGAAATGACTGCCATGATGATGGCTCAGGTTGAAGTAAATACAAAAATTCTTGATGACTCTCGTTACGATTACTTATTCAGTGTCGAAGAAGTCAACCGCTTAACTTTAGCAGGTATACCTTTCCGGGATGCCTACAAGCAAGTTGGACTCGAAATTGAGGCCGGAAACTTTAAACCGAATAAATCTATAAATCACACCCACCAAGGTAGTATTGGAAATTTATTTAATGACAAAATTTGTGGATATAAAGATGCTATTTTAGCGGAATTCACCTTTAAGAGGGTAAAAGACGCAGAAATACATTTGTTAGAGTAAGAAACACATTCAGACAAAACATATCTATCTGCAAATTAGCCAGATAACTTAAGCCGACTAATAAGTCGGCTTTTTTTGTGTAATTATTTTCAATATTGAACAAAAAAAAACATTCAAAAATTATTGTTGAGTTAATTCATGTTGTTACATTTGCAAAATCATACATCTTAGTTCATACTCATTTTAAATTTATCAATATGAAAAGAAACACAACAATTATCTTATTTATCCTATCTTGCTTTTTTGATATTTGCGCCCAAAAGGCTCCAATGAAATACGGAAAAGTAGATCCGGCAGATCTAGCAATGAAAGTTTATCCCGCCGATTCGAGTGCTTCAGCAGTAGTTTTATGTAATTATGGCTATTTTGACTCCAATGAATTACAGTTTGTTCATCAAATTCGCATCAAAATTCTAAAAGAAGAGGGAAAAAGTAGTGGAAATTTTTCTGTACCTGCTTCCGAGAAAACAAATGTCAAAGGTCAAACTGTCAATCTTGAAAATGGAGTTCCTGTAGTTACAAAACTAAACAAAGAAGGAATTTTCATTGAACGTGTCACCAAAGGCGTATATAGAGCTCGGGTAGCTATGCCTAATGTAAAAGTCGGTTCAGTAATTGACGTTGAGTTTTACTATACAGGACTGCCGTCTTATTGGGATTTTCAGAAAACAATTCCAATGCGATGGAGCGAACTGATCCTTGAAGAAAATGTCAATTTCTCATTTCGGAAAAATTTCACAGGCTACATCGCTCTTTCTGAAGCTTCTGATTCCAGATGGGTCACTAAGGATGTCCCCGCTTTTAAGTCAGAAAAATTCGTGAATAATGTTGAAAACTACCTGACCCGTATGAATATTGAACTCTCTAGTATTCATATTCCAGGACGATTATATAAGGATTTTGCAACAGATTGGGAAGCTGTCGCAAGAACTTTACGTAACGATGACGATTTTGGAGGAGGTATCAGTTCTATAAGCTTTTTCCTAAATGGACTTGAAAAAGAAATCAGGAAAACAACATCAAGCCCAGAAGAACGATTGGCAAAAGCCTACGATGAAATAAAAAAGATTAAGTGGAATAACGAAGAGTCTGTTTGGATTTCCAGTACAGGCCTAAGTCATGCTTTCAGCAAAAAAATTGGAAGTGAGGCTGACATAAATTTAAATTTGGTTTTATTACTTAGAAAATTAGACATAGATGCTAATCCTATGGTACTAAGCACTCGCGGAAACGGTCTGCTTCCCCCATATTCTGTAAGTTTGGATCGATTAAATTATGTTGTAGCACACGTAGTAATAGGAGATAAAACCTATTTGCTAGATGCCTCCGAGGATAATCTACCGTTAGGCATGCTGCCCGAACGAACCATTAATGGACGTGGTCTGGTAATAAAAAAAGAAGCTCAGGAGTGGGTAGATTTAATGCCAAAAAAGAAAGATAAATCTACATCATTTATAAATCTAAAACTCTCGCCCGATGGGACTATGAAAGGTGAATGGAACAAGATATACTACGATTACAGCGCATTGGATCAACGTAGAAATTACAAAAAGTTCAATAGCCAAGATGAGTATCTGAAGTCTATTGAAAGCAATCACATAGGGCTTTCTATTGAAAACTATACGCTAGCCGGACTCGACAGCTTACAACAACCCTTACGGGAAAATCTATCAGTCGTTGTGAAAAATAAAGCTACAAAGGCAAACAATCAACTATATATAAGTCCATTATTGTTTGATAAATATACAGAAAATCCTTTCAAAGCTGAGCAACGTGTTTATCCTGTAGATTTCACCACCCCAATAGAAGAAACACAAATTTTCTCGCTTGAATTACCTGCCGGTTATTCTATCGACCAATTGCCTCAAAATATCAAACTTTCATTACCGGAGAATAGTGCTAACTTTCAAATGATTTCTTCTGCTGATGAAAATAAGATTCAGGTCTTATTTAAACTAAATATAAATAAACCTGTCTTTATCCAAGCCGAATATCAGGATTTAAAAACATTCTTTGATGAATTAGTGAAGAAACAATCTGAAATGCTGATAATAAAAAAAATATAAAACATGAATAAAAAAATCTGTATATACATTTTCTCATTTCTCTCTTTGGCAACTGCAGCAGCTAAAGAATTGAAATATCCGGTAAGTGAAATTCCTGTAAATCTAAAAGAAAATGCACACACAGTAATGCGCATTTATCAACAGGAAGTAGAAATAAAGTCTGAGAAATCTGTAATTATCACTATTACTGAAGTACGCACAATACTAAATAAAAACGGTGAAGACAACAGTTATTTCAGAGAAACTTACGATCCCATGGATAAAATCACAGGATTGAAGGGCAAAGTTTATGATGAACAAGGAAAACAAATCCGAAGCTTCGGCAGCGACGATGTTATAGACCGTAGCAGCATAAGTGGATTTTCGATGTATGAAGACAATCGGGTCAAAATAATCGATCCAAAGTGCAAAACCTTCCCTTTTACCGTCGAATACACTTACCAAATTGAATCAAAACAGACTCTGTTCTTTCCGTCGTGGAGTCACGGCAGTGAGAATATTTCATATGAAAATTCCTCATATATTGTCAAAGCACCTTCAGGTTATGGTTTAAGATACAAAGAATATAATTTACCCAAAGGAGTAGTAAAAACAAATCAAGATGGAAAAGATGTATACACCTGGACACTTAATAATCTAAAAGCAAGAATTAATGAACCAATGTCGTCAATCATTACGCCGGATTATCCATTAGTACTAATAGCTCCCAGTAATTTTGCATTTGCAGAAACTAAAGGATCCGCTGAAAGTTGGAAAGAACTGGGCAAGTGGGCAACTACCTTAATTGAAGGCAAGGATAAACTCTCAGAAACCACCATAACCAAAATGAGGGAGATTGTAAAAGATTGTAAAACTGATTTTGAAAAAGTAAAAAGAATATACGAATATATGCAGCAAAAAACGCGTTATGTCAATATATCGGTGGGAATTGGGGGTTGGCAACCATTTGACGCAATGGTTGTAGATAAGTTTTCATACGGAGATTGCAAAGCGCTATCAAATTACACTAAAGCGCTCTTATCGGCTGTAGGTATAAGTTCATACTACACGTTGGTAAGAGCCGGAGCTGAAAGCAATTGTATTGACGAATCTTTTCCATCAAGTCATTTCAACCATGTCATCGTATGCGTTCCATTGTCGAAAGATACCATCTGGTTGGAATGTACAAACCAGCGTATGCCATGCGGCTACAATGGCGATTTTACCGACGACAGACAAGTGTTATTGATTGACGGAGAAAATAGCAAGCTGGTTCGCACAAGAGCTTATTCTGCCAGCGAGAATTACACAGAGAGACATTCAAATATAAATCTGATTAATGAACAGTCTGCAACAGCTGAGGTCAAAACCATATACAAAGGATTATCCTACGACAATATTTTGCCAGCCTATTATGCGGATGATGCTGATAAAAAGAAAATCGTAACTCAAAGTATCCAACTTCCATCATTTTCCTTAGATCAATTTTCTTACAAAGAAAACAAAAACATGACACCTTCATTTGAAGAGAATCTCAACATATCATGTACAAATTATATTCACAAATTGGCGAATGATGTTGTATTACTTCCGGTGAATTTCATGAATAAATTAAAGTCAATACCAGAAAAAATACGCAATAGAAAAACCAGCATGTGCATTCGTCGACCACAGATGGAGATTGACACTACAGTTTATAAACTACCTGCCGGATACCAAGTGACTGAATTACCTGAGAAGTTTTTGATTTCCAGTAAGTTTGGTAAATACACAGCCCATACAATAATCAAAGACAATTTAATTACTTATATTCGACTTTTTGAACAGTTCAAAGGAACATTCCCGCCGGAGGCATATGCAGAATATCGCGACTTCCTGGAACAAGTTTCAACAGCAGATGAAGCTGTAGTAAGCTTAAAAAAACAATCTGCTATTGCTCAAAAATAAATGTTACACTAAATCAAAAAAACTCCCTCCATTCTGAAGAATGGAAGGAGTTTAACACAAAGCAATACAGCCAATGCAAAATTACGATTTGTTATCCTTCAATGAAAAGTTTAGGCTGGAAGGACAAATAATAACTTGTGTTCACTATACCCCAAATTGACTATACCACTTTGCAAATATTTTTTGGATCTCTATCGATCTATTTGAAACGTGTGGTTGTATATTGAGGGATAAAATTAGGTAAATCGGAGTAAGTGTCCAAAATCTGAGGAAAATACTTTTGGACATCGTGTTTTTCAACTCGCTAATTATGTGCAATATACAATTAGCCCATAACCAATTATTGGACATCTGCCAAATCTGGGCTAAATTTAAGCAAAAACTACTTCAAAATGAGTAAAGCACAAGCAGGGGTGATAAATAAATCAATTCTGAATTATTATTAATTCTCTAAGAAACGAATCCAGTTCTTTAGTAGACTTCAAACTCATTTTTTGAGCTAATCGTTGTTTTAATTTGTACAAACTATTTGCTGTTGTATCGAGAAGCAACATCTTATCGGCATTAGGAATGTCGAGCAATTGCAAACAGCACCAAATAATTTCCCTTTTAGATATTCCGGAATAATCTAATTCTAATCTATCTACAATTTGATTGAAAGTATGATTCATTTCTTGTTTAAACTTAGGCCAATCGTCTAAGTGGAGTATGTTATTGTACATTTCTTTATTCAATCTTACTTTTTCTTGTGGAAACGCATTTCTCCTCATTTCAAGCTGAGATGCTTTTGTATCTTCAATCTTTTTAGACAGATTCAAACTAACAAATTCTTGCTTTTCACTCAATTGCTGTTTAAATAATTCTAATCGAATCTTTTTAAGCTTATTCCGTCGATAAAGAAAGTAGACTATAAAGCTTGACAAAATCAAAACAACCGACAAAATTGATATCACAAAGTTCATATTTCTTTTTGTCCCTTTAGCTTCAATTGCTGTATTATGCAGGTTTTCAAGTACAATACATTTTGTTTGTGATTCTACTTTACGTGTAGAGTCTGAATAATCCTGATATTTACTCATATACTTTCCCATTTGCTTTATATCCTTTCTCAGATATTCTACATTAACTAAAATGCGATAAGATTCACGTTGAGTCTGGAAATCTGCACGATATTTTAGCGTCATCAAAGCGTAAAAATTCGCAGAATCATATTCTGCCTTGTCAAAATACAGATCCGCAAGAAAGAAACAACGGATTGAATAGTTGCTACCTTTAAATGGGAAATGTAAACTGTGCTTTAAATAGAACTGTGCAGAATCAAACTGCTTATGCTGATAATGATTAATTCCCATTTCCTGAAATAAAATTCCACGTAAAATGGAGTCACTTGACAATTTATGCACTTGAGAGTAAAACCAACGAGCCTTATTGTAATCATTTAGAAGTCTATAAGTTCTACCTATTCTCAATAATGCATAAGCCTTATCCTTCATATTTCTTTCATTATTAAAGCAGTTAAGTACGAATATGTACTTTTTTAACGCCTCTTTATAATTTCGTTGAACAGAACAAACATCTCCCAACTCTCTATATATTTCACCTAATAAAGAGTAATTCCTTTTATCTTTTAGACAATCTAATGCTTTAAGATACAAAACAGTAGCATCATCATATTTCTGATTAAGTCTACACGTTCGTCCCCTATAATAATAACAACTCGCTAAATGAGCCTTGTCATTCTGCCTCAAATAATAATTCATTGAGAAATCAATCAGAGAATCAGGCGGTAAAGGTTTGTCATTTTTATCTAATGCTTGAAATAAAAGCACTCCATATAAAGCTCGGTCTGAATTAAATTTAAAATCATGAAATTTAATTCGCTCCAGCATATGTAAGGCCGAATCGGGCTTCGAATACATAATCTGCTCAGCTATTTTCAGGTCATTGGGAGTAAATGAACAGCCGACTAAAAAGATCAAGCAAAAAAACAGAAACAAATTATTTCTAAATCTCATCATATCAGATCAAAACTAATTCTATTAGATATATTGGGTTTATTCCAGATGCAACAAAGCGATTAACTGCAAATGTATAAAATTATAATTTGCAATTAATCGCTTTTTAAAAAAAGCTCAGGTACTAATAGAAAAAATTTATGCTATGTAAACAACACAATCATTTATGACTTCCACAACCAAGTCCTAAAAGCTATTCCGCAAGCAGGATCTTCATTGATATTCAATTTTATATCTCCAAGATCAACCTTTCTTTCATGTATTATTTCAACTTCAGGCAATTGATTCTGCTGATCAGAAAGATTCAACGTTTCTATTAACTCAGATTTCTCATCAATTATCTCTAAAGAGGTCTCTAGTAAAGCATCAGTTAAAGTTGGACCAGGGTTTAATGCAACCTCAACCCGATTAGCTCTCGGATTCCAGCGTTTTTCGTTCAGAGAACCTTTTATAACCGGACTCAAATTGACCAGACCTGTATTTACATTTTTACCGGAAAACACTTCTTCGGCTACTTTTTTATTAAATCTGGTAATTATATCCAAAGCAGTCTCTATATCTACTTGAAGTCCTTCATTTTGTAACTCTCCAAGAATTTCAGTTATAGTAATACTTCGATTATCTAAAACTTTTGTATTATAAATATTTGAATACTTATAATGTTCGTTCTTTGTCAACGACACCTTTAATCTATTTTTCATACAAAACGATGTTATAAAATTTCGATTTCGCTAAAAAACTTATTCTGAAGCGGGATTAATTCCCGCTTCAGAATAAGTTTTTTACAATTGAAAAGCTCCTTTCAGGCTAGTAGTTCCATAAGTAATTTTCAGCGTATAGTTTCCACTATCAAAACCGCCTACTTCAATATACGTTTGCGGAGTTGAATTTGTATCAACATACTCTTGATAAACAATGACACCCGTTGCATCTACAATCGACACTTGAGCAACACCAACTGATTTACTAAATGAAACGCCTAGTTCGGTGTCATTTAAGCTTACAGATACTGGAATAATCGATATTGATCTGGTGAGTGCTTGAGTTCCTTGACTTGGATCATCTTTTTTGAGAGGAACATCAAGAGCAGAAACTGACTGAAATGAGAATGCACAAACCAGCAGCATAAGAATGCCGACAAAAGAAAAATTAATTTTTTTCATAAGAATATATTTTTGAGTGAACATTGGGTAATACTTCTAAAAGGGCGATCTTTCAAGTTGCTAAATTATACATTGGCAGGCATAATAACAAATTTTAGGGTGGAATAAATTAGGACAAGGCATTCCATAAATGCCTCAAAAACAGAAATATACAGCAGGACGGAAAGTTTTTTTTAGGACAAGCTCTTTTTGGAGAGAAAAGCAGGGTCAAAATGGAGAATAAAACCAAACAGATAAGAAGAATTTTAGATATAGCGACTATTTCCCTTCGGACTTATCTTTTAATAATTGATCAAGATCTTTGGTACTTTTTAAATTCATCTTCTGAGTCAACCTTTGTTTTAGTTTATACAAACTTGACGGTTGGCTTTCGAGCACTAAAGCCATATCAGGAGTAGGTATATTTAGCAAAAACAGACAACACCACATTAATTCTTTTCGAGTAATATCACTATTGTTAATTTCCAAATTCGTGATTATGTCGTTGAATGTTTTGTTCATAATACGTTTGAAAGCTTCCCAATCATTCACATGCAAACAGGTATTATATAATTCCTTATCCATTAGTTCCCGTTGAGCTAACGTAGCCTTCTTATACACTGCAGCTTGAGATATTCTGGTTTCCTCTATTTTTTGAATCAGGCTATCTACCAATATGTTTTGCTTTTCATTCAGCTGCACCTCTAATTGCCCTTCTATTTCTTCCAGTTGCTTTTCTTTTCCTTTATTTCTCTGCCGTAAACGATATAGGACATAAAGACTGATCAATATAATTAAGGGTACAATCCACCCCAGCATCGTGAGATATTTTTTTGTCTTGTTTGCCGTTTCTGAGGTTTGATGAAGATCCTCCAATACGGTCGTTTTTGTTTGTATTTCAATTTTTCTTACCGAATCAGAACAAGCTTGATAACGTGTCATAAAAACAGCCATTTGCTTGAAATTTCCACGTGCGTATTCTGAATTAGCTAATATACGATAACAATCTCGTTGCGTAAAAAAATTCGCCGGATATTTCAAGGCAAGCGAAGCATACTGATAAGCTGAATCATATTGTTCAGTATCAAAATATAAATCTGCTAAAGAATAACACCTAATAGCAAAGTTGTTATTTTTGTACGGAAATCGAATACTTTTTCGAAGATAATGCTGCGCTGAATCATATTGTTTAGCCCAATAATAATTAATTCCGATTTCTTGCAGCGCAACCCCACACAATATTGAATCTTTTGTTTGAGATAATGCTTGGATGTAATACTTATGAGATGATCTATAGTCTTTTATTAGCCTATAAGTTCTACCAATATTAAGGATACTGTAACTGGCGTCTATAGGCTTCCCAGCTTTTTTAAAACAATCAACTGAAAGTTGATATTTCTTTAACGCTTCTTTATAGTCCATTTGAAGGGAGCAAATATCACCCATGTCAGCATATATCTTACCCATCAAAACATAATCTTTCTTATCCTGACTACAATCTAAAGCTTTCAAATATAATACAGTTGCATCATCATATCGTTGTGCATTCTTGTAAATGCGGGCTTTATAAAAATAACAACTGGCTAAATGAGGTTTATCATTGGAATACTGATAATAGCTTAAAGAAAGATTAACCAGCGAATCTGGCTGTAAAGGCTTATTATTTTTATCTAATGCTTCAAATAAAAGCAAACCATACAACGCTCTATCTGAATTGGAAAGGTATTGTGGTGATTTTACACGCTGGAGAATTCGTAATGCAGAATCAGGCGCTGTTTCCATAACCTGCTCTGCCGTTTTTATTTCATTGGGCGAGAAAGAACAACCGACTAAAATCAGTAGTAGTATAGGAAAAATTAGTCGGAGTTTATTATGCCAAATTTGCATGCACAAATGGATTTTGAAATGGTGTATTTTAATGCAAAACTACAGATTTTTATTCATTTCTCTAGCCCTAAAATTACAATGTATTTCAAATATCGAGTTAAAAAAATGAACTCGCTGAAAATGAACTCTGACCTACAAGTATTATTGCTAAATATTCGTTGAAAGTGCCTATTCAGGCTACTGCAAGTGCAAAAATGCTTACTTTAACATCATCTATTTCTATCAAAACCCTGACACACGCTTCGAGTGTAGACCCGGTTGTAAGAACATCATCAACTAGCAATATATGCTTTCCAATTAAAGCATTTTTATCTTTCAACTCAAATATTCCCTCTGTATTTTCATACCGTTCAAAAACCGATTTTTTTGTTTGAGTCACATTTTCTTTAACCCTGCATAACGTAGTTACATCCTGAGGAATTTTCAAAATTTCCGATAATCCATTACCAATCCATTCGCTTTGATTATATCCACGTTTCTCCAGTTTCTTCGCATGCAATGGAACTGGAATAATCACATCTATAGAAGCAAAATCTTCTGAATCCAACAAATCTACGGCAGCATATTTACCCAAAACCTGTCCAACTTCTTTATTCCCTTTATACTTCAAACTGTGTAAAAGTTTTTGAAAAGCTGAACCCTTCTGAAAAAAGAAAAAAGCAGTTCCACGATAAATCGGAACTTTACCCCAGAAACGCTTTTCAATCGGATTAGCATTTTGTAAATGAAAATTTGTTTTAGGTATGTTATACAAACAGTTCAAACATAAATGTTGTTCGTTTTGCAAGAGACTTTCACCACAAACCAAACAAAGATCTGGATACATTAAATTGAAAAAGTCAGAAAAAGGATTGAATTTTCCCATAAATAAAACAATAAATAATCAGAAAACATTTCCTACCATCAAATGCAATCAAGCTAAAAGCAACTCATAAATCTTAGGAATAAAAATCAACAAACCAACAATAATAGAAATAACGGCACAAATCAGAACTGCACCAGCAGCAATATCCTTGGCTTTTCCGGCTAACGGATGAAAATCCGGAGAAACAAGATCCACAACATTCTCCACTGCGGTATTCATCATCTCGGCACCAACAACCAATCCCACACAAAGCAAACACAAGCACCATTCCGTAATATTTATTTTTAAAGCGAAACCACCTATAATTACCAAAACAGATATGAAAATATGTATTTTCATATTAACCTCTGATCTGAAAACAACCCTAATTCCACGTCCGGCATAACCAAAACTTTGAATTCTCTTTTTCATAAACTTTAAATCTATTATTTCAGATACAAATAACGTAAAAAAATCACAAACTACAACTCTTATTTTGCAAAAAAGTCTGACAAACAATTGTGTTTATCAGACTTATGAATGTTTGGAACAGAATTTTCTTATGCTTTAATTCTTCCGAGATAAGATCCGTCGCGAGTGTCAATTTCAATAGTTTCACCCTCAGTTATAAACAGCGGTACACGAACGGTAGCTCCCGATTCAACAGTTGCAGGCTTCAGCGTGTTTGTAGCTGTATCACCTTTAAGTCCGGGCTCCGTATAAGTTACTTTCATCTGAACTTTAACAGGCATATCGGCATAAAGCACTGTTTCCGAAGAAGCATCAGAAACAACTTCTATAACCATTCCTTCCAGAAGAAAATCAACGCCATTTATGAGCGATTTGCTGATAGGATGTTGGTCGTAAGTTTCCTGATTCATAAAGATGAATTCTTCACCTTCTTTGTATACAAATTGATACGGACGGCGTTCAACACGTACGTCTTCCAGTTTTTCGCCGATATTGAAACGACGTTCGATAACGCGACCATCAACTACGTCTTTGAGTGTGGTACGCATAAAAGTGTTGCCTTTACCAGGCTTTACATGGAGAAATTCTATAACAAAATACAACTTACCATCCATACGGATACAAGTTCCATTTTTGATATCCTGAGCATTCATCATAAAGTATAATTTATAATATAAAATTAATAGGCTGCAAAAGTACTGTTTTTATTCTAATTACCAAAACAACCTGAATAGCAATCTATTAAAAATGGTCTTTGCTTATCCGGCAAAGACCATTATCGTTTTTTAGTTTTATTGCTTCCTATTTATCGTTCCGTTTTTGAACATTATAATATATTTTCATTTGATTACCCAAAATTTTTGTAAATCCTTTTACATCATCAGCACTCCAAGCGCGATTTACTTCGCCATATTCTCCAAAATCAGTTTTCATAAGATCAAACGGACTTTCAACACCAACTAAAGTATAACTATAAGGACGAAGTTTCACAATCACCTTTCCTGTTACATTCTGTTGTGAACTTTGCAAAAACTGCTCAATATCACGCATTACCGGCTCAAGATATTGGGCTTCATGAAGAAACATTCCGTACCAGTTTCCCAATTGATCTTTCCAGTACTGTTGCCATTTTGTAAGCGTATGTTTTTCAATCATTTTGTGTGCATTGATAATTAATAGCGGAGCAGCAGCCTCGAAGCCGACGCGTCCTTTGATTCCAATAATTGTATCGCCGATATGCATATCGCGGCCAATACCGTATTTATTGGCTATTTCTTCCAACTGATTAATCAATGTAACTTTATTATCGTTCTTTTTACCATTCACTGCACAGATTTCTCCATTCACAAATTCAATAGTCACAGTTTCTTCACCTTGTTTCTCTATTTGGCTTGGATAAGCTTCTTCCGGCAATGTTTGTTCCGACTTCAACGTTTCTTTTCCGCCAATACTGGTTCCCCACAGACCTTTATTTATGGAGTATTCCATTTTCGTAAAATCGGCCTTGAAACCATGTTCTTTTAAATAGTTGATTTCATATTCACGGGTCAAAATCATATCGCGGGTAGGCGTAAGAATTTTAATTTCCGGAGCCAACACATCAAAAGTCAGGTCAAAACGAACCTGGTCATTCCCTGCACCCGTGCTTCCATGGGCTACATAATCTGCACCAATTTCTTTGGCATAATTAATAATGGCAATTGCCTGAAAGATTCGTTCAGAACTCACCGAAATCGGATATGTTCCATTGCGAAGCACATTGCCAAAAACCATATATTTGATGCTTTTTTCATAATATTCCTGAGTTACATCCAGCGCCACGTGACTGGCTGCTCCAAGCCTGAAAGCCTTATCTTCAATAATTTTCAATTCCTCATCACTGAAGCCACCTGTATTTGCAACAGCGGTGTGAACTTCGTATCCTTTTTCTTCCGCTAAATACTTTGCGCAAAACGAAGTATCAAGGCCTCCGCTAAATGCTAAAACAACTTTTTCTTTCATCTTTTTTATATTTACTCGCTGGTAATTGCTTACCGAAATTGTAACTACTTTTCTTCATCTTTTGCCGGATCGAATAACATACCTGTACACAAGCAATGCTTCCGGTTTGTCCGTTGTAAAATATCGTAATTCACACAGCTTTGGCATCCTTTCCAGAAAGCCTCATCATCTGTAAGTTCTGAGAATGTAACCGGTTTATACCCTAATTCTGAATTGATCTTCATAACAGCCAGACCGGTTGTCAAACCAAAGATTTTAGCATCGGGATAACGACTACGGGAAAGTTCAAAAGCCTTACGTTTGATACGCTTGGCGAGTCCATGTCCACGATATTTATCAACAACGATTAATCCTGAGTTGGCAACAAATTTTTTATTACCCCAAGTTTCAATGTAGCAAAAACCTGCAAACTCCTCTCCTGCTAAAGCTATAATAGCTTTTCCTTCTTTCATTTTTTGCTCGATATACTCGGGCGAGCGTCTGGCAATACCTGTTCCGCGTACTTTGGCCGCGACTGCAATGGTGGTCAAAATCGTATCAACATATCCTAAAAAACGCTCATCAGCAATTTGCACCGTTATCTCTTCAACGGCAATCTCTTTGTCCATATTCAATTTTGAATGAGTTCTGTTTAACTTCACAAAGTGTAAACTTCGCAAAGTTTTCCACTTTCATTTCTATTTAATCCTTTTCCGAGAAAGTAATATTCATCATCTCCAGAATGTCTTCGCGCGTTACACCTTCGCGGGGAATCACTAAAATTGTATCATCTCCGGCTATTGTTCCCAACACATGATCAGTTGCTTTATTGTCAATATCCCAGGCAATAGCACTGGCATATCCTGGCTTTGTTTTCACTACGCCCAGCTGTCCCGAGAATTCCATACTTAACACAGCACCATGAGAAATAAGTGCGTTCACAGTTCCGGTGCTAGGAAGCGGCTTGTTGTACGAGGGTAAAATGTACTTGTAGGCTCCATTCGACAAAGGAGTTTTAGCTACCTTTAATAGTTTTAAGTCGCGCGATAGAGTTGCTTGCGTTACTTCACACTGTCGCTCGCTCAAAATCTTCAGTAATTCCTCCTGACTACCGACCAAAGTAGAGCGAAGAATTTCTGAGATAATCTGTAAACGGTTTCGTTTATTCTTCATAAATGCATAATTATTTAGATTTGAGGCAAAAGTAGTACAAATTTTGTATACAGCAATAAAATGATCGAAATATCTTTCATAATTATTCTAAAATAATCCGATTTTGCCATCATTATTCAATTATCGTGCATATTTTGACGTTTTGCATGCATGAATTTTGTATATTAGGGATAGTTTTATGCATTAAGAACTGCTTCAAATCGGGAAAAGTTCATTTTGCACTAATTAATCTTCAAAAAACTGAATGAGCATTTTATTTCCATTATTCAATATTAGATATTCATTTCTTAAGTAGTATCTTTGCAGGTCAATCAAATTTAGAAATACCTTTTTGGTATTTCTAAATTTACGAATTATATAAAATATGTCCAAACAAGGAAATATCATCATAAAAGGCGCCCGGGTTCATAATCTGAAAAATATCGACGTTGAGATCCCACGCAATAAACTGGTAGTAATTACCGGGCTTTCCGGCTCAGGAAAATCATCGTTGGCATTTGACACACTTTATGCCGAAGGACAACGTCGCTACGTGGAAAGCCTTTCGGCTTATGCCCGCCAGTTCTTGGGAAGAATGAGCAAACCGGAAGTCGACTATATTAAAGGTATCCCGCCTGCCATCGCCATCGAACAAAAAGTAAATTCCCGAAATCCGCGCTCTACTGTCGGAACTTCTACCGAAATTTACGAATACATCAAATTACTCTATGCCAGGATTGGCAAAACGTATTCTCCAATCTCAGGCGATCTGGTTCAAAAACATGAAGTTCAGGATGTAATTGACGCCGCCATGAACTTTAGTGATGGAACAAAATTAATGGTGATGACCCAGATAGCTCCTGATTCCGACAGAAAGATTGAAGACCAGTTGCAGAGTCTATTACTTCAGGGATTTAGCCGCGTTGATGTGAATGGCGAAACACTTCAAATTGCTGATTTGATAAAAAATGGTATTCTGAAACAGGACAGTAACGAGTTGTATTTGCTGATTGACCGACTGGTAATTGAACACACGCAAACAGCCATTAGCCGGCTCACCGATTCGGTTGAAACAGCCTTCTTCGAAGGAAATGGAGCTTGCGTACTGAAAATAATTTCCAACGAGGAAACTAAGTTGCTCTATTTTTCTAAAAAATTTGAAGCAGACGGAATGTTATTTGAAACGCCAACGGTTCATACGTTCAGTTTCAACAGCCCGATTGGCGCATGTCCGGTCTGCGAAGGTTTCGGGCGTGTAATTGGAATTGACGAAGATCTGGTTGTTCCAAACAAAACACTTTCGATCTTTGAAGACGCCGTGGTTTGCTGGAAAGGCGAAGTGATGAGCGAGTGGAAGAAAAATCTTATCCGCACTGCGTCCAAATTCAGTTTCCCGATTCACAAACCATATTACGAACTTACCGACGAGCAACGGCAATTACTTTGGACCGGTAACAAATATTTTGAAGGCCTGAACGCATTCTTCAAACATCTGGAATCCAACCAGTATAAGATTCAATACCGCGTTATGCTAGCCAGATACAGAGGAAAAACAATTTGCCCGGAATGTAATGGAAGCCGTCTGAAAAAGGAGGCATCCTATGTTCGCATAGCCGGTAAATCAATTTCTGAGCTGGTGCTAATGTCAGTGGCCAAGCTAAATGATTTTTTTGAAAATATTCAGCTTGATGAGCAGGATGCTGCCGTAGCCAAACGGTTGCTTATTGAAATCAATAATCGAATTCGATTCTTGTTGGATGTCGGACTAGGTTATTTAACTCTCAATCGTCTTTCCAATTCGCTTTCGGGTGGCGAAAGCCAGCGCATTAACTTAGCCACTTCGCTCGGAAGCAGTTTAGTTGGTTCACTGTATATTCTCGATGAGCCAAGTATTGGACTACATTCCCGGGATACACATTTGCTGATCAAAGTATTGAAGCAACTTCGCGACTTAGGAAACACCGTAGTAGTGGTGGAGCACGACGAAGAAATAATGCGCGCCGCTGATTATCTAATTGACATAGGGCCAAATGCCGGACGACTAGGAGGAAAAGTTGTATTTCAGGGAATGCCCAACTTAACGGAATCTGACAAAAACGAACCGGTTAAAAATGAAATTGAGAACTCTTATACATTAAAATACCTGTTAGGACTAGAAAAGATTTCGATTCCAACACAGCGTCGGAAATGGAATAACTTCATTGAAGTAATTGGAGCCCGTGAAAATAACCTGAAAGGAATTAATGTAAAATTTCCGTTGAATGTGTTGACGGTAGTTACCGGGGTTAGCGGCTCAGGGAAATCTTCGCTTGTCCGAAGCGTATTTTACACTGCGCTCAAAAAGCATTATGGAGGTGTTGCCGATCGTACCGGTCAGTTTGGAACGTTGAAAGGCAGCATGCATCTGGCAAAAGACATCGAGTTCGTCGATCAAAATCCAATTGGACGCTCATCCCGATCCAACCCGGTAACCTATATAAAAGCCTATGATGAAATCCGAAAACTTTTTGCCGACCAACAACTTTCCAAACAAATGAATTATAGCGCTTCTCACTTTTCATTCAACACAGAAGGCGGTCGGTGCGAAGAATGTCAGGGCGAAGGAACTGTAACGGTAGAAATGCAGTTTATGGCCGATCTGATCCTCGAATGTGAACATTGTCACGGAAAACGTTTTAAACAAGATGTACTGGATGTGCAATACAAAGGTGTAAACATCTTTGATGTATTGGAAATGACGGTAAACCAAGCTATTGAATTTTTTAGCGAGCATACCGGAAGTATTGAGAAAAAAATCGTGAAACGATTAAAACCACTGCAAGATGTTGGAGTTGGATACGTCAAGCTCGGACAGTCATCGAGTACTCTTTCGGGTGGTGAAAGTCAACGGGTAAAACTGGCTTCATTCTTAGCCAATGAGAAATCAGAACCAACCATTTTCGTTTTTGACGAACCAACCACCGGACTGCATTTTCATGATATAAAAACATTGATGAAAGCTTTCGACGCACTTATTGCCAAGGGACACACTGTAATTATCATTGAGCACAATATTGATGTTATTAAATGCGCTGATCACATTATTGATATAGGCCCTGAAGGCGGAGATAAAGGCGGAAACCTTGTTTTCGAAGGCACACCAGAGAAAATCATTGACTGTGAAGCCTCATATACCGGAAAGTTTCTGAAAGAGAAGATCGAACAATAATGAGAAAAGGTGCGTCATTAACAACGCACCTTTTCTTTTGAATCAAGTGCAATCTATAAATTCAACACAGCCCGTAAGGCTTTGTATCCGGCTGCACTCGTTTTTATCTGCTGACCGTTTTTAAGCGACAACAATTGACTCTGCTTCTCATAAAGTTCAATTCGCGAAATCATTTCTACATTTACAATCACCGATCGGTGAACGCGGACAAACTGATTTTCAGGTAAATGCTCCTCGAAATACTTCATGGTTTGTTCTTTAAGATATTTGCCTTGAGTGGTAAATATCTGAACATAGTCGCCATCGGCTTGCAAATATAGAATTTCAGGAACCAATACCACGTGAATCTTTGTTCCTGATTTCACGGCTATTCGTTCCAGCAATTCATCATCTGCCACTTTTTTGGGAGTAATTTCTTCCATAACCTGAATAGGTTCTGAAATCTCCGCTGAATATTCCATTTGCTCTGAAATAAACCGGAACCGTTGAATAATCAGCATGTAAATCAACAAACCGATCAAGCCCCGTACAGGAAGAACCGGAATCAATCTGACAGCCTCTTCTGTTCCAAAAAGCCAACAAGAGATTACATACCCAATCCCAAGCCAGATGACTATTGTAAGCAAGGCCAACGCAACATAATTGATTATACGCTGATAAACATTTAGTACTGCATAATTTCCATATCTGACAATGCTCCAAAGTAAAATTCCAACAACTCCGAAGATCAAAGCATGCACAATTCCATCCGCCACAATCATCCACAATGGCAGTGCAACCAGCGAGTATAAAACATATGCTTGCAGCATGGCATACGCCACCCAAAGAAGGATATATCGAATTTTTTCAGTTGTATTTTCTAAAAAGGGACAATGCATTTTTCAGTAAAATAGTTATCAGTAAATAGTCATCGATTTATCATTAACCATTTATCATTGATACTTAATAATTAATTTCTCAATTCCCCACCCCCAAACACACACGATCCTACAATAATGAGTTTTTTAGTAGAATCAAGCGGCTCTTTAGGCAATCGGTTATCCTGAAACCCACCAAAAACCGAATCTAAATGGGTTTCAACTAACCAATCGCTCGGTACATAAATCGTAATTCCACCAAAAACAGCATTCACCTCCAAAATAGTTTCACCTACAGGCAAATTAGTCCGGCGCAAATCCAGTGTAATTCCGCCAAAAACAGCATTCATCTCACCTCCTTTAAACTCTGAATCAAGAACAATATGATCACCACTTCCAAACACGCTATTTTTTGAAAATCCTTCGGTATTCCGGTTCCAGTTAGAATAATCACGGTCGCGGTCATGGAAATGACGGTGGCGGTGATGATATCTTTCATGACGATGAGAAACCCATGGATCAGCCCCCCATTTTGAACCAACGAAATGCTGCAACAGAATAACTACTCCGGCTGCAATAAGAAGCAATGGCCAATAGATGTGAATGAAATTTCCTTCTATCCCTGACACAACCTTGGGAATCATAAAAAATCCACCAATAAATATAAGGTACATGGCAGGTATATATTTTCGCTTAAGAATATTTACTACCCCAAAAAACAAGAGTAACATTTGCCATGAAATAATTATACTCCTTAGTCTTTCTGTAATAAATCCGAAGTTAGCGCCAAGAAATACAACTCCGATCAGCATAAGTACAAGTCCGAAGCCAAGACCTTTTGTGTAGCCCGAACGAAACGAATTTTTCACTTCATTTTCCATGATATTTTTGTTTTTAAATTTCTGTTGCAAAGATACAGGCTTTATTAAGTCCTAAACAACTAAAAATCGATGAATAAGGTAATATTTCCCGACGAAGGTATGGATATTTAGCTATAAAAATGCCCCAATAACCACGGAAAGTGGCATTAGGGCATTCAAAAACAGCAAAAGTGCTATCTACTTCTTCAACAAATCGCGAATCTCCGTAAGCAATTGTTCTTCTTTTGTAGGTTCGGCTGGTGCTGCAGGAGCAGCTTCCTTTTTCTTAGTAAGAGCATTGAGCCCTTTTATTGCCATAAAAATAGCAAAAGCCACAATTAGAAAATCAAAAGTAACTTGCAAAAAGCTACCATAGTTCAATGTAACTGCAGCTTTGTGAACCCCATTCACCACTTCAGGCTCTTTAAGCACCCATTTCAGGTCGGTAAAATTAACCCCACCCACCAATAACCCGATGGGAGGCATGACAATGTCAGCAACAAACGAAGTTATAATTTTACCGAAAGCGCCACCAATTACAACGGCAACAGCTAAATCAACTACATTGCCACGCATGGCAAAATCTTTAAATTCTTTTAATAGTCCCATAAAATTAAATCTAAGTTATAAATAAATGGTTAATACTGTAGCAAATACGAATAATCACTCTATTATTTGCTTTTCAAATTTATCTCCTACTTTCAATGAAACAGCTTATGAACGTTTATAGTTTTAGTACTTTTTAAATTTATGAGAAACTTTCGTTTATAAATGCAAAACAAAAATCATTATACAATACATATTATAAATCAGAGGACACATTTTCTTTCATATTTGACAAAAAAACACTACTTTTGCGGTCAAATTATCAAACTATAAAATTCAAATAAAATGGTAAATTACAAAGAACTTGGATTGGTCAACACCAACGACTTATTCAAAAAAGCAATTGAGGGTAAATATGCAATTCCTGCATTCAACTTCAACAACATGGAACAATTGCAAGCTATCGTTGCAGCTTGTGTTGAAACAAAATCTCCGGTTATTTTGCAAGTATCAAGCGGTGCGCGTAAATATGCTAACCAGACTTTACTTCGTTACATGGCTCAGGGAGCTGTTGAATATGCTAAAGAATTAGGATTGAATATTCCAATCGCTTTGCACCTTGATCACGGTGATACTTTTGAATTATGCAAAAGCTGTGTAGATTCAGGTTTTTCTTCAGTTATGATCGATGGTTCTCACCACTCTTACGAAGATAACATTGCTTTGACTAAAAAAGTTGTTGATTATGCTCATGCTCATGGCGTAAGCGTTGAAGGCGAACTTGGTGTTTTAGCAGGTGTTGAAGATGATGTTGTTGCTGAGCACCACACTTATACTCAACCTGAAGAAGTTGTTGACTTTGTAACCCGCACCGGTGTTGATTCATTGGCTATTTCAATCGGAACTTCTCACGGAGCTAACAAATTTACTCCAGCTCAATGTACCCGCGACGAAAACGGACACTTGATTCCACCTCCATTACGTTTCGATATTTTGGAAGAAATTGAAAAACAAATCCCTGGTTTCCCAATTGTACTTCACGGTGCTTCTTCAGTTCCACAAGAATATGTTGAAACAATCAACAAATTTGGTGGAAAATTAGTTGACTCTATCGGTATACCAGAAGAGCAATTGCGTAAAGCTGCTACTTCTGCTGTTTGTAAAATCAATATCGACTCAGACGGCCGTTTGGCCATGACAGCTGCAGTACGTGAAGTATTTGCAAAACAACCAGGCGAATTCGATGCTCGTAAATACTTAGGACCAGCTCGTGACGAATTGAAAAAATTATATGCTCACAAAACTGTAAGTGTTTTGGGCAGCGCTGGAAAAGCTTAATCCAATTGACATTTAAATACAAGAGGTCGTTTCAATAAAGAAACGACCTCTGTTTTTATAACTACACGACAATCAAATATCGATTGTCAATTATCAAATACTATTTACTGCATTCAAATCTTCAAAAGCGACCTTCAACCGTGCAATAAGGGACTCTTCGCCTTTACGTAGCCACACGCGTGGATCATAGAATTTTTTATTGGGTTTTTCGGCCCCTTCAGGATTACCAATCTGACCTTGAAGATAGTCATGATTTTTAGCTTCAAAACCGCGGACACCATCCCAATATGCCCACTGGGTATCGGTATCAATATTCATTTTCACCACACCATAGCTGATAGCTTCACGAATTTCAGCATGTGTAGAACCTGATCCACCATGGAAAACAAAGTTTACCGGATGAGTATCTGCTAAACCAGCTTTTTCTTTAATATAATCCTGCGAGTTTTTCAAGATAATAGGCATCAATTTCACATTACCAGGTTTATAAACACCGTGAACATTACCAAACGAAGCCGCTATCGTAAAGTTCGAAGAAACTTTACTCAATTCCTGATAAGCATAAAACACATCGGCAGGTTGAGTATACAACAAACTGTTGTCTACACCGCTATTATCAACACCATCTTCTTCTCCACCGGTTATTCCAAGTTCAATTTCGAGTGTCATACCCATCTTGCTCATCCGCTCGAGATAACGTTTGCTAATAGCAATGTTTTCTTCTAATGGTTCTTCTGAAAGATCAAGCATATGCGAACTGAAAAGCGGCTTGCCTGTTTCTGCAAAATGTTTTTCACTTGCATCCAACAGCCCATCAATCCAAGGGAGTAGCTTTTTTGCAGCATGGTCGGTATGAAGTATCACATGAACTCCATAAGCTTCGGCTAATGTGTGAATATGTTTGGCACCTGCTATGGCACCCAAAATAGCCGCTTGCTGACCTTCGAGCTTCAATCCTTTACCGGCATTAAAAGCAGCTCCACCGTTTGAAAATTGAATCATTACTGGCGCATTGACATTTTTTGCGGCCTCAATAACAGCATTCACTGTAGATGACCCAACCACATTTACCGCCGGAATAGCAAAACCATTTGCTTTGGCTACTTTGAAAATATATTGCAAATCCGCTCCGGTTACAACACCCGGTTTTACAACCTCTGAAATCTTATTCATAATTATATTATTAAATAGTTTTGAAATTTTACACTTATGATATAACAAACAGACATTGAAAAAGTTGATACGAGATACTGCAATAGAAGCAAGTTTCCGGCAATACCGGGAGAAAGCGAGCAATCAGCCCTACGAGTTAGTTGGCTAATTCTTGTGACAAGAAATGCTCCAATTGTTCTGGTTTTACATTTACCGTCAACTGGCCGTTTATGGCCCACGAGATATGTCCCGTTTCCTCTGAAATAATAATCGCAATAGCATCAGAATGTTCTGTAATTCCCAATGCCGCCCGGTGTCGCAATCCCATCCGTTTAGGGATTGACTGATTTTTAGAAACAGGCAAAATACAGGCCGCCGCTTTTAATTTCCGGTCTGAAATAATCAATGCACCATCGTGCAACGGACTATTCTTGAAAAATATATTTTCGATTAGCCTCGAATTAATATTTGCATTAATTTGTTCGCCTGAATGTGCATAAAAATCAAGACTATTCGTTCTGGTCAATACAATCAGCCCCCCCGTTGATGTTTTAGCCAAATTTCTGCAAGCCAGCACTATTTGCACTAGAACGAAATCTGTTTTCTCCTTCTCATTCGAATTATTCCCAAAAAAACGTTTGAAAATCTGGAAGATACTTCCTCGCCTCTTAGAACCTATCCGTAGAAAAAACCGCCGGATCTCATCCTGAAAAAGTACAATCAAAGCAAATGCTCCCACACTTACCACCCTGTCGAATATTCCACCCAACAGTTCCATCTTGAATACGTATGAAACCAGAAACCAGCAAATTATAAAAGCCAGGATACCAATGAAAATATTCACAGCCCCTGTACGTTTGAGCAACTTAAAAGTTTGGTAAAGCAATATAGCTACCAAAAAAATGTCTACAATATCTTTAAATCCTATTTGAAATACCATAATTTACCTTCTTCAAGTTTTATTAATTCCAACTGATTCTTTTGCGTCTATATATTCTTTGTAAATAGCTACAGCCTGGCACGCCTCCCTGACATCATGAACCCTTAAAATAGAAGCACCACCAATCAATGCCAGCATATTAGCTGCCGTAGTAGCATTCAAAGCTTCAGTAGCGTCAATACCTAACAATTTACATAACATGGATTTACGCGAAACCCCGGCCAAAATCGGGACGTTCAATTGCTTGAAATACTCAAGCTGACCCAGCACTTTATAGTTTTGGGTCAAATTTTTGGCAAATCCAAATCCGGGATCTACCACTACATCTTTTGCCCCCAATAGATGCAGTTGAGCCAGTCTCTTTTCCAGAAAGTGTAAAACTTCCGCCACAATATCTTCATATTGAGTGTATGATTGCATAGACTGTGGAGTTCCACGCATGTGCATCAACACATACGCCACTTGCAGGCTGGCAATGGTTTCGAACATTAAATCGTCCAATGTTCCGCCGCCTACATCATTGATCATGGCAACACGGTAATTCTGAACCACATGTCTTGCCACACCCGACCGGAAAGTATCAACCGAAAGAACTACATCCGGAAATTTCTTTAAGATCACTTCAATACCTTGTGAAACCCGGCTGATTTCCTCATCCTGTGAAATTATTTCTGCCGACGGACGAGTAGAGTATCCACCGATATCAATAATTTGGGCTCCTTCAATCAACATTTTTTCCACCGCCGAGAGAATCGATTTATCAGAGGAAAACCTATTTCCGGTATAAAAGGAATCGGGAGTTACATTGACAATCCCCATGACAATGGGAGCAGACAAATCAACCAACCGACCATTTAAATTAATTTGCAACGAATTATTATTCATATTTTCGAGAAAAACTTACAACCTGCAAGCTGTTTATACATTCACAAAAGTAAGAAATTATAGCGAGAGAAGTGTGAGAAAGCCCAAAAATAGATTTTTTTGTAGAAAAGTATACGTTTTTTGTAGAAATCAAGTTATTAAGACATGTATTTTTTGTAGAATGTATGAAAAAAAAAAGCTCAATATCCATTTACCAAAAAAAAATACTATTTTTGCACATAGTTTAATATATCAAACTTCCTTTAAATTATCACACCTTTTATGAAATTGAAAACCATAGCTAAATTAGCATCATTATCTTTAGCAATAACCGTGGTTGGTTGTGTAAGTAAATCGGCAAACGAAGGTTATTCACGTGTAACAGGTTGGAAATACAATGACAAAACCGGAACTGGTTTTTCGGTAAAAAAAGGCTACACTTCAAGAATTCCTGCCGGCATGGTGGAAATAGAAGGTGGATCATTTACCATGGGTGAAAAAGGGGAGTTTCTTACTGCCCCCCGCGACAACAAGCCACGTAGAATTACGGTAAGTTCATTTTACATGGATCAATATGAAATCAGAAACGTAGACTGGCGTGAATACACCAGTTGGATGAAATTAGTTTTTGGTGCCTCAGCTCCCAAGTTAGTTGAAAAAGCCCAACCCGATTTCAAAATCTGGCGCGAAGAATTGGCTTACAATGAACCCTATCTGGAAAATTATTTCACACACCCTGCTTATGACCAATACCCTGTAGTGGGTGTAACCTGGGAACAAGCTATGGACTATTGTACATGGCGTACCGACCGTGTGAATGAGAAAGCGCTAATTGATGCCGGTATTATCGCCGCTCCAAACTTCACCAAACTGGAAAAAGAAACTGATATCGAAACGTTATCAAACAACTTCGTATTTAATACACAAAAATATCTACTGCAACCAAACTACCTGCCTGCCAACGGTAAAAATCCGAAAAAAGATTTGTACGGCAAAAACAGGAAAGTAGACATGACCGATGGAATTCTGTTCTCTGAATTCCGCCTTCCAACTGAAGCAGAATGGGAATTCGCGGCTTATGCCATTAAATCTGGCAAAAATGGAATGGTTCCGGAAGGAAAGATCTATCCTTGGTCTGGTTCGCAAGTTCGTAATCCTTCGAAGAAACAAATGGGACAAATGGAAGCAAACTTCGTAAGAGGCAAGGGTGATATGATGGGTACCTCGGGAACGCTGAATGATAGGGCAACTATCACTTGTCCGGTGAACTGGTATTTCCCAAATGATTTTGGATTGTACAATATGGCGGGTAACGTCAACGAGTGGGTTTTGGATGTATACCGCTCTACTTCAACCGACGAAATAGCCGAGTACAACTCATTCAGAGGAAACGTATACCTGACTCCAATCGCCACCGGAGTTGACGAAATGGGAAACAAGACTTATAAAGTTGATTCGCTGGGACGTATAGCAACGCAGGTAGCCAAAGGCGACGATGTCCGCAACTTTAAAGATGGAGATGCAACTTCTCAAATCGATTTCGCGCTGCTTGATTCAACCGGATTGGCCAACCTGAAAAATGAAGCCAAGATTGACCCCACCGATGTATTGCGTCCTTCGATTTCTACTAAAACCCGGGTTTACAAAGGAGGTTCATGGAAAGACCGTGTTTACTGGTTGAACCCTTCTACACGCCGCTTCCTGGATCAGGATAAATCGAGAAATGACCTAGGATTCCGTTGTGCCATGAGTATGATTGGCGACGCAAGCAAAACAACAAACAAATGATAATTTGAAAGCATTTACAAAGCACCAGTTCTTCGGGAATTGGTGCTTTTTTGTTTTTAATCAAGGTTGGTTTTCCAATGGAAATTAGTACTTTTGCAGTTCAAAAATCCAAATTATAATTCAGAAAAATCTATATAAACGAAACATTATGAGCAGAACGGTCATTGTTGATGCACTGAAACGGACAGATTTTGGTGCCGAAGTAAATATTAAAGGTTGGGTACGCACCCGCCGCGGTAATAAAAACGTAAGCTTCATCGCGCTGAACGATGGTTCAACCATTAATAATATCCAGGTCGTAGCTGATAATGCAAAGTTTGGAGATGAATATCTGAAACCCATCACCACCGGGGCTTGCCTAAGCGTTACGGGCAAACTGGTTGAATCAATGGGCCAAGGACAACACGTAGAAATCCAGGCTGAGAAAGTTGAGATTTACGGTATTGCCGATCCGGAAACATACCCCTTGCAAAAGAAAGGCCACACGATGGAGTTTTTGCGTGAAATAGCCCACTTGCGTCCACGTACCAATACGTTTGGAGCTATTTTCCGTGTTCGCCACAACATGGCCATGGCTATCCACACTTTCTTCCACGAACGTGGATTTTTCTATTTCCATACCCCGATCATTACAGCTTCGGACTGCGAGGGTGCCGGACAAATGTTCCAGGTAACCACTATGAACCTGTATGACCTGAAAAAAGACGAAAACGGTTCGATTGATTATAGCAACGATTTCTTTGGCAAGCAAGCCAGCTTAACCGTTTCCGGCCAGCTTGAAGGCGAATTGGCAGCCATGTCGATGGGAGCTATCTACACTTTCGGACCAACATTCCGTGCTGAGAACTCCAATACACCACGCCACTTGTCGGAATTCTGGATGATTGAACCGGAAGTTGCTTTCAACGAAATTGCCGAGAACATGCAATTGGCCCAGGACTTCATCCAATACTGTGTGAGATGGGCGTTGGACCATTGCCAGGACGATTTGAAATTCCTGCAAGAAATGTATGACAAGGAATTGATCGAACGCCTGAACTTTGTGGTGAAAAATGATTTCGAACGCGTAACATACACCGAAGGTATTGAGATTTTGAAAGCGTCTATTGCCAAAGGCCAAAAATTTGAATTCCCTGTAGACTGGGGAACGGATTTGCAATCGGAACACGAACGCTACCTGGTGGAGCAACACTATAAGAAACCGGTTATCCTGACCGATTATCCGAAAGAAATCAAGTCGTTCTACATGAAACAAAACGACGATGGAAAAACCGTACGCGCCATGGACGTGTTGTTCCCTAAAATCGGTGAAATTATCGGTGGATCGCAACGCGAGGAAGATTACACGAAATTGAAAACACGTGCCGACGAAATGGGCGTTCCAACCAAGGATATCTGGTGGTATCTGGAAACCCGTAAATTCGGTACTGCACCTCACTCCGGCTTTGGCCTCGGCTTCGAACGCCTGTTGCTTTTCGTGACCGGTATGTCGAATATCCGCGACGTAATTCCGTTCCCACGCACGCCGAACAATGCCGAGTTCTAATTTGTTATTTCAACCGACCATTATTTTACGATAATTTTTGGACTGAAAAATGGCTGCTTGTTTGACAGGTTTCTTTGCTGCCGGCACTGCCGATGCAAGAATGTCGGACAAGCAACTTTAATACAAAAACGAGTATCTGAATAAAAATACAGCAAAAAGAGTATAATAAAGCAGAAAACTATCAAATATGCACGTCTGGGTTAATATTATTGCATATTTAAAGAATAATCCCTACTTTTGCATTCAATAAAACAAAATTAACAATAACTATAACACGAAATGGACAAAACGAAAACAACCGAATTGGATAATGTAGTCGTACGTTTTTCAGGTGACTCGGGCGATGGCATGCAGCTCACCGGAACTCTTTTTTCCAATCTTTCGGCCATTTTAGGAAACGAAATCTCCACCTTCCCCGATTTCCCTTCCGAAATCCGCGCTCCGCAAGGAACACTGGGAGGAGTTTCCGGATTTCAGGTACACTTAGGATCAAGTAAAATTTACACACCGGGCGACGATCCCGATGTATTGGTGGTAATGAATCCGGCAGCGCTGAAGGTAAACGCCAAAGCGATTAAAAAAGGTGGAATCATCATCTTCGACTCCGACACATTCAATAAATCAGGGTTCGAAAAAGCCGGATTTACGACCGAGAATCCATTCGAAGAATTAGCCATTTCAGAAACTATCCAACTTATCTCCGCTCCTCTTTCCACCCTGACGCAAAGCAGCCTGGAAGGATTCGGGTTCGATAATAAAACCGTATTGCGCAGCAAGAACATGTTTTCACTGGGCTTGATCTGCTGGTTGTTCAACCGTCCGATCGACCAGGCGATACACTTCCTGCAAAACAAATTCGGTAAAAAACCAACCATCCTGGAGGCCAACGTAAAGGTATTGACCGACGGTTTCAACTACGGCAACAACCTGCATTTGGCTATCTCCACCTACCTGGTAGAGAAGTCGCACGAAACACCGAAAGGAAAATACACCAGCATTAGCGGTAACAAAGCTACTGCCTGGGGACTGATTGCCGCCGCCCAAAAGGCCGGTTTGCAATTGTTCCTCGGAAGTTATCCCATTACACCTGCCACCGACATTATGCACGAACTGACTGCCCGCAAGGACATGGGTGTGAAAGTGGTCCAGGCTGAAGACGAGATAGCAGGGATTACTTCGGCCATTGGCGCTTCGTTTGCCGGAAGCCTGGCAGCAACCAACACCTCGGGTCCCGGCCTGGCTCTGAAATCGGAAGCTATCGGGTTGGCCGTTATGGCCGAACTGCCTTTGGTGGTTATCGACGTGATGCGCGGCGGCCCATCAACGGGTATGCCTACCAAAACAGAACAAACCGACCTGCTGCAAGCACTCTACGGACGGAATGGCGAAAGCCCCGCTGTGGTGATGGCTGCCGGAACCCCCGACGACTGTTTCCACTATGCCTACATGGCCAGTAAAATTGCGCTGGAACACATGACTCCGGTAATTTTGCTCACCGATGCCTTTATTGGGAACGGAACTTCGCTGTGGAAACTGCCAACATTAGCCGAATTGCCTGAGATTAAACCTAACTACGTTACTCCGGGCATGGAAAACTATAAAGTAACCACCCGCGACGAGGAATCGAAAGTGCGTTACTGGAGCGTACCGGGCATGGAAGGATTCGGGCACCGCAACGGCGGACTGGAAAAAGACGCTGAGAGCGGTGGCATTGCCACCGATCCGATCAACCACGAAAAAATGGTAGCCATTCGTCAGGCAAAAGTGGATTATATCAGCAATTTCCTTCCGGAAGTAAAAGTAGAAGGTGATGAAACTGCCGATATGCTCGTGATTGGCTGGGGTGGAACACACGGACACTTGATGAGTGCCGTAAATAATTTGAATAAAGACGGAAAGAAAATTGCGCTGGCGCATTTCAACTATATCAACCCACTGCCGAAGAATACCGTAGAAGTAATCAAACGGTACAAAAAAGTGGTGGTTTGCGAACTGAACAGCGGGCAGTTTGCAACTCTACTGCGGTCGAAAGTGCCGGGAGTGGAATTCCTTCAATACAATAAAGTACAAGGACAACCATTTACCGTGGCTGAGTTGGAAGCAGATTTTAGCGAGTTGATGTAGAAGACCCTAAATGACCCCTAAATCCCCTAAAGGGGACTTGGGTTTGCTTCGTTGTAGAATTTGTGTAATAAATTTTCAATATAATCTTTAGCCCGGAGGGGTTGAATATGAATAACCCCCGGGGAAGCTTGCGGAACCGGGGGACAACAAATACTCCTTATGCAACAACCCCGGAGGGGTTGAACCGGAATAAAAAAAACTATTTTCAAATTATGGAAACTACAGAATCAACAAAAATACAATATACAGCCAAAGATTTTAAAAGCGACCAGTACGTGCGCTGGTGCCCGGGCTGCGGCGATTACGCTGTACTGAATTCATTGCAGAAAACAATGGCCGAACTGGGTGTGGCACCTCACGATATCGCGGTTATCTCGGGTATCGGTTGTTCATCACGCTTGCCTTATTACACCAGCAGCTACGGCTTCCACACCATCCACGGCCGTGGAGCAGCAGTGGCAACCGGTGTAAAGGTGGCTAACCCGAAACTATCGGTTTGGCAAATTACCGGCGATGGCGACTGCCTGGCTATTGGTGGAAACCACTTTATCCACAGCGTACGCCGCAACGTGGATTTGAACGTGTTGCTGTTCAACAACCAGATCTACGGATTGACCAAAGGACAGTATTCGCCTACCACTAAAAAAGGATTTGTAACCAAATCGTCGCCTTTCGGAACCGTGGAACGTCCGTTCCGCCCGGCTGAGCTGACATTCGGCGCTCGTGGAACTTTCTTTGCCCGCATGCTCGACGTGGATTTGAAAACCTCGCAACAATGCATGGTAGCCGCCGCCAAGCACAAAGGAACTTCGGTGGTGGAATGTTTGGTGAACTGCGTTATCTTCAACGACGGTGCCCACGGCTGGTTGGCCGAACGGGAAACCCGCGCCGACCGTGTGATCGTGCTGGAAGATGGACAACCCATGATTTTTGGCAAAGACCGTAACAAAGGGTTGGTGCTGGATGGTTTCGAACTGAAAGTGGTGACTATCGGCGAAAACGGAGTGACCGAGAACAGCATCCTGGTTCACGACGCCACCTGCCAGGACACTACCCTGCACATGAAACTGGCCATGATGGAAGGCCCTGACATGCCAATTGCCATGGGTGTGATCCGCGACGTGGAAGAAGAAACTTACGACGAAGCCGTGGAGGCCCAGATTGCCGAGGTGCAAGCCAAATCGAAAATCAAAACGTTCGACGATCTGGTTGCTACCTGCGAACAATGGGAAATGTAACCGTTTCGTTCTGATCAATAAAGCGCCGGCTAAACTTCAATGATGAGGTTTAGCCGGTGTTGTTTTATGCCCCCGGAGGAATTCCTATTTTATCCACGGGTTGCACCCGCGGTTATTTACATGGAATCCTTTCTTTCGACCTCCCCAGTTCCCTCCTAAGGAGGGGAACTGGATTAGTTTTGCTTCTGTCTTTTTTTATTATTGATGTCCGATAAACTTTAATACAAACTTCTGAAAACTCTTTTCTATAAAGATTTGAGGTAATATCGCCCCTATGGGGCTTAAATTTACTTTAAACAGTATTCTACCATAATATCGTCCCTCCGGGACTTTTTTCAATTAGCTGCATCGCAGCGACAGTATGGTAGTAAGCAAGTTGCAGAATATATTTTAGCCCCATAGGGGCGACATTATAAAAATATTTTTTACCGGACAACAATACTTTTTTACGAATATCAAAATTGACCCAATCAGAATGTACAAAAAGCAAAGCTAATCCAGTCCCCCTCCTTGGGAGGGGTTAGGGGAGGTCAGAATTATCAACATTCACCTGAATTTAGGCATTTGCCATCAATAAAAATCTAATTTGCATAATGATTAAAGTTTGTTTTATAAATATATCTGTTGTATAACATAAATATTAGGATAAAAAAGAACTGGAATTAGTTGCAAATACGAAATCAACCAGTTAACTTTGCTGCGCAATTTACTTAAAAGATGATTCGCGAGCCTATCCAGCCCAATGAAAATCTGTAGTCTTTGGATGAACGGTCCAACGAGGGGATGAACAGCCAAGCATCCAGGGATGACTGGCCCAACGAGCGGATGAACAGTCGGGCATCCAAGGATGATTGATGATTTTAGGGGATGAATGACTGAGCATCCAGGGATGAATGACCATTTTAGGGGATGAATGACCAGGCATCCTGGGATGCTGACAAAACAGGCTCTATTTCAACCAGAATTCGTATTAATCACGAATATATTCAATTTATTTATTAACCCTCATTCATTATTCTGTATGAAAATTAAAGATTTTAGTTTGGTACGCCTTCGTAACGAAGAGCATTTTCAATTTTTTACTTCTTTCCGCGATTTGGTTCTCGTGTTTACCGCGTTGGGGTTAAACATCGAGTTATTGTTCAATCTTTTTCTGGCAGCTTATGCCAATGAGTTGACGTCGTTGAATTTGATTCGCAAAAATTCGATTTCCGACGATTTAGTGGAAGCCGATGATGAACGCGATAACGTGTTCCGCGGTTTGTGCGATGCCATAAAATCGGCTCTTAATCATTTCAATGTCGACATTCGCACAGCAGCCAGACATCTGCAAGTGGTGCTCGATACCTATGGTAACCTGGCCATTAAGCCTTATGAGGCCGAAACCGGAGGATTAAACAGTTTGATCAACGACTTCAGCACTACTTATGCTGGCGATATAGCCAGAGCAGGTCTCAATGAATGGATAACAGAGTTGCAAACCAAGAACAAAGCTTTCGACGATCTGAAAAATAACCGCTATACTGCCGAAGCGGCTAAAACCATCCTACGCATGAAGCAAGAACGCGTAAAAACAGATGTCATTTATCGCCAGATAGTGGAACGCATCGATGCACTGATCATTGTGGAAGGCGAAGCCAGGTATGCCGGCTTTGTAAACGAACTCAATAAGCGCATCGAGGGATATGATAATACCATTTCTATCCGGCGGGCGAAAGGCAAAAAACCGACCGATGCACCAGCTGAGGCAAAATAATAAAAGAAAGAGCGCGGATCGGAGTTCGCGCTCTTTCTGTTTATTAGAAATATGTTTTACCTGAATCAAGTGGACTCAAAAACAAGAACAAACAAGAAAAAGAATACATTTGCAAATAATATGGAAAGCAGGAGCTTTCCTTTTAACTGTGACGAAGGCTGGAGCCATTCGCCGAACATCGGAACAAGGAATTATACACTAAAGTGAACAGGGGAATGATTATATATTAAAGCCAGGCGACTATGATTATGATTTTTAATTAAACATAAATGTCAATCTCAAAAACATTCTATATTTAAAATATGAAACTCAAAAATATTTATCTCCTCTTCTGGGTGGATGCAATAGTTAGTTATAAAAAACGAAATCCAGAGGTGCTAAATTGGAAAAGAAACATTCTTTTCTTTAATTCTATAATAAATGGTATAAATTTGTGGATCATATTTTTATGGTTGAAATACTTTAAAATAATAATTATTCCAGAATTTACTATTGCCATATTTCCCGGAGAAACTTTAAATAGATTTTTACATTTCTCAGTTGTATTTGTTTTTCCTTTCATTCTACTCAATTATTTTTTTGTCTTCTATAAAGATAGATATAAGAAGATAATTGCAAAATATTCAGAACCGAAAAAGAGGTATGCATTTATATATGTGATTTCCATTATTTGGTTAGGCGCTTTGTCAGCAATACTTTATAGAGTGTTACAGAAATAATTGTAATTAGGTACAAGTTAATAATATTTGACTTGGGTAAAGTTTTTTGTCTGCATATTCTTAGAAGAGACTGTCTCAACCCAGTTTGCCGTAACGTAAAGATTGGCGCAGTCTGTTGAGCGAAGTGTCCACACTTCGTTCAAGCTAAAAGGAAGTCTCCAGACTTCCTTATTCAAACAAGAAAAAGAATACATTTGCAAATAATATGGAAAGCGGGAGCTTTCCTTTTAACTGCGACGAAGGCTGGAGTCATTCGCCGAACATCGGAATCAGGAATTATACACTACAGCGAACAGGGGCTAATTAAATATAATCGTATAATTTTGTGTAATGAAAAATCAATTATAAATACATGAAAGTAGTGGATTTGCAAAATGAACTAGAAAGAATAGGAATACCACAATGGTATTATTCAATAAATTCTGACGTAAGTGATTGTTATTGTATTGTACACACTGTAGATGTCAATATTGTGTGGAAGGTATATTATAGTGAGCGTTCTAAAAAACACGATGTTTTTGTTTCTGAAAACGAAGAAGAAGCTTGTGTGAATTTTTTAGAACGCATAACCGATAGTTTTCAAAAATATATACATTATGGAGGGAAATTATAGTTTTTGTTACTAATGTTCGACGAAGTTTCCCCTTCCTCACGGATATGTACTTGATTAAATGAGTAAAGAATGGCACTGGTCGGTGGGATTTGCAATCCCACCTTCTTGTATTATATGGATCTGTGATCCGAAATAAACTTTGTTCTATCTGACCGATACCAATTGAACCGCCGGAATTCTAGACTCGGGAATAAAACTAACATCAAACTCCATAGCATAATGATCGGATAAGTTGGTTTCACGCTTACCGATGTGTGTAAAAAAGGTTTGGACCCGCCTTTCTATTTTATGAATCATTGCCCCATTGCGCACCAACACATAATCAATCACCCGTTCTTTGCCGTGGGGGATTCGTGCCAGGTTATTGTTGACCTCGTCGTATGTAACCTTTACGCTTCCCGACAAGGCACCATTTTGCGCATCCAGCGTTTTGAGCATTTGTTCGTAGTTATGGCTATCATCCATGTCGATATTAAAATCGCCACAAATAAACTGCGGAATATCCTTATGGTAGTATCTGTTTAATAAATGCTCTTTAATTTCCAGGCATTGCTTTGCCCTGACAGTATCCGAATTATCGGCCTGAAGATGGGTAGTCAGCAATTGGAATCTGGTGCCTTTAAAAGTGCCCTCAAACAAAGCTGCACCTTTGCGCGCAATGACATCGAAACCTTTGCTTTTTCCAAATTGAAATTCGGCCAGCTCAGTGAGAGGTATCTTGCTAACAACCCACAGCCCGCTATTGGTCCTGAAAGGCAGAAAGTTTTTATTTGCCGGACCATATTGATAGGGATAAGTTGACAGCAGGTTCTTTGCCAAAACATTCCTGCATTTACTACTGAAAGCTTCCTGAAAAACAATAATCGTGTAGGCTGAATTTTTAAGCTGTTCGGCTATCACCTTGGCCCTTTTGGCATTGTGATTAAACAAACTGATGTAGGGCAACATGTATATGTTCCAACTCAGGACTTTGAGTTCAGTACTATCGTTTAACAGATAACCTGGTGTTAGCAAATTTATAGCTGGCATTTGAAAATAATTGACGAAAATAACAGTAATAAAAAATAGATATTTCCTCATATTTGTTTCGGTATAAATTTCGAAACAAAGCAAACAACAATACGTTACAACGGTATTTAAACGAAGTTATATTATAATGAAAACGTGTTTCATATCCGCATTGCCGGTATATGCCGGATTTGCAGCCCCAAAGATATAAGAAAAAAACACATCAGGAAAACCGGTGCAAGCTGAACCTTACACCGGTTTCTTTGTTTAGGGCTCTAATGAATAGCGGCGAATTGATTACTTTTGCATGTGCTAAACAGGCACCCTGATCAACGCGCTATTTATACAAACAATTATCATCACATGAAACAACTTATTATATTTATGGCACTAACACTGACACCTTTCGTTTATGGCCAACCAAGCGATAGGGGATATATAGTAAAAGTGGGCGATGCGGCCCCCGATTTCAGCCTGAAACTGACCGATGGAAAAACCGTGAAGCTCTCCGACCTGAAAGGGAAAGTGGTCATGCTGCAATTCACCGCCAGCTGGTGCAGCGTGTGCCGCCACGAGATGCCGTTTATCGAACGGGATATCTGGTTGCGCCACAAGGCCGACCCTAACTTTGTACTACTGGCCGTAGACCGCGACGAACCGCTGGAAACCGTCGTGAAGTTTGCCAAAGCCATACCCATCACCTACCCTATCGGGCTCGATCCGCATGCCGACATCTTCGCCCTGTATGCCGAACGCGATGCAGGAATAACCCGCAACGTAATAGTGGATAAAACCGGGAAAATAGTACTACTTACCCGGCTTTACAACGAAGAGGAATTTAAACGGATGACCGAAGAGATTGATGCACTGCTGAAATAAAGCGGGTTCGGAAGGGATAAAGCTTACTTCAACAGGATGTATTGGTCCAGGATCTTTTTATCTTTCAGTTCCCTGGCTGCCAACCTGGCAAACTGACGGGCACCTTCTATCTTCAGGTGTGTATCATCGGCTTTGACATATAATTCAGCCTTGGATTTGTCAGGCCCGTATGCTTCAACCAATTCCCGGGTAGATGCCGTCAGGTCAATCAATGGCACCGAGAGCTGTGCAGCCACATCTTTCATCGCAGCCACATAATCCAGGGTTTTATCACCTATTGCTTCCGACAAATTATGCCGGGCCTTTTGGGTCAACTTGCTACCAACAAAGTACCGGCGCACCACCGGGGTAAACAAAACCGGGATAGCGCCCCGCTGGCGGACTTCGTTTACATACATCTTCAGGTATTTCTGGTACAAACTCCAGGGAGCAGTGCCGCGGGCTGTCGAGTCATTTTCGTCGGTATCCACCCCATCCTGCTTCTCATCGTTGTGTCCGAACTGGATAAATACATAATCGCCGGGCTTAATCTCATTTCGCAATTTCACCCACACTTCTTTGTAAAACGATTTTGAACTCCGCCCATTCCGGGCCGCGTTTTTAAGCGTAACCTCTTTGGACAGCAAACCCGACAACAACTGGCACCAGCCGCGCTGCTCTTTATCGCCGCTATATTTCAGGGTATCATAATCGGCCATGGTAGAATCGCCAATAGTAAATATCCGGGGGGCACCCGCAAAAGTAAGCATGGAAAAACACAGCAAGAGCGTTGCCAGAAGAATTGTTTTTTTGTTCATTGGGTAATCATTAAAGGTGAAATATTCTACAATTGAGTACGGGATTCTGCAATAATTGGGTTGGACTCCATCCATCGAATTCCATCAGCGCATTTTCCAAAGCGCATCCGGCAGCTTCTTTTAAGGTCTATTTCTTCAACAAAACACTGACCATAATAAATGGAGCCACAGCTTTGGGATCGTTATCGCGCTTAGGTTCGGAGATATAATATTGATAACTTCCGTCGCGATACCTCGGCTCTCCACCCAATCCGGCCACTGAGCAAGCATCGGTCAGCGAAATGGTTCCATCTTCATTTACTTTAATAAACGTATCTACAAACTGACTGTAAGCTTTTGCGCCTTTTACAACATACGATTTTGACAAATACCCTTTCTGCCCAGCTTTCACCCAACTGTAGATAAACATAGCCGATCCGGATGATTCCACATAATTGCCTTTCTCCCCGACCCGGTCTGTAACCTGGTACCACATGCCGGTTTTCTTGTCCCGGTACTTATCAAGCGATTGGCTCAAATTGGCCAGCACCTTGATAATATCCGCACGTTTAGGATGATTGGCCGGTAAAAAATCAAGCACATCCACCATGGCCATCATGTACCAGCCCATGCTGCGCGACCAGAAATTAGGCGAAGTTCCGGTTTCAGGGTTTGCCCAACGCTGTTTCTTACTTTCGTCCCAGCCATGATAGTAAAGTCCGGTTTTAGGATCGTAGGTGTGTTTCGCCACAAGCAAAATCTGATTGGCCACTTCGTCATACAACTCTTTTTCTCCAAAACGATAGGCATACTCGGCCAAGAAAGGGGAGGCCATATAAAGTCCGTCCAACCACATCTGATTGGCATAAATCTTCTTATGCCAGAAACCGCCCTCGCTGGTACGTGGCTGGGTTCTTATCTGGTTGCGAAGAATATCCAGTGCTTTTCTTAGCTTTTCTTCGTTGGATTTGGCATAAAGGCCAAAAAGAATTTTTCCGGAGTTAAGCTTATCAAGGTTGTGGTCCTCCTGATTATAGCCGGTAATCGAACCATCGGCATTAATAATGGTGTCGGCATAGCTTTTCACGTAATTGAAATACTTCGGATCGGCAGTTAGTTTCCAAACCTGGTAAATAGACTGCAATTCGAGGCCGTTGCAATAGTCCCATTTCAGCTTTTTAGAGAAATCAACCATCCAGCTTTCCGGATTACGTTTCATTTCCGAGTCGGCCATCCAGACCGAATAAGGTTTTGCAGCCGGGGCTAGCACGAAAATACCAAAGACGAATACAATTGTTGCAAGAATTCTAGCTTTAATTAATGACATGGGGTTGCGTTTTTTTATCCACAGGTATAAATTGATTTACAAAGCTTGCTATCCAGCCATAAGCGCTGGTTAGCAAATACAAATTTGGGGTAATTTTTCTAAACTGGCTGTAGAATATTTGGTCTTTAATGGGGAGTTTTTGGTAGGTTTGCCTAATCAAAAACTATTTCACAAAAGGTGGCAAAAGATATCTTAAGGATTATATTCCAACTAAAACGTATAACAACCCGACAATCCACATTTTTTTGTAATTTTGTAGCCCAAAAACCGACATACAACACAGAAAGATGCGTATTTTGATTCAGCGGGTTAGTGAGGCCTCGGTAGAAATTGACAAAAAGATAAAATCCTCAATTGAACAGGGTTTATTGATTCTTGTCGGAATTGAGGAACTGGATACGACCGAAGATAGTGAGTGGTTAGCCGGTAAAGCCACAGGTTTGCGTATCTTTGACGATGAACATGGAATTATGAACCGGTCCGTTCAGGATATTGACGGTGGGATTCTGGTTGTAAGCCAGTTTACCCTCCACGCCATGACCAAAAAAGGAAACCGCCCTTCGTACATGAAAGCCGCTAAGCACGAACTTGCCATTCCGCTTTACGAGCATTTCTGCCGGGAACTGAGCCAGAAGCTGGGAAAAGAAGTTCAAACCGGCACCTTTGCCGCTGATATGAAAGTGGCTTTAGTCAACAACGGACCGGTAACCATTTGGATAGATAGTAAAAACAAAGAATAATTGGAGCTTTTTGCTTTGCGACATAAAAAAGAAAAACATATGATAAAAAAACATATTCCCAATTTCATTACCTGCCTCAATCTCTTATCCGGCTGCACAGCCACTTTTCTCGCTTTTAAAGGAAATTACGAAGGTGCTTTTATTGCCATTTTGCTAGCTGCCGTATTCGATTTTCTCGATGGCCTTGGCGCACGCTTATTGAAATCGTATTCGCACATGGGCAAAGAACTCGACTCGCTGGCCGATGCAATCAGTTTTGGTATGGCTCCGGGTGCAATCGTGTTTTCATTGATGAGCGAAATGAACGTAAACCAATGGTTTCCCTATCTGGCATTCCTAATCCCGATTTTTTCGGCACTTCGCCTGGCAAAATTTAATGTTGACACCCGGCAAACAACTTCTTTTATCGGGCTTCCCGTACCGGCCGATGCTATTTTCTGGGCAGGGATTGTTTATTCTTTCTCATCGCTATTGATGGCCAACGCGTGGCTGTTGCTTATTCTCATTGCCTTATTCTGCTATCTCCTCATTTCTGAAATTCCCATGTTCTCGCTCAAGTTTAAAAACCTGGCATGGAAAGACAATCGGATTCAGTATTTGTTTTTAGCTGTTTGCGTGATTATACTGGCTATCTTCCAGCTAAACGCTTTCCCATTATTAATTTGCTGGTACATCCTGTTATCGGCCGGGATAAGTCTATTCAAAAAACTGAGGGGCTAAGCTCAACAGTTCAATTTGAGTGTCAACAAACTTAAAATTGAAATAAAAAATGTACTTTTGTTCTAAATCCTGAATCCATGTCTATCAGTATAGCAAATCTATCTAAAAAATACGGGGAACAAACCGTTTTAAAAGATATTAGCTTCGAAATTGGCGAAGGTGAAGTCGTGGGATTTCTTGGTCCAAACGGTGCCGGAAAAACAACCACCATGAAGATTCTGGCCGGAGCGCTGTCGTATTCAACCGGTTCGGCAAAGGTTTGTGGCATTGAGGTCAAAGCAGATCAACTGAAAACAAGCAGCATGATCGGCTATCTGCCTGAACAAAATCCGTTGTATGCGGATATGTACGTGAAAGAGTATCTGCTTTTTGTGGCAGAGACCTATCATTTGGGAAAAGAAAAGGAGCAACGTGTAAACGAATTGATTGATAAAGTCGGGCTGAGGCCTGAATTTCATAAAAAAATCGGACAGCTATCGAAAGGTTACCGCCAACGCGTGGGACTGGCCCAGGCTTTGATTCCAAATCCTAAAGTCCTGATTCTGGACGAACCCACTACCGGGCTGGATCCAAATCAACTGGAAGAAATCCGGAGCTTGATTCGTGAAATAGGAAAGGACAAAACGGTTTTGCTTAGCACGCATATTATGCAAGAAATTAAAGCAATATGCAACCGGGTAATCGTTATAAACAACGGTGAAATTGTGGCAGATTACAGCGACTTGTCCAAAATCAGGGCATTCGATGAAAACAATCTTCATCTCGAAGTGGAATTTACAGAAGAAGTACAAGTAGAGAAACTGAAAGAACTGGAAACTATAAGTGACGTAGAAATAATCAGTGATAAACACTTCATATTGGTTGCTTCTGCTGACATTCGTGCCGATGTATTTGACTTTGCCACCAAAACAAACAATAAAATCCTGACGATAAAAACAGTTGAACGAAGCATGGAAGATGTGTTCAGGGAATTGACAAAATAGTTACAAGAAAATAAGTTACGAGTTACAAGTATTATATTTGACCTCGTAACTTGCAACTCGTAACTCGTAACTAAATATTAATGGAAGAAAATTTCGACATACGAAATAACCAAAAAGGCGAAAAAGAATTCGAAAACGCATTGCGTCCGCTTACTTTTTCAGATTTCAGCGGACAAAATAAGATTGTCGAGAATCTGAAAATCTTTGTGCAGGCCGCCCGTATGCGCACCGAATCGCTCGATCACGTGTTGCTGCACGGACCTCCGGGACTGGGTAAAACTACGCTTTCGAACATCATTGCCAACGAACTGAATGTGGGTTTCAAAATCACATCCGGTCCGGTGCTTGATAAACCGGGCGATCTGGCTGGCTTGCTCACCAGCCTGGAACCGAACGATGTGCTTTTTATTGACGAAATTCATCGCCTGAGTCCGATAGTGGAAGAATACCTGTATTCGGCCATGGAGGATTATCGGATTGATATTATGATTGATAAAGGACCGAGTGCCCGGTCTATCCAGCTGGAGTTAAATCCGTTTACACTGGTTGGTGCTACCACTCGCAGCGGTTTGCTGACAGCTCCTCTTCGTGCTCGTTTCGGCATCAATTGTCATTTCGAATATTATGACATTGAAGTAATTACGGGAATTATAAAACGTTCGGCACACTTACTCGATGTTCCGATTGAACATCAAGCAGCAGTTGAAATTGGCGGTCGCAGCCGTGGTACGCCGCGTATTGCCAACGCGTTGCTGCGCCGGGTACGTGACTTTGCACAGGTAAAAGGCAATGGCAACATAGACCTTGAAATTGCCTGTTATGCGCTGGAGGCTTTGAATATTGATAAGTTTGGACTGGACGAAATCGATAATAAAATCCTGAATACTATTATTGACAAATTTAGTGGCGGCCCCGTGGGATTGACAACTATTGCCACCGCCCTGGGTGAAGACTCCGGAACGCTGGAGGAAGTTTACGAGCCATTCCTCATCAAAGAGGGATTTATGAAACGCACCCCACGCGGACGGGAAGTGACCGAACTGGCATATAAACATTTAGGGAAAGTCAAACTGGGAGAAATGGGGACGCTCTTTTAGGGTTAAGAGACAAAACGGCAAGCAAAACCAATAATATCTACAGCTATGGACGACTTAGTTACGATAAGAACTTTTAGCCAATCAATCGATTTTGAGATGGCTAAATCGTATCTTGAATCTTGTGGAGTTGAATGTTTTGGACGAAATGAAATTATAAACCTGGCTTACATCAATTTAGTGGACGGCGGTATTCAACTTCAGGTACACAAAGAGCAAGCAGAAGAGGCAATAAAACTCCTCTTTGAAAAAGGTTACCTAAAAGCAGAAGATTTTGAACCATCGCCCGAAATGAAATGGATGGAGAAAATATTGAATCATTTTAAACGAAAGTAAATTGTATTAGTCAAATGCTGGTTGATCAATTTTAATTATTGACCAACTACCAGATTGACGCATTGAGATATTATGGCAGAGAAACAAATGAAAAAACTGGCGAAAGAAACCGCCATGTATGGAGTTAGCAGCATCTTGGGGAAGTTCCTGAACTGGATGATGGTTCCGCTTTATACCTATGTGCTGGCCAATTCGGCAGAATACGGAATTGTCACCAATCTATATGCATGGACAGCTTTACTTCTGGTCATGCTTACCTATGGTATGGAAACCGGATTTCTCCGCTTTGCCAATAAAAACAAAGAAGAAGCTGGGAAAGTATACAGCACTACACTAATTGCAGTGGGAACAACATCCACTATTTTTGCACTATGCTGCATATTCTTCTCACATCCTATAGCCAATACTTTGGGATACTCCAAACACCCTGAGTGGATTGCCATGCTGGGAACGGTGGTTGCTCTTGATGCATTTGGGTGCATTCCTTATGTTTACCTCCGATTCAAAAACCGCCCGATACGATTTGTGGCATTGAACCTATTCGCCATCTTTGTCAATATCTTTTTTAATATTTTCTTTCTGGTTATTTGTCCACGAATAATGGTCAAATCACCGGAACTGATTTCGTGGTTCTACAATCCTGATTATGGAGTTGGATATGTGTTTATTGCCAACATATTTTCAACAGTACTGGTAACCATTGCATTATTGTTCGATGTATTTGTTGTGAAATTTGAGTTTGACAAAGCCCTGCTAAAGAAGATGCTTCAATACTCACTGCCATTGGTGATCTTGGGAATAGCCGGTATCATGAATCAAACGCTGGATAAAATACTTTTCCCATTTTTATTACACGGAGAAGTGGGAAAAGCCGAACTTGGGATTTATGGTGCAACATCAAAGATTGCGTTGGTTATGACGATGTTCACACAAGCCTTCCGTTATTCGTACGAACCATTTATCTTTGCCCAAAAGAAAGATAAAAATAGTCTGGAAACATATGCTGATGCTATGAAGTACTACATTCTGATTGCATTATTCATATTCCTGGGAATGGTACTTTATATGGATATTTTTAAATATATCATTCAATACAAATATTGGGTCGGCTTAAAAGTAGTACCTGTTGTAATGTTCTCTTTTATATTTCAGGGAGCATTTTTCAACCTTTCACTTTGGTACAAGCTAACTGATAAAACTATGTATGGAGCTATATTCTCAATCCTTGGTACAGTTATTATCATTGTCCTGAATATCATTTTAGTTCCGTTGTACAGTTATATGGGTTGTGCATGGGCTGCTTTTGTCTGCTATCTTGCGATCATGCTTGTTTCTTATTATTATGGTCAAAAACATATGCCAATTAAATACGACCTGAAAACAATCGGGCTTTACACTGCTGTAACTATTGTTTTATATATAATAAGCACTTACATTGATACACCTTACCGATATGTGAATATCGGACTTAAAACGTTGTTGATGATTGGTTATGTAACGTTAATGGTGAAACGTGATTTCCCGTTGCGAACCATTCCTGTCGTAAATCGATTTTTCAAATAGAATTGTCATGAGTAAATTACACATTATTACGCCGGTAAAGGATTCAATTGATATAGCCAGCAAGACTATAGAGAGCATTATGAATTCGGAGATTTCTGTAGATTATATCTATACAGTTTACAATGATTTAAGCAAACCCGAATCAACGGCTCAGCTGGAACAATTATCTGAGAAGTTTGGTTTCTATTTGATTAATTTGAAAGATGTCACCCTGCATCCATCTCCCAATTACCTGACTATATTACAAATGGCTCAACAGCGGGCTATTTTCGAAGGAGCTCATCTGTTAATTGTAGAATCGGATGTGGTGGTTGGAAAAAACACCATTCAGGAAATGTACAATCGGGCAACCAATCTAGAAAATCCAGGGCTGATAGCTTCTGTAACAACCGATTCAAACAAGAAAATAAATTATCCTTATTTGTTCGCAAAAAGATTTAAATCAGAAGTCGTAAGCACTAAAAAACAACTTAGCTTTTGCTGCACGCTTCTGACTCAAGAATTATTAAGTTCTTATAATTTCAACCTGTTGAATCCGGAAAGAACTTGGCACGATCATTTTATTTCTCAAAAAGCGTTGGAGATCGGGTTTAAAAATTATTTGGCCCCATCATTACCGGTTATCCACTTGCAACATAGCATTTACCCTTGGATGCATTTAAAACAGACTCAACCAGCTAAATATTACTGGACCAAATTTATCAACAAATTGACCAATCAATAATACGGAACAACTTCTAATAATTGCATCAATATGACTTTTATCGAACTAAGCAATCACATTTTCAATGAATCAGTCCTTGATTATCATAAGACTGACAATGTCGATACTCCTATCAATAATCCATACGAACTCAAGACCATAGAATATTATCTCTACCTGAAGAATTGGATTGATACCGTTCAATGGCATTTGGAAGATATTATTCGCGATCCGAATATTGATCCAGTGGCCGCGCTTGCATTGAAACGAAGAATTGATAGCTCTAATCAGGATCGAACCGATTTAGTAGAGCTTATTGACAGTTATTTTCTTGATCAATATAAAAATGTTGAGATTAAAAGCCATGCAATTATCAATACCGAAAGTCCTGCCTGGGCTATTGACCGCTTATCGATTTTACACCTGAAAATCTACCACATGCAGCAAGAAGTCAACAGGAAGGATTCTTCGGCAGAGCACCTGGCCCAATGTGAAAAGAAACTGAACATCTTGCTTGAGCAGCAAATAGATTTGTCAACAGCTATCAGTCAATTGATTGAAGACATAAGCAACGGTGATAAAAAAATGAAAGTGTACAAGCAAATGAAAATGTACAACGATCCGGCGCTAAATCCTGTTTTATACGCAAAAAGCAAATAATGTCTAAAATTCTTATCATACGGTTTTCTGCTTTGGGCGATGTTGCCATGACCGTTCCGGTGGTTTATTCACTGGCGGTCGAATTTCCAATGCACGAAATAACCGTCTTAAGCCGCGAGTCATTTAGCCCATTGTTCAAATCATTGCCCGCAAATGTTCGTTTCCGGGGTGCCGATTTGAAAGAGAAATATCACGGGATTCGAGGCCTAAATGCTTTGTACAAGGAATTGGATGCTGAAAAATATGATTGTGTTGCCGATTTCCATTCTGTCTTAAGATCGCATTATCTGCGGTTGAGATTCAAGTTGGCCGGCGTTCCTACAGCTTCAATTGACAAAGGCCGGGACGAAAAAAAGAAGCTTACACAAAAAAGCAACAAAACTTTCGTTCCATTAAAATCGAGTTTTACCCGTTATTACGAAGTTCTTGAAAAACTTGGTTTTAAATTCAACTTAAGTTTTAATTCCATATTTAGCGAAAAAGAAAACAATTTTGCCAACATTATAGCTCAAACCGGGGAGAAATCAACTGAAAAGTGGCTAGGCATTGCACCTTTTGCCATGCACACAGGTAAAATTTATCCGCTCGAATTGCAAGAGAAAGTGATTGAGCACTTTGCCAATGAAAAACGCGTCAAACTCTTTATTTTCGGCGGAGGCGAGTCGGAGAAAAATATAATCGACGCTTGGGTGAAGAAATATCCAACTGTCATATCCATGGTGGGAAAACTGAATATGAGCCAGGAACTTATTTTAATGAGTCACCTTGATATTATGTTTTCAATGGATTCGGCCAATATGCATCTAGCTTCGTTAGTGAACACTCCGGTGGTTTCACTTTGGGGGGCCACGCATCCTTACGCCGGATTTATGGGTTGGAACCAATCAACAGAAAATGCTATTCAGGTTGATTTATTTTGCCGCCCATGTTCTATTTATGGCCAGATCCCATGCTATCGGGGCGACTATGCCTGCTTATACCAGATAACTCCAGAGCAAATTATTCATCGCATCGAAAATGCACTTTTCTGATTTATGAAAATCGTAATCAACCCGGCATACCAAGCCTTGGATTCCTTTATAACAAGCATCCCTGAACTTTTTGAACAAGAAGGAGAAATGGTTTATAATGAGCGCAACCAGCTCAAACATTATTCTGTAGAAGGTTACGATGTGATTGTGAAGCGGTATAAAATTCCCCATATTATCAATAGAATAGCATACACTTATTTTCGTCCGTCCAAAGCAAAACGGGCCTACGAATATGCGTTGAAACTCTTGCAATTTGGGGTGAATACGCCTTCACCAATTGCTTATATTGAACAATATAAAGGTGGCTTGCTTACCCGTTCTTACTTCTTTTCTATTTATGAAAAGGAATATTCGGACATTCGCGATTTAATGGAAGGTAAGCAGTATGATGAATCCCTGGTGGAAGAACTGTCGGACTATATAGCCGATTTCCATCACAAAGGGGTTTTGCACATGGATATGTCGCCCGGGAATATCTTATACAAAAAGAGCGGGAAGCAGTTCGAGTTTACGCTGATTGACATAAATAGAATGCAATTTTGGCCAACTATTCCAACTGAAAAACGCTACAAGAGTTTTAAAAGACTCTCAAACAATAAAACCGTATTAACTCAGGTTGCCAGACGCTACGCTACAGCAGCGAACCTGGATGAATTGGAAACGGTCGGTAAAATCAATCAGTATAGTGATAAGTTTTTTAGTCCTAAGAAATTTTTCAAATTCTGGAAAAAAGAAGAATCATGAGAATAGGTTATGATGCAAAACGATTATTCTGCAATCATCGCGGCTTGGGTAACTACAGCCGGGATTTGATTCGTATCCTTAATCAATACTATCCTGAAAACCAATACGATTTATATACCCCGAAAATAAAAATCAATTTTCCGGTCAACCCTGAAAATACCCGAATCATTCAACCTGAAGGAATTTACAAATTGCTTCCATCCTCAATATGGCGTACCATTGGCTTGAGCTCTGAAATTAAGCGATTTGAAGACGATATCTTTCACGGTTTAAGTCAGGAGTTGCCTATTGGGATAGAAAAACTACCGGTAAAGAAAATCATTACTTTTCATGATGCCATTTTTATCCACTACCCGGAACTTTATGCATCCTCCTATCGTAGGATATTTACTGCCAAGAATATGCGGAGCTGCCAGATTGCCGACCGGATTATTGCCATAAGCGAGCAGTCGAAACGGGACGCTATCGAATTTTTTCATGCAGATCCGGCAAAGGTAGAAGTTGTTTATCAGGGTTGCAATAATATTTTCAGACAAACAGTTTCTGTCCTGGAAAAAGAGCAAGTAAAATCAAAATACAACCTGCCGGCAGATTATATGCTTTTTGTAGGCGCCATTGAACCACGGAAAAATATTGCAACTATTCTTCGGGCACTGTCTCAGGAAAAAATAGATGCACCACTTGTGGTAGTTGGCCGCCAAACCAATTATACCCAGGAATTAAAAAAACTGGCAGAGGAGCTAAAAATATCAACGCAAATACTTTTTTTGCACCATGTTGAAACAATCGACCTGCCGGCTATGTATCAATTGTCAAGCCTGTTTATTTATCCTTCCGTCTTCGAAGGTTTTGGCATTCCCATCCTTGAAGCTCTTTGCAGCAACACGCCTGTAATTACTTCGACCGGAAGCTGTTTTGAAGAAACGGGAGGCCCTGACTCTTGCTATATTAATCCATTAAGTGCAGACGAACTGGGATATTCCATCCGCAAAATCCGGTACAATGATGAATTAAAAGACAGAATGACAAAAGCCGGCCTGTTGTTTTCAGAAAGATTTACCGATGACCGGATTGCAAAAAATCTCATGCAAATATATCAAACTGTCTAATTAAACCGAATGATATGAATATAGTCAGAATTACGTCTGGTTTGGGCAATCAAATCTTTCAGTATGCCTTTTATCGTGCATTAAAGCAAAACGTACCTGATACAAAAATGGATATTTCAGAATTTAACTACCGGAAACATCATTATGGTTACGAATTGGAGAAGATATTTAATATCGTTCCCAACTATGCTAACAGAAAAGAACGAAATGCATTAGCAGACGTATCTAAGCATTGGCTTTCGGAAGTGCGTCGAAAGTATTTCAAGATCAAATTGAACTGTAGCGGTGAGTTAATTCGGGAAAATATAATTGGGCATCAGTTTCATCCGGAACTAACCAATGCTCATAATTCCTATTTCCAGGGGTTTTGGCAGAGTGAAAAATACTTTATAAATATTGCCGGTCAATTACGCACGGAGCTCACTTTTAAGCAAACTCCAAATAAGGAGAATCAATCGGTCATTGATGAAATTATCCGTTGTAATTCCGTGAGCATTCATATCAGGCGAGGCGATTACATAAAAAAACGCAGAATCGACGCTGTGGGCTCGGTTTGTACATTGGCGTACTATAAACAAGCAATAGAGTATATCAAATCAAAAACTGAAAGCCCACGTTTCTTCGTTTTTTCGGATGAAATAGACTGGGTAAAAGATAATTTGAACATTGAAAACGCCTACTTTGTTGACATAAACAGAGGCGAAAACAGTTTCAGGGATATGCAACTGATGAGCCTTTGCAACCATAATATCATTGCCAACAGCAGTTTCAGTTGGTGGGGAGCATGGCTTAATTCACACCCCAACAAAATTGTGGTAGCACCAAGCGTTTGGTTCCGGGACACAGATATGCCGGATATTCTGCCCAAGAATTGGATTCAAATAACTGTAGATTAAACTTTTCAACAAAAACGACAAATGCCTTTATCGGTAGTTATTATTACTTTCAACGAAGAACGCAATATCGAACGGTGTTTAAAATCGGTTCTTCCTATTGCAGATGAAATCGTAGTGGTTGATTCATTCTCAACAGACAAGACTGCGGACATCTGCAAGCAATACAACACGCGCTTCATTCAACGGGCTTTTGATGGTTATGGGAAACAGAAGCAATTTGCTACTGCACAAGCCAGTTACGACTACATCTTGTCGTTGGATGCCGACGAAGAACTTTCGGAAGAACTGAAAGATTCCATTTTAAAAAAGAAGGATAACTTCGATGCTGCGTGCTACTCGTTCAACAGGAGAAACATGTATTGCGGTAAAGCGATACGGTACTGCGGTTGGTATCCGGATAAACAAATCAGGCTGTACAACAAAACATATATAAATTGGAATGATAAAAATGTTCATGAGTCAATCAAAGTACCCGTTAATGAAAAACTCATCCATCTTAAAGGAGACTTAGAACATTATACCTGTTGTTCCATAACCGAGCATCAGCAAAAAGAAGAGAAATATGCCCGCATGAATGCGGAGAACTTGGTAACAAGCAAAGACTGCATTCTGTTTCTAACTCCTTATTTTAAAAGCGGTTTTCGATTTTTCAGCACTTATATTCTTCTGCTGGGAATTTTGGACGGCTATTATGGGTTTGTAATCAGCAAAACACTGGCTAAATCTTCTTTCCTTAAATATTCAGTGGCACGACAACAATTGAAACTCAAGCAATAGTATCAGACTTTAGGTTCCGCCTTAAAATGGTATAACTCTTTATTGGCTTGCCAGATTCACTTATATGGACAAAGAATGACAAGAAGACCATAAAACGCGTTATTCCGGCTTGTCCGTAGAGAGGCTCCTCGATACACATGAACACAATGCAGACACACATAAGCAATTGCAAGAGATAACTTCGCGATTGTATTGAATACCCCACCAAGCCAACAATCAGCAATACGAGAACTAATGCCCCCGCCACGCCAAACTGAACCATGTCACCAAGCAATTGGTTGTGTGTATAAGTTTTTGGAAAAGGAAGAGCAGGAAGCACATTCAACATAATTTGCTCCTGCTGCTTGAGCGCTAATGCTTGCTGGTGAAACCCAACTCCCCACCACGGATGGGCTTTAATGTAATTTAAAGCAAGCGTATTATCTGTCCTGCGAACATTATCATCCATAAATCCTGACACGGAATCTCCCATATAAAATAGGCCTCCCATCCCTACTACCAGCACAACAACTGCTATTTGCTTGAAGTGTCTGCTTTTTAAACGCAAATAATACAGCAATGTAATTGCAATTGTGAGGGCTACCATAACCACACCAATCCGGCTTTCCATGACCAAAACAGTGAGGGTTATAAATGCAGCATAAACAATCAACTCCAACTGGGAGATGATACTGTCTGGTTGTTTTTTGAAATAGAGATAAAAACCCGATATCAAGCCGGCAACGAGCACCAGTGAGATGTAACTCGGGTGCTCGTAAAGAGCCCAACCGGATGTCCAATGATAAGGAGGAAAACCATCATGAAGAGTTTCTTTGGAAATTAACCAGTTACCAATGTTAAGCCCGAAGTATTGAATATTATACCACCAGTAAACAAGTGTACAGGACATATAAATTAGCATTGCCCTAAAAAATAAGTACAAAACACGAAAGCTTGTACGCTTCTCTATCCGGACAAAACTAAATGCCAATGGAAGCAATATGAACGTAAATAATTTCTCGGGAAACCGAAAGCCATCATTCGTTCCAATGGTGCCCAGAAAGCGCAAAAGCACATACAGAAACAGAAAATAATAGACCCTATTTATCTCGTACAATTTCCCGTTTCTCAAAAAATAAACAAATGCACAAGTCACAAAGAGACCTGTTGCAAATTGCCCGATACTTTGATTGATACACAGGATTAAAAGCAAGGATAAACTTAGCAACACGGAATTGCGGACACTGAAAAGTGATTTCGTGATGCGGGGATAGCCCATTTCTTGCCAGCCCAAAAGAATAACTCCCATCAGAAACAGAGCCTGCAAGCCATGCTCCACATACACCCTGTTTCCGGCATTTACAAACTGGTAGGATTTTAAAATATAAATGGCAATATAAGCTATCCCAGTAGTTAAGGAAATCAGCAGGGCGTATTGAGAAATTCTTTTCATAATTTGGATCGCTTGAACTGTTGTTTGCGGGGGCTGTTTTGAACCGGTCAGAAACAAGCCCAAAGAGGATGATGCAGTTCTTTTTTCGGGATTGGCTATTCTACTTTTAATGAAAACGGCAAATTAAGACTGATATTTGAAGGCCATACAATGCAAATCAAACAAAAATCATTTTCGCCCAAAATCTGCCGGAATTTCTCCCCAAACCTGTGTTTCCCATTTTAGGATTTTTGTTTGATATTTGTTTAGCTGAAGCCATGCCTCGGCACGTGCCAACAAGTCAAAAAGAACAGCATTTGTATCGTTTTTTTCCAACTTGGTCTTTGCTTTCTTTGCTTTCACCCATGCAAGGGCTGTAATGCTGTCAGTATAAATAGGTAGCGGGCTATTCTTTTGCTTCAAAAAAGCTAACCCATGAACCAGCGCCAAAAATTCTCCAATATTATTCGTTCCTTCCTTGAAAGGGCCCTGGCGGAAAATTTCTTCACCGGTCTTGGTATAAACACCGCGGTATTCCATCAAGCCCGGATTACCACTGCAAGCTGCATCAACCGAAAGACTCTCAAAGTCAGGCTTTCCAAATTTGGCTATTTCTTCTACTGACGGTTTCCGCTCTTTTACATTTTTACCGATATAATCCCAACAAGGCGAAACCATAGCTTCACGAGCTTCTGCTTCAGTGGCAAATCCTTTATATAAAGCGCCTCCGAAACCATGAATCTGGCGTTTGCATTCTTCCCAAGATCGGTAAATGCCGGGTTGTTTGCCTTCCCAAACCACAAAGAATTTATTTTTACTCATATCGCTTCATTTCGCGTTTGCAATTCGTTGTATATGTCCGTTTAAAAACGTAATTTTGCGCCACCTAAGAGAGGTCCTGTAGTTCAATGGATAGAACAAGTGTTTCCTAAACACTAGATCCGGGTTCGATTCCCGGCGGGACTACACTTCGCCCCTAACCAACCCGTCTTTCATTTCGATCACCCGGTCCGACAACGCTGCCAATTCCTTATCGTGCGTTACAATCACCACCGTTAGCCCAAACCGATCGCGCAAATCGAACAGCAACCGGTGTAATTCTTCTTTGTTTTTGGAATCCAGGCTTCCCGAAGGTTCGTCGGCAAGAATTAGTGATGGATCGTTTATCAAAGCACGAGCCACTGCTACACGCTGTTTCTCACCCCCCGAAAGTTCTGCTGGCTTATGTTCCATCCGGTCGGAAAGTTGCAGATAAGCCAGGATTTCTTTGGCTTTCTGAGTCATTTTCTTATTGTCTTTGCGGGCAATGAGAGCCGGAATCATCACATTTTCCAATGCAGTAAACTCGGGTAACAGTTGATGAAATTGAAAAATAAAACCGATGTGCTTGTTTCTGAAAGCAGCCAATTCCTTTTCGTTCAACCGGCTGAAATCAATGCCATCCACCAGCACCTCACCGCCATTAGGCTTATCGAGCGTGCCCAGGATTTGAAGCAAAGTCGTTTTTCCGGCACCACTTGGACCGACAATGGAGACAATTTCGCCTTTGTTTACCACCAAATCTACTCCCTTAAGCACTTCCAGCTCGCCGAAGCTTTTATGTATATTTTTTGCATGTATCATTTTCCCGAAATTTTGTGCAAAGTTATTCCTTTCAGAGAATAAACTATTATTTCTTGCTTAGAAAAAATGTACCTTTGTGCTGTTATCGGCTATAAATAATTTACTTTTTCATAAATAATGCTTTCAGACGCAGAGTTAGGAACTATCGAATTCGTCCGCAACGAGCGGTCGAAACATATTCGTGTCCGAATATTGAGCACTGGCCTAAAGGTGACTCTGCCGCCGCGTTCCACCGAGCAAGATGCGATGAAATTTATCAATTCTATCCGCGTCAAGCTCGTTCAAAAACAAGAAAAGCTGGAAAAGGGTCTGCAAAAAAGCAATATATTGATTGACGAAAGCTCCAGGCTGCAAACACTCACCTTCGTGGTGGAAGCAAAATCGAGTATAAGAAAGAATATCTATTTTGCATTAAAAAGCAGTGTCTTGACTATCGACTTTCCGGCAGGAACCGACTGCACAACACCCGAAACGCAACAATTTTTCTGGAACGGAATCAGCTATTTCCTTCGTAAAGAGGCTAAGCGGTTGCTGCCCGGCCGCACGAAACAATTGGCGGATAAATACGGATTTACGTTTGCGGACGTAAAAATTCAATCGAGCAAGACCCGATGGGGAAGTTGCTCCCGGGCGAAAAGCATCAACCTCTCGCTTTACCTGATGTTGCTCCCGGCCCACCTGATTGATTATGTAATCCTGCATGAGCTTTGCCACACCAAAGAAATGAACCATGGCGACAGGTTTTGGGCCTGGATGGACAAGGTAACCGATGGGAAAAGTAAAGAGCTAAGGGCTCAATTGAAGCACTATCATATGCCACAATAACGATATTAGCTCCCTTTGGTCGCATTATTTCCCTAACAACTAATATCGCAAAACAAATATCGTGAACGAAATGAACAAATATCACGAACAAAGTGAGTTTATATCGGCAAAGCCAACTAACATGAAATAATATGAACTGGAACCAGCTTTTATCAACCAAACGCTTCGGACAGGAGCAATATCATGTACAGCGGGATGACGACCGCAGCGAATTTCAACGCGATTACGACCGGTTGATTTTCTCAGCACCGTTCCGGCGGTTGCAAAACAAGACACAGGTGTTTCCGCTTCCGGGAAGTGTATTTGTTCACAACCGGCTGACACATAGTTTAGAAGTGGCATCAGTAGGCAGATCGCTGGGAGTAACGGTGGCGCATAAACTGAAATTGAAAAAACAAATTGAGACCCCTTACCTGGAGGAAATCGGTTCGATTGTTTCGGCAGCTTGCCTGGCCCACGATTTGGGCAACCCGCCTTTTGGCCATTCGGGCGAAACAGCCATTGCCACCTATTTCTCCGAAGGTAACGGACAGCATTTGAAAGCCGAAATGACCGACGAAGAATGGAAAGATATTATTTGCTTTGAAGGAAATGCCAATGCCTTACGGTTGCTCACACATCAATTCAACGGACGCCGTCCGGGTGGGTTTGTGTTGACTTATAGTACGCTGGCTTCGGTGGTGAAATATCCGTACGCGTCTATTTATTCCGACCCGAGAAAGCAAAAGTTTGGTTTTTTTGATTCGGAGAAAGCTGATTATGAAAAAATAGCAGCCGAATTGGGTATTCCCCGCTCACCCGAAAACCCGAACCGGTATGCCCGACATCCGTTGGTATATCTGGTAGAAGCTGCCGACGATATTTGCTACCAGATTATGGATATTGAGGACGCACATAAGCTGAAAATACTGACTTCGGACGAAACTAAAAACCTGTTTCTAGGATTTTTTAATGCTGAGCGGAAAGCCCGCCGAAAGGAAACAATGAACCTGGTTACGGACGTGAACGAGCAAATTGCTTACCTGCGCTCGTCGGTTATCGGGCAGCTGATTGAAGAATGTTCGGCTGTTTTTGCCGACAACGAGGAGGCTATTCTGAACGGAACTTTTTCATCATCACTGATAAAACAATTACCACAGCATTCGGCCCATGCCTATGAGCACTGCTCAAAAACGGCGTTTGCCAAAATCTACCGCTCGCCGGAAGTATTGGATGTAGAACTGGCCGGATACAAAATTATTCTCACCCTGCTGGAACATTTGGTGGCTGCCGTGCTCAATCCGGATAAAGCCTATTCGAAGCAATTGCTCATGCGCATCCCCGGACAGTATGAAACCAATGCACCCACTGTGTACGGGAAGATTATGGCGGTGCTCGATTACATTTCGGGCATGACCGACGTGTATGCGCTGGATTTATACCGCAAAATTACGGGCATGAATATCCCAAGCCTATAGAAAAAGCTCTAATTTATTGTACGGTTATCCCAACTCAATATTGCGTTATCTAAAACTAATGTCCGAATATCACAACGCAATGTCCAATCGTCACAACGCAAAGTCCGAATATCACAACTCAATATCCGTACTTCACAACTCAAAGTCCGGTTGTCATAGCGCAACATAGATTAACAACGGGAATAGGTTGTTTTAATCAAAAAGAGGATGAAAATGAGGGAAAATGAGTATAAAAAAGGCGTTTGGCAGTAAATTTATGTTGTAAAGCAAGTAAAATAACATTTGCAATAGATAATCTCCGACTATCTTTGGTTCACAAATTCGCAAACCAAACAGCATGAAAAAGAAATCAATCAGAAAATCGATTAGCAAGATCTTTCAAGAGTGCTCCAGCATTTCAGATAATATAAAACGGAACTCAACGAAAATCGGACGGTACGGAATTGACGTGGATATATTTACGGCAGAGATGAATGCTAATCTCAAGAGAGCCGACGAGCTGGACAAAAGGCAGAAACGACTCGTTGCGGAGCAAAAAGCAAACACGCTGGAACTAAACGGAGTGTTGGCTAAAATGGAGAAGGATTATGCGCTGGCAAAAAAGACGGTAAAACTGGCCGAACCGCATGCCATGTGGACTAGTTATGGCATTCATGATAAAAAATAAATACGACTATCCGCAAAACGTGTTCAATAAACAGAGATAGGTCATCAAAGCTCGGTTTCGCGATTTCCCAATCGTGATAATTATTATTCGACCACGATTGGGAAATCGCAAAACCCAACTTTCATTCATTTTAATCAATATCCCACTGTTTGGGCCAGGATAAATTTATAATTTGCACCCAGATTCAATGCTTTCAGCAATTCGGCTTCTTTAGCACCGGCCCGCACCACACATCTCAACCCTTCGGAAGCACAATACAGGTACACGTTTTGTCCACAATATCCCGAATCCATTACCGCACCCTGGAAATTATCTTTGTCGTTTCTTGCCTTCGCAATGTATAGCAGGTTGAGCGGAGCTTTGTCCACAAAAGTCTGCAACCCGGCCAAGCCGCGGAAATCGCCTTTTACAACCGGTTCCAATTGGTGTTTTTGTACATTATAAAAATAAATTCCATTGGCCAGTACGGCGTAAGTTTGCAGTGGGTAAAATCCCATAGCCGAAGGTACCGTCCGTTTTCCGTTGGCACGGTTCACCCCGTTGGCTACCCAAAGCACTTCGGATAAATGTTTGAGCGACAAATTGCGGGCATCAAATTCCCGGTCGGTTTTACGGTGCGAAATGGCCTGCATAAGCGGTTTACCACCCAGTGTATCGGGGGCTTGCAGTTTGATCGTGTCGAAGGTTGCCAACGGCATGGAGGCTGCAGCAGGCTGGTTGGCTTTCGTTTTTGTAACTGCTTGTGCTGGCGCAAAAGTGGCCAATAACAAGGAAATAGCAAGAAATAACTGTTTCATGACTGAATTACTGTTTAATGATTTACTTAAACCACAAACTTACAACTTTTTCATCTATTTTTGTGTTCTAATGGCTTATAATCTTTAAGTAAAGATTAATCACAACTGATCTCCACACAACATAACGAAACAATAAAATGAGCTACATCCCCGTCAAACCCAATACTCCCGGATTAATCCAACTGAATGACATCAATTTGCAGGAAATAGTACCCTTCATCGACTGGGGATTCTTCTTTATGGCCTGGCGCCTGTCCGGCAAATACGAAGGCATCGAAACCGTACACGATTGCCTGTCGTGCAAGATGAGCTGGCTGCACCAATTCCCAGAAACCGACCGCCCTAAAGCGGAAGAAGCGTTGAAACTATACAAAGATGCCCAGGAAATGTTGCGTCAAATGCTGGACGAAAAGATCGTGTCTATCAATGCCAGCTTTGGTGTGTTCCCCGCCTATGCCCAGGACGATGATATTTTTATCCAGGACAATGATAAAACAATCACCGTTCCCACGCTCCGCCAGCAACATCCCGCCACCGATGGTTTTTGCTATTCGCTGGCCGACTTTGTTGCCCCGGAGAATGATTACGTAGGCGCCTTTGCCACCACCGTTCAGGGCGTTGAAGCGTATGCAGAAACATTTGAAAAAGATGATGACGTATATCATTCCATTCTGGCTAAAACACTTTCCGACCGTCTGGCCGAAGCTGCTGCCGAATGGCTGCACTACAAAGTCCGTAAAGAATATTGGGGCTATGCTGCCGATGAAGACCTGTCGGTAAAAGATATGCTCAAAACCAAATACAGCGGTATCCGACCGGCAGTAGGTTACCCTTCCCTACCCGACCAATCCATCATTTTTGTGCTGAATCCTATTTTGAAATTCAACGAAATTGGCATCCAACTTACCGAAAATGGCGCCATGTTTCCCAATGCTTCGGTATGCGGGTTGTATTTTGCCCATCCGCAGTCCAAGTACTTCATGATAGGTAAAATTGATGAAAACCAATTCGAAGATTATGCCCGTCGATGCGGAAAATCACCTGAAGTGCTACGCAAATGGATGGCAGCCAATTTATAATGTGATGATATGTTGATGTGTTGATGAGTGATTAGTCCATGTATTAATATCATGATGGAATAATATAGAGAAAAATGGAGTAAAGTGATAATTGTGAGACCCAATTTATATCTCACATTATCACATCAACATATCATCCCATCAACACATCATCCATTATCACATCAACACATTATCATATTATTTAGTACCTTTGTGCTCTATTATCAACTGACATAAATGCGTATCGACATTATCTCCGCTGTGCCTGAGCTACTGGACAGCCCGCTCAATTATTCCATTATAAAACGTGCCAAAGAAAAAGGATTGGTAGAGATTTTTGTGCATAACCTGCGCGAATATACCACCAATAAACACCGTCGGGTAGACGATTACGCCTTTGGATTCAGTGCCGGCATGGTGTTGCAAATAGAGCCGATCGACCGCATCATTTCGCTGCTCAAAAGTGAGCGCAATTATGACGAAGTGATCTATACGTCGCCCGATGGCGAGAAATTCAACCAGAAAATGGCTAATAAGCTGTCAATGTCCGGCAATTTAATCATCCTTTGCGGGCATTACAAAGGTATTGATCATCGCATTCGCGAACATTTGATAACAAAAGAAATTACCGTAGGCGATTTTGTGCTTACCGGTGGCGAACTGCCTGCTGCTATTATGACCGACGCTATTGTGCGGTTGATTCCAGGTGCAATCGGCGACGAGCAATCGGCTCTATCCGATTCGTTTCAGGACAATTTGCTCGCACCGCCCGTTTACACACGCCCGGCCGAATACAAAGGCTGGAAAGTTCCCGACATTTTACTCTCAGGACATCAAGCCAACGTGGATGAATGGAACCACCAGCAATCGGTGGAACGTACAAAACGGTTGAGGCCGGATTTATTGGAAGAATAAACCCCAGAATTTCCTAAAAAGGACTTGATAAGTATAAATTATAGAATGAACTAAAGCTCCCCTTTAGAGGGTGGGGATCATTGGGATATGTTATATTACCTTGGAATAATCAACTTGTTCAGTGGATTTATTTTTGCTTTCGATAAACACGCTGCAGTAAAAGGCCGGCGCAGAATACCTGAGCGAACCCTACATTTATTGGAAGTGCTGGGTGGAGTGCCAACAAACTTGTTGTTGATGTACACGCTCCGTCACAAAAACCGCAAGTTTAGCTATTGGGTATGGACATGGCTGGCAATGATTGGGTGGGTGACTCTGATCATTTTAAATCAAAACAACTTTAGGATAATAAATTTATAATCTCGACATATGATAAAAATTAAAGTAGGCGTAATAGGTGGTGCAGGCTATACTGCCGGAGAATTGTTGCGCATTCTAGTTAATCACCCTGCGGTAGAAATCGTATTTGTAAACAGCAGCAGCAATGCCGGTAATCCGATTACAGATGTGCATAGCGGACTGATTGGTGAAACCAGCCTAATTTTTACTTCTGAATTGCCTTTCGGCGAAGTGGATGCATTATTCCTTTGCTCGGCGCATGGCGACAGCAAAAAGTTTATGGATAACAACGAGGTTCCGGCTTCGGTAAAGATAATTGATCTTTCCACCGACTATCGCGCCAAGAGCCCAAGTCATGATTTCGTGTACGGATTACCCGAACTCAATCGCGACGAGATCCGGACTGCCACGCGTGTTGCCAATCCGGGTTGTTTTGCCACAGCTATCCAGCTGGCATTGTTCCCATTGGCTGCTGCAGGTTTGCTGACCGACGAGATTCATGTGAACGCCATTACCGGTTCTACCGGAGCTGGTGTAAAACCATCAGACACCTCACACTTCAGCTGGCGAAACAACAATATCTCTATCTATAAACCTTTCGGTCATCAACATCTGAGTGAAATCGGGCAATCGCTTCGTCAGTTGCAAGCCGGATTCAACAAACCCGTAAACTTTATTCCGGTTCGAGGCAACTTTGCACGTGGAATTTATGCAACTACCTACACACATTGTACCTTGAGTCTGGAAGATGCTAAGCAATTATATATCAATTTTTACAAAGACGCTGCATTTACGTTCGTGGTTGATAAAAATCCGGATATGAAACAAGTGGTGAACACCAACAAAGGCATTGTTTACCTGGAAAAACACGGCGACAAGCTTTTGATTGTTTCAATGATTGACAATTTATTGAAAGGAGCATCGGGACAGGCGGTTCAAAATATGAATTTAATGTTCGGATTGGACGAAAAAACCGGATTGGGATTAAAATCGATTGGTTTTTGACCTACTTTATTTCTGGAATTGGCTGATTTTCGCATGTCAAATCTTTAAAATATGTTATCAAAACTCTTTTTTGAAATTGACAACATGCAGAATAGTACTATTTTGTGATAAAATAATACCACAAACACTAAAAATATGTTATTAAACACATTTTTGGAGCAAATATTTCGAAAAACACTTGCAAGTGTAGAAAATACACATTACCTTTGCATCGTGATTTTTTCATAGTATTAGATTTAAGGTTAACAAAGATTGGTAGTAAGGCGTTACTACCTTTCGCGTTTTTAAGAGGGCACATCTTCAAAATAACATATAACGAGTTCAGAACTTTGGGTTCAGAACTCGTTTTTTTATACGCCTAATTGATTTTTTACCTACTTTTGAGAATAAAAATAAGATCCGAAATGAAAAATAAAAGCATTCAAACAGAAATTGACGCCTGCTACCTATATCGTAAGCTGGCTGAAAACGAATCCGATGAAGCTGTTGCGAAAGTATTTCGCCAAATGAGTGAGATCGAACAAAGTCATGCAGAAGCCTTTGCCCGCAAAGCCAATATTCCGACAGAAAATCTTATCAGACCTTCGTGGCGAGCCAAAACATTGAATCTGATTGGTAAAATAATTAGTTACGATTACGTTCTTGGGGCAATGATGGATACAGAAAAAAGTCTTTCAAATGCCATTATCAAAACTAAAGAAAAAAATAAACTGGAAATAACCGGAGCAGAAACCAATCATGTGAAAATTCTTTGGTCGATCGTAGAAAAAGACAAAGATATCAGCGGAGCCCAACATGCCAAATTTGAAAATCGACACCGCTCCGTGGGTGGAAACGCTATCCGGGCAGCCGTATTAGGAGGAAACGACGGTTTATTATCTGTCTTCAGTCTGGTAATGGGGGTTGCAGGTGCAACGGGAGGCAACCAAGGTGTTTTGTTGGCCGGAATAGCCGGACTTTTAGCCGGAGCCATGTCGATGGCATTGGGCGAATGGATTTCGGTAAAAAGCTCCCAAGAGCTTTATGAAAATCAGATGGCAATAGAAATGGAAGAATTGGAAACAAATCCCGAAGGCGAACAACTCGAGCTGGCACTTATTTATATCGCAAAAGGAATTCCTGAAGAGCAGGCCAATTTTATGGCAGCCGAAACTATGAAAGACAAGGCTCATGCCCACGAAGTGTTGGTCAAAGAAGAACTTGGCATAAATGCAGAAGAATTAAAAGGCTCAGCATTCGAAGCGGCACTTTATTCATTTCTTATGTTTACTGTTGGCGGAATCATCCCGGTCATTCCATTTATTTTCACATCCGGCATCCATGCAATTGCATTAAGCATTATATCCAGTACGCTGGGATTATTTCTGATTGGCGCCGCCATAACACTATTTACCGGAAAAAATATTTGGTATTCTGGCTTTAGGCAAATTATATTTGGATTACTGGCAGCAACCATAACATTTGGAATTGGAAGGATAATTGGAGTTGCAATAGCCTAACAATCCACCTGTCCATTTATTCCAATTCATTTTAATGTGATTGATAATGAACATTTGTCGACAAAAATTAATTATATCTACAAGAATTAAGCTTGTAGATATAATTATCAAAAATCATTAAATCACAAAATCATGTTTACATCCAGTCATCTGCATCCCATGTTGGTGCATTTTCCAATAGCATTAGTCCTTGTCGGCTTTCTAACTGAAGTAGCAGCTTTGATTTTCAGAAAAGAAGCAGGATTAGCCAAAATGGGATTTTATTTACTTATCATTGGAACAATTGCAGCAATAGGCGCCTGGTTATCTGGCAACTTATTTACAGCAGAAATGGATGGTCCTGGTGGTCAGGTCAAAGAGTACCATGAATTATTTGCTAATATAACGCTGGGCTTGTTAGTTATTACTTCTGCAATCCGCACTATCTCCGAAAAGAAAAAAAGCAAAAATGCTAAACTACAATGGATTGCATTCTCCTCGTATGCACTAGCAGCCATTTCTGTAAGCATCACAGGATTCATCGGAGGAAAACTTGTATATGAATTTATGCTGGGAATCTAAATTTAATTCCTATTCAAGCCCAATATTATTGCGCAATGTTCTGCAAAACCATTTTTGCTTTAGTTTGACCCAACTCAGCCGCTTTCTTTAAATCTTGAACACCTGCTTCCTTTCTTCCGGATTTAATTTCGAGCATTCCACGATCATAGTAGGCATCCACAAAGCTCGGTTCAATTTCCAGCGCTTTATTCAAATCTTCCAGAGCCCCGGTATAATCCTGCAATTCCTTTTTAGCAAGACCACGATTGTGAAAAGCTTTATAATATTTTGAATCCACCTTCAGGACTTTATTATAATCGTTCAGAGCACCTTTGAAATCATTAAGTGCCTCTTTGGCATTTGCCCTATTAAAATAAGCATCTGGAATCGGATTAAGTTTTATTGCTTTTGAATAATCAGTAATTGCCCCAGCATAATCTTCCAAATAAGCCTTTGCAACCCCACGACTAATATACCCATCAACCAAGCTTGGCTTTAATTTTATTGCCATCGAAAAATCAAGAATGGCACCTTTAAAATCTTTAACATACTGTTTTGTAAACCCCCGGCTCATATAAGCTACTACATCATTGGGGTTTAGTTCTATCGTTTTAGTATAATTTTCTATTGCAGCAGAATAATCGTGAAGGTTATATTTACAATCGCCAATATTGAAATATGCATCGTAATATTTAGGATTTATTTCCAGAGCCTTACTCTGATCAGCTATTGCGCCGGCATAATCTTGTAAATAATATTTGGCAATTCCCCTGCTTACGTAAGCTTTTGCATCATTTGGATTTGCCTGAATTGCTTTTGAATAGTTGTCAATAGCATTTTTATAATCCCGGTTGTAATAACTTGACACTCCTTTATCAAAATAGAAGTTAGCCGACTGCCCAAAGCTCAAGAGCGAGAACAAAAACATGCAAACGCCCGAAACAAATTTTCTAACAATCATACCGGTTTAATTATCTTCTGAAAAAAAGATTATAATGCTTGATTACTGAAATTTTAAAATCCGATAAAATAAAAAAAGGCTGTCTCAAAACTGAAACAGCCAACTTATTTAGTTGCGGAGGCCCGACTCGAACGAACGACCTTTGGGTTATGAGCCCAACGAGCTACCACTGCTCCACTCCGCGATATTTTGTAGGTGCAAAAGTACTGCTTTATTTCGAATTGGCAAATCTTTATCCATAAATTTCTACCAATTTATCTGCATGAATAGATATAGTATTGATTCAATGGATATTTGCGAATATAAATTACTGAAAAAAACGGAAATAAAAAGCAAAAAGTAAGCTAAACAAGCTCCAAAAAACAAATTCTGGAGAAATATTCGAATAATTTTCCATTTTTATTTCCAATCTAACTTCTGATTGTCATTTTCTTATGTTTGTAATAAAAAAAATGCTATATTTGCAGCTCTTTAAGAAAATCGAAATAATTAATGTCTTATTTTAAATAAAATTTTCCATGCAAAACAAAGGACTTGTCAGGATTTTTGCACTAGCACTGACTTTAGTGTGCATATTCTATCTTTCATTTAGTGTTGTCACAAGCCACTTCAACACTAAGGCTATAGAATATGCCAAAGGAGATAAAATGAAGGAATTCAACTATCTAGACTCTCTTGCTAGTGAAAAAGTGTGGCTAGGATACACGTTGAAAGAATGTCGCGAGAAAGAGATTAACCTTGGGCTTGACTTGAAAGGCGGTATGAATGTAACGCTTGAAGTATCGGTTCCCGATATTATCCGTTCGTTATCCGACTTCAATACCAATGCCAATTTCAATTTGGCTTTGGAAAAAGCTACTGAACTTCAAAAGACTAACAGTCAGATAACTTATGTCGATTTATTTCTGAAAGCCTACACTGACATTGATCCGCAAGCTAAACTAGCTACCATCTTCAGTACTTTTGAATTGAAAGACAAAATCTCACTTACAACTTCGAATGCAGATGTTGTAAAAGTATTGAAAACGGAAGTTGACGGTGCTATTGCAAACTCATTCAATGTTTTGCGTCAACGTATTGACCGTTTTGGCGTTGTTCAGCCGAATATTCAAAAATTGGGAAATGGACGTATTTTGATTGAACTTCCCGGAGTTAAAGAACCTGAACGTGTGCGTAAATTGCTTCAGGGATCTGCTAACCTCGAATTTTGGGAAACTTATGATTTAAGCGAAATTGTAAACAATATCTCGGATGCTAACAAAGTTCTTGCAACTTTACAAGCAAACGGCGGAGCTACTGCAGTTAAAGATTCGACAGCTAAAACCGCAGCCGCTACAAACAAAGCTGTTGAAAAGAAATCACCCACTTTAAATAAAGTAGACAGCTTGAAAGCAGCCTTGCAAAACAAAACTGCTTCAGTAAGCGATTCAACTAAAATGTTGGAAAAAGGCAAAAAAGAAAATCCTCTATTTGCAATTCTTCAAATCAATGCACAAGGAGGACAAGTTGCTCGTGGTCCTGTTGTTGGTTATGCCCACAGTAAAGATACTGCTCAAATCAATGCTTTCTTTAAAATCAAACAAGTTAAGGAAACATTACCTCGTGACTTAGGATTGAGATGGACTGTAAAATCAATTGACAAAAAAGGAGAAATTTTCCAGTTAATTGCAATTAAAATAACAAACCGTGATGGTCGCGCTCCACTTGCCGGCGATGTAATTACCGATGCACGTGCAGACTTTAGCCAAACTTCGTCAGACGTAAACGTAAGTATGTCAATGAACCAGGAAGGTACAAAAACCTGGGCTCGCTTGACCAAAGATAATATTGGCAAATCAATCGCAATCGCTTTGGATGGCTATATATATTCATTCCCAACTGTAAATACAGAAATTGATGGCGGTAGCTCCCAAATTTCAGGACACTTCACAGTGGATGAAGCTAAGGATTTGGCAAATACACTGAAATCTGGTAAAATGCCTGCTCCAGCACGTATAGTACAAGAAAATGTTGTAGGTCCTTCTTTGGGTCAGGAAGCTATTACCAACGGGTTTATCTCGTTCATCATTGCTTTCATCTTAGTATTGCTCTACATGATTTTATATTATGGAGTGGTACCCGGATTAATTGCCGACTTAGCATTATGCGCAAACGTATTCTTCCTGATTGGTGTCTTATCTTCTTTCGGAGCAGTGTTAACTTTACCAGGTATTGCCGGTATCGTACTTACATTGGGTATGGCGGTTGATGCAAACGTGCTTATGTATGAGCGTATCCGCGAAGAAATGAATAAAGGCAAGACCATGAGAAAGGCTATCGACGATGGAATTGGACATGCACTTTCAGCTATTATTGACTCAAATGTTACAACATTAATTACTGCAACTATTTTAGCTTATTTCGGAACAGGTCCTATCAAAGGTTTTGCGGTTACTGAAATCATCGGGGTAATCACTTCATTCTTTACAGCTGTGTTCTTAACCCGTTTGATGCTGTATGTATATGCTAATCGCGAATCTGCCAAAGAGATTGCATTTATTACCGGATTCACCAAAAACTGGTTCAAAGATACAAAGATTGACTTCATGGGATTGCGCAAGGTAATGTACAGTATCTCTGGAGCATTAATCGTGATCAGTTGTATATCTTTCGCTACACGTGGATTTAGTTTGGGAGTTGACTTCTCTGGAGGTAGAAACTACATTGTAAGTTTTGACCAACCGGTAAGTACTGATCATGTACGTTCTTTAATTTCCAACACGTTTGAAGGAGACATGCCTCAGGTAATTACTATTGGTTCTGACAATCAGGTTCGTATTTCTACCAAATATAAGATTAATGATAACTCTTCAACCGTTGACAACGAAATTGAAGTAAAACTTTATCAAAATCTAAAACCATTGCTCAAACAATCGGTTACAGAAGCTCAATTTATTAAAGAAAATATCAAGAGTTCTCAAAAAGTTGGACCAACCATAGCCGATGATATTACAAGATCTGCAATTTGGTCTGTGCTTTTGGCAATCTTTGGTATTGGTATATATATCTTTATCCGATTCAGAGAATGGGGTTATGCTTTAGGTGCCATTGTTTCCTTAGCACACGATGCGATTATCACACTCGGATTATTCTCATTACTGTACGGATTCCTACCTTTCTCAATGGAAATTGACCAAGCGTTTATTGCTGCTATATTGACTGTAATTGGATATTCGGTTCATGATACCGTAATTAATTACGACCGTATTCGCGAAAACGTGCTGTTATTCCCTAAACGAGATAGGATATCATTAATTAACCTATCTGTAAATGAAATGTTGGGACGAACCTTCAGTACTACGGCTACCGTAATTCTGACATTGGTTGCGATATTCATTTTTGGTGGTGAAACAATCCGTGGATTTGTTTTTGCAATGTTGTTTGGTATCTTTATCGGAACTTATTCTTCTGTATTTATTGCTTCGCCAATTACAGTGGAAATGGAAAAACTGATTACCATTGCAAAATCTAAAAGAAAAAACAAAAAAGAAGCTCTTAACACAAAATAATTCATAGAAATACGTTTTATAAAAGCCGGAAAAGCCTTACTGAAATTTCAGTAAGGCTTTTTTGTAGTTTAACTTGTGGGAATAACAGGAGCAATGTAAAAATACGAATGCTCCAAACCTTTTCGGGAAAGCTAATTAAAATAAATAACAGCTTGTTTTTCAACACAAAATATGTATTTTTGCATAATTGATAAGTGAATAGGATTCATGCTGAAACATCTAAGTCTCCGGTTTTTTCTATTTATATGTATATTAATGTGCAGCTGCTCATTTATGCCTAACCAGCTAAAAAATATTGAACAGCTAATAGAAACGCATCCTGATTCGGCTTTACATATATTGCAACAGGTATCGCCTTACAAATTAAGTAGTGTGGAGGATCGGGCATTATATGGTTTGTTGCTGTATAAAGCACTGGACAAAAAGCGACTTCCCCTAAAACCCGATTCCCTGATTGACTTTTCTTTAAATTACTTCCAACAACATCCCGAAGGCTCCCGATTAGCCTACTGCTATTTGTATAAAGGACGAATATGCAGCTATTCGTTTCAATATGAAAAAGCGATGAGATTTTATCTGAGAGCACTTGATATTGCAAAGTCTCAAAATGATAATCTATTATTAGGGAAAATTAATTTCAACATCGCGACCATTTACAATATACAGCGGGATTTCAAATTAGCCCGCAAGAAGTACATCATGGCTTTTGATTATTTCAACCAGATGAAATCTCAACCAGAAGCATTTTATTCATTTCTGGAAATAGGAAGAACGTATCATAACGCACAGAATTATAGGAATGCCCAACATGATTATCAAAAAGCATTAGCTTATGCAAGTGATTCATTTCAGCGAGGAGCATTATTGCAGGAGATGGCCATAAATCATTATGATTCTAAACGATATGACTCTTCTTTACATTATTTTCGGAAAGCCATTCATTATCCTTATATCGAAAACAACCAAGCTATTCGTTATTATTATCTGGCTGATTTATTTCTTGATTTAGAACAAATAGATTCAGCGGGTTATTATGCCCAGAATGCCCTCCGACACCAACCGGACATCCGTACTCAACGTGAATGTTACCGGATACTAACGAATGTGTCATACAAAAAAAACGATATGAATGCTGTATCCGGATATATGAATAAATATGTAGAACTGGGGGACTCATTGCGAAAAATTGATGCACAAACGAAAGGAAGTGTACTGGAAACTATCCACGAAACAACCCTGGAAGTTTCTAATACAAAACAACAGCGTTTTTATTTAGCCGGATTCTTATTACTTTGTATTACAATTGGTTGCGTCATATTCCTCATCGCAAGATTACGAATTAAAAAGGAAAAACTTCAACAGGAAAAAAAACATCAACAACAAAAAGACCGAATACGAAAAGAGATGGTAAACAAGCAACGGAAAGCCTTATGCCATCGAATGGAGGAAATAAAAGCCAAGCAAGCAACGGAACGAAAAAAAGTTTCAACAGTTATCCGGGAAGAAATGGACAGGCAACTCTACAACCAGCTGTTGCATCTGAATGACATTGAATATTTTGAGCGCGAAATGGATGTATTACTTAACAATTTGATAAGCAAATTGAAAGAGCGCTATCCGGCCATTACACATAAAGAACGAATTTGGTGTTGCTTGCATTTACTTTGTGTACCAACCATGGATATTTTTATGCTGCTCAACTATAAAGTGGACAGTTTAAACAAAATGAAACAACGATTTGCCCAAAAAGTAAACTTAACAGGAGTAACCAAACTCGATGATTTTCTAAACGACCTGTTATTCGAAGAATAATTCCAATACACTTTTCCTTTCTGTTATACCCATCGAAAATTACCACATTCGTCCCTCCGCCCTACCTCAAAAGCCTCTTTATTCCTACTGTTTTTTTGAACTAAAAAATGCGTCCTATATATTTAACACAATATTTGGATAATACGCTGAAATTCAGACATGACAAAAAAGGTTGCGTCCTATCGATTTTCGAGCTAAAATTTGGAAATAAACTCAATAAGAGCCTAAATTAGCAACACATTTTCGAATCCGACGAACGGAATCTAACTTCAATTTTAAACATTTGTTATGAAAAGATTAAGTTTTGCTTTTTGTTGCATTTCTGCACTCTTGTTGAGTCTCCTTCCGGCTCAACAATGTTATTCGACTAATAATGACGTCTTAATTAAAAAAGACAGTGCTCCTCCTCCTGTACCAGGCAGAGGTATGGCTCCTTCTAACACAGTCATTCCCGTAAGGGCCATGATTGAGGATACTGAACTCTTTGTTTTTTTCGACTCCCCGATTGGCATTGCTTCCATCAGTACGTACGATGAAACTGGTCAGTTAGTATATCAGACTACCATTGATACCAGTTTATCCTCTCAATTAAGTATTGAGATAGGAGGTTGGGATAGTGGGAATTATACTCTTAGAATTGACTACGACAGCACAAAACTAGTTGGAGATTTTCAGTTATAATGAATGTCTTTCATCAACACTAAATTCTCAACAAGAGATATTAAACGGTACAGGTAATTAAAGATTCGGAGAACATTGGGGTAATTTATCTTCTTCACAGCCTAAACATATTCGATATCAAGATAAATTTAAATCGAGCTGCTTTATAACTGTACCGTTTAATTATTCTAAACATCAATCCTTTTACCATATTCTCACTTTATCAAACAACTATTATAAACATTAAAAATGATTATCAACATGGGAACAAATGATTTACCGGGCGGATGGACGCCTTTCAACACTGACATTACAGTAAAAGAGAAAGAAATTTTCAAAACAGCATTTAAAGGATTTGTAGGAGTAGATTACAAACCACTGGCAGTAGCTACGCAAGTAGTTGCCGGAACAAATTATCGTTTTTTCTGCAACTCCAAAGGAGTATATCCACATGCTGCCAACGAAACTGCTATGGTGCAAGTGTATGAACCACTAGAAGGAAGTGCTCATATCACTTCTATTCATAAAGTGTAAATTAAATTGTTTTTGTTTGGTTGAATGACGAGTTTACAGAATTCATTCAACCAAACAGAAACTTAGCTAACAAACCGTCGTCCCTACGCGGAAAAAGACAAAAAGTGGAGTCCTGAGACCACTCAAATAAACGGGGCGGAATCTGAAAAGCCTTATGAGTAAGAAAACCTAATTCGTATTATTATGGCAACTGTCAACATTTTAATCGCTGTAGATGCAGCAACATTAGCTCAACAAGTAAAAGATGGATCTATTAAACCCGGATCACAAAGTGCTCCTACCAATTTAGGATCATATGCCAGTTCAGATGTTTATATTTCAATGATTACTCAAAGTGGTAATGTAGACAACACTTCCCAAGGACAATCTGAATTGCAAGTAAAATGCAATAGTGGTGACACCGTTCAATGGGCAATCACATCATTTGCAAATAATTTTGACCATTCTGTATTCCTTTACGCAGGAGTATTTAATCCTAGTAATGCCATGAATGCCATGAGTTACAACTCTTCTCAAGCTTATAATTATTTACCCGCTTCTGGTGGAAGTTCAGTTGGAAATATAACGAAATATATTAACCAGGTGGTATTTGCTCAGGCAAGCGTAGCTAAGGTTGGAGTAAAAATTCAATATTTCCTATCATTTCAACTGGTGGATAATTCAACTGGTAAAACCATAGGCTATTTCGCATGGGATCCATTTATTAATGTGAATTAATTCCGATTATACTTAAAGGAGAAACCGTCTGTTTCGGTTTCTCCTTTATAGTATAGATAAATCGAACATAAGTACAGATTTCTCTGACCTATAAACCAGAAGATTCATTGAATCGGAATTAAGCATAACAAATTATGGCAATTATCTACGTTCTAATTGCAGTAGATACTGCAACGTTAGCCCAACAAGTAAAAGATGGATCCATTAAAGCCGGATCGCAAAGCAAACCGACTTCTTTGGGTTCTTACGACAATACAAATGTTTACATTACCATAATCACTCCGGTAGGTAATGTGAGTAACAATAGTCAGAAACAATCAGATTTAACTGTAAATTGCACTAACAGTGATTTAATCCAATGGGCTATTACATCATTTTCAAATAATTTTGATCATTCTGTATCTCTTTACAAAGTAGGACGCGTAAATGGCTTGCCAGCGATAAAAGCAAGCTACCAATCCTCTCAAACTAACAATTATTTACCTGCTCCGGGTGAAGGTGCATCAATCGGCAATATAACAGAATATATTAATCAGGTGGCAAGTGTTCAGACTAAAGTGATAAAAAGATATGCATTATCATTTCAATTGATAGACAATTCAAGCGGTAAAACTATTGGCTATTTTTGTATCGGGTCTGCATACTCAAATCAACTAACTTTTAATTATTCTTTATAACCACCCTCCGGTTGAGTCTAAATCGGAAATAAATAAGACCGGCTCAATTCAACGGTAATGAGTATCATACAAAAGAGGCAATCTATCAGAATAAATTTTGATTGACAGGCATCCCACGCAAACAACAAGATAAGCATGAAATTATTTTGTCATGTCCCAGAACTTTGCGTTATTTGCAGGTGAAAAGCCGTATACCGCAAATCGAAATCACGCACATGAATATCTCTTCGAGAAAATACTTACTTCTTAACCTGATTTTCATCACCGTTCTCTCCCTGGGACAAGAATTCACACCGATTGTCACTCAATTCACAAAAAAAGACTACAACGCTTCCAACCAGAACTGGGCTGTGGCTCAAGGCAGGGATGGCATTATGTATTTTGGCAATAACCAGGGCGTATTGGAATTCGACGGTTCGCAATGGCAAACTCACTTGGTTCCGGGCAATCAAATTGTCCGCTCCATACTGATCACTAAAGAAAACCGGATTTATGTCGGCTCGTTCGAGCAGTTTGGCTATTTCGATAAAAACGGAAGCGGCCAGCTTACTTACCATTCCCTTTCAAGCAAGTTGAAAAAATACAAAATTCAAAATGACGAAATATGGAGCATCCTGGATTTCAACGGAACTATTATTTTTCAATCATTCACGTCCTATTTCACTTATCGCGATGGAGTTGTAAAAGGCTATCGCTGTCCGTTTAGCTTTCTGTTTTTCAATATTAGCAACCAGCACATTTATACTCACACCGAGCGGTATGGATTCAGTTCGTTTGATTTAAAGAATAACAGCTTTATGCCGGTGAGCAACGGCGCGTTGAAAAGTTCGGTAGTTTCGGTTCTGCCGTTAGACAAATCACGTTCGCTGCTCGTCACCAATTCTGATGGATTATATATTTACGATGGAACAACCATCAGCCGGTTTATTACCAATGCCGATGAAGAGTTGAAAAAAGCAGAAATAAACCGGGCACTTATTTCGCCCGATGGAACCATTGTGCTTGGCACCATCCTGAACGGGGTTACAGCTATCAACAAGCAAGGCCAGAGGCTGTGGACCCTCAACACAACGAATGTACTACAGAACAATACCGTACTGGGTATGTGTTGCGATAAAGACAATAACCTTTGGCTGGCTTTGGATAAAGGAATTGCGCTGCTCCGATTAAATTCATCTATTCGCTACATACATTCATTCAGTCCGTCGGTCGGAGCTATTTATTCGCTCAGCTATGACAATCCTAATTTATATATTGCCACTAACCAGGGGTTATACAAAGCGCAATTGAGCGCAGACAAGAAAAACATACAGAACCTGCAACTGGAATCAAAAATCAAAGGTCAGGTATGGAGTATCAATCAGTTTGACAAGCAACAGATATGTGGAAACAACGAGGAAACATTTGATGTTTCGCCTACCAGTTGTAGTTCTTTATCTCCGGTAAAGGGAGGTATTTGCATAAAGAAAGGGGTGATTCACGGCAAAGAAGTACTGGTGCAGGGGACATATACCAAACTTTGCATTTACGAAAAAGTAAATGGAAGCTGGAAATTCAGCCATGCAGTGGACAACTTCCTGAACCCAATCCGCTACATAGAGATAGATTATACTGGTACCATTTGGGCCAGCCATTTACATCAGGCCCTTTATGCCATACAGCTTAGTCCCGATCTGCGAAAGATTGAGCACATGTCTACCTTCAACTCGTTGGATCAAAAACACCGGCTGCCCATCAATGTGTTTTCGATTAATAACCGCGTAGTTTTTACCGACAACACTGCTTTTTATACTTATGACGACATTCGCAAGAAAATCATTCCTTACGATGAACTGAATAAAAGCCTGGGGTATTTCTCACATGCCCATAGGGTTTGCCATTTTAAAGCCGATCTGTACTGGTTTATCCGCAATGGTGAATCTGCTTTGGTACAAGTTAAGCCGGGAGCTATAAAAGTTTTGGATGTGGTTCAATACTCCCTGTTTATCAATCAGGCAGTAGACGATTATCAGAATATCATCCCCATTTCGGATGACGAATGCCTGTTTACGCTTGATAACGGATTAGCGCTATACCACAAAGACAACCTTCAGAAGAAAGCATCTGCTACCGCTTTACACCTGAAAAGTATCCAAACTTCGGATGCTGAATCTAAAGAAACGGGTTTTCTGCCACTCACCAATTCTGAGGGAACTCCGGAAACACCATTCAGACGAAATAACATGCTGTTCACCGTTTTCTATCCTCAATACGGAAACCTGAATAATACTTACTTCCGTTTTAAACTGGACGGATTGGATAAAGTCTGGAGCGAGGCTACCAGTTCTTCGCAGAAAGTGTACCGCTATTTACCTCACGGAAGCTACACGCTGAATGTGGAAGTAATAACTAAAAGCGGCATTAAATTGTCTGAAACAAGTTATAGCTTTGAGGTGAACCCACCGTTTTACCTGAGTACGATAGCCAAAGCAATCTACCTATTGCTCATCATGCTGCTGGGATACGGTATCTATGCCTATCTCCAACGGTCATTCCAGTTGAAAAAGGAGAAGATAAGGCAAGAACAGGAAGAAATCCGCCGAAAGGAAATTGAAAAGCGCGAGAAGCAGATCATTGCGCTGCAGAACGAAAAACTGGAATCAGAACTGACTGTAAAGAGTAAAGAACTGGCCGAATCGACTATGACCATTATCAAAAAGAATGAAATTCTGGTCACAATTAAAGAGGAAGTTATCAACCAGAAGAAAGCGTTGGGAACCCAATATCCGAATAAATACTACGATAAGCTCATCCGCCTGCTCGATGAAAACCTGTCGTCGGAAGATGACTGGGCTATTTTCCAGACTAATTTCGACCGGATACATGAAAACTTCTTCCGCAACCTGCATAGCACGTACCCCGAACTGACTTCGAACGATTTACGCTTCTGTGCTTACCTGCGCCTGAACCTATCGAGCAAAGACATTGCCCATCTGATGAATATCTCCCTAAAAGGGGTAGAAGTGGGGCGTTACCGCATCCGGAAAAAAATCGGCATCCCTTCAACCAAAAGCCTGACCGAATTCATGATTGAGTTCAAATAAAGGCTATTAGCATGAAGTTACCATAATTTAGAGAAGAACAACCAGGAGGTTCAGTGGGGATTTACGACTATTCTTTTTAATTAGAATATTGTCATCTTAACACATTATGATTATCCGCATAAAAATACTATATTTGCGCCCTTAAAAATAGAGCGTGCAATTAGCATTTAACTGTCAGGAGAATAGTTATTTATTTACATATAATTCCAATTTTTCCCCTGTTTTTATTCTTGTATTTTATTACTTCTAATTATAAATTTTAATGCAAAAACAGTTTATGAGAAAACTCACATTAGCTTTATGCCTGCTGGTAGCGTTGGCTGCAAAGGCACAAACAAACCTTCAGGTTCTTTACGATTTGGGTAAAGGCCGTGACTATATGACAACAACGGTAGAGATGTTTAAACCGGATCAATGGGGAAGCACCTATCTATTTGTGGATATGTATTACAATGGTCCTAACCATCACCCGGGATTGGCTTATACCGAAATTGCCCGTTGCTTAAAGTTCTGGAATGGTCCGCTGAGCGCACACGTGGAATACAATGGCGGGTTGCTTTCTGTAGGATCTAACTACCTGCCCATAAACAATGCCTGGTTAGGTGGAGTTGAATACGGCTGGCACGATAAATCGTTTACGAAGTTTCTGAACTTGCAATTACTTTATAAACGCATACAAGATAAAAACGCCAACTCATTCCAGATAACCGGTGTTTGGACACTGAATTATTTCAAAAACAAACTCACCGTATCGGGCTTTGCCGATTTCTGGAGAGAAGACAATGTAAACTTCACGGATGCGTATGCAAAACCGTTGTCAACTCCTACCAATACCAAATTTGTTTTCATCAGCGAACCTCAGTTTTGGTACAATGCTACTCCTCATCTTTCGTTGGGTGGCGAAGTACAGTTCGCCAGCAATTTTGGTGCGGTAGACGGACTTAAAATTGCCCCTAAAGTGGGTATTAAATGGAATTTCTAAATCATCAAAAAATAGAATGCTATGTTAGATAAATTATTCAAACTGAAAGATAACGGAACCAATATGCGCACTGAAATCATTGCAGGTATAACCACCTTCATGACTATGGCGTATATCCTGTTCCTGAATCCTAATATTTTAGGAGTTACCGGAATGGACAAGGGTGCCGTGTTTTTTGCGACCGCCATTTCGGCCGGTTTTGTAACCATTGCCATGGGATTGGTTGCCAACTTCCCTATGGCTTTAGCGCCGGGTATGGGTCTTAATGCTCTTTTTGCTACAGTTGCTTTGGCCGGTGTGGGCATGCCCTGGCAGTCGGCATTGGGTGCGGTTTTTATTTCGGGATTAATCTTCATCCTGCTTACGGTGACCCGGGTTCGCCAGATACTGGTTATTGCGGTTCCAAACTCGCTGAAACGGGCCATAACCGTAGGTATCGGATTGTTTATTACCATTATCGGTTTCAAGTTATCGGAAATCATGGTGGTAACAGCCAAAGTTATTCCCCCTACCTTAGCTACCCTGACTAAAGGCGCTGCCCCTGCTACCCTGAAATTCTTCGAATGGAATATCGGGATGGGAAGCTTCAGCAATCCGTCGATGGTACTTTGCCTGATCGGGCTGGGTATTGCCGCTATTTTAATGGCGTTGCACGTAAAAGGTTCGCTCTTGATCAGTATTGTTGCCTCAACCCTGATTGGTATTCCGATGGGAGTGACCGTTATTCCCGCTAATTTCACTGTTTTCAGTCTGCCTGATTTTCATCATTTGGCTGTAGGAGCCTTGGATATCAAAGGAGCTTTGAACATGGGAATCTGGACTGTGATTTTCACCTTTACGTTTGTTGAATTATTTGATACGTTCGGCACCCTGGTGGGAACCGCTACCAAAGCCGGACTGATTGATAAAGATGGAAATTCCCCAAAAATTGGCAAGGCCATGTTGGTGGATGCTATCGGGGTTTCGTTCGGAGCCTTGATGGGAACCAGCACCGTGACCACCTATGTGGAAAGTGCTGCCGGTATCGGCGAAGGCGGACGTACCGGATTAACTGCGGTTACTACCGGGGTCCTTTTCCTGTTAGCATTGGTTCTATCGCCATTGGCCGGAATTATTCCGAATGCAGCTACAGCTCCTGCATTAATTATTGTAGGAGTGCTTATGGCTTCTTCAATCGTCGATATCGATTTCAACGACTTTACCGAAAGCTTCCCTGCATTCCTTACGTTCATACTAATGCCTTTTACTTACAGCATTGCCAATGGTATTGCAGGTGGTATTATTGCTTATACAATCCTGAAAGTGGTTACCGGAAAGGCAAAACAGGTGCATTGGATGATGTATCTTCTTTTTGTACTGGTGGTAGTCCGCTATATTTTCCTAAGCGAATAAATGGATCACAAAATTTAGAAGAAAGAGGTTGCCTGTAAGATCGAGCAACCTCTTTTTTTGTTGGAATTGTCTCGTCCTGAAATAGCGTTACACAAACAAAAGCAATGTTATGAAAGATATTAAAAATCAGCACAGTAAACGCAATTCAGGATTATTAATCAAAAACGGTAAATAAAGTCCAGGATGACACAACCCTCGCATCAGGGACATGATACCTGCCGCATCGGAGAGGTGGCAACCGTCACATCGGAGACATAACCACTGCCACATCAGGGAAGTGGCAAGTGTCACATCAGGGACGCAACCACTGCCACATCAGGGATGCCTCCCGTTGGCGCAAAGTGTAATCTGTGTCTCGCTTTGAAAAAATAAACTATTCCATTCATCTTTGCTCTAACGTCAACATAGCGGTTTGGAAATCGGTGTGGGCGGGGAATTTTCACTTCGTCTGGTCAAAAAAAGCTTTCAGCCTTTTCGGCTGAAAGCTTTTTTCCCATTATTGGATACATATCAGTGTCTACACGCTGGATTTAATCGTTTACAAATTCGGCATCAGCCACAATTTGGATAGCGTCGCCCACCATTTGTTCAGGGAACTTAGGTCCGATACCGTAGTCAGAACGTTTTACGGAACCAGTGATATGGAAACCGAACGTGTTCTTTTTACTCATCGGATTCACAACAGTTCCAAAATAAACAACTTGCAACGTTACCGGTTTGGTAACACCATGCATGGTCAGGTTGCCGGTGAGTGTAAATTTCTTATCCGAAATCTTTTTCATGGACGTGCTGGTGAAAGTCAATTCCGGGAATTTCTCAGCGTCAAAGAAATCAGGTGTTTTCAGGTGATTGTCTCTCATTTCCACCCCGGTGTGTATGCTGGCTATTTTGGCAACCACATTTACCTGCATGTCACTAAAATCTGCCTTTGCCGATTTTACCTTTACCGAAAAATCACTGAATTGTCCGGTAATTTCAGAAATAGTCAGGTGCTTAACTACAAAACCTAACCGCGAATGCATTGGGTCATTCGACCACGATTGTGCTGAAACTGCTAACGATAATGTTAGGACTACGATGCTTAAAAAAATCTTTTTCATATCAATTTGTTGTTTTTTAGACCAGAAAGCAAAGCTTCTACTTCTATTCGATTAATTACTTTGAGTCTGGCCGGTTGTTATTATTTATTTGTTTATTCTTCTGTCATAAGCAAAAAAAGCTGTGAGCAATAATAAGTCGATTTTCAGGCTTCAGCTTTGCAATAGCTTTTATCAATTCTGTTGTGATTGAATCACGATGCAAAAATACAAGGACAATCCAGGCAATGAAGTATGAAAATGCGGAGAAGGAGTGCAAAAATCCGTTCTTCATCATTTTTTCTGATATAAACGCTCACAGCACTTCAATCCTTACGAGCATTTCAAAGTCATCAGAACAGCTCTTTATTCTCTCCATGTGTAAATATTTGTCCCTTCAAATACCCGTTCCGACATGTTTAGGATAGAATTTTGATAATATTTTTCAAAATATAGTGCATATATATAAATTTATATATCAATAACTTAATATAAAATTTCCATTCTCTGTAGGGCTAAAATAGGGTTTTGATTTCAGCTTTTTTTTATGTGTAGGGTTGTTATTGGGTCTAAAAATTTGTTATACCTAAAATACTGGCGTTACTTTGCAGCGTTAACTTTTTGAACACAGAAAGAATCACACGGTCATGAAAACTCATTTTGTATTCTCACAATTGGTGCGTGCATCTCTCCCAGCTTGCACCTTGCCATACAGATCAGCCATGAAAACTAAAACCGCTCTGGTGGTTTCAGCACGCATGGGTGAGACAGCTACCCCACTTTCATTCAAAAAGGTTGGCACAGAGATTACTCTTATTAGAGATTGTAAAAATATTCACTATACGCACAAGACAGCTTACCCACATAATTCCCCTCAAATTGCTGTCGAAAAAATAAGGTTAATAGGTTCGTTGTTGTTTGGTTTTGATGTAAGTCAAGGGCACAAAGCGGTTTTTCCAATAATTGGGAGAACCTGCTTTGTGCGATCGGACGGTTATTGAAACTGATCTGAACACTAAGCTCTCCGTCAAGAACTTAAAAACTAAAAATGATAAAAGAAATAAACCTGACAACACTAACATCTAAATTCAAAAACAACATGTATAAAAAACTACTCTTAATTAGCCTGCTGGTTCTTGCTTTAGGCAATTGCTTTGCAGAAAAAATAAATTACGTAGTGCCTGCCAACCTGAAAGGTGTAGGATATCCGGCACATACCGAACTAACCTGGGAAAACCATGCCGGGTTTATTTATGAAATCTACCGATCGGACGATGGAAATAGCAATTTCAGCAAAGTGGCCGAATCGAACAAGGATAGTTACCTGGATTTCTTTGGAAAGCAACTCCAGAAAGAACAAACCTATGTGTACAGGATCATACCTAAAGGCTTAGCGGTAACCAGTAAAGATGCAGCAAAATTCGAAATACGGGTTTTAGTTCCAGTTACTTCGGATGAAGCACTGCTTGATATGACCCAACGTTACGCAACGCGTTACTTTTATGACTTTGCCCAACCTGAAGCTGGTTTGGCACGCGAACGAAGCAACGATATAAATGGTGATATCATTACCACCGGAGGAACCGGATTTGGCATCATGGCCTTGATTGCCGGTGCCGAACGGAACTATTTCAGCAGGGAAGATGCCTACAAAAAGATCAACAAGATCGTTAGCTTCCTGGAAAAAGCAGAACGTTTTCACGGGGCCTGGGCGCATTGGTACGATGCCAACACGGGGAAAGTTTTCAGTTTCAGTCAATTTGATGATGGCGGTGATCTGGTTGAAACAGCATTCCTTACCCAGGGATTACTTACTGCACGCGAATATTTCCGCAACGGAAATGAGAATGAAAAGTCCCTGGTTAGCCGCATAACCAAGCTTTGGGAAACCATCGAGTGGAACTGGTACACGCAAGGGAAAAGTGCCTTGTACTGGCATTGGTCTAAAAATTACGGTTGGAAAATCAACCACCGTATCACCGGATTCGATGAAACCATGATTACCTATGTCCTCGCTGCATCATCCCCTACATTCCCGATTGAACGTTCTGTGTATGAGAAGTGTTATATAAATTCAAACTACTATTTGAATGGGAAAAAGTACTACGGTATTAAACTGGATTTAGGAATGGAGTATGGAGGTCCATTATTCTTTACACATTATTCATTTTTAGGATTGAACCCGAACGGATTATCGGACAAATACACAAATTATTTCGAGCGGAACCGTTCACACGCCCTTATACATCTGGCATATGCAATTGATAACCCCAAAAAACACGTGGGTTTGGGAGCTAACTGCTGGGGATTCACATCGTCGGACGATCCGATTGTAGGATATACCTCCCACCATCCGGGTACCAATGACGAAAATGGGACTGTATCACCCACAGCTGCAATCTCTTCCATTGTATATACGCCCGATGCCTCAATGAACGCTTTACGACATTTTTATTTCGACAAAGGAAAACAACTGTTTGGAAGATATGGATTTTACGATGCATTTAATCCCGGTATGGTGGAGGGGCAGCAGGTAGTACAAAGTTACCTGGCAATAGACCAAGGGCCGATAGCCGTGATGATTGAAAATTATAGAAGCGGATTACTCTGGAAACTATTTATGAACAACCCCGAGATAAGCAACGGACTACAAAAACTAGGATTTAAGACAACAACTAAATAAATTTGCTAACCATTAAAATTTAAAAACCATGAGAAAAAAAAGTATTTTACTCCTATTGGTTGCACTTGTCAGTGCCAGTTCTCTTTTTGCGCAAAATATACGCGTGCAAGGAGTGATCGTCGATAAAAAGACAGGAGAAGCGCTAATTGGCTCAACCATTCTCCAGAAAGGAGCCTCAAACGGGACAACAACCAATTTTGCAGGTGAGTTTTCCATCACGGTACCCCAGAATTCTGTTTTGGCTGTATCGTATGTTGGATATGTTTCGCAAGAAATTAAGGTGACTACAGAATCTCAATTGCGGATTGAACTTGAAGAAGTTAACAAAGCATTGAATGAAGTAGTAGTTATTGGGTACGGTACAAGTAGGGCTAAAGATTTGACAGCTCCTGTTACTGTTGTGAAAGCTGAAGATTTAATGAGACGTACTACAGGTTCAGCTATGGGTGCCTTACAAGGTAGTGCAGCCGGAGTACAAGTGATTACAAATGGCTCTCCGGGATCAAGTCCAACCGTTCGTATTCGTGGTGTGGGTTCATTGAATAATGAAAATCCACTCTATGTGGTTGATGGTATGTTTTTTGACAACATTGACTTCTTGAACACAAATGATATCTCGGATATCACCATCCTGAAAGACGCATCTGCTGCTGCGATTTATGGTGTTCGTGCAGCTAATGGAGTTGTACTGATCACTACAAAAAAAGGCGCATTGAATACCAAAACCCAGATCACTTACGACGGTTATATCGGATTTCAAACTCCAGTTCATATGCTTAAAATGGCCAATGGAAGCCAATATGCAGCCATGGAATTAGCAAAAGGAACAGCATCCGATATTTCCCATGTTACTCTTTCTTCCCAAAAATTCGGGGGTAGCGGCAACAATCCGACCACAAGCACAGATTGGTACAATGAGTTATTGAAAAAAAACGCATTGACACATAGTCATAGCATTGGCATTAGTGGTGGCAGCGAAAAAGCGACTTATAATGTTGCACTGAGTTATCTTTATCAGGATGGCATTATGAAAGCAGAAAATAATTACAAGCGTTTTAATTTGCTGGCACAAACAGATTTTCAAGCTTACAATTGGCTGAAAATCGGATACAAGGTTTTGGTCTCAAATTCGACATTGTTTTCGCCAAATAAAGCAGCATTCTCAAATGCATATTTTGCTTCACCTTTGTATCCTGTATATGATGCCACCAATACAAATGCCACCCCTACAGATTATGCATCTTCAACCAGTATTGGATATGCCAATGGAGCTTTTGCAAATCCGGTAGCAACGGCACAGTATTATTCCGACAAAACAAACGGATTTCAAATATCTCCCACTGTTTTTGCTGAAATTAAATTGTGGAAAGACAAATTATTATTCAAAACACAATACAGTCAGAAATATGCTTTCAACAATAATCTAAATTATATTCCTGCATATCGTGTAGATGCGTATCAATTGTCTCCCAACCAGTTATCATTTTTGACCAGTTATCAAGAAAAGTTTCAAAACTATATCATTGATAATACTTTAACCTACAAAGATGGCATGAACAATCACCATTGGTCAGCTATGATTGGACAATCAACCAGAAATGAAAGTTGGAGACAAATCAAAGGAACTGCCGCTAATGTTCCGGGAGCAAAAGAAGAATACATGTACCTTAGCCAGGGAGATGCCAGTGGACGTACCGTTGTAGAAGATGGAACTGATTACCATGGTCTGTCATTCTTTGGAAGAGCTACTTATGACTACGCTTCAAAGTATTTGCTGACAGCCACATTCAGAGCCGATGGAAGTTCGAAATACCAACAGAAATGGGGTTATTTCCCATCTGTAGGTGCCGGTTGGGTGATAAGTGAAGAATCATTTATGAAAGATCAACACCTGTTCGATCATTTAAAAGCTCGTTTAAGTTGGGGTATGTTGGGGAATGATGCAATCCCGTCCAATAACGGATTTAGTTCATTATCCACCGGATCTTCATTTTCCGGAATTTTTGGCAGCACCTCAACTTCTGCCGGATCCTACATGCCGGGTTACATTGCTCAGAATTTTTTCAATTATTTGAAATGGGAAGTAGTTAAAGAATGGGACGGTGGTTTTGATTTTTCATTGTTGAAACAAAGGCTAAATGGCTCTATTGACTATTACAACCGTCAAACTAATAATCTTGTTTTTTATGCACCACAACCAATGGGAGTTGCCGATTTGCTCGGTAATTATGGAAAAGTTTCCAATCAGGGCTTAGAACTGACCTTGAACTGGACCGATAAGATTGGTGATTTTGGTTATACCATTGGTGGCAATATATCTACGTTAAAAAACAAGGTTGTTGACCTTCATGGACTGGCTTACAAAATGACCGGAGTAGCTGAATTTCCTACCCGCATGGAGGTAGGTCAACCGGTAAACTCTTTTTATGGTTATCAGGCAGTAGGCGTTTATCAGAATCAAGCCGAAATTAATGCTGACCCTATAGCAGTAGCAAATGGATTAGTACCAGGCGATTTGAAATACAAAGATCAAAATGGTGATAAAGTACTCGACACAAAGGATAGAGTTATGTTGGGTAATTACTTACCAACTGTAAATTACGGTTTTAATCTTGGATTAAACTATAAAAAACTGGAACTTAATGTAATGTTCCAAGGACAAGCCGGAAATAAAATTTTGAACATGAACCGAGCCCGTCGTCTTTGGTATAGTGATATGAACGGTGATGCCAAGATGATTAGTAATTTATGGACCGGTGAGGGTTCTACGAATCAATATCCTTCTGCATTAGGTACGACAAAAGGTTGGAATAATCTGGCTAGTTCCTTCTTTGTAGAAAGTGGAGCTTATTTGCGAGTTCAAAATATCCAACTTGCTTATTCATTTAAACTTGCAAATGTTGCCAATGCCCCATCGATGCGTGTTTTCGTAACAGCTGACCGTCCGGTTATCTTTACTAAATACAGTGGCTTTACACCTGAAATTGGTGGCTCAGGCACCGACCTAAGCAGAACAGGATATGATAACAATGTATATCCTACATCAGCTACGTATAGTATCGGTTTTAGAATTTCCTATTAATATCTTAAAATCAAATCATTATGAAACGATTAATATATATCCCTTTAATGCTGCTAATCGCTTTTACGTTTGGCAGTTGTTCCGACTTTTTGAACAAGCTCCCTGAAAACACAGTCCCGGTTACTGCAATTGATTACACCCAACTCAGCAACATGTATTCACCCGTATCAGGTATTTACAGGATTGCCGAAAGTGCCAATCCTGGATTAGTACATTGGATGGATTATGGCATCAGAGGTGTCCGTGGCGACGACTTAGATAAAGGGTCCTCTGCCAGTGATCAATCGACACTGACCGATATTAAGCTATTCCACTACAGCTATGCTTCAGTACAAAGTTTCTGGGGAACAAATAATTGCTGGAATGATTATTACGGAATGATTATTGATGCAAACAGTGCTTTGACCGAATTGGACAAATTCGCTGCCAATATTCCCGCAGGCGATGCTACCAACCTGAAACTAAATTCACAGTACAAGGCTGAAGTTCGCTTTTTGAGAGCTTTTGCCCATTTAATGTTGACACGTGTATTTGGGAGTATTCCTATCTTAACGGATAATTCAACTATCCAAACAATAGGTAAAAGTTCGGTGGCAGATGTCAAAGGTTTTATAAACACTGAGATGGATTTCTGTATCTCTAATCTTGAAGATGCCAGACCGAATCAATCAGCTCATGTTGGTGCAGTTACCAAATATTCTGCATTACTATTAAAAGCTAAAGTCTGCGCTGATTTAGCAGGAAATGATAATACAAGCGCTTACTGGGATCAGGTGATTTCTGCAACTGACCAAATTATCAATAGCGGTAAATTTTCTCTCTATGCTGATTATTACCAACTGTTTAAAAAGCCGGGTAAGATGTGTAATGAATCGCTATTTGAGCTTCAATTTACTGATTTTGCAACAAGTTCAGGAGAGATAGTTGGTCCGGATGCTTTTTGGGCATTTCAAGGTCCGCGCGGTGATCAACACGGAAGTCCTATTTCAGGCTGGGGGTTCATGAGTCCTTCCCAAACCATTGTTGATTATCTGACTACCCGTAATGACTCTGTTCGTTTAAAAACAACAATTCTATTTACGGATACAAAAACAAAAGGAACCAATAAGTATGCTGTAACACCTAGCAATGATACTATTTGGGCTAACTCTGATGGCGTAAAGTATTTCAATGGTAAAGCATATCTTCCAAGTTCACAAATGACAGTAGGCAGAACCGATTACGGAGAAAATAATAATATCCGCGTCCTACGTTATGCAGATGCTTTATTGTTGAATGCTGAGGCAAAAGTCCGTAAAGGACAGAACGGAGATGTTCCATTTAATCTGGTACGCAACCGGGCAAAATTAGCATCTATAACAGGTGCCACTTTACAAAATGTGTTGGACGAGCGTAGAGCAGAATTTGCTTGCGAATGGTGGGGTGATCGTTTTAACGATTTGATCCGTACCGGACAAGCTGCAACTGCCCTTTCGGGATTTGTTGCCGGAAGCAGTGAGTACATCCCTATTCCACAAACACAGATTGACTTGAATACCAATTTAGGAAAATAACCTGAATTTCAGCTGAAGAGGGAGGGTATTATCCTTCCCTCTTCTTTTTACTTTTAATGAAGCTATTGAATCTATTTACAATGGCCTTTGTCAATCATTAAACAACCTCTAAAAGTTCTCTTAGGAATATTATTTTTTATTATAGTAATGACAGCAAAATATTAAATTAACCTATTTATCAATATTTTACTTATGCTGAATTTCAATCACGATTAAAAGAAAAACTAATGAAAAAGATATTGACAATTATCCTTGGTCTTTCAATAGCAATGTCAATTTTACCTCAATCCAAAGTAGTAAAAGGGCAAATAACCGAATATAACGTTTCTACTGAAAAAACATATCAAATTACCGGAATCGTTTCCGACGAGCAGGGAAAACCTATCCATTCCGTAAAGGTTATGATAAAAGATGGTGTAGGTTCAGGCACCACAAATCCGAATGGGGAATATGCCATTACCGTTGGTTCAGGCGACAAATCACTGGTATTTTATTACCCCGGAATGACAATCACCGAAGTACCTTTCAGCTTGAAAAACCTTCGGGTAAATTGCACCCTGAAACAGGATTTATCTAATCATTCCCTTCCGAAACACACTGCTCAAAAAACACGTTGGTTTGATCCACTGAACGATCAGCCGAAAAGCTTTTGTAACCCCCTGAATATCGATTATAATTTTGAACCATATAATAAAGAAAATAAAATCTCTTGCCGGGCGACAGCCGATCCGCTGATTGTGCCCTATAAAGGTGAATACTACCTTTTCAGCACCAATCAGGATGGTTTCTACGTTTCGAAAGATTTGTCGAAATGGAAGTTTGTCTTTAGCGGCTTCCAACGTAAACCAACCGATGATGACCAATGTGCTCCTGCCGTAGAAGTCTCGGGTGACACTATCATGATGATTGGTTCCACCTACAAAGAATTACCGGTTTGGTACACCACCAATCCGAAAGAAGGCCGCTGGAAAAGACTGGCCGAAACCGCCATATTGCCTCACTGGGATCCGGATTTATTCCTGGATGACGACGGGCGATTGTACCTTTACTACGGCTCAAGCAATGAGTTTCCAATAAAAGTGGCGGAATACAACCGCTCCACTTTCCGTCCGAAAAGCATTGTCCAGGATTTATTCGGATTAAACCCAGAAGTGCATGGCTGGGAACGGTTTGGTATGAATAACGACGACTCCATATCGCTAAAACCATTCATTGAAGGTGCCTATATGACCAAACACAACAATAAATATTACCTCCAATACGGTGCTCCGGGCACAGAATTCAAAGTATACGCGGATGGCGTTTACGTGGCTGACAATCCATTCGGACCATTTACTTACCAACAGCATAATCCGTTTTCGTACAAACCGGGCGGATTTGTTTTGGGAGCCGGGCATGGCGGAACTTTCAAAGATAATTTCAGCAATTACTGGCATATCTCTACCTGCATGCTATCCTTGCGCGAAACGTTTGAAAGAAGAATAGGACTCTATCCTGCCGGATTCGACAAGGATGGCGTCATGTATGCCAACACTGCTTTTGGCGACTACCCAACTTCGATTCCTCAAAGCATCGAAGATCACCAAAAAGGAAATTTTAAAGGTTGGATGTTGCTGTCGTTGAACAAAAAAGCATGGGCTTCATCATCCGACAGTATTTATACACCCGGGAATGCTTCTGACGAAAACATGCGGACTTACTGGGCTGCAAAATCGGGCAATCCCGGCGAATGGTTTGCCATGGATTTGGGCGATGTAAAACAAGTAAATGCCATTCAGGTAAATTACTACGAACATAAAGCCAACCAGTTTGGTAAAGCCATGGACATATACCATCAATACAAAATCTATGGTTCTACCGACGGAACCAACTGGGAATTAATGGTGGATAAAAGTGATAATGACCAGGACGTACCTCATGATTATGTGGAATTGCTCCAACCGGCACATGTCCGCTACCTGAAAGTTGAAAACATACACACGGCCAGCGGTAATTTTGCATTGATGGATTTGCGCGTTTTTGGAAAAGCAACCGGATCGGTTCCTGAACCTGTTCAGAAGCTAACTGTCAGCCGCAGCAAAACAGATAGCCGCAATGCCATTATATCGTGGAAGCCGCAACCAAACGTTTACGGCTATAACATCTATTTTGGAACTGCCGCAGATAAACTGTACAACTGCATCACAGTTTACAACGACAATTCATACAACCTGAGAGGTTTGGACAAAGGAACGCAGTATTATTTTTCCATCGAAGCCTTAGGCGAAACCGGAGTTTCCAATAAATCGAAAACGGTTTTCGTGAAATGATAAAAGATTGTCTTTAAAGTTTATTCAATTATTTTATTGACCATGCATAGAAAGATATTAACCCTGTTGTTAGGATTTTCATTATTCAGCATTTCTGTTTGGGGGCAAAACAAATCCAATACAGCAAATAAGAACGGCAATTACATTCCGGTGGTTGGTATTGAGAAAAATATTTCCGATTCAGCCTTGCTTGATATCGTTCAACGGCAGACCTTCCGTTATTTTTGGAACTTTGCCCATCCGGTAAGCGGATTGGCCCGTGAACGGAGCAACACAGTATTAGCAGAACATTATTGGGATTATATTAACGAAGCTTATGATGAACCTAATTTCAGCAAAACTCCCTTTGGAGTGGATGCCTGTGCCATTGGAGGAACCGGGTTTGGTATCATGAGCACGATTGTAGCTGTTGAAAGAGGTTGGATAAAACGTGATTCGGCAGTGAACCGGTTGATACAAATCGCTGATTTTCTAATTAATGCAGATTGCTACCACGGCATTTATCCTCATTTCATGAATGGGCGGACGGGAAAAACAATAAAGTTTGATCGCCTTGATGATGGTGCTGATATTGTGGAAACCTCGTACCTTTTGATGGGATTCTTATGCGCCAGGGAATATTTCAATAAAAACATACCCCGCGAGCAGTATCTGTGTAAAAGAATAACCCAAATGTGGAATACAGCCAACTGGAATTGGCACACAAACGGTGAAAACAAATTATACTGGCACTGGAGTCCCAACAATGATTTCGATATGAATTTCCCTGTTGCAGGTTGGAATGAATGCTTGATTACTTATATCATGTCGGCCTCTTCGCCACGTCATCCGATTTCAAAAGAAACTTACAATAAAACCTGGGTGGGTAATGGAGGTTTTAAAAACGGGAAATCATATTATGGGATTAAACTTCCATTGGGGAACTACGACATGGGAGGTCCTCTGTTTTTTGAACAATACACTTTTCTAGGCATAGATCCCAATGGTTTGGTTGATTCATTAGGAACAAATTATGAGGAACAAACCCGTAACCATACACTGATCAACCGGGCTTATTGCATTGAAAATCCAAAGAGGTTTGCCGGATATGGGCAGAATTGCTGGGGACTAACCGCGGGCGATAGTTTTAAAGGGTATGTTGCCCATTGCCCGCAAGAAGATTTTGGTGTTATTCAGCCAACAGCTGCATTATCCTCATTTCCATATACTCCGGAATATTCCATGCAGGCATTGAAACATTTTTACCATGACCTGGGTGATAAGCTATGGACGGAATATGGTTTTGTCGATGGGTTTAGCGAGTCGCACAACTGGTATGCAAAGAGCCATCTGGCCATTGACCAGGGGCCAATCGTGGTCATGATTGAAAACTACAGAAGCGGGTTGCTCTGGAAGTTATTCATGCAAATTCCGGATATTCAAAACGGATTAAAAAAACTGGGATTTAGAAGTAAATGGATCGAATCAAATAATCAAACAAAAAATAATCAAGAAAGCATACAATTATGAAAACAAGAATCTATCTTTTAGCTCTCTGTTGCATGTTCCTTTCGAACGTATCTGCGCAAAAGAGCAACAAGAAACTAAAAAACAAAGCGGTAGCAGAAGAACTCAAACCGACGGTGGCACCAAGTAAAGGGCTCTATTTTAAGGCCGATCCAAAAATGGATCAGTTCATTAGCAACTTAATGTCCCAAATGACGCTGGACGAAAGACTTGGACAACTCAACTTGCCCTCCTCGGGCGATTTCGTTACCGGCGAAGCAAAAAGCTCCGACATTGGCAAAAAAGTAGAAGAAGGAAAAGTGGGCGGATTATTCAATATCAAGGGAGTTGAAAAAATCCGTGATATCCAAAGGGTAGCCGTTGAGAAAAGCCGTTTAAAAATACCCATGATCTTTGGGATGGACGTGATTCATGGATACGAAACCAATTTCCCGATTCCATTGGGATTGGCTTCGTCTTGGGATATGGGCATGATTGAACAATCGGCACAAATAGCCGCTCAGGAAGCGACTGCCGATGGTATCTGCTGGACGTTTTCACCCATGGTCGATGTATCCCGCGATCCACGCTGGGGACGTGTTGCCGAAGGTTCGGGTGAAGATGTATACCTGGGGTCGCAAATAGCAAAAGCCATGGTACACGGTTACCAGGGCAATGACCTATCGGCCAAAAACACCATGATGTCCTGCGTGAAACATTATGCATTGTATGGTGCCGTGGAAGCCGGACGCGATTACAACACGGTTGATATGAGCAAGCTACGGATGTACAACGATTACCTGCCAACATACAAAGCAGCGGTAGACGCCGGGGCAGGAAGCGTGATGGCTTCTTTCAATGAAGTAGATGGCATTCCGGCAACAGCCAACCGTTGGCTTCAGACCGAAGTCCTGCGCAATCAATGGGGATTCGGCGGATTTGTGGTAACTGACTTTACAGGCATCAACGAAATGGTCAGTCATGGTATTGGCGACTTGCAGCAGGTATCGGCTTTGGCTCTGAAAGCTGGAATCGATATGGACATGGTAGGCGAAGGATTTTTGACCACATTGAAAAAATCGTTGGACGAAGGTAAAGTGACACAAGCTGAAATTGACCAGGCCGTACGCCGCATTCTTGAAGCTAAATACCGGCTGGGATTGTTTGAAGACCCGTATAAGTATTGCGATGTAAGCCGTGCAAAAACAGAAATCTACAATCAAAAGAACAGGGCGATTGCCCGCAACATCTCAAGCCAGTCGATGGTATTGATGAAAAACGCCAATGAAGTGTTGCCGTTGAAAAAAACAGGTACTGTAGCTGTAATTGGTCCGTTGGCCAGCAATCCTGAAAACATGCCGGGCACCTGGAGCGTTGCAGCAAAGCATTCGCAAGCCATTAGTTTATTGAATGGGCTGAAAGAAACCGTGGGCGATAAAGTGAATTTTGTGTATGCAAAAGGCAGCAACTTCGAATACAGTGCAGAGCAGGAAGCGCGTTCGGCGATGTTTGGGAAAAACAGCTATCGCGACAACAGGCCGGTGGATCAGATTTTAAAAGAAGCCATTGAGGTGGCTAAGAAAGCAGATGTGATCGTTGCTGCCCTGGGCGAAGCTTCCGAAATGAGTGGTGAGTGCAGTTCCAGGTCGGACATCAGCATCCCTCAATCGCAAAAGGACCTGTTGGTAGAACTGAAAAAACTCGGAAAGCCTATCGTGCTGGTTCTTTTTACCGGGCGCCCATTGGTTTTGAATCAGGAAAAAGAACTTGCCGATGCCATGCTGAATGTGTGGTTTCCCGGCAGCGAAGCAGGTTATGCCATTTCGGATGTATTGTTCGGAAAAGTTAATCCTTCGGGCAAATTGCCCATGTCGTTCCCACGCAGCGTAGGCCAAATACCTTTGTATTATAACTACAAATCTACCGGACGCCCCGAAAACGAAGAAGATAAGTTCGAAAAATTCAGATCGGTTTATTTGGATGTTCCTAATTCGCCCCTTTATCCGTTTGGATACGGATTGAGTTATACTACCTTTAATTACAGCGATGTAAGTTTAAGCTCGTCTAAATTGCAAGGCAACGAAACCCTCAAAGCCAGCGTAACCCTTACTAACACGGGGAAATATGACGGCGCGGAAATCGTTCAGTTATACATTCGCGATGTGGTTGGGAGCATTACCCGTCCGGTAAAGGAGCTTAAAGGTTTTCAGAAAATTATGTTGAAAGCAGGCGAAAGCGAAACAGTTACATTCAATATCTCTACAGAAGACCTGAAATTCTACAACAGCGACCTGAAATATGATTGGGAAAGCGGTGATTTTGAAATTAAAATCGGAGGTAACTCAAAAGACCTGAAGACAGCTTCTGTAAACTGGACTAAATAGAGGCGATAGAAACGATGTAAATTAGTGTACATAAATATGATATAGAATAATACGATCTTTATGTGTACCGTTTTTACCCTTGTATTCTCCACTTCTTTGCGCATGATATTCCGGTGCGCTGCACCTTTGGTTATTTTTGTCATAAAATAGCTACAAATATTTCGGTGCGCTGCACCTTAGCCAAAGTCACAGATGGCACATTCCGATTTCGGAAGTGGCGGAGTCTTTGTATAAATTAAGTTAAGCATATCTTTAAAGGTGCAGAGCACCGTAATCTAATAGGTAATCGTACAGTGAGTTTTACAGTAGACTTTAAATAATCAGTAACTCATAGCATCTTGGCCTGGAGCTAAGATGCTATGAATTTTCAAACCTATGAAAAAAATTATTCTCTTCCTGCCTTTAGCCTTACTGGTTTTTGCAGCGTGTAAAACCGATGAACCGGTATCGAAAAATCCTGTAACAAGGACTTTGCGAATTAGCAGCGTGCAGCTCAACAATTCGGTTTGGACAAACAACTCTACGCTTTACAACGTCAGCATAGCATCAAAACCGGTATTGAAAATCATTTTCAACGATTCGATCAATATTGCCAAATTCTCTCCCGCCAAAGTTAGTTTTAGTGGCGAAATAGGGCCAAATTTTACAGCAGCAAAGGGGGAAGATGATAAAACACTACTGCTAACTACCACCGTCCTGCCCAAAGGACTGGCCGAATACACCGTCAGCATTGATTCCGGCATCAATTTAGGTGGAAGGGTCTTTGACCGGTTCACGTCCAAATTCGTTACCGAAATAGATACAACTCCCAAATTTCCCAAAATATCCGATGACAGTTTGCTGACGCTGGTTCAGAAAAAGACATTCGACTATTTTTGGACTTATGGGCATCCGGTTTCCGGACTTGCCCGCGAACGCTTAAACTCGAATGATATCGTTACGCTTGGTGGATCGGGCTTTGGCATGATGGCTATTCCGGTGGCTATCGAACGGGGCTTCATTACCCGTGCACAAGGGCTGGAACGGATGAATAAAATTGTGAACTTCCTCAGTTTATCTACCACCGATAAGTTTCATGGTGCTTTTCCGCATTGGATGAACGGCGCGACGGGAAAGGTAATTCCTTTCGGCACCCAGGACGATGGCGCCGACCTGGTAGAAACGGCTTTCCTGATGCAAGGATTATTAACCGTACAGTCTTATTTTAAAAACGGGAATGCCAATGAAAAGGCGATGTGTGCAAACATTGAAACCTTGTGGGAAAACGTGGAATGGACCTGGTTTCAGCAAGGCGGACAACAAAAACTTTTCTGGCATTGGTCGCCAAACTACGGCTGGGCTATGAATATGCCCATATCCGGTTGGGACGAAGCGCTAATTGTCTATGTCCTGGCAGCCTCCTCCCCTACTTACCCGATTGCAAAACCGGTTTATGACAACGGCTGGGCGCTAAACGGCGGAATGAAAAACGGCAAATCATTCTACGGAATCACACTGCCGTTGGGCGAAGACCGCGGCGGCCCGCTATTCTTTGCGCATTACTCTTTCCTTGGCTTAAATCCTACCCATTTGTCGGACGCATACGCCAATTACTGGACTCAGAATACAGCCCACGCCAAGATAAATTACAACTATTGTGTAGCCAATCCCAAAGGATATTATGGCTACAGTGCCAATTGTTGGGGGCTCACGGCCAGCGATATTCAAAACGGTTACACGGCTTCGTCACCCAACAACGACGTCGGGGTTATTGCACCAACAGCTGCTCTCTCTTCAATTCCCTATACCCCGGTTGAGAGCCTGCGCGCCCTGCATTTTTTCTATTACACGCTGGGAGACAAAATATGGGACAGCTACGGATTTAAAGATGCCTTCAATCTGGGTACACGTTGGTTTGCCGATTCATACCTGGCCATTGACCAGGGACCGATAGTGGTTATGATTGAAAATTACCGCACCGCCTTGCTTTGGAACCTGTTCATGCAAAACCAACAAGTACAGGCCGGACTTACCAAATTGGGATTTAGCTATTAAGCTGAGTTCGGGATAAGAAATAAATGGGAATCGGCGTAGCCAAATCTTTCTAGAAGTTTTATTTCACAGATAATACTTGAGAATTGATTTATAAGTAATTGTTTTATTTCAAATTGTTTTTTTTATCACCTGAGCCTATATAATTTATAGAATCCTGAATAGAGTATCATTCATGTCTATATAATTTATATAAGGTCGAACCAAGCTTCATTCTTGTCTATATAATTTATAGAGGCTCGAACCGGCCTTCTGCCCTTTCACAAACCCCGTCCGTCATAGCGTAAAGCTTGGCTCAGGATGTTGAACAAAGTGTCCACACTCCCGTTCCCTCCGTACAATGGCATATGGCAACCTTGCCATTATTAGCTAAACACGCCCCGCAACAGTGTGTTGCGCGGTGCAGCAACACACCGTTGCAGCCAGCCGCAACGCTCCGGTGCGGGGAGCATAACAAACAATTAATATCGCCTCAGGCAAACAATATGCAATCACTACATAAAATTAAACCTAGGAAACAATTCTATCCTCAGTTAAGCTTAGGTTGGCGTATTATGTTCGGCCAAGTCTCCAGATTTGACTGCAGCCAGAGGCAAAGCCTCCGATGAAAAATAGGAGTGTTTTACCAACTTACATGTTAATATAGCAAGAAAAGGGCATAAGGGATTATGCCTTTTGCTTGTTTCATACATTTACAACCGAGGCTTACTCTTCCTAAAAATCAGTTCAAAACAGATTCATACACTGTTATTTTCTCTACTGAAATTGAAAAATAGCTTTAAACTTGTCCTTTGTTCAGGAAAACTTTATTAAATTTGAATCCTCAACCAATGATATAAAAAAATGCATTTAATTATTGCCGGATTAAATCATAAGACTGCAAGTGTCGAAATAAGAGACAGAATCCACTTTCCAACTGAAACCATTCAAGAAGCATACGAAACTCTAAATACTTATCCCTCTATTAAAGGAAGCGTTATACTCTCAACATGCAACCGGGTTGAAATTTATGCTTCGGTCGAAAAAGTTGATGATGCATTTGATGAAATAGAAGAATTTATCTGCAAATTCAACAACGTAAACAGAGAAGAGGTAAGGAATAATTTCTACAAAAAGAGGTGTGAACAGGCTGTTATGCACTTATTTAAAGTAGCATCAGGCTTAGATTCGATGGTCATTGGCGAGTACCAGGTGCAAGGCCAGGTGCGCGATGCTTATTTCCGCGCTTTCGAACTGAACAAGACCAGCAAACTATTAAACAAAGCATTTCAAACCACGATTAATATCGGCAAAAAAGTCCGTTCGGAAACCGAAATCGGGAAAGGATCCGTATCCATTGCCACCCTTGCTGTAGACCTGATAAAGCAAATTTTTGAATGCCCGCAAAATCTAAAAACACTCTTGATTGGTGCCGGTGAAATATCCACGCTGACTGCCGCAAACCTCAAACAGCTGAATAGCACCATCACCGTTTCCAACCGGTCAAAAGAAAATGCCGACAAACTGGCTGAAAGATTTGACGGTAAAACGGTTGATTATGAAGACCGCTATAAGGCAATCCTCGAAAACGATATCATCATTGTTTCCACCAGCTCGAAAGAATATACGGTTTCCAAACGGGAACTGGCCGAATTGCCGGATTTGAAAAACGGAAGATCCCGGATATTCCTTGATTTGTCAATCCCCCGGAATATCGATCCGGAAATCAACGGTTTGGAAAATTGCCTGCTGTACTCAATCGATGATATCAATAAAATAGTCACTTCGAATATATCGAAACGAAGCCAGGAAGTTGATAAAGCAGAGAAAATTATTGCTGAAATTGCCGATGAATATTACGAATGGTACTCTAAACAATTTATTATCCCCACTATGCAAGATCTAAAAAAACGGCTCGAAGTGCTGAAAGAAAAAACAATAGCTGAACACAGCTCTACATACAATGCATTTACCGAAGATCAGCAGGTTTTGATAAATGAACTCATGAATTCGTATTCGAACGAATTGATAAAAGTGCTGATGAGCAACATAAAAAAAGCGACTACGAATGAGGATATCATTGCTATTACCAAAACGCTCAGAGATTCATTCAGCATGGAATAGAACATTAGATCAATGAACACAAAAAAGAAATATATTGTTGCCACCCGTCCCAGTTTACTTGCCTACACCCAAACAGAGCAAACGGTTAACCTGCTGAGAGCCCAAAATCCGGACTGCGAATTTGAAATCGTGAAATTTAGTACGCACGGCGATAAAGTCACCGACAAGCCGTTGACGCAATTCGGTGGCACCGGTGTATTTGTAAAAGAACTTGAGAATGCGATTTTAGAAGGCAAAGCCGATTTTGCCATTCACAGTCTGAAAGATGTACCCAGCATTCAGCCGGAGGATCTGGTGCTTGCTTCATTTCCTAAGCGTGAAAATCCGTGCGATGTACTGCTGATCCATCATAATAAAAAACTGGAAGATCTTGCCAAAGATTGCAAAATTGGCACCGGAAGTCCCCGCAGGATAGTGCAAATTGCCGCTATGAAACCCAAGGCGCAGTTTACCGAATTGCGCGGAAATATTGACACCCGGATTAATAAGCTGGAAAACGGACAGTATGATGCCATTGTGCTGGCAGCTGCGGGATTAAACCGTTTGGGAAAATTGATCGATAGGAATTCCATTCTTTCAACAGAGCTTTGCCTGCCGGCCATTGGCCAGGGAGCCATAGCCATTGAGTGCAAAAAAGATGATACGGAAACGATCAACATGCTTCGTTCAATTAATCACGCTGAAACAGAAATAGCTGTTAAGGCAGAGCGTAGCTTTATGCTCACTGTTGGCGGAGGTTGTAAATTCCCGTTGGCAGCCTATGCCACTATTAATAACAATTCTATCCATTTGGAAGCTATGATTGGTGACCATAAAGAGCATAAAATGGTTCGTTTGTCAGAGGATGCAACAATAGACAAAGCCGAAGAACTGGGTAAATCCCTTGCTGAGACAATCATTGTCATAGCAGCAGCAAATGGAATCGTAGTGTGAACATGAAAACGTTGGAAAATAAGATTATTATCTCCACCCGCCCGCTTTCGGACGATGACACAATGAAAAAGGCGTTGATCGAAAAAGGGGCTACAGTGCTGGATTTTCCAATGATAACGATACTTACGAATGAGGCAAATGCTGAAATCCGGTCGGCTCTTGCGAACATAAACACGTTCCAATGGTTATTATTCACAAGCAAAAACGGGGTGGGTAGTTTTTTCAAAATACTGAAAGAAGTGAACCCGACCGGGCTTCCTAAAATTGCCGTCATAGGAAAAACAACGGCGAACGAAGTGCGAAAAAACGGGATTGAGCCGGAGTTGGTTTCCTCGGGAAATACGTCGGAAGATTTTATCGGTGAATTAAAAACGAAACTTCGTCCCGACGACCCGGTTTTAGTGATTCAGGGAGAATTGGCCGATACGAAATTTGAAAAGAATCTGATCTCGGGCACACGGTTGAATGTTTATAAAACTGTTGAAACAACAAGCCATTCCATTGAGATTATCAATAGAATCAAAGCAAACGATTACGACATGCTGGTTTTTACAAGTCCTTCGGGCTTTCGAAACTTCGCAAAAATAATGGATGAAAATAATTGTAACGGCAACTTTAAAATAGCCTGCATAGGCAAAACAACTGAAAAAGAGGTCCTGAATCAGGGTTATACTCCGCTCATTGTTTCAAAAAAACCGGGTGGAGATTCTTTCGCTGACGAAATTGAAAATTATTTTACAAAATAACTACATATAAAATATCAAGATTATGGCATTTCCAACAACAAGACTCAGAAGATTAAGAATGAACCCTATTTTATTGAATATGGTTTCGGAAACAACGGTATCAGTCGATGACTTAGTAATGCCTTTATTCGTTTGTCCAGGTGAAAATGTGAACAACCCAATCAGCTCCATGCCGGGTAATTCGCAATTATCCATCGATTTATTGCTCAAGGAAATTGGCGAAATCCTGGCGCTCGGCGTAAAGTCGGTATTGCTTTTTGGAATCCCGGAAAGCAAGGACGAAACAGGCGAAGTAGCCTGTGGCCACAACAGCATTGTGCAAAAAGCCATCAGAGCCATCAAAGAAAAATACGGTAAAGAAATACTTATCATAGCCGACGTTTGCAATTGCGAATACACCACACACGGCCATTGCGGGACAATCGTTAATGGCGAAGTGGACAACGACCTGACACTCGAAACACTGGCAGCACAATCATTATCGTTAGCACAAGCCGGGGCAGACATCATTGCGCCCAGCGACATGATGGATGGACGCGTTCAGAAAATCAGAAAGACGTTGGACGAAAACGGCTTTACCAACACACCTATCATGGCCTATTCAGCAAAATACGCATCAGCTTTTTATGGCCCGTTCCGCGAAGCAGCCGAATCGGCGCCTAAGTTTGGTAATCGTAAAAGTTACCAAATGAACCCGGCAAATTCGGACGAAGCCATGCGCGAAATAGACCAGGATATACAAGAAGGAGCTGATATCGTGATGGTAAAACCAGCCATGAGCTACCTGGATATTATCCGCCGCACCAAAGACACTTTCAACATTCCAATTGCCGCATATAACGTGAGTGGCGAATTTTCGATGGTGAAAGCTGCCGGTGCCAACGGTTGGGTTGACGAAGAACGCATTATGATGGAAATCATCACCTCCATCAAACGTGCCGGAGCAGATATTATTATCACTTATTTCGCCAAAGATGTGGCGAAGTTTTTAAATAAATAATAACCCCCAACCCCCTAAAGGGGGCTTTGTGGAGTGGAATCATAAGAATAAATAATAAAATACCTAGTAATTAGTTCCCCTTTAGGGGTTAGGGGTCAAATCATGAATACCGAAAAAAGCAAAGCGGCATTTAAAAATGCCTGTGAAATAATTCCCGGAGGCGTAAATTCTCCGGTTAGAGCATTCAAAAGTGTGGGTGGCAACCCGATACTTATCAGCAGCGGAAAAGGCTCACGCATTACCGATATTGATGGAAATTCATATATCGATTACGTATGTTCGTGGGGACCGCTGATTCTCGGGCATGCCTACGAACCCATCATTAAAACCATTCAGGAAACAGCGGTGAATGGTACCAGCTATGGAGCACCAACCTTGCTGGAAACTGAAATGGCAGAACTCATTATCAGCATGATGCCTTCCATTGAAATGGTTCGAATGGTAAATTCGGGTACTGAAGCGACTATGAGCGCCATCCGGCTGGCACGTGGTTATACTGGTAAAAGTAAGATCGTGAAATTTGCCGGTTGCTACCACGGACACGGCGACAGCTTTCTGATTAAAGCCGGTTCGGGAGCCATTACGTTGGGTTTGCCCGATAGCCCCGGAGTAACTGCCAGCACTGCCAAAGACACACTTACAGCCGACTATAATGATCTGGCCTCGGTTGAAAAGTTATTTACCGAATGTGGAAATGACATTGCTGCTATTATTGTGGAACCTGTGGCCGCCAATATGGGCGTGGTGCTTCCTCAACAAGGATTTTTGGAAGGGTTACGGAAAATTGCCACTGACAACAATGCTGTGTTGATCTTCGATGAAGTTATCACCGGATTCCGTCTGGCAAAAGGTGGCGCACAGGAATATTTTGGCGTAATGCCCGACCTTACCACCATGGGAAAGATCATTGGTGGCGGACTTCCGGTTGGGGCTTATGGAGGTAGAAAAGAAATTATGAGCATGCTGGCACCACTCGGACCTGTTTATCAGGCCGGAACATTGTCAGGCAATCCATTGGCTATGGCTGCCGGAATTGCCATGCTCAAAGAACTGAATAAACCCGGTTTCTATGCCGAACTGGAACGTAAAGCAGCACGGCTGGAAAAAGGACTGAAAGAAAATCTCGAAAAAACCGGTCAAAAAGCTGTGATTAACCGCATCGGTTCTTTAATGACCCTGTTTTTCAACGAAGCAACAACGCTCGAAAGTTTTGACGAAGTAATGAAATCGGACAGCGAAAAATATGGCCGGTACTTCAGAGCGGCGCTTAATTCCGGAATCTATCTGGCACCATCCCAGTTTGAAGCAGCATTTGTATCCAATGCCCATTCTGATGAAGACATTGATACTACGATAAAAGCCAGCTTATTGGCTCTACAACAATTATAAAAACCAAACATGTCAAACTCAATATTTTTAGATACAATAAAAGGAAAGAAAACCAGCCGGCCGCCGGTGTGGTTTATGCGTCAGGCGGGCAGGGTTTTACCTTCTTACCTGAAACTCCGTGAACAATATAGCTTTAAGGAGTTAATGCAAGATCCCGAGTTGACAGCCAAAGTAACATTGCTTCCGGTTGACGATTTGGGGGTTGATGCGGCTATTCTTTTCTCAGACATCCTGGTCATACCCGAAGCATTGGGGATGAACCTGAAATTTACGGATAAAGGGCCCGTTTTTGACCAACCTCTGCACGAGGCAAAAGATTATTTGCCTACATTGAAACCCGATTCTTCCAAGTTGGATCATATCTATAAAGCCATTGATATTGTCAAAGCAAAAAAGCCGGCTGACGTTGCGCTAATCGGGTTTTGCGGCGCTCCGTTTACCACTTTCTGCTATATGATTGAGGGAAGCAGTACGAAACATGATTTTGCCCGGGCTATTAATCTGTTTTATAACGATCCGGAAACGACTGCCCATATCTTTGAACTGATCACTGAGCTGTCTGTCGAATATGCAACCACACAAGCTGCGCACGGCATTGACACTTTCCAACTGTTTGAAACCCATGCCGGTTTAATCCCTTCCGAATTGTATATTGAACGCGTTCTGCCATACGTAAAGAGAATAACAAACGCTGTCAGGGAAAAAAGTGTATCGGTAATTTTCTTCCCGAAAGGATTAGGAAACGGAATGGCCAAGATCAATTTCGACATTGCCGATTTTGTGAGTATCGACTGGCAATTTTCGCTGGCAGAAGCCCGTCAGCTGATCGATAAAAAAGTGGGACTTCAGGGAAACCTAGACCCACGGTTGTTTACTATCAGCAATAAATCCATTATTGAAGCTGAATTAAAAAAATACCTCTCTTTTGGAAAGGAAAATCAAAACTGGATTTTCAATACGGGCCACGGCTTGTCGCCTGACAACTCGAAAGAAAATGTACAGTTTGTAATTGATTGGATAAAAAACACGGACTGGAACAGAGGGTAAGTTATGAATTGGTGTGTTTCTTTAATATTTATATTCATAGAAACAGACTTGTAACTCGTAACTATTCACTCGTAACTATTTTGACATGCAAATATCTTCGTCATTCTTAGACAAATATAACAAGCCGGGACCCCGTTACACCAGCTATCCGCCAGCAACGAGCTTCCACACCGGGTTTGACAATGCACAATACATCGATGCACTGGTAAAATCCAATTCGGATAAACCCGAAAGCATTTCGATTTATATACATATTCCATTTTGCCCGCAACTGTGTTTTTTCTGCGGTTGCAACACCACCAAATCAAAAGGCAGTGAGACAATCCGCAAATACATTGACAGTGTGTTGAAAGAAATGGATACTGTTTTTCAGCATCTCGACAAGTCGCGCAAAGTTTCGCAAATTCACTTTGGTGGTGGAACGCCCAACTCCATTCAATTGCACTATCTGGAAGAAATTGTTGGTAAAATCAGATCGACATTTGCTTTTACCGATAATCCCGAAATTGCCATCGAGTGCAGTCCGGCTTATTTGCAATTGGAACACATCGACCACCTGGCAAGAATCGGATTCAACCGCATCAGCCTGGGTATTCAGGATTTCAACCAAGATGTGCTGGATGCCATTAACCGCCGTCCATCCAAACTTCCTATTGAGGATGTGATTGCACGGATCAAACAGAACAATATCAAAGAAAACATTGATCTTGTTTACGGCCTGCCGCTTCAAACAGTGGAAAGTTTTAAAGGCAACATCGGGCGTATTCTGAAATTACAGCCCGACCGCGTTGTGACGTTTTCGTATGCCCATGTTCCGTGGGTGAAAGAAGCGCAGAAGAATCTGGAAAAATATCATTTGCCGGATGCCGATGAGAAGTTGAAGATGTTGGAAGTTGGATACAATTTACTCACTGCCAACGGATATAATGCCATTGGAATGGATCATTACGCCAAAGCCGATGATGACTTATTCCTAGCCAGCAAAGCTAAAAAACTACACCGGAACTTCCAAGGATATTGCACCCGCCAGACCACCGGACAGGTTTATGCTTTTGGAACGTCGGGTATCTCGCAACTTTGGGGTGCCTATACCCAAAACGAAAAGAACCTGAATGCATACATGAACATGATCGAAACAGATGGACTGGCTGTGGTACGCGGTTATACCATGTCCGGTCAGGAAACCATTATTCGCGAGGTGATTAATGAAATTATGTGCAACGGTCATCTCGATTTGGCTGATGTTGCACTCCGGCTGGGAACGACGGTGGATACTATCAAACAAGCGGTGGATTATAATCCGGCAAAACTACAGGAATTCATTGACGATAATTTACTGGTTCTCAATGATGACGTGATAGATATCAGCATTGATGGCATGATGGTGGTTCGTAATGTAGCCATGGTTTTCGACCCGCTCCTGAAAGTCGAAGAAAACAAATTCTCGAAAACAGTATGACCGGCATTTTACTTCTGAACATGGGTTCCCCTTCATCCCAACCCGAGATGAAGGCTTTCCTTCGCTCCATGTTTGAAGACAAGGCTATACTGCCAATGCCAGCTATTCCGCGCAAAATACTGGCAATGATAATAAGTGCAACACGTTACAAGGATTCGTGGAAAAAGTACGGATTAATCGGCGGATCACCGCTTCTGCAATCAATGAATCTGATTAAAGATGCGTTAGCACTTGAATTGGGTGGAAACTTCCGGGTTGATAATGCTTATTCGTATAGCAAACCCGGTATTCCGGAAGCAGTAAAATTACAATACAGCCTGGGGATCAGGGATATTATTGCCATACCGGTATACCCGCAATATAGCATTTCGACTACCGGAAGCATTGTGACTGATTTGCAAAGAGCCAATGAATCATTCAAAGATTTAAACATCAGCATTGCTGACAGTTTCTACAACGACCCAAGCTTTATAGATTACTGGACGCAGCAAATACAAAAAATAATTGAAGAAAAGGGCCTTTCGAAGCCTCACTTGCTCTTCAGCGGCCATGCCATCCCGGAATACCTGATACAAAAAGGCGATACCTATGTTCAGGAAATAGCTGAATCGGCAAAATTAATTTCGGCTTCGCTGGGTTTAACGTACGATATTTCATTCCAATCAAAAATCGGACGTGTAAAATGGGTCGGACCCGACACCGTATCAAAACTAAAAGAGTTGTCAACCAACGGAATCCCCGATATTCTAATTATCCCGGTTAGTTTTATCAATGAAAACCTGGAAACCCTGTACGATTTAGACATAGAGATTGTGCCTTACGGAAGGAAAGAATTAGGCATTAAAAACTTACAAAGATCAACTATCCCTGAAAATATAAATCCGCTGATTGAGACATTCAAGAATGCGATTCAAAAAATAAAAGTATGAGTTCAATTCGTGAAATAGACGCAGATGTTGTAGTAATCGGCGCAGGACTTACAGGACTTACAACAGCCTATTATCTCAAAAAAGCAAACATAAAATTTGTTGTGCTGGAGAAAGCTCCTGTAGTTGGCGGGGTGATCCAATCAACCACTGAGAACGGGTTTACGTACGAAGAAGGACCGAATACCGGGGTGGTTGGAAACACAACCGTGGTAGAAGTTTTCGAAGAACTGGCTGATACATGTTCCCTGGAACTCGCTGCTGAAACGGCTAAGAAACGGTTTATCCTGAAAAACGGTAAGTGGAAAAATCTCCCTCTTGGCCCGGTGGATGCCGTAAAAACACCTTTATTTACACTCAAAGATAAATTCAGGATACTTGGAGAACCTTTCCGTCCGGCCGGGAAAAACCCGCACGAAAACCTGGCTTCATTCGTAAAAAGAAGATTAGGCCAGAGCTTCTTTGACTACGCCATCGACCCGTTTATCATTGGCGTTTATGCCGGTGATCCCAATTACCTGATTCCGAAATATGCCTTGCCTAAATTGTATAATCTAGAGCAAAAATACGGCAGCCTGATTGGAGGTTCCATTCGAAAAAGCTTCATCAAGAAAACGGAACAAGAGAAAAAAGTGAACCGGAAAGTCTTTTCTTGCAAAGGCGGATTAAGCTCTCTGACCCGGGCTTTGTACGAATATAGCGGCTCGGAAAACTTCATCCTGGAAGCTCAAAATATCCATGTCCAACCCGCAGAAAACGGTTATACAACCAATGCCGAAACAGCCAATGGAACTCAAATTCGAGTGAATACAAAGAAAGTAATATCCACAGTCGGCGCTTATGCACTTCAATCGATATTGCCTTTTGTAGATGCAGCATCTCTTGCCCGGCTAACATCCCTGCATTATACGAAAGTGATCGAGATTGTGCTGGGATTCAACAACTGGGAAGGCATTGAACTGGATGGATTCGGCGGTTTAATCCCTTCGATTGAAAAACGGGATATATTGGGGATTCTCTACATGTCCACGCTGTTTGAAAACCGAGCCCCGAAAGGTGGGGCATTGCTTTCCATTTTCATGGGCGGTGTCAGAAGGCAAGATCTAATCAGTCTTACAGATACAGAAGTCCGGCATATAGTGGCAAAAGAGTGTATGGATCTGTTAGGATTGGATCAATTTAAACCCGATTTATTCAAAATCATTCGCCACAATAAAGCCATTCCGCAATACGGTATTGAAAGCGGCGAACGGTTTGAAACTATCGAGCAACTCGAACACCAATACAACGGGTTGATTATCGGAGGTAATTTACGCAATGGCATTGGCATGGCCGATCGGATGAACCAGGGAAAAACATTGGCAGAAGCTTGTTTTTAATTCCGGCTATTCCGTAAACTTCGGATTGAATAGCAGGAATCCAATGTTGATTCCAAAATTTACCCGGCTGACTGCTGTGCTGTAATAATTCATAAATACTCCTGCCGAGGCTATTTTGAAATTATACACCAGCGAAGTTTCACTCATAAATTGAGACGAATCAAATGCTTTGGAATAATAGGCTGTATTATCGGTGGCGCGAAGAATTGTTTTGTACGGAACAAACCAATACGCCTCTTCCCGGATGTGCAAGTCCTTTGTCAGTTTATAAATCGGCTTCACTCCAAGGGCGGCATATTTATTGGCCGAAAAAGCATCGTTAAAGATAGTCCGGCTATAGGGGGTTGGCCTGAAAGCAGGCGATTGAATAACACTGACCGTGTAGTTTTGCATTAAACCCCGGGTGGAAAATGCCATTTCCCCGTAAGCCCCTAACGTAAATTTATTGCCTATTGGGTAATAGTGATCCAACTTTGCCCGGCACTGAACCCACAGGTCAGTTATATCATTTACGTTGTTTTGAGGCGTATTAAGCGACTCGTACGACTCGACACTGTTAATCAATTGCACTGACAGGCTCCGGTTATAACCTTTAGTCGGATACATGGTATTGTTTACCGTAGACCCCTCTATTCGTGCGAAAAGGCTTCCTAGTGAAAAATGGCTTTCATCTTCTTTGGTGGTCGGCGTAACCGTCGATCTGTTCAGGAAATAATCGTCGGACAAATACCCATATCCGATACCAAATTCCAACCTTCCGTTCATCCTCAGCGGGAAACCCACACTTAACTTACTATAAATTTCATTTTGAGAGAAATCGGCTGTTCTTTTGTCGCTATAAAATATTTGGTCACCTTGGAAATAATCAAATTTATGAAGTACTAAAGCCAGTTTCATATACCAGCTTTTTTGTGATGGTATTTCAATCCGGGTTCCCAATCCTAATCCATTATACACTTTCCCGAACTGGGCATCCACATAGGCAGTCTGGGCATTCCGGCTTATGTTTTGATATGACAGCCCGAAGTACGCCTGGTTGGAAGTGGAAGACGAGAAATTACCTCCAAGCAACAGTTTCAGATGGTCCTGGATCTTTACATTTAAGTGTAAATCAAAGTTGCCGGTTGCAGAATTGAATGTTGCATGCGGAATTACCTCCTGGATCTTATCGTCGGAAATTAGCTTGAAGTAGGCTATTTTAAACTCCTTCATGCTAAAAACGTCATTTTCACTGTGAAAAACCTGTTCTACATATTTTTTTTGCAAACTGTCCACCCCTTCCACAATCACCCGTTGGAACTTTAATTCCGGATACCGACTCCTGAATGCCTGCCGTTTTTCAGCCGTTTCCTGAGCCGTAACGCGCCGGGGAACCCGTGCTTTAATTTCATCAATATGTTTCATTACCGAATCATAGCCCATTTGAACCAACTCATCCACCCTGGAAAAATCGAAGAGTTTAAAGTTTGTTGAATGAAACTTCAATAATAATCCTTCATCTTCCGACATCGAATAATCGGTCGGTGTCATAATCATGTTCTGTATTTGCATTATTATGTCCCGTTGATCCGGTTTGCGGGGATTCTTTGCAACCACACTCCCAATCATAAAATCCGGCTTAAAATCGCTTCGCATCACGTCTACCGGAAAGTTATTGAAAATTCCTCCATCAAACAACAACTTATTATCAATCATTACCGGTTTGAACATGAATGGATAGGACATCGAAGCGCGGATAGCATCACCCAGCACCCCATAACGGAATATAACTGCCTCTTTGTTATATATATCGGAAGCTACGCACCGAAAAGGTACAAAAAGCTTATCAAAGTCACCTCCTGCAACTGCATTTGCCTGTGCACAAAGCTGCACAAATGCAAAATTCATTTGGCGCGGAGAAACAATATTGGTCGGAAGAAATGTCGATCTGAAATCTATCGAATCAACTTTATGTATTCTGAAGGGGATTTCTACAAAACTTGGTTTGGGATCGGCATTTCGATAATAATACTTATAATCTGATTCAATTTCACCTGTCGACCAAAGTTTAAAGTCTTTGGACTTAATTACTTCGATCATTTCATCCGGTGTAAAACCCATTGCGTACATTCCTCCCACAATAGCTCCCATTGAAGTACCGGTAACATAATCTATCGGAATATTATTCTCTTCCAGGGCCTTGATAATACCAATATGCGAAATGCCTTTTGCACCACCTCCACTCAATACAAGCCCTACTTTTTGGGCCTTTGAAATAAAAATTACACTTAAAATCAGTGATAAAATCAGCAATATTTTTCTCATGTTATGAATTGGGTTGTTAATCGCCGTAAAATTACATAAAAATCATGGGCGATAGTTACTCTTATGAAGAAATTTCACCTAAATTGCAGAACAAAAAGGAACATGTGGCATGTACATTTTTTTGCAATTTATCAAATCAAAATCCCTTTTAGTAAAAACAAAATTGTTCTTTAAACGTTTAAAATCTCAGTTGTAATATTTAATTTTGAAATTTATGAGGATTGGCTTTATAATCTTTGCACTAACTTTACTTATATCTATAAACAATTATGTAATCGTACGCGGATGGCAATCGTTGCCAGCCGTTTCTGTTTTACGCCCCATATATCTGATTTCCACAATCCTATTGTTCTTGGCTATCTTTATCGCAATGATTTTTGGAAATTCAATGCCTGCCACGCTGGCCAAAATAGTGAGTTTTGCCGGATTCAGTTACATGGTAGTCTTCATTTACCTAATGTTCTCGTTTCTGATTGTGGATATTGTACGCATTGCCAATTATTTTATTCATTTTGCACCGGCAGGCATGGCCGCTTTCCGGTTCTGGGCTTTTGTTTTCACGCTTGTTGCTACCGGCATTGCTATGTTAGTAGGAAGCTATAAGTTCAATCACCCGGAAGTTGTAACGCTAAACTTAAGTGCCGAGCGACCCAGTCAACACAAGCAACTTAAAATTGTGGCTGCAAGCGATATTCATTTAGGAATCTCAATTGATAAGAAACGGCTGAAAAGTTATGTAAAATTGATCAATGATCAACACCCGGACATCGTATTGCTGCCCGGGGATATGTCTGACCGATCAATATTTCCGTTGATAAAACAGAATATGGACGAGGAATTGCGTTCTATCCATGCGCCATTAGGAGTGTATGCTATTAATGGAAATCATGAACATTATGCCGAAACTCCTACTGCAACGGAAGAATACCTGAAAAAAGCGGGAATCATATTTTTGCGTGATTCAGTTTCCCTGGTTAACAATAGCTTCTACGTTGTTGGGCGAGATGACCGGACAAATCATAACCGGAAACCACTATCTGAAATTGTAAAGGGATTGGATGACAATAAACTCCGGATTCTGATGGATCATCAGCCTTTTAATCTGGAGGAAGCCGGCAAAAATGGGATCGATTTACAACTTTCGGGACATACGCACGACGGACAAATGTTTCCGGGAAATCTGATTGTAAAAAAAATGTATGAGCTAGGGCACGGTTATATGAAAAAAGGCAAAACCCATTACTATGTTTCGTCCGGACTGGGACTGTGGGGCCCCCAATACCGCATTGGAACGCAATCGGAGATCGTGGTAATTAATTTAACGTATTAATGAATATAATGAGATGATGTGATGACTAGCTAATGTGATAATGTGTTCCGATAGCTATTATTTCAAAAGTGCTAATCTTCCAATAATCATCATATTATCACATCAGCTAATCAACACATCATTATCTTTTTCTTTTAAAAAACTCTTTCACCAGCCTGCTGCACTCTTCTTTCAGAACGCCCGAAACAACTTCTGTTTTGGGATGAAGCGCATTGGGTGCAAAGCGTTGGAAACCCCGTTTTTCGTCCGAAGTTCCATACACAATCCTGCTTATTTGCGACCAACCCAATGCTCCCGCACACATCACACAAGGTTCAACGGTGACATACAGCGTACAATCAATTAAGTATTTGCCTCCTAAAAACTGTGCTGCAGCCGTTATAGCTTGCATTTCGGCATGAGCAGTAACATCGGTCAATGTTTCAGTGAGGTTGTGTCCGCGGGCAATAATCCGTCCCTGGCAGGCAACGACCGCCCCGATAGGCACTTCATCTCGCTCACCAGCCCGCTGAGCTTCAATAAGCGCTTGTTTCATGAAGTAAACATCAGGATTGATGTCCTTCGAATCATTTTCGTTATAGTAGGATATGGGCATAACGGGTAATCCGGATTATTTTTATTAATGTGTAACTATCTGATGAACATTGTTTGCCAGCAGACAAAGTTGTGGTCAAAAATTTTCATGAGCAACAGTCGTAAAAATGATGCTCATCGTTTACTCAAACGATGAGCATCTCTTTGATAAACGATGAGCATCGTTTTGGGAAGTGATGCGTATCGTTTTCAACTACCTTAATAATTAAAGGTTTGTTTCCAAACTGTCAATTAACGACGTCTTCTTCCACCACTAAATTATCTATAATAAAGTTCTGGCGTTCAGAAGTATTTTTACCCATATAGAAAGACAATAAATCCTGTACGGCATCTTCTTTCTTCAAGCTTACCTGATCAAGCCGCATATCTTTTCCAATAAAATGTTTGAACTCGTCGGGCGAAATTTCACCTAAACCTTTAAATCGGGTAATTTCCGGATTGGCACCCAGTTTTGCCAAGGCAGCCAGCCGTTCATCCTCCGAATAGCAATAAATAGTCTCCTTTTTATTTCGTACCCTGAAAAGTGGCGTTTGCAAGATATAAACATGCCCTTTTTTTATTAAATCGGGGAAGAATTGCAGGAAAAAAGTAATCAACAGCAAACGAATGTGCATGCCATCCACATCGGCATCAGTCGATACGATCACTTTGTTGTAGCGCAGGCCTTCAATACCATCTTCAATATTCAACGCTGCTTGCAACAGGTTAAACTCCTCATTTTCGTACACAATTTTTTTAGTCAACCCATAACTGTTCAACGGCTTTCCACGAAGGCTGAAAACGGCTTGCGTATTCACATCCCTGCTCTTGGTAATAGAACCACTCGCCGAATCACCCTCAGTAATAAAAATGCAGGAACTATCGGTATCCCCTTTAGAATCGTTGTAATGAACACGGCAATCGCGAAGTTTCTTATTGTGCAGGTTTACTTTTTTTGCCCGTTCACGAGCCAGTTTCGTTACACCGGCAATGGCTTTACGTTCCTTTTCCGAATCCTGGATCTTTTGCAGCAGGGTGTTAGCCGTTTCACTATTCCGGTGCAGATAATTGTCCAGTTCCTTCTTCAGAAAATCAGAAATAAACTTGCTCACCGAAACGCCCCCCGAAGGCGACATATCCCGCGAGCCCAGTTTGGTTTTAGTCTGCGATTCGAAAACCGGTTCTTCCACACTGATAGCCACCGCAGCAATAATACCATTTCGAATATCGGTAACTTCCATGTTCTTGGCGTAAAACTCTTTAATAGTCCGCGCCACTGCTTCACGGAAAGCACTTTGATGTGTTCCGCCTTGCGTGGTATGTTGTCCGTTTACAAACGAGTAATACTCTTCACCATATTGGTCACTGTGGGTGAAAGCTATTTCAATATCCTCTCCTTTCAGATGAATAATGGGGTAAAGAGGCTGAGCCGTGATGTTTTCATTCAACAGGTCGGTCAATCCATTTCTGGAAAGAATCCGTTTGCCATTGAAATTAATCGTCAATCCGGTATTCAGGTACGCATAATTGCGCAACATGGTTTCGATAAACTCCTCTTTATAAATAAAATCATTGAAGAGCGTATTATCAGGCACAAAATAAACATAAGTCCCGCGGTCGGAAGATGCTTCATCAAAAATGTCACTGTCTTCGACCAGTTTTCCTTGCACAAACTCGGCCCGGCGGCTTTGTCCATCCCGGAAACTTTGCACAATAAACTTAGACGATAGCGCATTCACAGCTTTTGTACCTACCCCATTCAATCCAACCGATTTTTTAAAGGCTTTGGAGTCGTATTTACCACCGGTGTTCATAATAGACACGGCATCAACCATTTTTCCCAATGGAATTCCACGACCGTAATCACGCACTTCCACATGGCCATCTTTCACACGCACTTCCACGTTCTTACCCGCACCCATGCGATATTCGTCGATACAGTTGTCCAATACTTCTTTCAGCAGCACATAAATCCCATCATCGGCATGGGTACCATCGCCGAGTTTACCAATATACATTCCCGGGCGGCGGCGAACATGCTCAAGACCCTCGAGGGTGATAATATTGCTATCACCATAGTCAACCAATTGCGATTCGTTTACAAATTCTTCCATAATATGACCCCTAACCCCTAAAAGGGAATAAAAGTTAGTTTGTATATAAAAATACTATAATCAATTCTTGTACTATATTAAATCGAGGTCAGAGATTCCCTGAGATCCCTCTTTATGGGCTTACCGCGCAATCCAACTTTCAGGATTCTGCACATTCCTACCATTATAAACCTGGAAGTACAATTCAGTCTTATTATCATTTTCACTATCAGTATAGATCTTACCAATTCCTTGTTTGGCACTTACATGTTCTCCTTCATGAACAAAAATCTGCGTAAGATTGGCATATACTGTGCGATAATTTCCATGCTGAATAATTACCCCGTTGTTACCTTGAATATAGAATATCTGAGTCACTATACCATCAAAAACAGCACGAGCCGAACTTCCTGCGGGAGTTTGAATGTATATACCTTTATTGTTTGTAGTTACATATTTCAATACAGGATGAGGTTGCACGCCAAAATGTCCACGAATAAATCCGTTGGAAGTAGGCCATGGCAAGCGTCCCTGGTTACGCTCAAAATTTCCTGAAAGCAGGTTTTCCTCTTTGGTTAGAGCAGAAACAGACCCACTGCTTGCTGCTTTTACCTCTGCAGTGGCTTTTGCTGTCTCCGAAGCAGCAACCTTTGCTTCTGCTTTTGCTTCTTCTTCAGCTTTCTTTGCAGCTTTCACTTCTGCCCTCGAAGCATCATTTTTGGCCTTTGCATCCCTTTCCTCCGCTAACCGTCGTTTTTGGGCAGCGCGGTCAACAGCAAGTCGTTTTTCTTGCTCGGCAGCTTTTTTTAGTTCGGCTGCCCGTCTTGCTTCGGCCGCTCTTTTAGCATCAGCTTCTTTCCTCGCTGCAAGCTGTCTTTTTGCTTCGGCAGCACGTTTTGCTTCAGCTTTACGTACTTCGGCCGCAATCATGGCCGCAATTTTATTATTCAGGTCATTCGCTTTTTTCTGCTGTATCTTTTGTTCTTCGCGTAATTTCTTTTCCCTTTTTTGCAAATCGGTAAGCACCACTTTTTCCTTTTGTTCATCTTTCGACAAATTTTTAGCCTCCGTCTCTTTTTGCTTTACAACGTTTACCTTGGTTACTTTATGAGTATTGATACTGTCGTTTTTATGAACAATCTCAGTTTTCACCTGCTCAATTTCGCGCACTTGTTGTTTCCGGTAATCACCATACTCCTGCAAATAACGAAGACGCCGGTAAGACTGGTCGAAAGATTTGGATGACAACACGAACATGATTTTTGCATATAAACTCCGGTTAATGTGTGCTTCCTCAACTAGTTTCGCATAATCCGATTTCAGCTTATTCAGTTTGGTTTCCAGCTTAGTCTTTTCTTCGTTCAACCTTACAATCTCCACATCCATCAAAACTATTTCCGTGCTGATATTCTTAATCAAAGTCTTCCGCTCGTTAATATTCTTGGAAATTATATTCAATTTATTCAACGAGCTCTTTTTCGATCGATTTGTCTCGTTCAACATTTTGCTCGTTGTTTCCAGCTTTTGGAGCGTTTGTTTTCGTTGATTTTCCAATTCTTTTACCGACTGGGCCGACAGGGAAAAAACTACCGTCATCAACGATAATACAGTGACTAATACTCGGTTTGTTATTGTGAAGTGCATCAATTTTATTTTTAAACAATTTCAACTATGGTTCTTATTTCTTGAGCAATTGATCAATGTCACCTTTCGTAAACCGATCTGGATTTGTGGGCGATAATCTCAAATCAGTATTAAATTCTACCCGAAGGATAGAAAACTCACAGGACGCTTTTGTTTGCTGGTTGGTCGCTTGCAATGCTATAGATTGAGGAAAATTAACTCCATTCACCATAGTATAATCAGCATAATTTGTTTCCAACTGATAATCACTGTTTTTTGCTCTCAGAATGACTTGCTGAATAATGTAAAGCGGTGAAAACACTGTACTTTGCATCATATTGTTGTTTACATATTCAATTTTATTTTGCCCGGCAGACAAAGACTCCAACTTACAGCTGTCCAGTTGTACTTCCCGCTTGCCAATACAGAAAAATTGAGCAGCCAGCAAAGATTGCAGGCTGTAGAAATTTACATTCACCCCAAATCGTTTATTAAAGTAATCGTAATCCACCACATAATACCTGTGATTCATCTTATCGAAAACACGCATACTATCGGTGGTCAACTCAGCTTTAAACAGCTCAATCCCTAAAAAAGGCTGGATAGAAATAAAAATAGCAGTATCCTTTTTTATCTTGCAGGTTGCCGAAACGTTTATTTTACGTTCGCCCATTTCAAGTGCTAAGGTCATTTTGCTGATGTTAGCAGTCTTAAACTGAGGCTGAGTTTTTTGAGCTTGCTCTACCAGTTGGCTTACTCCGGAAGTAGCCGGCGATGTCGGAGTAGATTTTGCAACGCTGCGCGTAGTTTTACATGCAGAAAAAACCAGTATCGCAAATGTGGTAAGTATAATTATTTTTTGTTTCATCTTTTAATTTTGATTACTAAAACCCCTGATTTATAAATCCAACTTATCTTTTCCAACCTTTGTTGGCTATTTTCTGCTTTAATTCTTCTGTCTTGTTGCCTGCATTATATGATTTCTGCCACATTTCCAACGCTTTTGCTTCATTTTCAGCTCCCGACATCCACAAGATATCACCGTAATGTTCCAGGATAACTCCCGGATCTTCCTCTTTGGTCAGATTGTCAATGGCACGCTCAATATAAAATTTAGCCAGCGAATAGCTTGCTTCCTGATACAAAATCCAGGCATAAGTATCTAAATAAGTGCTGTTTTTAGGTTCTAATTCCACCGTTTTGGCACTCATTCTCTCAGCTTTCTTTAATTCTGATTTTTCAAGCGAAAGATAATATGCATAGTTATTCATAACCATATTATTCTGCGGATTAGCCGCCAAAGACTGTTCGAAAGCCGTGAAGGCAGAATCCTTTTGTTGCAGCTTGTAATAAATATCTGCAATTTGGGCATAAAAATCGCTTTTTAAAGCAGCTTGTTCAGCAGTGATTAATGGTAATCCTTTTTTATAGGCCTCCAAAGCTCCTTTGTAATCAGCAAGTTGATATTGAGCAATTCCCCGATAGAAATACCAAAGCGGAAGTTTTGGCAAATTTTCAATGGCTTTACCCGTTACGGCTAAAACCTGATTAAAATTTTTATCCAAGGTATTTATCTGAATCAACCGCATCCATGTTTGGTCGTTCTTAGGATTGATATTAACCATAGTTTCCAATTCCGAAAGAGCTTCAGCATTGCGCTTCTGGTGTTGCAAAAACAAAGCATAATATCCATGAACCTTTTCTTCCAGCGGATAACGGTCGACCAGAAGCTTAAACAGGCTCTCTGTTTCGCCGAACTTGGTTGAATCCTGCACCAGTTTTTCGACATACTGGCCCAGTATATTTACCTTTGTATCAACATCCAACTGCTCTGTTTTCAAAGCACTTACAATTGATTCCAATGCTTTTTCCGGCTGGTTGACAGATTTATAGTATTCCGACAACGAAACATACACGTACGCGTTTTGCGGATCTTCTTTCAACACATTTTGATAGATTTCAAATGCTTTTTCCGGCATTTTTTGTTGCATAAAAATATCACCGCGTAGCACTTTATAGCGCGATTCGGTGGGATATTTATTCACCAATTTATCAATTTCAGCAACTCCTTTTTGCGATTTATTTAGCTGGATATACAGTTGAAATTTTTCAAAGGAAGTGGTTTCATTGATGCCATTCAAACTTTCCAACTTATCGTATGCTGCGATCGCTTTGTCATATTCCTTCGTTTCTTTGTAAAAAGAAGCCAGCATGGAGTAAACTTCATCCTTGTCTGGATATTGCTTTTGCAGATTAGTTGTAATCTCAATAGCCCGTTTCCAGTTTTTCAAGTCGGAATACATAGAAACCAGTTGCACATTATACCACCAGTTTGAAGGATCAATTTTTATTGCCTTTTCGAAACTTCTCACCGCCTCGTCAGTAAAACCAAGCAATCCATACAGCATACCTATTTCAGATTGTACACCGGCATCCAGCGAATCAATGGAAAGGCACATCCGAAATGTTTCAATAGCCTGATCGTACTGTTGATTATCTTTTTGTTTCAGCCCTTCATAAAAATAATAATCAAACTTCCGCTGAACCGAATCGGCCAGATAAGTATGATTTATAGCCTTGCCCTTCACTGCTATTTTTTTCGCTGAGCAAAGAACGGAAGTAAAAACAAAAATCAGAAACAGATAATTAATTTTTCGCATACGCTTTTTCAATTCATAATGACAGGCATTTCTCCCCTGACAAACAAATTAATGCTTGCCGGTATGTCCGAACCCTCCAACTCCACGCTCAGTTTCGCCAAGTTCGGCAACCTGAATCCATTCGGCTTGCTCGTGGGCAGCAATTATCATTTGGCAGATTCGTTCACCGTCGTTTATAACAAAATCTTCAGCCGAAAGATTTACAAGAATGATACAAATTTCACCCCGGTAATCAGCATCAATTGTTCCCGGTGAATTTAAGATGGTGACTCCTTTTTTGATCGCTAAACCGCTTCTTGGGCGAATTTGCGCTTCATAACCTGCAGGCAATTCAATAAACAATCCGGTAGGTATCAATTTTCGTTCCAATGATTTTAAAACGATTGGTTCATCGATATTGGCACGCAAGTCCATTCCGGCCGATAACGATGTAGCATATTCAGGCAACGAATGTTTTGATTGATTTACAATTTTGATTTTCATGCATTTAAATAATTACGCTTAATACAAGAAATTACGAGAATCGTATTCTGTAATCACGAATTGTTAATTGTTAATTGATTGACACTTTGCCACAAAAATACTAATTTAATCGATAACCCTGATTATGAATGAATGAAAAATATGTTTTTTTCAACCTTTAGTTTCACAAATCCGATCTTTACAATGTTTATGCTATTATTTCAAACCAGGCATATACTATAACATGAAAATTCAACGTTATTTTAGTGAACATAATGCCAATTCGTTTTGTTATTAAAAATTGTATAGACTTAAATTGTTAGGTCTACATCCAACTAGCTAATTATATTCACTTTTAGATTTAATTTAGATTCCAATCTTCTCAAAATCAAGCCACAAAAAATAAAGGCGAGCATGTTCGTCAAAAACAAAATAAATAAACAATCTACATGCGGGTTGTTATAAATCTAAAATAAATATCAATGAAAAAGATTTGCACTTTATTAATGGCTGTTATGTTCCTTGCAGCCACAGCAGTAGTTGCTCAGACACCTACCGTTAAAACGACTAAGGATGATGTAAAGAAAGAAGCTTCAAAAGTTGAAAAAAAGAAAAATGAAGCTGTAACCAATGTAAACGCTGCCGGCGACAAACTAAAGGCTAAAAAAGAAGCCGCCAAGAAAGAGGTAAATGCTGCAGACATGAAAGTTAAAAAAGAAGTTTCAAAAGCTGAAGCAAAAAAAGACGAAGCAGCAACAAAAGTAAAAGCAGCAGGAGACAAACTGAAAAAAGATGGAACTCCTGACAAACGTTTTAAAGAAAATAAAGCTGCTCCAGCAGTTAAGCACTTGAAAAAAGACGGTACACCTGACATGCGTTACAAAGAAAACAAGGAAACGAAATAATCTCTGGAAACAATAAATCTAAAAAACGATTGGAAGCAGTATTTCCAATCGTTTTTTCATTTTCTACGGTTTCATTATCCGGGAAAGATTTCTTATCATTGCAGCTCTTTTAAGCTACGTTTCCAAATAAAACTTTTCCCGATCGATTTTGTTCCAATGCCAAACAAATATTTAAACTTTATGTCAAAGATCAACGAACCCCTAAGTATCAAATCAGTAACAATAAAAAACCGGATAGGAATGGCTCCCATGTGCCAGTATTCTGCTGTCGATGGTTTTGCCAACAATTGGCACTTTGTGCATTATGGAACCAGAGCTGTTGGAGGCACAGGCTTAATCATTTTAGAAGCCACAGCGGTAACACCTGAAGGACGGATAACGCCTTTTGATTTAGGATTGTGGAATGACAATCAACTTGTCGAATTGCAAAGAATAACCGAATTTATTCATCAACACGGAGCTGTTGCCGGAATTCAGATTGCACATGCCGGACGAAAAGCTTCACACGATTCACCTTCAAACGGAAGCAAACAGCTTTCGGCAATTGAAGGAGGCTGGCAAACAATTGCTCCATCAGCCATTCCTTTTGATTCGACTGAGTCTGCTCCTTTGGAGCTTGATAAATCAGGCATTAATCAATTGGTTGAGCAATTTAAGGCTACCAGCATTCGAGCCAAACAAGCCGGATTCAACGTGTTGGAAATTCATGCAGCCCATGGCTATCTGATTCATCAATTCTTATCTCCTTTGAGTAATAACAGGACTGATGAATATGGCGGAAGTTTTGAAAACAGGATACGATTTTTGCTAGAAATAGTGGCTGCTATAAAAATCGTTTGGCCCGAAAATTTACCAATCTTTGTCCGATTATCGGCTACCGACTGGACTGAAGGAGGATGGAATTTAGAAGAAACCGTTGAGCTGAGTCGTATTTTACATCAACAAGGTGTTGATTTAATCGATTGCTCATCGGGAGGAAATATCTCCGGAGCAAAAATACCTGTTGCACCAGGCTACCAGGTTCATTTTGCTGAGGCAATCAGAAAAACGGGGATTCTCACTTCAGCGGTTGGATTAATAACCACCACTGAACAAATAGCTGACATTCTGGAAAACGGAAAGGCCGATCTGGTTTTACTAGCCAGGGAACTACTGCGAAATCCGTATTTTGCTTTAAAGGCCACTTTAAAAATAGAAGAAGAAATTAGCTGGCCAGCCCAATATCTGAGAGCTAAATAATCAGTTGTTACAAACAATAAAAGCCTTCGGAATTCCGAAGGCTTTTATTGTCAATGAACAGGAGTCATCTGCCAGAATTATTTCAGAGCCAAAAATTCCAGATAATTCAGCTTCATTCCGCCTTTGTCTATCAGTACTTTTATGGTTTGTTTTCCTTTCTCCAACGAAACTTTGCCGATTGATACAGATTTCCATTGAGGTTTGCTTTCACCCGGAATTGCAAGCTTGCTGGCACCTCCTTTTTGATCGAAAACAAACCGAAGTCCAGACGCTGTGGTTGATGGTAAAACACGTAGTTTAATTGTATAATTTCCTTTCTTCTTTACATCCACCGTATATTTAAGCCATTCTCCATCTTCGATAGAAGTTACAGTGAAACGGGTTGTATGATCAAGGCTATCATTGTTCTGTTCAATATCAACACCATCATTGCGATAAACACCTTTCTTATTTCCGCCAACACTACCTGATTTGCCGTCAACACGTTCGCTGTCCAAATCATAATAAGCTTGACCCGAAACACCCAAATCAAAATTTGCAGCAAGAATACGTCCGGGAACCGAATTTGCAGCATACGCCTTTGTTGTACTGTCGTTAACCTGACGGAACATAGCATCAATTACCTCTTTGTGATAAACACAGTTTTGGGCTTTAAGATTTTCGGTCAATTGTAACAGCACTTTGGTAGCAAATTCTTTGCTCGGTTTTGGTCCTTGATTGCGCCAGTAATTCAATAACGTTTCATATCCTTTTGGAGCTTTTATCGTTAATGGATTGTTGATTCCTGAGATTTTCTTCAATGGCCACCATGACCAACCAATGCCATTGGTTTCTACCAAAGCAATGCAATCGCGGAACCATTTGTTTGAATTTTCGCCACTTTCTCCCAACCAAACAGGCTTATTAAATTTGTCGCGAAGTTTAAGTATTCTATCAAGACTTTCCGGATTATTGGCATTCCAGTATTTGTGGAAACTCAACACCATGTTTTTGTCGGTAGAACCTTCGAAACCGTTGTAATTGTTTCCCCAACCATTACCCTCAATAATAACAATGTGGTTATTATCTACTTCACGAATCGCTTTAATTATGTCGGCATACAATTTCCAGAGATCTGTATTTTTTTGATCTTCAACACCATTTTTATGCTTTCCTTCGAATGTCCAGTTTGGCTCATTTAACAAATCATAGGCTCCGATAAAAGATTCATTAGCATAACGTTCGGCCAGCTTGCGCCACAACGCAATAGTTTTTTGTTTGTTTAGTTCGCTGTCCCACAGGGATGGTTTTGTGTCATCTCTGTCTGAAATATTGATATCATTGCCTTGTCCGCCCGGTGCTGCATGCAAATCAAGTATCAGGTACATGTTGTTGGATTTACACCAGCTTAACAAGCTATCAGTCATAGCAAATCCTTTTGATAACCAGGTATTTTCATTTGATTTCGGCTCCTTCTCGATAGGTAAAGTGTAGAGATTATAATGCATTGGCAAGCGAATGCTGTTGAATCCCCATTTTGCCATCGAATCAACGTCAGCTTTAGTCATGTGATTCTTTAACCACAAATCGTAAAAATGCTCACATTCCGGGTCACCAATCAGGTCGGCAATTCTGGTTTTGATTGAGTGTTGTGTTCCGGTTCCCGGCATACGAAGCATATAACCTTCTTGTAGCATCCAGCCTCCCAATCCCATGCCCCGAAGTATAACTTCTTTGCCTTGCGGGTTGACAACTTTTGTTCCTTCCGCTTTCAGATAACCCTGAGCAGAAATGGTTCCTTTGCCAAACAGTAGCAGGCAAATAATTAATAATAAATGTTTTGTCTTCATGTGTATGATACTATTTTAATTAAATAATTATTCTCTGACTTAATCAAAATCCACTATCTTTTTTGATTTATCGGTAAATGTGATAGTTAGCTGGCCATTCTTTTTTGAATATTCAATATTTTTTACCGGCATTAAATCGTTTAAGCCCCATTTTTCACCAGATCTTTTCCATAACATTAAAGTTATATACAATTTGTTCGACATTTGATCTGGCGAATATTGATCGAAAGCATTTATCACTGAACTTTCGGTAGAAGCAGGATGCAAACCTTCTGAATGCACAAATTGCATTCCGATCCATCCTTTCAGGTTGACCATGGCTAATTGATAAACACCATTATCTATAATCTTTACATCACACCCATTCACCTTGCGCGTTTCTTCTTTAATCGCTTTTTGAAGTTTGGGTAATGCATAATGCCCCAAACGAACTTCAACGCTATCGGAACTTATATTTTCATCCACCCTCAGAATTCCATCAGGCAACGGAATATCTGCCAAACGGAATTTAATATTTTTGTTAGTTTCAAGCACAGCATCACGGTAATAGATACCATCTTCAAACTTACTGAAAGTAAACATTCTCAACGGTTCCCATTGGTTAGCTTTATTTTTCAACACGTAATTCATGGCCACTTCTCCATTTTTTCCGTCAGTTTGCCAAGGAAAAGCGCTGTTGTATGCCAGCCGGTTGTAATTTTCATTTCCCCGATAGTTTTCGGTGGCATTACCACTCGGTGCATTACACCAAGCTCTGATTTCAGCCGCCCCACTGTTAGGATAATCGGTAATTAAAATATTAGAACCCTTGAGATATTTATTGTTTACAGTGTTTTTCTGTAGTTCTCCACCCCATGCTCCCTCATTTTCGGTTGCTTGCCAGAATGGATTGTTTTCAGGAACCAACAATCCAAGAAATGCCTTGCCACACCAGAAAACACTGCCACGACAACTGTACGACTGTACGGCTGGTTCAAATGGTCCATAAAAACCCAAAGTCGGGATATTGTCTTTCAGCAGAGCAGGATTTTGCAGAAACTGCAATAAACCACCGGAAGCAATCCGGCGCATCCAACCATAATTCGTTTCTGGAGCTTGTTCCAAACCCATCAACGGAAAAGGTACAATTGCTCCAAACCGGTAAGAAATGCTGCGTCCCCACATAATTATTTCTCCATGACGACTAAACATATACGGATAGTTTTCTTTTACTGCTTTAAAATTATCGACCAGCTGCCGGGCAATTTCGGGATAATTTTTTTTGCCATAAAAATCAGACCACAACATGCCGTACATCTGAAATGCCCACATGCTGTAATAATCATAAGACGGATTATCGTTATACCAACCTTCACCCCTGTAGTGTTGAAGTGTTTTTTGAAGATACTCAGTTAGCAAATCATCATTTACGGCATAACCGCAGTTTTTGAAATAACTGAGAATGAAAATATTGAAAAACTTCCAGTTATTAGCATGGGTAGGTCCTTCAGCATAACTAAGCATGGTAGATGCCAACGCATCTTTCTGACCTTGCGAAAGAGGTTTCCACAATAATTCAGGAACAATAAACATGGAAATGGAGAGAGCTCCGAATTCCACTAAATTTTGCTGTGGTCCTGAATCTTTTACGCGGTGTTTAATAAAACTATTACTTTGCGGATCGACAAGTAAGCCTATTTGATGCCGATAATAATCGGCTACTTTAATACCATTAATAACCAGGTTCGGATCTTCCTTCAAAAGTGGTGCTGCAATAAACAGAGTGCGACAGAGCCCTTCCAGTTTCTCAGTTGGAACCTGATCCGGGGTTCGTGGATAACTCTTACCTTCCTGTTTCGGAAATTGCATCGGATCATCCAACGTTTTGATATAACTAAAAGCACCTTTAAGCAGATACAATGCTGCATCTTTCCAATGCTTCCGGGTCATTCCGGTATAAGGACTGAGCTTATAATCAGGTTTATCAACCTGAAATGTTTGTTGTGATTTTTGTATTTCCATCCAACCACCATTCTGATTATCAACTGCTTTTAATGGCATCTGCATCAAAAAGGATAAACAAATGGAAAGAACTATTATTTTTCGAATCATGGTATTATATTTTAAAGCTATTTCTTCTTAAAGTAGTTATTGTACCGCAACAATGCCTCCAGATAATAATAATCGGCATAGATTAAAGGCGTATCGACTTCAGATTTAGCAGGTTTGTGTCCGACAGAATGTTTAAGGATGAAATGATTGTTTGTTCCCAATTCTGCTTTGTATGTCGGCGATGACAAACTCTTCAAGATCTGTTCAGCAAAAGAAAAATATCTATCATTATTGTCTGGAGTAGAATATTTGCAAAGCTCCAACAATGCCGAAGCATAAATAGCCCCGGCAGAAGCATCTCTTTCTTCGTTTGGAATATTGGGAGCATTAAAATCCCAATATGGAATTTTATCTTTTGGCAAGTTAGGATGATTCATGATAAAACCGGCAATACCCTCGGCCTGTTTCAGGTATTTCGGATTTTTTGTCTCACGATACATCATGGTGTAGCCATACAATGCCCAACCCTGTCCACGTGCCCAAGCCGAACTATCATTTGCACCTTGAACAGTTCCTTTCCAGAAAACCTTGCCACCTTCTTCGTATCCAACCAGATGACAAGAGCTAAAGTCCGGACGAAAATGATTTTTCAGCGTATTATCGGCATGCGCCACTGCTATGTTATACAGATTTTTATCATGCGACTGCTTAGCTGCCCAAAATAAGAACTCCAGATTCATCATGTTGTCAATAATCACCGGATAAGTACAGTCTTTGTAATGATCCCATGATTTGATAACACCGTACTTTGGATTAAAGCGGGTAGCCAGAGAGCCAGCTCCGGTTAGCATTGGCTCAATATATTCCTTATTTTGGGTTATGCGATAGCCATTGCCAAAAGAACAATACAGGATAAAGCCCAAATCGTGTGTTCCTTTGTTGTACTTTTCCTTTTCTACAGCTTTTGTCCAAGTATCAGCTGCTTGTTGCCATTTTTTATCTCCGGTAAATTCGTAAAGATACCACAACGAACCTCCAAAAAAGCCACTGCACCACCAAGCCGATTTGCGGTTATCGGGAGTGCCATCCGGTTTGGTCGACTGCGGGAACTTAGTAAGGTCGGGATGCGACAACAGCATGCCTTCATACTGTTTGGCGGCATATGCGATTTCATTTTTCACATCAATACCGGGCTTTTTCAGAGCAAATCCAGTTATAAACATGACCAACAGACAGATCGTGATAACGATTTTCAATTTCATAGAATACTTTTGTTATAGTTGTACTTTTGTTAAATATAAACTCTGAGAGGCAATTTGCTAGAGACTAAACAGCAACCAGAGGATATCATCCGAACTGTTTTTACCTAATTTCAACCGCAAATTTTCATACTGCATATCGCCGCTGATAGATGATAGTTTGCGTAACTCCTCTCCCAGTTGAACTTCCACAATATGCCAATCATGGATTTGTTGCCATTTCCATTCAGATTGCTTTCCTACATAGCTGGTCAGAAAATCGAGCCCTTTTACAATACTCCGTCCATCCGGTGAAACAGTTTGCAACAAATCGACACCCTGATGTTTCGCTATAGCTGCCATATCTATCATGTGGGTAATGTTATACCAGGAGTAGTGAAAGGCAAGAGTCCGGGTTAGTTCTTCGGGTTGGGAACCGTCTGGCATGATTTGAACAAATATACGCTTTTGTGCAAAGTTCCGAATTTGTTCACGCGCTACTTCGGGCCGGCCGGCAAACAAGGCACAAGCTGACAATTGAACTTCATAAGCTGTGCCATGATTATTTTTTGCTACAGCTTCATCTCGTCCGTTTTTACTTTCAAGCAACCAAGTGGTAAAGTCCGAGAACCATTTTTTCAATCCATCATATTGGCTTTTAGATAATTCACCGGAAGCATTTAAAACGGTAATGGCATCGGTCAACGAAACAAAATTATAAGTATCAATAATTCCATATCCGCGTCCGGTGCTTCTCCCAGGAACATGTTGAGCAAAATCCAGGTTTGGATTCATACGTGTTGCCGGATTCAAGAACCACATGTCCAACAACTCGGCAGCACGATGACTGTATTTTTTTTCTCCTGAAAAATATCCGGCTAATGACAGTGCAGTCACTCCGCTAATCATAGCTGTTTTAGGCTCCGCATCGTATTGCTTGAGTTCAGGATTCCGTTGTCCATCTTTATTTATGTATGGTAATCCATCTTTAGTATCGGGATTCGGCCAAAAGTAAATAGCCAAACTCATATAATCATGTTTATTCCCACTTGCCGGAGATTTTACTTTATCCATAACGGTAGCATAATGGGCAACAAGAGCCGATTCAGCAGTTTTTATCAATGCTTCATAGGCCGGTTGATAGGTTGGAGTGTGAATAGATTTCTTCACTTTGTCCAGTTTATTTCCATCCCATAAATTTGTAGAAAGTGGTTTTGATTGAGCATTGAAAACTAATGCTGAAAAAGCCAAAAGTAAGATTATTATTTTTCTCACGGTCCTGTTGTTTTATAATTTAAGGAAACTTATCCTCTTTGTAATTTATATTAATTTATTGAGCAATTATTACAATGAATGATCGTATTTTTGATCTAAATTTACAATCCAGCAGGATTAACAATGTAACTTAAACGATTCGCAAAATATTGTGCCGATACAAAAGTAAAGTATTATTTTTACTTTTGCATCAGCATCAATACCAACCTTTTAAACTAAACATTTACACATCCTTTTATACCTAAACCAATCAATTCACAAAAAATCATTCATTATTTGATAATTACACCAAAGAATATTATTCAGACTTATAAATCTTTATTTTCTGTTACTCTATTACTAATGTTGAGATAGAGTGTGCTAAGCTGTTATTCGTAATTGCTTTTCCACTAACAAACAAATTGTATTTCAACTCCTTATCAGAAGTATTCATCACAATTACAGCCAATTTTCCATCTTTATTCTCAAAAGCCGTTGCAAGCAACTTATCTCTATTCGAACAGCAGCTTATACGTCTGGCACCGGGACGAACATACTTAGAGAACTGACCCATATAGTAGTATATATTCGTGTAAATCAACTTCCCGGTTTTGGTATCGGCATGAATTGGAGCGAAACAAAAGTTTCCAACATGATTCGGACCACCAGTTTCATCTAACAGGATATTCCAATCGGTCCAGCCAACAGCACCATTATTAAAATCATTTATGAGCGAAGTGCCGTATTTCTCTCCTAATGCCCAATCATCGACTTTATCCAACTTAAATGATTCAATACATCCTTCGGTAAAAATCAGATTTTTCTCAGGAAACGACTCGTGAACACGTTTGATATTTTCAAATTGCATAGGACCACCTGTCCAGGTTTCGTACCAGTGAAAGCCAACACCCCAAATATATTTCGCGGCTTCGGGATCGCTCAGGAGCACTGACGCACGTTGATAAATTAAGTCGCGATTATGATCCCAGCCAATAAGCTTTTTATCTGCCATTCCACTCCGATGAAGTGTAGGTCCTAAATAGTTCTTCACAAAATCACGTTCTTCGTCGGCAGTAAATATACACGACTCCCAACGCTGCTTGGCCATCGGTTCATTCTGAACAGTAAGTCCCCACACAGGAATACCTTGTGCTTCGTAAGCACGAATAAATTTTATATAATAATTAGCCCAACTTTGATTGTAACGACTCAATAATTTACCGCCCCCCAACATATTATTGTTATCTTTCATCCAGGAAGGAGGACTCCAGGGACTCACAAAAAGAGTGAGCTTACCGCCAGCTGCGGCAATAGCCTGTTTGATAAAAGGAATGCGGTATTTCTGGTCATGCACAACATTGAAAGTGTTGAGTGCCGAATCACCATCAGCAACATAAGTATACGTATCGCTGGAGAAATCGCAGCTGTTGATGTTTGTACGTGCTAATGTATATCCAATTCCTTGTTGAGGATTGTAATATGCATCAAGAAGTTCCTTCTGAGTTTTTGTAGACAATTTAGCAAATGTCTCGGCTGAAGCATCGGTAAGCGCCCCTCCAATACCCAAAACCGTCTGGTAAGTTTTAGATGGATCGAGAAATACGCAGACCTCTTTTTCCAATGGTTGTTGTACTTCCTGAAAACGCAAAGAAGTTTCTTTAGCAAGTCTCAGTGTTGTATTTTGAGCAGTAGTATAGACATTTACCTGTTTACTGCTAATATCGGATGCCGGATTATTTAGGGCTACAACCTGCATCCAGCAAGATGCTATAACCAAATGTGTAAATACGATAGAAAAACGTTTCATGTTTAATATATTACCTTGATAACTAATACTGTGATAAAAATAGAAAATCTCTTTAAATTTGTGGATTGATAAGCTAACTGATTAAAGAGGCTGTCCAAACAAGTAAGAAATTACTATTCGGACAGCCTTTGCAATAAAAGAACTAATCCTAAAAACAATCTTTTTATTCTGTTATGTCTTCGTCAGCTACAGCTTCCTGCCAGGTTTCCCATTTCGGTGTATTAGCGTCATAACCGGTATATCCGAAGTTCTGAGATAACTTCCCTTTGCGGTTAGCATCAATAGCCTGTTGGTAAATGGGCAGATACAGATTATGCTTGCCCATGGTGAAATGGCGGTTCTGAATGACCGGTGCTTTGGGATTATTATAATAGTTGTTGTAGTGACAAATGCGTTGCCACCAATAACTTCCACCATTTTTACCCAAATCATCGCCTGCATCCTTGTCGTATGTATTTACATCATAGGTATTGCCCCACTCATCGGGTTTACCACTTAAGGCAAGGCAGTAGGATACTCGGCTCAATTCGGCATAGCGAAATTCTTCCAGGAAAAGTTCACGGGCACGTTCGTCCATGATGCTACCAATGTTAACAGTGCTGTAAAGTTGCGTACAGTGAGCACGGCTACGTACTGTGTTCACATCTGCAGTAGCTCCAGCAATGTCGCCTTTATAGTATTTGGCTTCGGCGCGCAGCAGGTAGGTTTCCGCCAAACGGTAGAAGTACAAGTCGCCCGCACCACCGTTATACTGGGTTTGCGTAGGTACGTTCATTACAGCATCCTCCATATAAATTTTATAGTGCGGCCAGCCGAACCACTTACGGATCGTATCGTTGCAAAGCATTTTCCCTGAAGCATTATACAACTGCACGTGTTGTCCGAAGGAAGCCGATTTCGGATTGTTATAATACAATGCCGTCGGGTCTACCCAGTTGCCGACTGCTACGCTATGGCGCAAATCACCATTATCAAGTATTCCATTGACATACCACACTCCTGTTTGGGCAAAGTAGGTAGGAGCATTGATACCGATACCGCGTCCCAGGGCTTTGTTGTAATTATATTTTATATTGAAGTTCTTGGTGTCACTCTCTGCATAGTAATTTACGGCACGTGCACCAGCTGGATCTGTTGTCCCGTTGTCATCAAGGAATGGTAAAAAGTTACGCATGTAATTGGTCTTGATTTGGGCATCTCCACTTCCGTCGCGGTTGGGCATATCCAAAATAACTTCCTTGTTGGCGGCAATATACTTGTTTTGCGGCCGGTGCAAATCCCAAATCACATTACGGGTAATGTTCCAGGTGTCGGGGAACGGATTGACAAAGGTACCAAAGGTATTTGTCATCAGCGAGTAGCCCGAATTGTTTATCAGCGCATCAGCTTGTGCAATGGCTCCGTCATAGTCGCCGGTGGCAAGGTCTATTTTGATGAGTAATTGACGGCAAGCACCTTTGTTTATCATACCAATATATTTCATATCTTTCTGATCAGGCACCCATTGCACAGCATTCTCCATGTCCTGCTTCAGCATTTTGAGTATGGCTTCGCGTTTGGTTGAACGGTAGCTCATTTTAGGTACTTGCAGTATCTTGGTTACCAATGGCACATCGCGGAATCTGAAACACAGTCCCATGTAATAGAACGAGCGGTGAAAATAAGCCCTGCCTTTGTAAGCCAAACGGGTTGATTCGTCCATACCTTTCACTTTATCAATGTAACTAAGAACAGTATTGGCATATTTGATACCATTATACGATTCTGTCCAGAAAAAACCGAGCTTATTGATCTCGCTGTTACCTCCATTACCATCGGTAAACTGTTCCAATCCGGAAGTAGGAGTCAGGCGGGTTGCCACGTCAATAAACACATTGGCGTTGTCCGTTTTACTTGCTATCATCATGTCGGACATCAAGTTGTCGCTGCCTATCGGTGTCGTATTGTTTATTTCCGCTCTATAGTAAAGCCAATTAGTTTTGAGCTGGCGATCGCAAAACGCCATTGCTGCTTGTAAGCCCGATTCGGTGCTGAAGGTAACGGTTGGTTCGTAAAGCGATAACGGATCGGGTTTCAGGAATTCCTCGGAACAGCCTGATAACATTGCCACGGCACACAACAGGCCGACAGCAAATTTATATAATTTATTCTTTTTCATATTTATCGTTATTTTAGAAAATCAAATTCAAACCCAAAGTATAAACGCGTGGAGCCAATCCACCTGTTTCCGGATCCCAGTATTTCCAATCTTTTGTCCAAACAGCAGCGTTACGGATATTTCCAAAGATTTTCACTTTCTCTATATTAAATTTTTTAGTTATTCCGGCAGGCAGTGTGTATGCCAACGAAACGTTGTCAAGACGCACAAACGAACGGTCATAGAGCATTCCTGGAGAAGTTGCTCCCGTTGGGCCTTTGGCTTCCAAACGGGCATACTTATTGGTCGGATGATCGGGAGTCCAGTATTCTTTGGCATAAATGTTGGCACCGTTAGTTATAAGGCTTGTGCCATTATCCACGTTCATGTAATTTGTGCTCAAACTCTTCTGACCCATATAGGAATAAATATTGAACGAGAAATTGAAATTCTTGAAAATCGTGAAATCGTTTCGCATCGACCACTGAATAGGAGGAGCGGTTTGTCCCAAAAACTGTTTGTCGGTATTATCGTACACAGCAGATTTCAAGGTTCCATCGGTATTATATACATCGTTAGCCGGATTGTTTGCCACTTTCGGATCGCCCGGACGTTGGCCATATTTGGCTGCTTCCGTTGCTTCATTGGCTTGCCAGATACCCGTTACACGGTAGTCCCAAATAGCAGAAATGGGATGACCGATAAACCACTTATTGCTGACATCGTCCGATTCTTTCGTACCAACGACGTTTCCTTGTGCATCCAGAGTTGTTACATATTCGTAGTAGAGATGTTTGATGGTATTCTTATATTGCGAAAGACTGAGCGTGGTGTTCCATTCAAAGTTTTTGTTCTTGATATTCTGTGATGTGACACTCAACTCGAATCCTCTGTTTTCTACTTCGCCCAAATTGCTTGTGATGCTGCTTACACCCGAGAAAGCGGGGAGCGATTGGTTCATAATCATATCGGTGGTAGGCATCACGTAATAATCAATGCTACCGGTGATGCGATTGTCTAAAAAACCGAAATCAAGTCCGGCATTCCACGATGCAGTTTTTTCCCATTGCAGGTTAGGATTGGCAAGGCGGTCCATACCTAAATATTTAAACTTTACAAGATTTCCTTGCATATCCACATAGCCTTGCGTATAGCCTCCGTACATGCTCAGATTGGCAAGTGCCGTATAGACATCGGAGAGAGAGCGATTACCGTTCTGTCCCCACGATAAGCGTAATTTACCAGTGCTCATTGGGCTCCAATGAAAAAACTTTTCATTGGTAAACGTCCAGGCTACAGCCAATGAAGGAAAGGTGGCATAAGGGTTGGATGTACCGAAGGCAGAATAACCGTCCCGACGGACAGAAGCCGTCAGGGCATAGCGATTGTCGTACGAGTAAAAAGCACGGGCGAGCAACCCATCGGCAGTTTGGTGTGTATCTTCGGAGTTCATAGAGCTGACAGTCATGTCACCGGTATTCACTTCGTGAAAGCCCAATGCGTCGGTAGGCTGGATGTTTTTGGCAACTATCTGATCCCACCAGTAACGGCGTTCTTCCGCCTCTTGCACTAAGGTCAGGGTAACATGATGCTTGCTGTTGAACGTGTGGTCCCAAGCTAAGGTATTATTCAACGAGTAATCAAACCACTTGGTGTTTTCTCGTGTTGCCCCGTGGGTTAAAGCGGGCCAGTCAGGGTTTTCAGACGATTCGAAATAGCGGTAATACTTCCATTGGTAACGCGGAGCAACATTGAAGGAATACGTAATGTCGAAAGGCAAAAAGATTTTTGTTGTAAATATCGTATTCAATACGGTAAAACCACTTTCCCTATCCTGATACTGACGGTTGAAATCGTAATTGTATCCTTTAAAAGCGCCTTGGTCCCCCATGGGGTGTGCCACTAAGTTTCCGTTGTCATCTTTATAGTTTGCATACGGACTGTTGGCTAACGGGCTGACATTTCCTGAAAAATTATTCCAATCGACCGTGATGTTGCCGTCGGTACGGTCTTGAAAGTTGACATTTGCTCCAATTTCCAGCCATTTATTTACCTTTCCGTTTAATTTAAGGTTGGCGCGGACAGCTTTATAATCATCACCCCGAACCACTCCCTGATTACTCAGATAACCGGCAGACATATAATAGTTCATACGGTCACTGGCACCTGAAAGGCTGATATTATGATCCTGATTGACCGCGTTTCGGAAAGTGTAATTATACCAGTCATAAGTCTTTCCAGCCAGAAAATTATCCATCAGCACTCCGCTCAGGTTGAGGCGTTTGGCCCAAATCTCATTATCAGAATTACCACTAGCATTAGTCGTGTAACCTTTCCACTGGTCGCCGGTAACACCCCACTTGGATAGTTCGTCCGGGCGCGAAAAATACCCTTTCATAGCTGGAGTCACACTACCTGACGCAGTTTGATAGGCTTCATACTTCCCTGTTGTGGGATTTACACCATAAGTAGGTGCTGTGTAAAAGTCTTCACGGTATTGCATATAGCCTTCGGGGCTAAATACTTCACGATTAGCCCCCATGGTAACAAAGCCTACGGTCGACGTAAGATTAATAACCGGCTTACCCATCTTCCCCTTTTTGGTTGAGATAATGATAACACCATTGGCAGCCTTAGCTCCATAAACAGCCGCTGCCGCAGCATCTTTCAATACGTCAATCTGCCCGATATCGTCGGGGTTGATTTCCGACAGTTCACCGTAGAAAACCATACCATCAAGAACGATGAGCGGGTCGTTGTGCCCACCATCGGTATAAATGGAACGTTGACCGCGTATTTGCATCTGGCCTCCCCCCTTGGCTGAAGCATCGAATCCGACATACAAACCCGGCGTTCCACGGAGAATATCCTGTACGGTATTAGGAGTTTCATTCGCCAGCTTATCAGGGCGAATTTGCGTGACGGAACCTGTCAGGTCTTTCTTACGCATTGTACCGTAGCCTACTACAACGACTTCGTTCAAACCTTTATTCGTTTCCTGCATAACAATTCGTAAAGAAGAGGATTGTTTAGTAACATCCATTTCGATCTTTTCATATCCTACGTAACTAAATACAAGGACTTTTTGCGACGAATTAGCCATATTGCTAATTACGAATTTTCCATTTAAATCTGTAATACTTCCTTTGGTCGTACCTTTAATTATTACGGATACTCCAGGCAATGGCACATCTTTAGAGTCGACTACAACTCCTGAAATGTTTTGCGCCATCACTTTGCTCAGAGCAAACATAATAATCAAAACAAAAATCACTCGTTTTTTCATTGTGTACTAATTATGTCTCATCCATTTTTATTCTTAAAAATATGGAGTTGACTGGTTAATAAAAAATAATTGGTTAATTTATTTGTTGATTTTGAATTGCCTTATCCATTGTATTTTATTGTCTGCTTAAATTCAGGTTTATTCCTTCAACCGTTTTGTTTGAACCTTTTCTAATACCAAGCGCCCTTAGTGTCTATTCAACAATATGATGCAAATATATTTTGATTGGTACTGTATGTTTCAAATTTACACCTCTACAAAAACTATAGATACCCGAAAATATACCCATATTACATTTCTATTTAACTCTATATATTCACCTATAGACTACCACTTTAATAAATTCATTCCTATTATTGTCATTCGTTTCAAAAACCTGATGAAATTCAAGATCCTAAATTATTTATTCTTTAAAAAATCTTCGCGAGCAGGGCTAAATGAATCGACTAAGACTCCTGCTTCGAGACATTTGACCCCATGCAACAGACCAGAAGCCACAAAGAAACCATCACCGGCGGACAAGATTTGTTTCTTGCCTGCAACCTCCACCTCGAACTTACCGGCAGCCACAAAGGTGCTTTGCGAATGTGGATGAGTGTGTGGAACGCCTATAGCTCCTTTTTCGAAAGCCACTTTTACAATCATCAAGCGGTTATCATATCCTAAAATCTGACGCTTGACTCCTCCGCCAAGGTTTTCCCACGGAAGTTCTTTCTCCAAAAGAAATGCCTGGGTTGAAAAATTTTTGTTTGTCATTGAAAATGAAGTTTTAATTGATTTACCTGCTTCGCTTCCACTCGGGAAAGCTATTTTTTGTGTTGCAATATCACCATTCCGGGAAATGGAAACTTCCATTTCGGCTAGCTTAGCCGTCGGATCCGAAACCCAGATTTCGGATTTATTGCACAACATCAAACAAGGTTTATCTACGGTTAATGTAATATCTCCTGCTTTAAATGAACCAGCCTGATGAAACACAATTTCCGTCACATTCTGGCGACTGTTGCGAACAGCCTGAACAGCACTCGTATTTGAAAGAATTTGCACCGGTGGTTGCTCAGCATAGGCCTTCAACTCGCTTTCAGTCACCGATGGAACTACAATATAAGAGTATGCCTCATTTGCCGGACGAATGCCATGAGGAATGTACAATGTAAATACCTCTTTGTGTTCCAATTCTTTTGATCCAAAGGCATAAATTGCACTGTGGGAGCCACTTTGTTGATCAATTTTCAACATTACTTTTTCATTCTGAGGAAAAACATATCCAACTTCATCCTGTAGCACCCACTTCGGATTCGATAATTCCGTCGTTCCACGATTCACTTTGCCGGCATCGGTCACCACATCACTTTTCCAAAGACATTGGTTTATGGTTGTCACAATCTCATGCAAATCGGTAGAGGAAATATTGCAGCCCAGAGCCACCCACTCATTGTCGAAAAAGAACCATGCTTTTTTAGCTTTTGTATTGAAATAATCAAAATCCATCACAGCTACACCCACTTTTCCATCGGATACACCACCCACGAAATCAGTTTTTTGCGTGATACCAGAAACTCCTCTCGCTAAAGTATCGGGAGTGGTTGTCCCCGGAAGCCGGTTCCAGTTCCATACACTGAAGATGCCGTCATATTCATTGCCTTTCTGCAGAATATAGTTTACACCAAAAGGAATCCACATTCCTTTCAGATTTTCGTGATTGAGACTTTCCATGCCAATGGTTCTATTTGAACAAAGGTGCACTGAAGTGTAATAGTGCGTAGAGCGTTGCACCTGGAAATCAGAATTCCAGAAATGGGTATTTCCGATAATATTTTGCGGGGTTTTATTAATAATTCCATCAATCATATTTTGATAAAATGGGATTTTGTCGGGAAAAACCGTTTTCATAAATTCCAAATGCTTTACAAAACCATCAATATAACGTGAGGACGAAGCCACTTGTCTACCCATTGTACTATAATCCAGTTGATTACCATAGACAACGGTCCTAAGTCCATAAGTAATGAATTTATCAAGCAACACTTTTTGAGCTTGCGTCAAATCAAGCTCAGTACCTTTTACAACCGGTAATAACGTAAGGGTAAAGTTTAATAAATCAAGGCCGTAACCAGCAGTATAGAGTAATGGACCGTGATAATGATACGACCAATCGGGCTGGATACCATCCCCGGTTGTTTGCATATAAGTAGCGGCTATACCATTGATGGCTATCCGGATAAGTTCCGGATCTTTCTGTATTACTCCACGATGCAATACGCAATAAGCCGAGCGCACACGGTCGGTGGTACTGCGGATAGGCGCCAAAGGAAGTACATTGATGATATTATTGAGCGTGGTTGCTTTTATTTTTCCCTGCATCAACAGCCCGATTGTACTGAAGTGAATGGGACGGGTGATATCGTTTTTAAACCAGTTGACACAAACAGGTTTTACGGCAAACCAATAATCCAGTGCGTTTTGTATGGCTTTCTGTGCCACAGACGATTGATAAAGCGAATTGCCCGGCTTATTATAAGCGTATGACAAAACCAACAATCGTTCCATGTGTAGAACAGGGCTCCAGTCGTTATCCGTGTCTTTATAGTCGACATCCGACCAGCTACCATCAGGTTTTACAGACTTCAGGATAGCCGGGGCTTTGTCCAGATACGCTTCATTTACACCTGTTACCTGAGTAAACAACTGATTGTCAATTGTCTCTTTCTTCAAGCGTTCGGAGATTACGGTCAAGACATTTTGAGCGGAAAGAACATTGGAAAACAACAGGAGGACAGCAACAGCAACCCATTGTTTAAAGATATTCAGTTTCATATTGATAATTATTATTTATTAATCACAGCAAAAATGTTGTGATCTTTTTTGATTTCTTCTTTCATGCTTTTTTTATGCAGCACGTATTGGTCATATCGGATCAAAGCCTCTACATAGTAATAATCTGTATAGGTCAACGGCTTATCGATTTCAGTTTTGTTTGGCATATTCCCTACACTGTGGCAAAGAATAAAATTAGCGTTTGTACCTAATTTAGCCCTGTACTTTGACGAGCTCAAAGAACGTAATTGCGTTTCTGCTACAGCGAGATATTGGTTTGCCAGCTTTTTTTTGACGTACTGACTCAGTTCAATCAATGCAGAACAAATAATTGCTCCGGCTGAAGCATCGCGATAAGCTTGGGGGATATCGGGCGCATTAAAATCCCAGTAAGGAATTTTATCAGCAGCCAGGTGAGGGTGAGATAATATAAAATGGGCTATGTGGTTTGCCTGATTCAGATAGGTGGGATTTTTAGTCTCACGGTACATCATGGTAAAGCCGTAAAGTGCCCATGCTTGTCCACGTGCCCAGGATGAAGTATCGTTGTAGCCTTGTCCATTGCCTTGCCATTCAGGCATGCCGGTAGTTGTGTTGTAGGATACTACGTGATAACAACTATAATCCGGACGAAAATGATAGGCCAAAGTTTTGTTAGCATGGGATACGGCTATTTGTTCAAATTCAGCTTTCTGAAAGGTATGTGAAGCCCACATGAGCATTTCCAGGTTCATCATATTGTCAATGATAACCGGATATTGCCATTTATGGCCGGGGAAAGAAAAGTCCCAGGAACGTATTGCGCCTACCGTGGGGTTAAATCGGGTGGAGAGCGATTGAGCGGCAGTGTCGATGACCATTTTGTAGGCCGGGTCTCCGGTAGCTTTATAAGCGTTCCCAAAACTGCAAAAAATCATAAAGCCAACATCGTGGTTGTCTTTTGTGTACATTTGGCTTTTTACCCGCTGTGTATATTCGTCAGCCCAATGCTTCAAAGCACTATCTTTTTTGTATTGGTATAGATACCATAGTTGCCCTGCGAAAAAGCCACTGGTCCACCACGAAGCTTTTGAGGTCTCAAGCTCCCCGTCTTTTGTTATCGATTTTGGCAATACTCCGGGACGGGCTTGCAACGACTCTGCCATACGAATACTTTGCAAAGCGGCTGTGTCCAGGGCCTGACTTACTATTTTACGCATAGATACTGCGGGAGATTTTACCGCAGCGCCTACCCTGCTATTAAAGATGATTGATAGCAATACTATCCACGTAAATATGCATTTAAGACCCCAATATTTCATATTTCAAATAATTTTTTCTATAGCGATTTTTCCTGACTCATGGCCAGGTCTGATTCCGGTATATTTATATACCCTGAAAAATGATAAACTGCTTTGTGGGCATCTTTTTGCCGGGTGAACAAAGCAATCTATGATAATGTTAACTAAACAACCTACCTTAAAAAACCAATAACTGATGTGGTTCAAAGTCGGAGAATATATGAAGATCTTCTCTGTACATACTCTCCGGGAAAATGCAGGAATCTGATTCCGTGTGCGTGCTTGATGAAAATTATTGCCTTATTTTATTGTGCAGGCGAATGTAAGGCATATAGGCAGGCAGTATAGACAAAATGTAACACGACCATTGACTATACAATATCCTTTTTCCCTTACTTGGAATTTGGAATAGGGCTGTGGACTTTTGACAGGTCCATTTGCAAAATTGTTTCCGGACTTACTACAAACGGCAGTGCGCCCGAAAACAATTAAGTGCAAATGAAGTCCTGAAACAACACCTATTTAAAATCTACGAATGTGTGATTGAAATCATTACTGATCCCTCTCATTTCATATTGGTCGGTATGAATATTTACAAACAGACTGATATCATTTGTATTCATTGTAATAAGAGGATTTAGAACATTCAGCGTCAACCGTCCGGTCTTTGCGCTCAGACGCTGTATTACCAGCGATTGCATTCCCTTTTTGGCTTGCGGCCAGGTCATTTCGTAAGCTCCCTTACCGTAAATTGTATCACGGGGAACAATCCCTACTTTGCCGGCAATGCCTGCACTGGAGCTCAAAGTGGCACCACTAGCCGATACAACCTGATAGTCGGTACCTTCAACCAAGCCATTGGTTACTGTAACCCAAACAAAGCTTACCGGGTTGTAGGAGGCAACGCGTTCGCTGTTCAGCCAGAAAGGAACATTTACTTTGTTGACAGTGCCTTCCGATTGCCATGCTTTGCCATAGTCGCCAAATGTACCATTCGTATTGTTACTGCCTTCCTTGCTACGGGTGGTGCCATTGGCAGCAATCTCATAAGTCAGAAAATTGGAGTAAGTGTCTTTGTAGCTTGTAACATAATAGGTGTTATCGTATTTTTCCAAGCCAGCGCCCCATACATTGTCCTTTTCGCAGCTCACGATAAAAAACGACATTGGAACTAACAGTAGATATAATATTTTTCTCATAAATCTGAATTTTATCTTTTAAAGTAAAGAGAAATGTCCATTCCTGCTTTTCGACTACGCATTCGAATAGTCGAAAAGCATGGACATTTCAGATAATAATAAATAGAAAGTTTTAAAACTTATTCTGGACCTATTACCAATTAGGATTTTGCTTGATATTGCCTCCTGATTGTGCGATATCAAAAGACGGAATCGGATAAAAATAATCCTTTGCAGCATTAAATTTACGTGTCGATTTTAATTCTACTACATAAAGACTCGGTTCCGACATAGTATATTGCAGGTTATTTCCATCAGCAGTTATTTTTCCGTTTGCGTCGGTAAGACGTGCAGTTCTGGCCGGGTCTACCACTGTAATACCATTGTCGGTAGCCACATATTTAGCCCCTACCATTGCTTGAGGCAATTCGGTTTCGGCTATTTTCCAACGGATCAAATCCGAATAACGAAGGTTTTCGCAGATAAGCTCAACCGTACGTTCGCGACGTATCTCGTTCAACATGTTCAATCCATTGGTGCTAACGAAGGCATTTGTCAGTTTTATTGTAAAGCCAACACGCGCACGCAGGGCATTTACCGTTTCATCCAGTTGGGCATCAGTAATGCTTCCATTGAGTTCGTATAATGCTTCAGCATATGCGATAAGCATTTCGCCCCAGCGAATAACTATACGGTCGGTATAGTCAGATGCCTGAGAAGCATTTCCGTAACGGTCATTACCGCCAAACATTTTCTTTTGTGCATAACCTGCAGGGTGTGTCGAAGAAGTTCCGAAAGGAAGAAAAGCTCCTTTACCTACCGTAATCCAACCCATTTTTGCATCGCCTACAGTGGCTGTCGCATTGTCCTGAGGATCGCCAATGCGCCAGAAACTCATAGCCAGACGTGGGTCACGTTTTCCCATATTCCCTGCTCCGGCAGGCGTAATTCCATCCTTCATATAGCCGAATGCGGTGTTGAATGATGGCTCCGGAGTGATTCTCAACGTGGTTTTGTCGATAGGTAAACCATCGGCATACAGGTACATATCAATCATCTTACGGGTTACAGCATTTGAACCTTCGCATTGCAGGGTATAAGTATGGTTGGTATAACCAGTACCTTTACCACCATTAGGACCGTATGCTTTCGCAAAAATAATTTCTTTATTGGTCACGTTGCTTTCATCGAAAAACAGCGCCTGGTAAGAGATGCCTGTACCTCCGGTCGTGTAAAGGGCATGACCCTCCGCTTTAAGCAAGGTATAAGCATCAATTGATTTTTGCAAGTGGGCTTTCCACTGAGAGTCGCTTCCCAGGTTATGGTATTTCTGCATGGTACCTTCGTGCAAGCCTATTCTTACTTCCAGCCCCAATGCTGATGAACGGCTTACGCGGCGTCGGTCAAACTCGGAAGTAGTACTCAATGCACCTACTTTAGGCAAGTTTGCAGCAGCAAAGTCCAAATCTTTATAACATTGTTGGATTACGTCTTCGCGAGGGGTTCTTCCTGCCTGAAGATCGGGATCCTGTGTACTTTTGAACGTTTTCAAAACTAAAGGCACATCTCCGTATTTGCTTACTAATTGGAAATAATAATAAGCACGGAAGAAATAAGCTTCTGCAATATATTTGTTACGAACGGTGGCATCAATAGCAGTCTTGCTTCCTTTTTCGATAATATTATTTGCTGTCGCAATCTGACGGTAGGGTTTGCTCCAGTCATCAGTTTCGGCAGGAATAGTCCAGGCACCCGAACTGATGTCGCTGCCGCCAAGCTGGTCATCGCCTCGTGTGTCATGGCCGCCCACTTCATTGAACTGATCGTATAAGCGGTTACAAGCCCCTTTCAGGTCGGCTTCCGATTTCCAGAACCCGTCGTCTGTAAGATCAGTTTTGGGAGTAACATCCAACATGCTGTCGCAACTTGAAAATGCGATGCCTGCCAATAAAAGAGTTGTATAAAATAGTGTTTTTTTCATACGTTTGTAATTTTGTTTTGTATTCACTATGAAATTATATTCATGGTTGAAATTCGTTTCATTGATTATTAGAAAGTCACATTCAGGCCGAACATCCATGTACGGAAGAATGGATAATAAGTAGGACTTTGGTTGTTACCAACTTCAGGGTCAAATACACTCAATGCTTTGCTCGATTCCCATACATCCGATCCGGTTACAGAAGCACGGATGGATTTTATTACCGAATTGTTACCCATTGGGATGTTGTATCCCAGTTGAACGTTTTTCAAGCGGATGTAAGCGCCATTTTGCACCCATCTGTCTGCTGTATGGTAATCAAAGTTGCTGCCTTTATACGGGCGGGCAAAGTAAGCATCCGGATTCGTAGGAGTCCAGTAGTCTGACTGGATAGTCCAAGGCATTTGATAAGAGTTTGCATTGATAGCCAAGGTGCTTGCATCTACCATGAAAGTACGTTGTCCTACCCCTTGGAAAAGGGCCGAAAAATCAAAACCATTCCATTGAAGTCCTAAGTTTACACCAAAATTATAACGGCCATTTGAAGTACCGAGGCAAACCAGGTCGCCATGGTCGGCAGGAGTGCCTTTGCCTACGCCAATTGTATGATCAGGGTTACCCTGTGACAAATATTTGGTATCGCCCCCTGCAATCATACCATCATTCCAGCTTTGATAGCCCGGATGAGCGGTTTTATAGTCAAGGTATTCCTGGCGGCTGCTCCAGAATCCATCTGTTTTGTATCCCCAGATCGTGTTCATGGAATAGCCTTCAATCAAACTATTGGCACCTTCTCCGATTACATTGTTTCCAGCGTATTTAATCAGGCGGTTTTGGCTGTCATCAACATTAAGTCCAACATTATAACCTACTTTTCCTATTTTGTCTCTCCATTGAAGCGACAATTCCCAACCCCAGGTCTTCAGGATACCTACATTTTGATAAGCAAGGCTACCGGCAGTATATCCAACAATGTTACCTACACGTACGCGAGCCAACATATCATTGTTGGTTTTCCAATAATAATCGCCGGAAAATGTCAGGCGGTTTTTGAACAACCCAAGATCCACACCCACGTTGGTTGAAGTTACAGTTTCCCAGGTGATATCACTCGACACCATGCTACCTTGATAATAAATAGGGTTACTCATGATTTGAGAACTGGAGATGGTACCGATATAAGGATAATACATGCTGTTCAGGGCAGTACTGTTTCCTAATTGTCCCCACGAAGTACGAAGTTTTAAGTTCGAAATAACAGGCACTTTAAAGAATGGTTCTTCGCTCACTCTCCATCCTCCTGAAACAGATGGGAATAAACTCCAGCGCTTGCCGGGAGCTAAACGCGAACTACCATCGTAACGTAACGTACCTTCCAGTAAATAGCGTCCGGCGTAATCATAATTAATACGACCGAAAGTGGAAGCCATTTTCCAGGGTTGTACGGCGTCACTTACTGACGTGTTAGTAGCAAGATCTTTAGCATAGTAGTTTAAACTGTAAAAATCATTACTCAACAAATTGGATGCTGAAACTGAGATTTGATCCTTATTATATTGTTCATAAGATGCTCCAGCCAATACATGGAAAGAATTTTGTTGAAGTTTTAAATCGTAGTTAACCAAAAGTTCCAGTTTATCCTGGTAATCGTTGTTTTTGGTTTTAGATACACCGTTCGGGTTGTTGATCGGATAAGAACGTTCATTTCCGTTTCTTGCATTTCCTTTACGGTAGGGCTTGTCTACTTCCTGACTCCAAAAGCCGGATTTACGTGAAGCATTTAAATCCACAGTAAGCCCTTTTACTAAATCTTTGAAGTGTAAGTTAGCATTGCCTGTAAACGCTTTCCAGCGAGATTGCGAAAGTCCTCCTTCTTTTTCCGCCTGGATAGCATTCATTTGTAAGTCCGAGCTATAAGGACTCACCGTATAATAGGTATCCTCGGTAGGCAGGTAAATTCCCTGACGTTGGCGGGCTGTGTACAAGGCCTGCAAAATAGTGGTTGCCCCTACAGGATTTTCATTGGTTATACTCTCTTCGTAAGATGTAATCAAATTAAGGTCCAGATGTTTACTCAACTCCGTACTCAAAGAAGACCGTAAGTTGGTTCTGCTATAATCGTCAGGACCATATTTCAGAAGTCCATTTTTTGTGTAGTAACCTCCGGATATGTAATATTTTGTTGCTCCATGGCCGCCGCTTACCGTAACGGAATGGCTTTGTTGGGTTGTATAATCTTTTGTTCCTTCATTCAACCAGTTTGTGGAAGCATAGAATTGATTCCAACGTGTGCCATTCGGTAAATAATTGAAGTTAGGGTTACCGATCCACTCCATTTGTTCGGGGTTGAATTCATCGGTACCTCCGGAGTTTACTTGTGCCGCATTCAGGATCACCTGTTCTTGCCAGGATGGCATACGTTTAGGCATGTTGCCCGGCATATTAACACCAAACGAACCATTGTACGTTACGGCTAATTTTCCGGCTTTCCCTTTTTTGGTGGTAACAAGCATTACACCTGCCGCAGCCCGGGCTCCATAGATAGAGGCGGCAGCAGCATCTTTCAGTACCGATATTGTTTCGATGTCATCCGGATTCAATAGCTTCAGATCACCTTCCACTCCATCAATCAGTACCAGTGCACTCGCATCATTGGCCGATGAAAAACCACGGATACGTAAGCCGGAAGACTCATTTCCAGGGCGGCCGCTGCTTCGCAATACGGTTACACCCGGCATTTGTCCCTGAAGTGCTGTAAGTGCATCAGTTGTAGATCTGGAGGCCACGTCCTTGCCCGATATTGCTTCCACTGCACCCGTCAGGTTCACTTTCTTTTGGACACCATAACCTACCACAACCACTTCATCCAATTTCTTTGTATCTTCCGATAACTGAATGTTCAAAGGTGCATTGCCTTTTACAACAATTTCTTTAGACGTAAAGCCGATGTAAGAAAACACCAAAGTAGCTTTTTGATTTGCTTTTAGTGTGAATTGACCATTTGCATCAGTGATAGTACCTGATTTGGTCTCTTTCACAACCACCGAAACCCCGATAAGAGTTTCACCGTCGCTCTGGGACCGTACGGTTCCTTTAATTATGCTCTCCTGAGCATATATTGTGCCGGCAAAGCCACACAATAACAATAACAATAAGAATAAATGAATTCTGATTTTTGTCATAGATTTAATTTTAATTGATTAAAAAAATAATTGAACACATTGCATATCTATATTATTTGAGGATTAGATCAGGTATTAAGTCCTGTTTGCTTTTCCTTGCAAAAAAGCAATTGACAAATTACCAATCGAACCAAGGTTTTGTACAGGCAATTCCATCTGCCCTTTAATGCTTACCTTATAGCCTCCATCAAAACCCGGAGTAACCCGAAATAATCCCCTTCACAAGATGATATCCACCCATATTGAAATAAATATTAATAATTGTATCAAGCGTACACTTCGTGTCATTTATACAATTTGCTGCAAATATATTTCCATTCATCCCATAATATTTCATCTTTTACCTCTACAAAAACTATATGCCGGCAATATTGCACCTATATTACACCTCTATCACACTTCCTTTATTTGGCTTAAAAACAGAACTGTAAAAGTATTTTTCTCCTTTTATTCCTTCTTTATCACAAAAAATATATCTTTGCACACACTATATTCATGAAAAAAATCACAAATCAATTTTAAAGTAGAGAAGCCATATGTCACGCCGCGCAATGCTTATCACAATTAGCCTATTTTTACAATTGAGCATCTGTGTTTTTGCAGGTGTAGAAAAAATTGAAAACATATGCATTCCCAAAATCACCAACTTTAGCAAATCGACTTACAATGCCGGAAGCAAAATCTGGTTCATCTCCCAAAATAAAAAAGGATACCTTTACTTTGCCAATTCAGCCGGCTTGCTGGAGTATGATGGAAGCCAATGGATGAATAATTCATTTTCCAACCACTGGTCAATGATGCGGTGCGTTACCATTGCCGATGACCAGAAAATCTATATCGGCGCCCAAAACGAATTTGGGTATTGGCTCGAACATCCAGTCACAGGCAAATTGCAGTACTTCTCGCTCTCCGACCGGTTCAAGCTGAAACTGAAAGAGGAGGCTGTATGGAAAATCATCATGCTGGGCGACGAGGTTTTTTTCCGCACTTACAAAAACATCTACCGCTACAATCCTAAAGCCAATACAATATCCATTATTCCCGCGCCCCACCGCTTCCAGTTTATCTTCGAAGCCAACAAGCGGATATTTGTACAAGAGAAAGAGCTCGGGCTGATGGAGGTAAAGGGTAATAAACTGGAAGCTATCCCCGGCGGAGGAGTTTTGAATGGAGACTGTGTATATGGAATGGTGGGTTTATCGCCGGCAACCATCCTGATAGCCACGATAGATAAAGGATTGTACCGGATTGACAATAATATCGTGACCAAATGCAATTTCCCCTGCGATGCTTTCCTTACCAAAAACCAGGTTTTTAGCCTGTGTTTATTGCCTAACGGGAAGTTAGCCTTCGGAACCATCCTCAACGGGCTGCTCATCACCGACCACAACGGAAATATACTGTCTAACATCAACAAACAGAAAGGACTGGCAAACAACACGGTACTTAGCATTTTTTGCGATAAGAACGAAAACCTGTGGCTCGGGATGGATATGGGAATAAGCCATATACAGATAAACAGCCCCATCCGTAATTTTCCCGATCCCAACGGGTTGCTGGGCTCGGTTTATGACGTAAAAGAAGACAATGGGCGCCTTTATTTTGCCACCAACCAGGGGCTTTACTATTGCTCAGCAGCCGACCTGGAATACCCCGACCGCGAACTGAAATTTTCGTTATTACCCAACACGCAAGGACAGGCGTGGGAGTTGCAGCGGGTGGGAAACCGGCTGTTTTGCTGCCACAACAAAGGCATATTCCTGATCAACGGAACGCAGGTAACCCACGTGTACAAAGGAAGTGGCGCCAACCACATGGTGGAGATCAATGACAAAACGGCGGCATTCTCTACTTACGAAGGATTATGCATACTCAAACTTCAGGGAGCTGCCTTTAGCGTGAAAAAATACCCCGAATACCCCTATTATGGCAATTACCTGGCCAAGGACAAGAACAACCGGATCTATACCGGCAATAATTACCCCGTAGGTATTTACCAATTCCAATTTGATGCTACTTTTGATAAAATACTAGTTACCAAGCATAAATTAGGAAACCTGAATCTCAATAAACCCACCCTCAAAGGAGTTTATTCCGACCGCAACAACCTGTATCTGCTGGACAAGTCGGGTATCCTAAAATATAATGCTGCGCAAGACCGCTTTGAGCCCGATGCCATTTTAAACCGCCTGATCCCTAAAGACGGCAGCATAAACCGGATTCAGTTTACCAACCACGACATGTGGTGCTATACTTCCGACCGCTTTTTCTGCATCCGCAACTACGACCTGCCATCGGCCTATCTGCTTGCCCGCAACATGGAATCCCTGTACAACCAAATGGTGAATGGCAATGAAAATATCCTGAATATAGCGCCCAATAAATACCTGGTGTGTACCTCCAAGAGTTTCTCGGTGCTCAATACGTCCAACTTTGGCCGGCAGAATAAGGGAATGCAGGTATACATCCGGGACATTGGTACATTTTCGGACAAAATGTACTCCCGGGAGCTGAAGAACCCAATATCATATTATGCCAAACACGACCTGGAATTTCCAAATAACTCCAATATATTTATCCGGTTTACATTACCTTATTACGAAAATGCCGAAAAAATCAGGTTCAGCTATCGCATAAAAGGCAGTTCGGACAATTTTTCCATCCCCTCGCAAAGCAGCCTGATTACCTTCCCGCATCTGCCTTCGGGTACATACACTTTTCAGATAAAAGCCACCATCGATGGCACCAACGAGGTGTATTATTCGCAGGATGTACAGATTCATATCCTCCCACCCTGGTACCTGGGCTGGATAGGCTACGTTTTACTGGCACTTCTTATCGGGATAGCCGTCTATTTCCTGGATTTATACCTGAAAGAACGGCTGAAAAGACAGAAAAGCCGCATAGCAAACGAGTACGAAAAAGAAATGTCCAAAATGGAAAATAAAATGCTGCAGGAACAAGTGCGGTTGCAAAACGAAGAACTGCTGGGTATAACCAAAAGCATGTTGCACAAAAACCGGCTCATGAACAAGCTGGATGCCGAAATACTGAAGATATCCGAAAACAAATCGGTGCCGGCAGCCAACCTGCGCGGGCTGAAGCTCATCGTGGAAAAAAACAAAAACCCCGAAGAAGAATGGAAGATATTCGAAATGAGTTTCAACAATACCTACAACAACTACCTGGTGAACCTGAGCAACCGTTTCCCGGGCCTGACCACTTCCGACCTGAAACTGGCAGCTTACATCCGCATGAACATCAGCTCAAAAGAGATTGCGTCCCTGCTCAATATCTCACTGAAAAGCATCGAAATGGCCCGCTACCGCCTGCGCAAGAAGCTGGGCATTGACCATGAACAAAACCTGACGGCTTTCTTGATGAGTATTTAAAAAACAGGGGCTAAAGCTACGTAATAGTACCAATAGATTGCCGTATTTAAACAGCCACATATGGAACATCCCGAGCATTGGGAGTGTCACTTAGTGACATAAGTACTTGGATAAATATAATGTCATATAGCTACATCAAAAAGGAAAAAAGATTAGAACGCGGATAAACGCTGATATAACGGATTTTTATACGGATTTTAATCCCGATAAATCGGGATGATTTTCAATAGTTTAGGTTCTTATCCGTCATGCTTGCATGACTAAAATCTGATTTAAATCCGTTCAGTTATTATCCGTTTATATCCGCTCAATCTGTAAAATCAGCGTTCTATTCTTCTTTGAAAATAAGACATTAAAAGCTTCCACTTACTTAAAACCAAATAGTTATAAAATTACTGCTTCTGAAAAAATAAAAACTTTATTTTAAGTAGACATAGAATCAGATAGGTTTTTTTGAGACAAATAGCAGTTAACTATGTTTTCTATGTATTCTTAAAACAGCTATGTGGTTCTATGTTACTATGTACAACTATGTGGTTGAATATTCTTTTAGGGATTTCGAAATTTAATTATTACACCCGTAGTGCATTTAATTGATATATCCTATTTCATAGCAGAGTTTATAGATTTCACCCTACTTGACAGGGACTGACCTTGCCCGGTGAGCCGAACCAACGGTCAGCGTAGCTAAAAACAAGGAAGGAAAGTGTAAAAATACCCACTGTTTGACGACCGCAGGGAGGAGTTTGGGGATTTTAGCTTTCCGACCGTCAGTTTTTCGAGTGAAGCGGCATAAAACACTGTTTCAACATTCCCTCTCCCGTTGGAGAGGGTGTCCGAAGGACGGGTGAGGTCTCTTGATTTTTTTTGCTTCGTTTTTTTTATCAAGTTTCCAGAAGATTTTATCTTCCAATAACTTAAAAGAAATCTAATTTTTATACTGCCCCTAATTATCTCCCTTCGGTCACTGACCGTTGGTTCCCCTAAAGGGGACTTGAAGCGTGGTTTGCGAGATGATCAGAAATAAGAGACGATACTAATCCAGAGCCCCCTTTAGGGGGTTGGGGGCGGTTGTTTCTTCAGAGAAAAAAAATGAAGTGGGGTTTGGGGTAAAACCCCAATGTGAAAACTATTCTATTTTATAAATGCACTACAGGTTATTACAATTACTTATTTTCATCTGCAGGCAATAGCTACCCCCACTCCTACCCATCCTTTTTAAAATTCCAACCCTGTTAGTCAGCCCTACGCTTACGAATCCCGTTATTAACTCATACCTGAAAATAACAAAGCGAATAATATGTTTTATAACACAAAAAAATAGGATAAAAATAGTTGCATTAACTGAAAGTATTTAGCTATATTTGCCACGCTTAACAACCTATCTATTACTAAATATCTGTTTACGTTTACGTATGGCTCTAAATTTCATCGTGTGCCTTACCAGAGGCACAATTAATTGTACTTGCTTTATTCACAGGGTATTTTCTGGCCACTGCCAGCATTCCATCATAGCGCTTAAGCGCATCATTTTTCACTGTTCACTATATTTACTTTCACGATTTGTTTTGCACCTGAAGGTGGGCAGCTTTTTATTTAACGATAAAAAGCTGCTTCTTTTTTGGCATTCTCCTTTCTCGCCTTGGACGGAAACTTTTATTCCTTGGATAGAAAGTTTCATTCCCCGGAGGGAAACTTTCCATCCTTTACAGAATTGCTTCACGAAGAATCTGAAAAGAATATTCCCCGGGATAAAAACATCTTTTCCTTATCTAAAAACTTTCT
>Ga0207800_1000010_pt1 | contig 168886 bp, 139 predicted proteins | sample LuqExpMetageno11_FD_187769 | JGI IMG/M metagenome (GOLD analysis project Ga0207800, IMG submission 187769) | Tropical forest soil microbial communities from Luquillo Experimental Forest, Puerto Rico - Sample 11 (SPAdes) | ecosystem: Environmental > Terrestrial > Soil > Tropical forest ... | reverse complement strand
AACTGATGAATACGTGCAGGTCTACGACGGAGCAAGAAAGAAGCTAGAAGAACTAGGACTTGTGTTCTGAGTTGAAAATTGAACCTGAAGTCTAATATAGAAATACAAAGCCAGCGAGTATCTCGCTGGCTAATCTTTTTTAAAATTCAGGAAAACGGTTATAATACTTTTGTGATTTTTATGGAAATATGTTCTATAGAGTACTACTGGTTTTCCTGGAAGAAAGAAGTTCAGGATAGGTTTTGTCTATAATCGTGGTTGTTTCTTCAGTTCCCTGCTGGTGATAGTTTCCTTCTTTGGTATGACTTTTTATCACTCAGTAAAGAGCTATAAATACTAAAAAATTGAAAAAAGCTTGATTTAATAACTGAAGGATAATTTTAGGCAAACAATTTTTTAAACTGAGGCAGAATATTATTTTTACCTTTCAAACACTTTAATCATATTCTGCCTTGTGAGCATGGTCTCCCTGAAGAGAGGGAGTTTTATTCAGGGAGCAATGGAGGGAAATTTGTGGATTTGTTAAAAAGGCCCGAATCCTGCTCCTACTCAAGAAAGTTCAGGCTCTGAACCGTCTAAAAAGTACAGGTGCATCCAAGGATGTAGCCCGAAATTCAGGTTCATATCTTAATTAGAAAGTATGCTAGAGCCCCTTAACTCCTGAGAAGCCTGAGCTTCTGGCCTATCTACAATAAAAGATAAAAGCTATAAGTATATATATTTTACTGTATGAATTTTGGATAAAAAGTTATAGTATATATAGTTTCGCATACATAGATAACTACAAACAGAAGCATATATAAAAGAGAATAAAATCTTAAAGACTTAAGAGAAATATAGATCCCAAGGTCGAAAAAAATTAAGAGAATGTAGAAATCAGCTTTTCGAGCTGTATTCTATCATTGGCAGCACCTTTAAGGAGAGCGTCAGTTTCCGAGATCCTCACAACAAGACGAGCAATATCCGAATCAGTTTCTCCTGAGTCTGCTAGAGCTTCGGAAAGGCCTTCAAGAATTTCAACCCCTAAAAGCCCTTTCTCAATTATCATCTCATCGATCAACTGCCGTCCTCTGGAAAAATCTCCTGCAAGAGCCGCGTAAAGCAGTTCATCTACAGTTTCATCCCTGCTTTTCATAGTAGCCTGGTATACCATTTCTTCATTAATGGTTACATCATGTGCAAGTAAGGAAACAAGTTGCAGCGTCTGGACGGCTCTTGCAACATTTCCTTTCGTAGAATAAAGGATTGCATCAAGTGTGCCCTCCGATAACTTCAAATTTTCAGCACTGCTAATTTTCTCAAGATGAGATTTCAGAACAGAATCAGGAACGTATGTGAAGAAAACTTGAAGGCCCCTTGAGCGGAGTGGAGCAATAAGTATAGAAGGTTTAGTAGTTGAAAGGATAAACCTGCACGTCTCACTGTATTTTTCCATAATCCGTCTGAGAGCGTGCTGTGCATCTGAATTAAGTGACTCCGCATTATCAATGTAGATTAACTTGTAATCGGCATCAATTGAAGCCATTCCTGCATACTCATTGATGATCGACTTAAAAATATCAATTACACTTTTATAAATTTTCTTAGGGTCATCGGTACCCAGGAAACGCACAAAACGCTTATCTCGAACAAGATAACGCTTTCCCTGGTCAAAAAAATCCGAGGCATTGAAGTACACAAAGTTGTTTTTCCAAGTACTGCCATAGAGCTGCTTAGCGAGAGCAAGAGAAGCTGTCGTTTTTCCGGAATTTTCAGGACCGTATAAAATAAGGTGAGGCAAGGTTCCGGACTGAGCAAGTTCGGAAAGCGTGGCTACAGCATGCTCATTTCCAAGCATTTCCTTTAAGGTACCTGCCCTATATTTCAACGTCCAGAGATCCTGCATCTATTTCACCTTGATTTTTCGTGTTTGAATACTCCAATTAAGGAAACTTTATTTTTCACTTTCCTTCAATATTTAATCAACTGAACCTCTTCTTTTTCCCGAATTAACTGAACCGCTATTTTTAGACTCCAGTTCTCCTTTTGATTCAAGCAGCGCCTTGATCACCACACCATAAACAGGCCTTGCAACAGCCACACCAATGATTGTACCAATAATAGTAGTAATGGCAAAACCTTTCAGAGTTCCAAAACCCATAACGACCAGAGGAGACAAGGCAATTATATTTGTGGAAGCCGCTCCTATGATGATTATGAAAGCTTTCCCTATCCTGGAGGAGAAGACCTTTTTTGTTGAAGGAAGCTTGCCTTCATAAAGCACTTCGTCTGTGATGATAATTAGGTGGTCAATTCCAGTACCTATGGAAGCAATAATAGCTGCAATTGACGGCAGGTCAAGCTGCCAGTTGATAATTGCTGCAACTCCAAGAATCATAATGACTTCACTGATAGAAGTCCCAACCATGGGAACCAGAATCTCAGGTCTTTTATACCTGAAATAAACTACCGCAGCTACTGCAAATAGTGCAATAAGACCTGTGATCATAGCTTCAGATTTAAACTTCGATCCGAGACCTGCGTCCACATGTCCTGAGCCTACAAGCTGTACATTGACAGGAAGAGCTCCTGCTCTGAGGTGAACTTGAAGGGCCGTTGCTTCGGTTTTAGCAGCATCATCACTGCCTGTGGAAGCTTCCCAGGAATAGATAGGACTTTGTCGCAGTTTCTCAGCTGCAGACTGACTCAAAGGAGCTCCATAGATCTTGACTCCATCAAGATACATATTCAGGTAATGTTGATCTGGATTATCAATTGCCCCGGTTTCGAGTGCAATTTTCTGGAGTGCCCTGGCTCCGTCATCATTTAAAGTGAAGGGAGTGTGCCACTGCTGATCATGGAAGGTTGGAACCCCAACACTAGAAATAGATTCACCGTAAAGCACATGTTCGGTTTCGTTTCCAGTTGTCTGAATCCTAATCTCAAACTTTCCTGGCTTTTCAGCAATTTCCTTGGCAGTTGCCAAGTCAATGCCTGCAAAGTCAATCATGATATAGTTGTCCCCTACAGTCCTGACAGGAATATCTTTTAGGCCAAAGGAATTGAGCTTGTCACTAAGGATTTTCTTTGTGAGATCCCTTGTATCACTGCTGACTCCTTCCTTATAAGTTGAAGTTCCATCGTCGTTTTTATGGATAGAAGCCCCAACTTTTCCCAAAAGAGTCTCAAGTTGTTGTTCAGATACTGCCGTCCTGATTTCATAGACTGCTCCATTACTACTACTGGTGCTTACTTGAACTACCTCTGCATTAAGAGCTTTTGAGAGATAAGACTCAATTAGGGATTCCTTAGTGATAGAGGAGATAGTTACCTGAGTTTTGTTCACGCCTAGTTTGTTCACGCTTACTGTACCCAGATAATCAAGCTGAGATGAGCTAACAGGAGCAGATGTGGTAAAAGTAACAGACTTATTCTCAGTACCACCAGCCTGGAGATCATTATTTGTAATCTCAATTGGAGCACCAATTATAGGTTCAACTATTCCACTAACTAGCTTTCCGGGATCTGCATCTATTTGTACAAGTGCTCCCTGTAACTTTATCTGAAGCCAGGATCCACCTTCCAGGTCAAGTCCAAAATTCAGGTGAGAAGTTGTTCCTTCTCCAGGAGTATAGCCAGGGTGAATAGCCACGATAGCAATAATTACTGCTAGCGTGAAAATAATTATTCTTGGATTTTTAAAAAGATTTGTTATTTCACTCATCTATCATACCTCCCTCTGAATTCGGGTTTCATCGCATACCAGCGCAATATTCCCGTATTCAAAAGCCAGGTATTCATAATATCTGCGATAAGTCCTGCAATTAACACACTCGAAATTTGCGAAAGCAAAGTAATCTGTGCGAATGAAGGAATGATCAGATACAGGTAAGTCGAGACTATGTGCATGACCAAAAGTGCTACAAGAGCTGTACTGGTCATTGTAACTCCTGTCTCTATGGCTCGAGAAACTTTTTCTTTTACTGGGCCCCGACGTTTAAGTACTCTATTAGTAAGTAGAATGTCGCTGTCTACAGAATAACCAATGAGCATAAGCAGGGCAGCAAGTGTGCCTAGAGAAAGCTCGATTCCTGCAACTCGCATGAAAGCAGCAGCAATCATGATGTCCGAAAAGGCAGAGAGTATTACTGCAAAAGAAGGAACAGCAGTCCTAAAGAGCAGAAATACTATTATAGACATCCCTATAAAAGAGATTATAACGGCTTGAATAGCCTGCTTCTGCAGATCTTGCCCGTAGGTAGCACCTACCTGTTGAATCTGCACATTAGAGTAATGGTGACTTGCGATATCCTTCTCGAGCTGGGTCAATTGCTTATCGTCCATGACCCCGAAATCCATGATAACCCTGTCTCCGGTCTGTAGGGCATCGGTTATGGGGTAGGAAGAAAAAGTTTCTTTAAGCACAGCAGGAGAATCAGTTGTTTCTACCGAAATCTGGGTACCGCCCTGGAATTCCATTCCCAGGATTACCGGCGACCCGCTACTTACAAAGGAAACTAGCAGTATTGCTAAAGAAACTGCGAGTAATGCAAGGGGGAATGCCAGCAACTGGCGATCATCGTGATTTTTCACGAAATTATCTAAAAATTCGGTCAAACCTGTTGCCATAATTTAATACTCCGGATGCATGCATCTATTATTTTATTAAACTTATCCGAACAGCTGTGTACATCCAGACAGAATCCGGATGTATAATCCAGAACATGGGATTTACAATCAGACTTGTCTGAGGATATAGAGCTTGCTCTGGCTTTTCAGATTAAGCTAAGGGGTAATGTTTTGGATGTACCAATTATATAAATAAGTTAATATTATAAACAAGTTGATTTGTTTTAACTCTGTATTCTCACAGATTATATTAATTCTTCCCCAAAAAACAATTTTTCTCTATATACCGTTATCCATTCCACTTAAAGTTAACTCTTAAAAATGGTATAAGTTTTAATGACACAACTCTAATATACCACTTACTGTTCATTAGAAACAATGACCCAAAGACCTTCCCTTGATGAATACTTTCTTGAAATCGCCTTTGTTGTAGGCAAACGGGCTACATGTCTCCGTAGGAATGTCGGGGCTGTGATCGTTCGAGATAAACGAATTCTTTCAACCGGATATAATGGGGCACCCAGTGGTATGGAACACTGTCTTGAGATCGGGTGTATCCGAGAGATGGAAAAGATCCCATCAGGCACAAGACACGAAAAATGCAGGGCAGTACATGCGGAACAAAATGCAATTATTCAGGCCGCAATTCATGGGGTAAGCATAGCAGGAGCAACCCTCTACTGCACGCACCAGCCCTGTATTCTTTGCACGAAAATGATTATCAACTCAAACATTAAAAGAGTTGTATACGCAACTCTCTATCCTGACACAGATTCACTGAAGATTTTCAAGGATGCAGATGTGGAAGTAGAACATATACCTTTTGAACTGAAGTATGAAACATCAGACGGGAACTGAACTTACAAGATTTAACAACATCCTTCAGTGATTTGCGGAGAAAAACCGTTCAGAAGGGTACTTCCTAAAAGTGATTAAATTTATTTGGATCAGAATTGAGTAATTAATAATGGGTTCTTTCACAAAGAAGCCGTAAAATAGATTCTGAAAATATTTTATCCAGAAAAAAATGATAAGTAACATGAGTCCGAACGCTGACGACTATACTTCATCCCCACAAGGCTTCGTCAAATGACAGGAGAAGAAATATGAATTATGGAGTTATAAGGATAAGAGGTGAAGCAATGTCTGAAGAATTAAAAGCTAAGACGTTAAGGGTAGAAAATTTGATTGAATATCAGGAAGGGGCCGTTGTAAGCAAGGAAATTATTCGTAAGACTACCGGCACCGTGACCATATTCGCTTTTGACAAAGGAGAAGGACTGAGCGAGCATACTGCCCCCTTCGATGCCATGGTTCAGGTGATAGAGGGGAAGGCAGAAATTGTTATTTCCGGAAACAAAAACATTCTGGAGAAAGAGGACATGATTATAATGCCTGCCAATGAACCCCATTCACTTCATGCTCTTGAAAGGTTCAAAATGATTCTAACAATGATCCGGTCTTAATAGTATTGAGTCAAGTTTTAAGTTGCAGTAAATTGTTTTTCAGGCAGGAATCGAAACCACTCCAATACTCGTAAGACTTTCTAGAATAGATGTCTTATATATTTTTAAACTGATGCCTGAGCTTTGAAGCCATATACTTTTAGTTTAATCCTTTTTTTGCAGACAGCGAAGTCCCTTTTTAATAATATCCTGTTTTTCAGGGCGGTACATTTCCTTTATAAAGGTTTCCTCTTCACAATAATGATCAAATCCACGAATTACAATTACAGGAATTCCACCCGCACCTTCACCCATCAGAAGATTTGCGGCGCCTGCAAATTCATCTGCAACTGCTTCTTCTGTAATCTCGAGGATCTTTCCGAAAAGGTCTTTTTCTCCTATCCAGCGTTTTATAGGCTTTATTTTGTAAATTCCTATGGCAGCGCCAGTCTGTCCTATTTTGAAAGCTCTTCCGTTCGTATCTGTAACAATAACACTTAACTTTTTCTCACTAAGATTTTCGAGTTCCTGCCCGAGCCTTGAGGCACTAGAATCCGGATTTCTAGGAGGGTAGAGCAAAAATCCTTCTTCAATATTTGACTCATCAATCCCTGCATTTACACAGGTATGCCCTGCGAGTGTTATCACGAGCATAAAAGGTTTTTCCACAAGAACTTCCTTGCTTCGGGAAAGTACAGCCTGAATAAATCTTGCATCTTTCCCGTTCCGGGCTGCAATCTCAAGTGCCATCTTCCCTGGGGTGATATCCTCAAGCCTGAAGATCTCTCCTTCAGCTTTAGCAACAACGGTCGAGGCAACGATAACAATATCCCTGTCCTGAAGTTCGATGTTCTCACAGATAATCGAGGGCAGGTTGTCCCCAGCATGTATAAGGGGAATATTCTCAACGGCTATGGCTTCGAATTTCAAGTGTTTTCCTCAAAAATTTTTAAAATCAATAAATAAAGCAATAGAATTTGTTCTGTTAAATACGGGAACAATCTATTAAATCAATAATTTGCAGCAGTAAAGGCAGTAACCATAAATAAGACCACCGATATACTGGATCTTGCGGCGATGATGAGAGTTACCCCAACTGAGCAAAAGATGATGAGAATAATTTCCTGATGCCGCGCTTTTCATATATATTCTGAGATCACCTTAGTTATTCATTTTACTTCATTTTTAATTTAGTTCGTTTTCATAGTATGTAGTTTCAGTTTACAGGATCTCAGCTTGCTATTTTTAAATTTACTTGCCTCCTCAGTTCATTTTATTAACGTACTTTAGTTAAGGATTGTCCAATTTACTTAAAGCGTTTAACTCTCCGAGCAGATTTAAGAGCTTTTATCTGCTTACAAATCAAATTCCATGGGGTGTTAAATATGAGCCAGTATGACCTGAACGAAATTATAGAAAAAATAAAGGATAAAAGTCCTTTCGAGTTAAAGGACAACAAACGAAGCCGAACCTGGAGTCTAAGAGTTATCATAAGCAAGCTATATTACTCCCTAGAATTTGAGAACGAGCCTCAAGCCACCAGACAAAAAGTAACTCAGCTTCTTCTTTACCATGGACAATTTAACAGAGAAGATATCGACGAGATATTTCAATTGTCAGCAAAGGAAACTACTGAATATTCAATGGAGTTTCTAAAGCAGCATCCTGAAATTGCACAAGCTGAAGCCCTGAAAAGTAAAGAGTTTCCTGATGAGATCAAAGAAGAGGAAGAGAAAAAACCAAAGGAAATAAAATATATTTTTCCACACTACTGTTAAATGTCTGCTGGAGATATTTTTTCAATCGTAATATTAGAGTCAAATTAATCCTCAAAAAGCAGTGCAGGGCCACATAAACTCCTCAACCAACGAAAGATAATCTTATATCTATTGACCGCGAATTTCTATGCTCTGGTCTAATTGTATAATAATATATATCAAAATATAAAATCTCAAATCCATTCAAATAATCAAGCTGATATGAGAAATTATGGAAGGTACTGGAGATACAAATAAAGAAACTCCTTTCAATTATGAGGAAAATGAGGATACGCGGTACTCTCGAGCGGCTCATGTAACAAAAGTCTCGATGCTTTTAAATTTTATACTGACGAGTTTTAAGTTTGCAGCTGGGATCCTGGGAAATAGTACGGCAATGGTTGCTGATGCAGCTCATTCATTGTCAGATTTAATAACCGATATCGCGGTGATTGTGGGTTTAAGAGTTGCAAAAAAACCAAGAGACGATACACATAACTACGGACACGGAAAAATTGAAACCTTAGCTGCAGCTTTTACCGGGCTTGTACTTGTTGCAGCTGCTTTTGGAATTTTTTGGGGCGGCTTTCAAGAAATTATTACTTATTATAATGGAGAAGAGCTTCTAGAACCAAGCAAAATTACTCTTGTTGTAGCGATGATTTCAATTGTGTCAAAAGAGTGGCTGTACCGTTACACCATAGTGTGTGGCCGAGAAATTAAGAGTGATGCGGTAATTGCAAATGCCTGGGATCATCGTTCGGACGCCCTCTCCTCTCTAGGAACCATGCTAGGGATAGGAGGCGCGATCTTTCTTGGAGGTAAATGGGTAGTACTCGACCCACTAACTGCAATTGCAATAAGTTTCCTTATCTTCAAAGTGGCGTTTGATATCTCCTACAAAAACCTGAATGAACTGCTGGAAGCTTCACTAGATTCTGAGACTTACGGAAGTATTGAAGAGATTTTGAGTACCACTGAGGGCGTTTTGGGTTTTCACGAGTTAAAGACCCGAAAAATAGGAAACGCCATGGCTGCAGATGTACATATTGAAGTCGACCGTGACTTGAACATTGTGGATGCACATGAAATCTCAACACAGATAGAAAACAGGTTAAAAGAGATCTGCGGCAACAATGGCCAATTTTCAATTCATGTGGAACCGTGTTCCGATTCCGAGTATTATAAAAAGGATACATCCGGAAAAAATAACAGAATGAGAGTATGAAAATTGAGAATAGGATTGAAAATTTCTATGTAGTAAAAATTTCTTTGCATTAAATAGGGAAATCAAAAGGAACAAAATTCAAAAAATACAGGCTGCGGTTTTCTTTCGCAGTCTGAGATTACATCCAAGGTTACCTTTCCACTACGAAAAGCTTACTCGATAGCTATTTTTTTTGTCGGCTCTTCCAGTTGAATTTTCGGAAGCGTTATTGTCAGAACACCATTTTCCATTTTTGCAGTGCTTCCCTCTTCTTTAACACTTGCAGGCAAGCGGACTGCCCTATAAAATTGAGTATATGCTCTTTCCCGGCGCAGGTATCCTTCTTCTTCAGTCTCTTTTTCCTTTCCGGTCTTTGCACTGATCTCAAGCATATCTTCTTTAAGGTTAATTTGAACATCCTCTTTATTAATACCAGGTAAATCGGTAGTGACTACAAGCTTATCTTCTTCTTCCTTAATATCAATGGCAGGAGTGTAGACCTTTCCGCCTCCCCACTCTTCCATCGGCATAAAGTCTTCAAACAGCTGGTTTAAGCGCTCCTGCGTCCTTCTGATCTCATCAAAAGGATCCCAGCGTGCAGGACCTGAAAATGATCTTCTCATAGGCCATTTCATATTAAATTCCCCCTAAATTAAAAAATATAACACAGCTATTATGTGTTATTCTAAATATATTGAGAAAAGATATATACATTTTCCTGGGCAATTTCACAAAAATGTAATATGAAGAAAAAACTCAATAGTAAAAGAGAAAAGCTCTGAAAACCCGAGCAAAGAGATTTTCAAAAAATTAAAGATGCCTAAAAAACAAAGCATCAAATGGAGAACAAAAAATTGCAATTATTTAGCTTTTACAAGCATTCCAATAAGATCCGAAGCTTTTACGAGGCCCAGAGAACCTTTTTTAGCTGACTCCTCGTCAAAAGTCTCTACTCCATCAGAATCCGTTTTGTCGGTACTGTATACTGCAAAGGGAATTGGGTCTGAAGTGTGGGTTTTTAAGGAAATCGGAGTTGGATGATCAGGCAATACTAGAATTGTAAAAGGCTCGTCTGAAGCTTCGGCATGCTTAAGAATAGGGGCTACGATTCGGCTATCAAAATCTTCGACAGCTTTTAACTTTTTATCAATACTCCCTTCATGCCCAGCTTCATCCGGAGCTTCCACGTGAACAATAACAAGGTCCTTAGTTTTCAGAACCTCGACAGCAGCATTAGCTTTTCCTTCATAATTGGTATCCAGATAACCGGTTGCCCCTTCAACTTCAATTACATCCAGACCTGCATAAACTCCAATCCCTTTCAAGAGATCGACTGCCGAAATAATTGCTCCGGTTTTACCATATAGTTCTTGAAACGGTGTAAACTTTGGGGCATATCCCTGCCCCCAGACCCATATAGAATTTGCGGGATTCTTACCCTCTTCAATCCTTTTCAAATTAACAGGATGTAGCTCTAGAACAACCATAGAAGCTTTGATCAAGTTAGAGAAGAAATCTCCAGCTTTTCCGCTGGGCAAATATTCCTCGATTTTCTTCCCCGTAATATCATGAGGAGGAGTACACACCGTTTCAGATCCTAAGTTCTTTCTGGCAACCATTAGGTGTCTGTAGCTGATTCCCGGATAAAAGCTCAGTTCTTCGTTACTGAGTTCCTCATCAAGGGTTTCGATAAGAATCTTGGCTTCTTCACTGCTAATATGCCCTGCGCTGTAATCTTTTATTCTCCCTTGCTCAATAGTTATAAGATTGCATCTGAAAGCCACATCATCAGATGAAAGAGCTACCCCCATGCTGGCAGCTTCCAGAGGAGCCCGACCAGAATAATACAATGCCGGATCATACCCAATGATAGACATATTTGCGACATCGCTTCCAGGGGGAAATCCATCAGGTATAGTTTTTGCAAGCCCAGTTTTTCCGTGGGCTGCGATATAATCCATAGCAGGGGTTTGAGCTGCCTGGAGAACGGTCTTTCCACCCAGTTTTTTTATAGGGTAATCAGCCATTCCATCTCCTATAAGTACAGCGTATTTCATTACTTCACCTGTCTCCAAACATTTTACTCTTTCATCTCGGGAATTAAATATATTATTTTCTACCAGAAATTAATTACCGGTATTTATTTGGCATTTACCAGCAGGTATTTCTGCGGTCTAGAGATTTTAAATTCTAAACTCATTTTACACAAACATTATAATATAGTATCCGTATCCTATACAGAACAAATTCTCAGCATAAAACATATCTAAGTAGAAAAAAGCCGACACATAAGCTTTTTCTTCAAAGAATTATTTTGCTGAGAAATATTCTGCAAATCTGCAGATTCCTGGATTATTATTCAGCGTTATCCAGAATATTTAATGAGGTCAATTAAGTATACAAAAAATTTTAAGAAAATGGTGAGAGAATTATCAGTTAACGCCAAAACGTGATCCGATCATGAAAATTGTAATGAAATTTGGAGGAACTTCCGTTGGGGACGGAAAAAAAATCCGTCATGTTGCCCAGCTTCTGAAAAGATATTATGAAGAAGGTAACCAGATCGTGGTAGTAACCTCGGCACTCGGTGGAGTAACCGATGGACTTCTAGAAAACGCACTCTTTGCCTCAACAAAAGGTAAGGTCGCCCTTGTAAAGGAGTTTAAAACAGAGATTACAAACAAACACCACGAAGCCGTGAAGGATGCTATTGACGATCCCACAGTCGCAAAAGAAGTTATCCAGACTCTTGACCTCCGCATTGATGAACTAGAAAAAGCCCTGATCGGGATCTGCTATCTTGGCGAGCTTACCCCAAGGTCAATTGACTATATTTGCTCTTACGGAGAACGTCTGGCTGCTCCAGTTGTGTCAGGAGCTGTCCGTTCACTTGGAATCGCTTCAACTGAATTTACAGGTGGAGAAGCAGGAATTATAACCTCTTCAGATTACGGAAATGCCAAACCTCTTGAAAAAACATATGAACTTGTGAAAAAAAGGCTTGGATGCAGAATTGAATCCCAAATTATAGTGGTTACGGGATTCATAGGAGAAAATGAGGATGGGATTATTACCACTCTCGGGAGAAGTGGATCTGACTTTTCAGCTTCCATCCTGGGCGCAGCCCTGAAAGCCGATGAGATCTGGCTCTGGAAGGAGGTAAATGGGATTATGACAACTGACCCGAGAATCGTTCCAGAGGCAAAAACTATCCCGCAAATCTCTTATGCCGAAGCCATGGAACTCTCTTATTTTGGAGCAAACGTGCTACATCCGCGCACGATTGAACCTGCTATGCGCGAGCATATTCCTGTACGTGTCAAAAACACTTTTGAGCCTGAGTTACCTGGCACACTCGTGGTCTCTGAAAAGTTTCAATGCAAGCATGTTGTAAAAGCTGTAAGCCTGATTAAAAACGTGTCTCTCATTAATATTGAAGGCGCAGAGATGGTGGGAACGGTCGGAATTGTAGCAAGGCTCTTTACAGCGCTTGCGAAAGCCGGCGTTAATGTTGTTATGATCAGCCAGGGATCTTCCGAGTCTAATATATCTTTCGTGATCAGTGAAGCTCATGTAGAGCCCGCTTTAAAAGCTCTCCATGAAGAATTCAACCGGGAAATAATAAGAGAGATAACTTCGGACAGAAATGTTTGCGTAGTCGCAGTCGTGGGTGCAGGTATGGCGGGGACTCCAGGTGTGGCAAAACGGGTCTTTGGAGCGCTTGGAAACGCAATGATTAATATTATCATGATCAGCCAGGGGTCTTCTCAGTACAATATCTCTTTCGTAGTAAGGGAAGATGATGCGTTTGCCGCAGTCAAAACCCTTCATGATGAATTCAAACTATATAACGGAAACGGAATTGAAAAACAGCTATAAAGCAAGGCAGGGAGGGGCAAAAATGAGCGAAAAGCACTTAACTTATGCGGATTCAGGCGTAGATATCAAAAAGGAAGAAAAAACCGTAAAAACCCTTATCGAAAAACTCAGTTACGTTCGAAAAGGTATAGGAGCTCCCCTTACAGGAATAGGGCATTACGCAGGGCTTCTGGACTTTGGAGAATATGCCCTTGCCCTGACAACGGATGGGGTAGGCTCAAAAGTTCTTATTGCGAACGAAATGCAGCGGTGGAACACAGTAGGCATAGACTGTATCGCAATGAATGTCAATGACCTTCTGGCCATAGGAGCCGAACCTGTAGCCTTTGTAGATTATCTTGCCCTGGAAAAGCACGAAGAAGGCTTTGCCGCCCAAATAGGAGAAGGGTTGGTAAAAGGTGCAGAAATATCCAGGATGTCCATTGTTGGGGGAGAAACCGCAACCCTGCCAGAGATAATTAAAGGTTTTGACCTTGCAGGTACATGCCTTGGAATTGTCAGAAAAGATCAAATTGTCGAGGGAGAAAAAGTCAGAATAGGTGACGTGATTGTAGGTATCCCAAGTACAGGTATTCACAGCAATGGCTACACCCTTGTAAGAAAAATTGTTGAGGAATCGAGGTACTCTTACCATGATCCCTGCCCCTATGACAATTCAAAAACAATCGGAGACGAACTCCTGAATCCAACAAGGATTTATATCGAGATTCTTGATGTCCTGAAAGCGTGTGAAGTTCATGGACTTGCTCATGTAACAGGCAGTGGACTTTTGAAACTGCGAAGAGTGACAAAACTCGGCTTTGATTTTTATGGTCCCCTTGAGCCCCAGGAAATCTTCAAATTCCTCCAGAAAGAAGGCGGAGTTGAGGATCTCGAAATGTATAGAACCTTCAATATGGGTATGGGCTTTCTGATCATCTTGCCAGAAAAAGATGCTGCAAAAGCTGTAGAAATTACCGGTGGAAAAATCGTAGGGAAAATTGTAGAAAGCGGGATAAGAGTCAAAGATTTGGTAATAGAGTGAAAAGCTAAGATTTTTAGACATAGAGAAAAGCAATAGAAACCTTTTTTCTCTATTTTGAAACTGCTGCTCTTTGAAATCTTCTACTCTTTTCCTCTATTTTTAAGCCTCTAATCTTTTTTCTATCTTAAAATCCTTTCAGTGAGCTTGATCAGAACCAGTTTTAGATTTTATTTCTTCCAGATATCCTGGTAGCTGGTTAAGGTTGCCTTAAAACTTTCAGAAGGTTTGCTTTTCTTTAATGAAGACACTACCTTTTCTTTTTCAGTCTCCCTGAGACGATTGATCTCCTTTATGCTGTCCTCATCGTCTATGCTCAGGACAAAAGTTCCATAGCAGGGTTTTGTATAGGGGAAAATCAGAGCATTACCCTTAGCTCCCACTGCAATGGGCGGAACTCCTATTATATAGTAATCCTTGAAGATTTTGTATCCGGGAGATACATAGTAAACCTCGTCCGAATTTTTCTCAATATACTCTCTGGCATCCTTGAAGCTTGTCCTTTGCAGGTGGATTGTGTACTTCATTTGCTCAATGCAGCTCATTTGACGATCTCCTCCATCACCTTATCCAACTTGTTCTTGAGACGAACGGGGTTGTGGACGTCCTGTGACACGATTTTTACACAGTCGAACTCCATGGTTTCAGCCAGAGCCTCGGCGTTCCTACCAAAAACTATAGAATACATCCTGGCCTGAGAAATGGAGCTCATAGTTGCTGCATAAGTCATTCCGGCATCGTTATGCATAAAGGCGAAGCACATGTCGAAATCCGTTCTTTTTTCAATAACATCTACTACAGTTTTATCGAGATCTACCAGCTTTTTTACATAATACCCGTCGGAATCAGATACTTTCAAAAGCTTGCTTGCAGCAGTTGTTCCGGCAACGGTTACATCAAATCCTAAATTAGTAAGTTTATGGGAAAGATAGAGTGCAATGCTGGTTTGGATCGGAACTTCTGGACATCCCATCATAAGAAGCACTTTTGCGCCGGTCATAACAATTTCATCCCTGGGTTATTATATCTGTAAGAATGAAGTATTAATCCTGAACTTCAATTTTTGCAATTAATATTTCTATGAAAATTTTTTGGAAATAAAAAATATTTGAATTAAAACTATTGAGTTCAGCAGATATTCTATTAGCTAAGTTTCAATTTTCTAAGTATAATTTTAACCATTATGCTATTGGGATTATATATTAAATTGCTGACATCAGCTTTAAAACTATTAGATCTTCCAAATTAAACTTCTTTTCCTTGGATATATTCCAGATAATTGAATAATGGGATATATGAATGAGATATAGGAACAAGATCAAAATAAAAAATGTCAACTTAAAAGGTCTTTACGAGCTTTTTGCTGCTTTTTCACAATTTGAGATTTCCGAGAATCAGTTTTAATTTTAGGATCATCTCATTCTATAAACTCTTATTTAATTTTCGTTACATTTTTGTCCTTTTTATACTGCTCTCTAAGCCTCTTTATCTCTTCGGCCTCATTTTTTAACCGAAGTGCAAAAAAACCGAAGCAGCACTTCGTATATCGAAATATAATATCATTCCCTGAAAAGCCGACAGGAGAAGTTGTACCTAGAAGAGTGATACCCTTTACTTTGTACCCGCCTGGTACAAGATACGTATCCTCTGTATGGTTCTTGATAAAGCTTTCACATTCCTGGAGAGTCGTATTTTTTAAGAGAATTTCGAAGTCATATTCTCTCAAACATGCCATCTCTGCACCTTTTATGATCTCTTCCTTTAGATCAGTACACAAAAAATCCTGTAAGTAATTATTGTCTCAAGCGACGGAAATTAATATTAATTTAAGGTTATTTATTATATATTAAAAATGATTTTCATACTCAAAATTTGAGAGATCTCATTACTTGAAGATGATCTCGAAAATAGTAATATTATCAGCACTGAATGTTGCAAAGTTAAAATCAGACCTTATAAGGATTGAAACATTAAACCTATTAAGGATTGAAATATTAATAAACCTTCTAATATACTTCCCAGTACCAGTTAAAATCAAGCCTTAGAGGAATTGAAACAAATTGGTGAAATGGAGATAATACCACGAAAACTGATAAAATGTTTTATTTGGATCTTCTTAGAGTAGTACTCACAATAATCGCCGCTGTTGCACTAATTGTAATGGTGATTTGTGTGTTCTTTTTAGGGGGATTCATGGTTCAAAACTCTTGAGGTATCTAATCATGCTCGACCCTAAAAGGCCCAGTTTTTCGCACCATCTCATCCAGCCAGAACAATATTAAAAGCGTTAAAACCAGGCCTTAGAGGGATTGAAACAAAGAATTCAGAGTTAAAGGTCAACAACAAAGAATTGGTGAATAACGAATTGCACTTAGTGAAGCAAATTGTACCTCCAGCTGAGTCAACTGCTCTGAAAAGATACTTTCATTTCCCTTTTTACTTTGATGTAATTTCGTCCACTCTTCAAGAATCATTGGTTGGCTTTAAAAGCTTTCTCATCTTATTTTTCAGTGGATATTGATTTACTCATCTTACTATGTAGCGTGATCAACTTTTATTCTTCTTTCTACCATCATTTCCTCTAAATTTCTATAACTCAATGCATATTTTAAGTACCCTCTTACCATTTGCAAGATGATTTCTCCTACAAAGTGTTCCATTTAAAGACATTTACTGGCATATCATATACAATAGATTCCTATTTATTTTCATTGTATTTCTCTCACAGTTTTTTGCAACGGAACCTAAACTATTCTCTGCCTGCAGTTAGTTCATGATGGCAAAAAGGTCAAAAGCTGCTAGAGAGCAGCCAGAGAAATTCGATAGTTTTCCTAAAAGCTGAATTTTCATGAGATTAACTAGGATTATTTCCTATCGCGTGATTTTGCTTTTTTTAATAATATTCGCGTATAAATCGGAAGAAGTAAATAACATAAGGCCTTGACCTAGATAACAATTATATTTAATTTATGGAGAAACTAAATGTTAAAAAATATGGTTAAAAAGAGGAAAAAATTAGGCCCATTTATTTTAACAGTGCTTCTTTTATTTTTAGTTACCTTTTCATCTATTGTGTTGACAACTACTGCACAAACTGATGATGTGGAAGACTCTATAACCAATACAGAAGAAGGTCCAGTCGCTGATTTTTCTGCAGATGTGACCTCAGGGGAAGTACCACTGACAGTGTCATTCATTGACGAAAGTACCGGATCACCAACTGAATGGAAATGGAACTTTGGAGATGGATCTGACATAATAGATGGAAATACTTCAGACTATCAGAATCCAACCCACACTTATTCAAAACCTGGAAATTATACGGTAAAAGAGACAGCAATTAATTCAGTGGATAGAAACACAGCAGAAAAAACAAGTTATATCACTGTTACGTCTTCTACTATAAATACAGCGGGCACCGATATTTCAACATTCAAAACCGCGGGAAGTGTTCCAGTTGCTAAGTTTTTTGCATCAAAATCAGAAAATGAACCTTTGACTATAGTGTTTACTGATACAAGTACCGGATCACCGACTGAATGGCACTGGTACTTTGGAGATGGAACTACTTCAACCGAGAAGAATCCAACGCATACTTATTCTAAACCTGGAAATTATGCCGTATCACTTACAGTAAGAAATCCAGATGAAACGGCTACTGGGGCAGATAATTCTGCAAAAACACAAATAATCAATACTACATCTATTACAACTACTAATAACATTGACAATATTAATAATCCTACTAACACCAGTACTAGTACTATTAGCACTATGAGTACTAATAATCCCACTAACACTAGCACTAACACTAGCACTAGTACGAGCAGTAGTACGAGTACTAATAATCCTACTAACACTAGTACTAGGATTAATAGTAATGAAGGGAACAATATTAACAGTTATAATAAAGATAGCAATGTAAATAGTAATAATAACAATAGCAATATTAATAGTAAGAATAATAATAGTGAAAATAAGATTAATAGCAATAGTAACAATGACAATTCAGAGAATTCAAATCATGGTCCTAGCAGTTTATTTTACATTGCTGGTATTATAACTACTGTCGGTACTGTTGCTGTAGCCTATATCAAAAAAGGTAAAAGTAAATAAAAGCCAACTTCAAAGAGGTTCACTTGATTGAAAGCTTTCAATCAAGTCTGTTTTTAATATCTTTCTATGTTGATTGCTTCTCCAACGTGAAGGGCCTTAATAAACTGCAGCTCAACAGCAGAAATAAAAGTTATATGGCGAACTGCAGCAATACTGTTTACATGCTTGAATATGAAAAAGTATTGGTCTGAAAATATCATGAAATTTAAATATTCGCCTGAAAACAAACCAGATTTTATTCAGAGTTCAACCTCTAGAAATTAAATAAGCTAACCAGAAAATGAAATTAACAAGAAAATGAAATGAATATCAGTAAATTTCGATATACAAAACCCTGTTTCGGTTTCTGTGCTCAGATTAAAAAGTGAAGCAGAAGAAATAAAAAGATTCCGAGATTAGTATAAAAATAAAATATAAAAGGTATTAAGTAAGAATAACAAAAGCAACTGTGACTGTAGATCTCTATTTTTCATAAGAGTGTTTTTGTGTTGTCTTCTTTTCAAATCTTTACTTTTCTCGTACATGCAGCTCTGCACTCAAAAAACCCAGCTCCAGGCAGTTCATGTATTGTGGTTGCAACGATCATGCCCTCACCGAGTTCTTTTACGACCATTATAGGCTTGCCCCTTTCATCCTTTAATACTACATCCGCATCGGTTTCTGAGAAATAACCATCACATCCTACAGGAGGAACAATATTCTCTACAAGCTTCTGGGCGTCATGCTTACCCACAGGCTGAGGTGTGCATGAGTTTTCTTCCATTACATATTTAAGAGAAAAAGGAAGCCATTCATATTCGTATTCCGGAACCAGAGGACTAAAAACAAGAAGAGTCCCCCCTTTTGTCACAAACTTTTCAAGGGAGTGCTTGCCACGTTCAAGTCCTGCACCTGTTTTTGTGTATTGCTTGTTTGCAAAACCTGTCGGTAGGATCAAAATCTTGCAAGCAGGAAGATAAGGAGTACCAAGAGACGTTGAGAGTGCACGACTGCATTCAAGCCCATATTCCACAAATAGTTTTTCAAAAAGAAGAGGGCAGTCCCAGAGTAAAATTACGTCACTCATGAAAAAGGATAGGGAACTCCCACATATGAATTTATCTATCTTACTAAAATACAAAAGAGTTAACAAAATTAGGGGTTTTGAGATTCATTATTCCATAGAAGCATAAGTCATAAAAACAGAATTAGAACTTAGGTTTTTCCCGAATTCAAATAAGATCATATACGGGCTGGTAGTGACCGTAAAAGGGTAATTAATTGGCTCCAAAACGTTAGAATAATATTTTGTAATATATTCACATACTTTTCTGTCAGAATAATCGTGAATAAGTTTTACATATTCTCTGCCCTTTTCCGTACAAATTTCAATATCACTTCCTATACTGTCCGTCAGATAAATTTCTTTGAAAATTATGATGTACTCAGCAAGAGTGAAAGCTGCAGGGGGCTTGCCTGTAATCAACTCAAAATTTCTTATCACTTCAGCCATAGTTGGAAGCTCTCCTGAAACAAAAACTTCGAATGTCTTTCTTTGCATGCTAAGCCGCTGATAATTTTGCTGTCTGTAAGTCTTGATAAGATTTTTCCAGAATTCCGGCTTTTTCTGAATTTCCTGGAAAGTACTTTCCATCGATGCGAAGTGTTCCTCAAGACCTTTAGGAATTTTATGATAATCAAGAAACTCGAATTTTTTAAAATAAATCTTTGTTACATTTGACCTGCAGAAAAGACCCAGAACATCCAACTCCATCTGTTTTGCTAGATAAAGAGCCAGGCTGTAAGCCATAATTTCCCTTAAGCAGGAATTCCCATTTGACAGGGCAAGACTTGCGGTTTCCGGCTCCGGGCCTTGACCATATTCCACATCAACCTTAATTTTCCAGCCCATTTTCTCATTCAGTGTATTTATGTAGCTGACAATATCAGGAATTCGTTTAATATTATAGGGGTTGATTATTTCATATACAATTGACTCATCGATCAATAATCCTGAAGTCTTTTTAATGAGCCATTCAAGCAATGTATGATGAACAAGCAGGAATTCTTCTTCCTCAATTAACCCATTGCGGAATTCTGCATTCTTTGAGACCGTACTCGAATTTATTTCTCCATTTTCACCGGCTTTTCCAGCTAGAGAGGCAGTTTCGATAGCATCCCTTATTGCCGCACTTAAGTTTCCGTTATTTTTTTCCAGAAAGGGCTTCAATTTATCCACGTAGCATTGGTCAATAGAGATATTTTTTCGGACTATCAAGCGGATTCCCTCTCCTGCTTTCTTGAAACCATAAGCAGCTTAAATTTCTTAACTGATCCACATGTTCATTTTCGTTATCCAGATAATAGATTAGCACTCATACTTCTTAATATTTTTGCTAGAATCAAAAGCAAAAAACACATGCCAAATTAAAATAAATAGTGGAAGTGTAAATAGAAAATCAATTGCATTTGAGAGAAAAGAGAATATAAACAAGAAAACTAAAAACTTCAAAAATAAAGATAAATTACAAAAGATATATATTATGTTAATAAATATAGGATAAAAATTTGTAGGAAAACTTTTGAGTAACCTAAAATGCTTATTAAAATATCTCTGCAAACTTTATGTCTGGGACTATACCTGAGAGAAAAACTGGCAGTGTGCCAATTTTCTGTAAAATCATAAATCTTAAAAAGCTAGTATTTTGAGAATCTAACATCAAGAAAACTAAATTATGCTCAGTACACAAAATACAGTGCTTAAAATTTACCAAATATAATAAGTTATTATTTCGTTCTGGAAATACAAATTGTTGTCAGTTTTTTCTCTAGTACAACCCCTAAAAATCAGGATAACCGGAATGGCTTTAAGGTCTGCATATATTACCTACTTTCATGAATTATGACACCGAAAGACTTGCCAGAGTCCGCACGATCGCAGACTATCAGTTTGGGAAAGGCATTGGGAAAGAACTTTTTCCTGACGGCTCAACTTTTCAGTTGTCCAGGACGAAAAGGGTACGCCAGGTTCTTCACTCAGGAAAGCGTATAGCTACAGCAAGAGCAAAGGATGGTTTTTTCACCCTCAGTATTGAAGGAGCCTCCATTATCCATAATCTATTACCAGGAAAAAAGCTTAGGGTTGTCGTATCAGATGAAGCTGCTCCTTTTGTGGAGAAAGGTAAAACCGCTTTTATAAAACACATAGTTGAAATTGATCCTGAACTGAGGGCAGGAGAAGAAGTGCTCATAACAGACGAAGCTGACAGACTGCTCGCAACAGGACAGCTTCTTTTATCTCCTGCAGAAATTCGCGCCCTTGACAGTGGCGCAGCCGTGGATATAAGAGTAGGAGTTGCTTCGAAAAAAGAAAAGTGAGTCCAGAGCCCCAGAAAAACTTGTAAACGTATAAAAAGGGACAGAGAAAAAGGAAAAAAACTACTTCTATTGCTCAACTATTCTTATAATGAAAAGATAAAATGAATAAGAATATATCATAGATAGTAATTTTTGAATGAATATCATTAAGAAAAAAATAGCTCTTTAGAAGAGCAGTTTCAACCCTGAATCCATTAAGGGAATAATAGTTTTAAAAGATAACAGTTTCCCGGAGAGTGAACATTATTTCAGAGCCAGAACAAATTTTAAAACATTTCCTGGTTCCAGATAACACCAGAATAGAAACAAATAGGATTACAGTTGAGGGAGACGTTATTGTCGGTAATCACTCTAATATTGAATATAGCATACTCGGCAATACAGTTATTATGGGAGAAGGAGTGAATGTCTCCGGGGATATCGTAGCAAGTTCCGATATCAGAGTCGACATGTGGTCAAAACTGGGAAGCAGTGTAGAGGTCGGCAGAAACGCCTACCTAGGAGAATTTGTAACTATTGACGGGAAACTGTTTGTAGAAAGGGACCTAGATGTAGGAAAAGAAGTTAAAATTCACGGAGGGTTCGAAGCTAAGGGATGGATAGTGGTAAGGAATCCAGTCCCTGTAATTATATTTTTGTTTCTCTACATAAGGGAAATGATGCGCCTTGGCAAAGGTGAAGAAATTGAAAAAGCCGTAGAAGAACTTTTTGAGGATTCCGAGGATATACCTGGCCTTGAAGGAAAAGAGCCCGGTGAAAATATATTGATTGTACCTGCAGGCGCAAAAATTTCCCCTGAAGCTATTGAGGTTGCCGGAGAAACATTTATTGGAAACAATTGCCTGTTGATAGGAAACCTCCGGGCACAAAGTGTCGAGACAGGGAAAAAACTGGCCCTCAAAGGAAGCATTTACTCAGAAAGCAAGATCAACATTGGAGAAAACTGCACTGTCTATGGCAATCTATATTCAAAAGGACCTGTGAAGATTGGAAGAAACAGCCAAGTTTTTGGGGGAATAAAAGCAGACTCGGTCTTACTGCACGAAAACGCAAAAGTAGAAGGCACGATAAAAGCACCTTCAGGAGTATCTTTCTTAAGAGACGCTGCAGAAAAACCTGTCCTTGCAGAAGTCAACGCTTTAGGGAAAGCAATAATTAGTGAAACTCATAAGTTGCCCGAGAATATACCGCAGAGTGAACCCGTAAAAACCTTGAATGCCTTGAAAGTAAATCCACAAATTAAGTCGAATACAAAAACCAAGAATATTTTTGTGCCAGGTAGAAAAAGAAAAGCTGCCAGGACTCGGGCCTTAGAAAGAACTAGCCGCTTTGCAGGATCTCGGACTTACAGAAAGGAACGGAAGACTGGAGAGTAATCTAGAATAATTTTTTGACCAAGAAAATTATACCTTTGATGGTCCCAAAAATCCAGAATTTCACTTGACTAGAGCCGGTCTTTGGATTTTTCATAAAGATATGATAAATCTTCTCTGTATATTGCCGCTGATTTACTCTTTTTAGAGTGTAAGCTAATTCTCCAGAGAAAGAATTGCGAAAAAATTTATTTTTTTGAGAAAGAGCAGTAACATTCATAGGGGATCAGGGAATATCTGGATTTCGGAGAAAACAGAGAAAATTCAACTTTGGCATTTAAATATAAAATCTGAAAATATTAAAATTGGGTGTTTTAAGAAAACAATACATTCGTCTCAGGCTATTCAGATATCCATCTCTAAGTATAATTAAAAATAATCAGCCTTTATTCGTAAAATTTTCCGATCAAGTTAAAGGAACAATTTCAGGAAGGAATTCAATTGACAGAGAATGTTGCACAGCCTGCGAATTTACAGGCTACAGAGCCTGATAATCTACAGGCAAAATATGATTCAATTATAGAAAAAGATTCAAAATACGTAATGCAGACCTATGGGCGTCAGCCCCTTGTACTCTCAGAAGGAAAGGGAGCGGTTGTCTGGGATATTTATGGAAAAGAGTATATTGACTGCGTAGCAGGAATTGCAGTAAACAATGTTGGACACTGTCATCCAGCCGTTGTCAAGGCAATTCAAGCCCAGGCTGAGAAACTGCTGCACGTCTCTAACCTTTATTACACTGAAATTCAAGCTGAACTTGCAGAAGCCCTTGTCTCGGTTACAGGTATGGAACGGGTTTTTTTCTGTAATTCTGGAGCTGAATCCGTGGAAGCTGCAATGAAGCTAGCCCGTATGACTTCTGGAAAAAGCGCTTTTGTAGCCGCTGAACACTCCTTCCACGGCAGGACAATAGGATCACTCAGTGTAACCCACAAAAGTATGTACAGGGATCCTTTCATGCCTCCTGTGAGTTCCGAGACTAACTTTGTTCCGTACTCCAATGCTGATGCTATCAGGCAGGCTATTTCGGAAAATACAGCAGCCGTGATTCTTGAACCTATTCAAGGGGAAGGTGGAGTAAATATTCCTGATCCCGAATACTTCAAAGAAGTAAGGGAGATCTGTGATGAAACCGGAACTTTCCTTATCTTTGACGAAGTACAGACGGGTTTTGGAAGGACAGGCACATGGTTTTGTAAAGACCAGTTCGGTGTAGAACCCGATATCATGAGCATGGCAAAAGCGATAGGTGGAGGTTTTCCAATGGGCGCTATTGCAGCCAGGGATGGCCTAAGCTTTGGGCGCGGACAGCATGCGTCTACTTTCGGAGGCGGGCCGCTTGCCTGTGCAGCAGCGCTCGCTTCAATTGAGGCAATAAGGGAAGAAGAACTCCTTAAGCGTTCAAAAGATAACGGGGCTTATTTCATGGGAAAGCTCAGGAATATGGATAGGGAAGATGTCATAGAAGTCCGTGGAAAAGGGCTCATGATAGGAGTCGAGATAAAATATCCTTGCAGCAAATTTGTGGACTTTGCAAGGGAATATGGAGTGCTCGTAAATTGCACCTCAGATTCGGTGCTCCGCCTGGTTCCTCCACTTGTGATTACGAAAGAACAGATCGATACGGTAGTTGATGTTCTTGAGCAGGCCTGAACTGATAAAAAAAGAAATCTTTGATATTGCAGAGTACGTTCCAGGGAAATCCATTGAAGAAATAGCCTCTGCCTATGGGCTTGATCCTGCTTCAATTATTAAATTAGGCTCAAACGAAAATCCGCTTGGGCCCTCTTCAAGGGCTGTTCAAGCCCTGGTGGACATAGCTTCCAGCGCGAATATTTATCCCTCAGCAGATGCTATAGAGCTCAGAGAGGCTCTCTCGAAATATACAGGCTCCCCAGTTTCAAATCTTATAGCCTCAGGGCCAGGAATGGACGGGCTTCTTGATGGACTTTGCAGGCTGATTATTGAAAAAGGAGACGAGGTCATAGTCCCTACTCCGACTTTTGCTTATTACGAGCTTCCAGCAAGGGCTTGCGGAGGAAAACCAGTCTTCGTCAGGAGGAACCAGGACTTCTCAGTTGATCCTGAAAAGCTTCTGGAAGCCCAGTCCACAAAAACAAAAATAATCTTCCTCTGTTCTCCTAATAACCCCTCGGGCAATCTCCTTTCTGAAAATGATCTGAGAAAAATCCTTGAAAATACCAGAGCTCTTGTTTTCGTTGACGAGGCATACGTCGAGTTTGCAGACAGGAACCTTGCAGGGCTTGTAAAGGAATACGATAATCTTGTTGTGGGCAGGACCTTTTCCAAGGTATTCGGGCTTGCAGGCTTGCGCCTGGGCTACGGGATCATGCCTGAATGGCTGGCAAAAGAGTATATAAGAGCAGCAACTCCGTTTTCAGTAAGTCTTCCGGCGCTAAAAGCAGGAATAGCTGCCCTTTCAGATACCGAACACCGCAGGAAGAGCATAGAACTCGCAAGAAAAGGCAGAGAATACCTGAAAGAAAAAATTCATTTTAAGGTGTATCCCTCGCAGGCAAACTTCGTACTCGTGGATGTTGCCCCTTTAAAAGGAAAGGCAGTTACACAAAGCCTCATGAAAAAGGGAATCATTGTACGTTCCTGTGATTCCTTCAGGGGAGCTAGTGACACCCTTATAAGGGTAACAGTCGGGACTCCAGAGCAAAACGAAAAAGTTGTCAGGGCTTTTGAGACTATAAAGAATGAGGTATAATCTATTTCTTAAAACCTTTATTACTTTACTCTTAACTTCTTTCTTTATTGTTAAAAACCCTTATTTCTTTTCTTTAAGCTTTAGTAGTTATTGCTAATGCCTTTACTTCTTTATTCTAGTCTTATTTCGTGATTTTATTCATTTTAAGGCTTATTCTACAGAAATAGTTATTTCAAAAAAAAATTATTATTCGATTTCTAGAATTTTCATCAGCGGATAATTCAATTCAGGGTCATATTCCATCCCGACTTTTATCTTTGAAGAACCGTATTTTACAGTTATTTTTACTTTAAGCATAGGCCCCTGGAGTTCAGAATAACCAAACTCATTGTTCAGCTTACCTTTCAGCATATCCCTATCGATTTTTACCGAAATTTTTTCCACATAAGGCTGGACTGAAATGCTTTCCTGGATAGCCTGTTCAAGGCTTGAAACTGTGTTCAAATTTACAGGAGAGCCCGTAAATTGGTGATAAAGGGCTCCGAGTTTTATTCCCGCTTCAAAGAGTGCATTATCTCTGTCAGTTACTTTTTCTTGAACCAAAAGAATCTCTCCCTTCTGGAAATTTACTGGTACATGTTTCAAATAAATTAGTTTTACTGTTTTTCCTTCTTAGCTCTCAGTTCTTTATTTCGGTAGTCCTTATTACCAAGGTTGCTTAATAGAGGAACCTTAAAAAAGGGAGAAAAGAGGTATGTTAACATGAGGATAAAAGGCAAGATAGAGAAAATCCGCATGTACTCGACATTATACAAATAGAGAAGCATAGTTATCCCGAAAACGGAAGCGATAAAAGCGAGAATCCTAACGTTCTTGATCTTAGGATAATTCACCGAACTTACCATAAGAATAGATATACCCAGGGTAAGCGCTAAAAGGAAGTCTATTTTGACAAGACTTTCGTTCAACAACATGTATGTAACAAGCATAACGCAGCCTGCAGTTATGGGAAGGCCTTCGAATCCTGTTTTACGGGAAGCAACGGAATTAAAGCGTGCAAGCCTGAGCACACCGCAAATAGCGAAAAAAACCGGAAATACCGCAATAAGAGGATCTGGATCTCTGATAAGAGGGTTTATTTGCCCAAACTGCAGATATACGAGAAGAGCAGGGGCTACCCCAAAAGAAACTGCATCTGCCAGGGAGTCAAGTTGTTCCCCAAGTTCTCCTCCTTTGAATCGCCTGGCAATGTATCCATCCGCTCCATCTGCAATTGCTGCAGCAAGGAGTAAGATTAAAGCCAGAGCAAACCCATTATGAGCCTCAGCAGTTTGAAATGTAGCAGCCTTGACTGTAGCCTGGGCAGCTACTGCAATTGAGCTAATTCCGCAGATGAGGTTCAAAAGAGAGACCAGGTCTGGGAGTCTTAACATTTGAAATACGTTCATTTTCAAAAAGTCCTGTCATTGTTTATTGTTGCTATAACGGTCTTGCCTGCAAGTACCCGCTCTCCTTTCCGTACTGTAATTTCAAAGTCATCGGGGATTGTTACGTCAACTCTTGATCCAAAGCGAATCATTCCGATACGCTGTCCCTGCTCGACCATATCATTTACTTGAGAATAAGAGACAATTCGCCTGGCAATTGTGCCTGCAATCTGCGTGACACTAACGTCCCCATACTTGCTGTGAATAATAAACTCATTTCTTTCGTTTCTTTCAGAGTCTTTCCAGTAAGCAGGAAGATATCCACCTTTCTTGTAAGTTATTTCCCTGATCGTTCCCGAAATAGGAGCTCTATTTACATGTACATTCTGGAGAAACATGAAGATACAAATTTTCCGGCCTCGAATATCTATGACAGTCCCATCGGCCGGGGAAATCATATAAGCGTCAGAAACTTCCACCTTTCTTTCAGGATCTCTGAAAAAAAGAACCATAAAGAAAGTCATTGCCATTGCTATGTAAGCAGCGTGGTTTAGATCGGAGCTTTTCATTGCCCTGGAAAGAATTGCAAGCAGTGCAGTTATAAGTGCAGCTGTAAAAAGCCAAGGTTCCGAGCCCTTTGCAAGCATTGGCCTCAATCCCCCCCGGACCTGCGAAGAAGGGATCTTAATTCTTGAGAAATTATCACCCAGAGACCATCAATCATTTCGAGTAGTTCAGGCAGAATCCGGAGCACTACATATGAAATAACAAAGAGAGCAATGCCTGAACCTGCCTTTGCAATATAATTATGTGCAATTATAAAACTATCAGCCCCAAACCATTGATCTCCATAAGCAACTACCACGAAAATATCCCTAATAAGATTAAGTATATAAATAACTGGTACTGACACGATGAAAGCCATAGCTAGACGGCTAAGAGGAGCTCTCACCGCACCTATAAGCCCCATAAAGAGAGCAATACTTTCAATTGCTGTACAGGCGAGAATGACTTCCACTGTGTATCCGTTAAGTGTTATCATATTCCACGCTTTCATGTACACAGGAATCTCGAAATATCGGAGGACCCAGAAAACCTGAGAAGTAACCCCTCCTATAATCCAAGTATTTAAAGAGGAGAAATTTGCAAATGGGAAATAAACGAGCGCTCCAAGTGCACTAGCACTGGTAAGCATCGAGGTTATGTCAAGAGAATCACTCTCATCTGGAGATGAAAACTTTGAGTGTACTACTTCTCTATTATTTTTTATATAGATAGGCCCTTCTCTGTACTCCCTAAACATAATATACGCTACAAGTAGACAAAACAGAGCTATTATTATTGTAAGTAGCACATTAGCATAGTCCTGAATCTCTAGATAATAGAGAGGCTGATAACCCCAGTGGATGGAAAATACACCCCATCCAATCCCTCCAATCAGTTTACGAACCTTAGAGGTTCTAGGGATGATGGATGATGTAACCATTAACCCGACTGCGAGCCAGAGTATACTTTCTATCATTTTTCACGCACCTTTTTTTGCAGAGGTAATGCTTAATTCTATATTTTGTTTACCCTATTTCTGAAAGCTCAGAAAAGCCTCGAGCAAGTTATGAAGTTTCCGGAAAGTGATATGTGAAGTCGTCTAAATAATTAATATATTTCCATAGAAGCTTCTAATAAATTCAATAGTTCACAGATAGTAAGTAGTATTAAGGAATTCAAAGGTTATGGATTTTACTTTTCCTTATTGATGAATGTAGAATTAATACCTCCATTATGACATTGGTAAGAGTAATTGAACCTGCAAATTAGATAATAGATTCCTATTATAGAAAAATAACGTTACAAGCGGGCGCTGAGTTATATAAAAATATCGAAACTAATAAATCTTAGAAACTGGTAAGAAAATTTTAGATTTTGATAAAAGGGAAACATTTAAGAGAAGCTACCACATAAGGAATTTTTCCGCTTGACAGAAACTTGACTTACAATGTCAAAATTGAAATACGATAAAGAGTTTCTACGTTATGCACAATAATAATATTATTTTATTCTATAATATTATTTTATTCTGTCATTCCTGCTAAAAAAGCTAATTCAGAATGGGACTGGTAGCGGAAAAAGAGATCTCCCCAAAAGGAAATGCGAAGGCACTTTATGAAACCTCAAACTCCCAGTTTAACCGTTGATACCGTAATCCTCTTTAAAAACAGGCTTGTGCTTGTAAAGAGAAAAAATCCCCCGTATCAGGGAAAATTTGCCCTTCCTGGCGGCTTCGTAGAAATCGGTGAAAGCACAGAAAAAGCAGCAGCAAGGGAAGCCTTTGAAGAAACAGGCCTTTCTGTAGAGATCATCAAACTTGTAGGGGTCTATTCCGATCCTCATCGTGACCCCAGAGGACATACAGTTTCAGTATGTTACCTTGCGAAGGGATTCGGAGAGTTGAAATCGGGATCTGATGCCGATTCAGCCGAACTTTTTGAGCTTGATTCCATTCCCGAATTGGCTTTTGACCATAATAAAATTGTAAACGATGCAAAAAGTGATATTAATGCAATTCTGTCCCAAATGCAAAAGTATGATGTTTCCTAAAAACGGCAACTTCGAATGTAGAAAATGCGGAAACATAATACCTATAAAAAAAGATGAAAAAAGTTTTGTTTCTAAAGCCAAGATTGATGATCATGAAGTAGTGGTTCTGGAAGGTGAACAGACTTCAGGTCTTCCAACAACAAACGCAAAATGTCCAGAGTGCGGAAATAATACTGCAGCTTGGTGGCTCAGACAGCTTAGATCTGCCGACGAATCCGAAACCCGCTTCTTCAAATGTACGAAATGCGGATTTACCTGGAGAGAATACGACTGAGATTTACTTACTCTTCTATTCACCCTTGAAATGAGTACATTTCCCGAAAAAGTAGTTTATCAGTATTACAGCTTCCTTTCTGCTTCAAGCGGAGCCTGAAGCCGTCCTGCTTTCTGACCAAGATTTATATAGTTGCCGGGAGTTTGAATCTAATGATTTTTCCGATTCTAGAAACCCGTTTGTCCTAAATTAGAAAATTTACTGTTCAATAGAACAGGAATTTCCATATCTGTGAAGAGGATGTATGTATCTGTAAAGAAATGTATATATCTCAAGGGTAATAAAGAGTTTAAGACTTAAATTTATTATTGGAGAAGAATTATGTTCAAGGCAGCAATTAATGCAGAGCTTCTGAAGGACGCAATTGCCGCACTGGCTGTAATTGTAGATGAAGTAAGATTTAAGATAAAACCCGAAGGTATTTCAGTAAAAGCAGTTGATCCTGCTAACGTTGCAATGGGAATTTTTGAGCTTGGATCATCAGCTTTCGACGAATATAGCGCTGATGAGTGTGAAATAGGAGTTGACCTGAACAAGATTATGGACTTGCTGGGAATTGCGGATAAGAATGATACAGTCAAGATGGAACTTGAAGAAGGGAACAACAAACTCCTGATTGACGTTGGAGGATTGTCTTATACGCTTTCTCTTCTTGATCCTTCCACAATTCGTGCAGAGCCAAGAATTCCCCAACTCGAGTTGCCTGCGAAAGTTGTCCTGAACGGTGCCGATCTCAGACGTGCTGTGAAAGCTGCAGAAAAGATAAGTGATCATATGCTCATGGGAGTTTCTGATGATACGTTCTTTATGGAAGCAAAAGGCGATACTGATAAAGTTCGTCTGGAAATGGGTAGAGATCAGCTAATTGATTTGAAAGCAGGTGAAGCTTGTTCGCTTTTCTCTCTGGACTATTTAACCGATATAGTCAAACCTACGAATAAAGTTAATGAAGTTACACTTTCCCTTGGAAAAGACTTCCCAATATTCATAGATTTTGAAATTGCAAACGGCGCAGGAAGAATTTCTTACCTCCTGGCTCCAAGAATTGAGTCGGACTAATCTTATGCAGGCTGACGAACTTGCATATTACCCTTTTATTTCAGAAGCATCTATCTATGTTGAGAATCTGGGTATTTCCCTGAATAGTCTGCTTAATTCCCGCGCCTACCGGGCTGCAAGAGTTAGAGGAATAGAAAGAGTAAAAGAGTCTCTTGAAGGAGAAATCAAAAGATCCCCAGTCTCTGAGGAAGTCCAAGTTCTTTCGGAACTTCTTTCCTATCCTTTTGCTCGCATGCTAGTTGCTTGCGTGGATGATCAGCTCTTTACCAGGCGCTATGCCTTGGCAGAAGCAAAAGCTGCCTATAATCTTTTAAAAAACGAAAATACGGATTTTTTACTGAAATTTGGGGAAGATTTTGGAATCTCAACCTATTTCAGAGATTCTCGTTTCTGTCTGCATTTTACGGCCTATATTCACTTTTCAAGTGCCCTGAAAGATCCTGCCTGGAAGCTGACAAACCGCCAGTTTCGGGATGGAGAAGTAAAAATTACAAAAGAAGAATTTGTAAGGCTTCTTGAAGAAGCCGTCAGAGAGCGTATTGAACAGTCCTTTCCAATTCCTGAAATCCCGTCTGAAGTCTCAAGTTTCTGCGCTCCCTATGTTGCCGAGATAAAGGATCAATTTGAAATTCAGAAGAAGAAATTCGGAGCAACTGACTTTGGAGCAGTTGAACCGGAGCTCTTTCCTCCCTGTATATCTCACGCCCTTGCAAACGTACAGGGTGGGATAAACCTTGCTCATTCTATGCGTTTTGCCATGACCTCTTTCCTACTCAATGTTGGAATGTCAGTGGATGAAATTCTTAACCTTTTCAATATATCTCCCGATTTTAACGCAGAACTAACCCTTTATCAAATAGAACATATTGCAGGCGCAACAGGAAATGTATACAAGCCTCCTGCATGCGATACCATGAGAACCTATGGCAATTGCATAGGAAAGGATAGGTTATGCGAGAAGATTAATCATCCTCTGGGATATTATGAGAGAAAGATATATCTGAAAAGTAAAGAAGAGGAGAAGGAAATAGAGAAGGGGAAAGAAAGGGATAAAGAGAAAGAAAGCGGAAAGGAAAAAGGGCAGTAAAGTTCAGAATAAATTAAAATAAGTAGTTTTTTTAATCCAAAGATTTACACACCTGCATATAAAATAAAAACTAGCAAAACGTTTAAACTTATATTTATTCAATTTGCGTAACGCAAACACTTTATTATAAACACTACTAATTTTAGTTATAAACATTGTTTAACAAATTCTTCTGGCATTAAGGTACGTTTTACAGTTTCTTCAATCGATAAGCCTTTGCTTAAGAACCTTTTTACCACACTTTCCATAGGTTCACCAACCTCAACAATGTGCTTATCAGGATCGTAAAATCTGATAACTCTTTGTCCCCACGGCTGCTCTTTTAATTCATGTACGTACTCAATGGAATCCATATCTTTCAGCTTTTGAAGAAAACTATCTAAATCATCCTCCTCAAAATACAGTTCAGAATTATTTGATTTTTGGAGGATATCATTTTTGCTTATATTTATTAAATCTGAAAAATGGGATTTCAAGTGTATAGCAAAGCCGCCCTCAAATGATACGTTCTCACCAAAATCGCATTGTACTTTTTGATTAAGGACTTTTTCATAAAAATTTCTGGAAACCTCTATATTATTAACAACAACAAGTGGACATATAAACTTCATTGTCTTTTCTCCTCTTGTAAGTAAATATGATATTGAATACGATATATTCTTTCAAATTATTATCGAATGTTGATTTTGACGAAAACTGGATTCTTCTTGCAAAATCAGATTTTCAATCAAAAAATGCAAAAATAACTAGATTTTGGAATAGAGTCCTATTCATATAAAAATACTGAACGTATTCAACAGTTCCTCAAAATATCCTTTTAGTGTATTTTCTTCCGATCTATTCGTTTTTACTCCAAAAAACATTATGATCTTTAGAAGTTATTTTAGTCTTTATTAATTTGAACCTAATAGGCTGAAAGTATTTTAACAGAATTTCAGGTAAAAGTGCTAGAGTAAGTTAAAAGTTTCAGAATATGTAATAGTAAGACTGAAAATAGATAAAAAGTTTAAAAAATTTCGATAAAAATCCAAATATGTTTTAGAAAAAATATAGAAATAAAAAGTTGCTCGCAAAACGAGCAACCTCATTGATTCGGAAAATGTACTTATCCTAAAAATTTACTTTCTTTTGTATTCTCTGCATTTTTTCACAAATTTTTCTACCGGAAAAGTCGCAGGGTGAGAATGCATATAGCCTGCAAGAGTATTATGCTCGATAAGGCCGTCAAAACCGTCCTGTATACCCTTTCCACGGAGCATTTCGTATGCGAATTTTGCATCATGGTCACATTCTGTGAGTGAATAATGGAATTCGTGGCCTCTGATATTATGAGAAGAGAAGCTTTTGTCCAGAGGGCGGGCTTCAGTATACCCAAGAGCCTTAAGCCGATTGGTCATGCGTGTGTTTGCAGGCACGACATCTGCGAGTTTATAGGTTCTGTTGTCTATTTCATAAGTTCCACAGAGATAAAGCAGACCGCCACATTCTGCATATATGGGTAAACCATCAGCTGCAAGGCCCTTAAGTTTTCGGGTCGTTTCTGATTTCTCAAGAGTTTCCGCGTAAAGTTCAGGATACCCACCTCCAAGGTAGATCCCATCCACATCCGGAAGCTCTCCCGCCATCGGACTAAAGAATTCAACTTCAGCACCATAATCCCTAAAGGCGTCGAACATATCCTGATAATAGAAACAGAAAGCCGGATCCATTGCAACTCCAATCCTGAGATCTGCTTCAGGTCTCTGGATATCCAGGGTCTCTGGAACCTCACAGGACTCGGCAAGTTCAAGCACTGCGTCAAGGTCAACGTTTTCCTCAATGAAAGCTGCCATTTCCTCAGTATTGTAGTCCTTTTCGTGGGCCATATATAATCCGAGATGTCTAGAGGGAACCTCGATATCTTTCCTTCTTGGGATCGTACCTACAATAGGAATGTTACCAGGAAGTGAATTTTTTATAAGTTCCACATGCCTTGGGCTGCCTACCTGATTCAAGATAACGCCTACAACCCTTACTTCAGGATCGAACTCAGAATATCCTTTCAAAAGAGCAGCAGTGCTTCTGGACATCCCATGTACATTGATTACCAGAATTACCGGTAGGTTAAGGGTTTTTGCAACATGCGCGGAACTTGCAATCTCTGTAGAGTCAATTCCATCAAAGAGTCCCATAACTCCTTCTACTACCACAATATCCGCATCCGCAGCAGTCCGGGCTACAGTCTGCTCAACTCCATCAGTGCCCATCATATATGTGTCCAGATTCCTTGAGGGGCCCCCGCAAATTGCAGTGTGATGAGAAGGATCGATATAATCAGGCCCTACCTTATAAGGCTGAACTTTTAGCTGCCTATGTTTAAGGGCAGCCATAATACCCATGGAGACTGTCGTTTTTCCGACCCCACTATGGGTTCCTGCAATAAGTATTCCTTTTGTCATCTGCTGGATATTGTTGCCGTTAAAATATATTAAGGCTATTAATCGAGCTGCTTTAAGTACATTAAATTATTTTCAAGAAAATAGAGCTAGAATGAAAAATTTTGAAAAATCTAACTTAATGATGTAATTCACGACAAATAATTGCTTTTTTGAAAATCCTGGAGTCACGATATTTGTATCCGTGCACATTAGCCTTAAGTAAGAGGTTATATTATTCGAAGGTAAGAAGAGTTCAATTCAGGAAAATATTGACGAAGAAAGGTTTGACTTTATAAGTTGAATAAGCTTATTATATAATTATAGAATTCATTTATATAGTTAAAATTAGATAATTAATTTTAGATTTCAGTAATAATACAATATCAATACACGTTCAATTTACCTTACCATAAGCATCCAATTCGTATCAGTATGCTAATTCGGTCAATGCTAGAATCTTATTTAATTCAAAACCAGTAAGAAGCTCTGGGCCCTTTCTCAGAAATGCTATTTATTTGAAGTCAGGTACTATAAGGCAAGACCATTTATATATCGTTTTATGGATCATTTTATAAACTGTTTCCAAGATGAAAGTTTGTCACGCGAGTAATGCAAAATAGTCAGGCCCTGATTGCCAGCTGATAAAGAATTACATGTTAAATGTTTAATAGGAGATTTTAACCAGCCATGAAGCAGAAAAATTCAGGAAAAGCTCCTGATGTTGCAGAAGAAGATTCAAAAATAATTCTCAAAGATCCTTACGGACGAAGAGTAACAGGACTCAGGATATCGATAACTGAGAAGTGTAACCTTTCATGCATGTACTGTCATAATGAAGGTGCAGACTGCTGTACCTGCGACCCTACAGGAAATGAAATGAAACCTGAGCTAATTTGTGGAATTGTCAGGGAAGCTGCAAAATTCGGGGTCAATAAAATAAAATTTTCAGGGGGAGAACCGCTTTTTCGAAAGGATTTCGAGGAAATCCTTGCCTGTCTTCCTCCATTAAAAGAAGTCTCTGCGACCACTAATGGCATTCTACTTGAGAAACGCGCAAAAACTCTGAAAGCTGCGGGCCTGGACAGGGTAAACGTAAGCCTGGATTCTCTTGTTCCTGAAAAATATGAAAGAATCACCGGAGCGCCACCTGGCTCGCTTGAAAAAGTTATAAAAGGAATTGACAGCGCGGTTGAAGCTGGACTGACTCCTGTAAAGCTAAATATGGTACTCTTGAAGGGAGTAAACGATAACGAAATCGATTCCATGATGGATTTTATCCGGCCATATAAAGGAATGGTTATCCTACAACTAATAGAGCTTATGGACGTTGATCCCAGGCTTTCGAAATACATGATTGACTCGAAAGCTCTTGAAAAAAGTCTGGCTGAAAGGGCAAGTGAAATTAAGGTGCGGCACCTGCACCACCGAAGAAAATATATTATTAATGGAGTAGAAGTTGAGTTCGTTCGTCCTATGGACAATTCTGAGTTCTGTGCCCACTGTAGCAGACTCAGAGTCACGGCAGACGGAAAGTTCAAGCCCTGCCTGCTGGTAAACGACAACCTTGTAGATGTCAGAGAAGCAAAAAGCTCTGAAGAAATCGAAAAGCTGCTCAAGCTTGCGGTAAGCCGAAGAAAGCCGTATTGTATGCCTGTCAGTATTCTTAAACAAGGGGAAAAGGCTTAAAGAGAAAAGAAGCAGATCCAGAGATGAATATAAAAAAGAGGGAAAAAATGAAGATTGAACTTTTAGTAGATGAAAGAAAAATCCCAATGAATGATTTTGTCCAGAAAATTGTATTAAATGTTATTAAAGCAATGGTAGAAACTTTACACGACGTAAATAGTGAATGGAAAGAGATTTCTATTCATATCGAAAACGATGGTTTGAAAGAATAAAAAGAAAATAGCTTTTTTGGACAAAAAAAGAATCACATTTCTCAGACATGAAATTCCGCTTTTCATTTTTCGTTTTGGGTAATTTTTGAGTTTTCTTTCATTTTGCAACTATGATTAATTTTTGGAAGCCTTAGTATCTTTGAGATCCAAAGCAATTTTTCAAATAGGAGTAAATTGCAATCAAGAGATAGAGACATTTAGAGGTATTATTTAGAGGTATTTTTCAATCTCTGAGAAATCTATCCTGGCAGTTGAATCTAGGGAAACAGGGGTTATCGAGACGTGTCCCTTCTGCATGATAGCATGTACATCAGTTCCTTCTTCTTCTTCGTGTATCAGGCCGCCTGCAATCCAATAATATGGCCTACCTCTGGGGTCACGCCTTTCCTCGACATCAGTTTTGAATATTTTTCGTGCAAGGCGGGTTATTTCTATAGGAGTATCCTCTTCAGCATGATAGGGAATATTTATGTTCAGAAGATCTACATTTTCCGGCATGCCTTTCCTGAGAACATTTCGAGCAATTCTATTTACCACTTTTATCCCAGTTTCAAACCGCTCTCTATGATAGTTTCTGGGATCATCGAATTTCTGTCCTTCATCAAGCACCTGCATGGAGGCGGCAATTGCAGGCACGCCATGGCTTGCAGCTTCAAGGGCTCCTCCGATGGTCCCTGAGGTAGTGATTGTATCCGTGCTTATATTTTCTCCAATATTAAAGCCTGAAAGCACGAGATCAGGCATTTCCTTAAGAATCGTGAAGATACCTAAAATTACAGCATCAGTAGGAGTTCCTCCAACAGCGTAAGCGGATATGCCTCCAGCATTTGTTTTCGTGATTCTTAGAGGTTCAAATATAGAAATTGAACGTCCGACTCCACTCTGCTGGACAGCAGGAGCCGAAATGGTAACTTCTCCTAGGTCCGAAACACTGTCAAAAGCGGCTTTCAAACCTGTGGAGTAGACACCATCATCGTTAGTAACAAGAATTTTTGGGACCATAAGCTTTTCCATAAGTTGTAGGATAATTTAAAATTAATGGAAAAACAGGATTTTCGTACACAAAGATCTTCATAACCGACTATATTGATCTTATCACGCATATCATCTTTCTATACTTTAGAATTACCAGTCATATAATGAAAGAAAGCTGCTCTAATCTGAAGAAACTAAAGAACGAAATGGGTACTCGAAGGAAAAAAAGATCGTGGGAATTGTATTGGTTAAACCAGATAAGGTAAGTATATTCTGTTTGTTTAGGCAAGTAGAAATGTTATTTTAGTTGTAATTTCAGCAACTAATTCCCACAGAAAATTCCACTAAAAAGATCCAGTGGTTTTTATTGATTAATGCGCATTTATTTGCATAACGTTTTTGTGTTAAATATTTAATTACTCTCCAGCACCAAAGGCAGCTTTAAGTTTGCTTTCTTCTTCTTTGGAAAGGGAAGTGCGCACTACTTTTGGATGGAATTTGCCCAGTTCATCAAGAACTTTGTCCTCAGTCCACGTTGAAATCAATAGGAAGAGAGCAGATCCCCCTGGCTCTATGGTTTGAGCAACTTCGTGAATGAAGTCATCATTTATTCCGTAATCGGACAATTTCCCTGTAATTGCACCTGTGATGGCACCAATTGCCATTCCGAGCCAAGGCATCCAGAAAAGTAATCCTATTAGCATACCCCAGAACGCTCCACCTACAGTACCTGTACCTACAAGGTTTACCGCTTGCTTTACTTTGACCTTGCCATCATGGTTGCGAACGACAACTGCGGCATCATCGAGGGTGATTAATTGCTCTTTTTTAAGCCGATGAATGGCTTCATCCATTTCAGATGCACCTTTCTCGTCCGGAAATGCAAAAACTATTAGCTCACTCATAATTCGAGAATCTCCTTTTAATTTTCAACTTATACAAAATATGAGCTCGATAGCCTTAGTTTAAGAGTAACAGATTATCATTCTTAGATTCAATAGAAAACAACTTCACCTAGGGAAAAAACTTGATCTCTCTATGAAGTTTTGAATCCACTAATAATAACATAAACTCAGAGCTAAGGACTTTGTCATTTCTACTTGCAACCCTGGATAACCCCTCGGTTCACTAACCCATATCCCTCCTTCTGAAAGAGCAGGGTTCCCCTGTTTGATTATCTCAGAAGCTACAGTTTAATAATTCCATTATATTATATATGTCTTGCGTACTTGAGAAATAATTTAGGAAAAGACTAAAAATAAGATGGAAAAAATAAAGAAAAAATGCCATAAAAAGGAAAGTTAATTTAAAAGCTGCTTTCTGATATTTGCCGAACCCCATTTTCTAGTGGGGGAATATCCCTTTAAATTATTTTGAGAAGGGATTACTGATCCCTATTACTCTCCAAACCAGATTGTTAGTTCAGAGAAGCGTTATTAAGCTAGATATAATAATTTAAAGGGTTATTATAACCTGAAAGCAATTCTTTAACCCGATGACATCTGAAACCGGTGAGGTATCAAATAAGGACATTAAGTAAATCATCAGGTACTTGAATGTAGCTAGAGGACTTATAGCGCTCCTTCTTTCAGGATCCGCTTATACAACTAATGAGCAAAGTCTAATAAACCAAAGGAAAAGTGCTGCACTTTTCGATCTGAAGCTTCAAGTTTGCCGTTTTTTGTTGAGTTGCATGAATACCGATCGTTTTAGACACTGGCACTCTTCTTCCTAATTTTTGCTAATCACTGCCACCTCCCCATCTGGGTCTCCCCAATTTTGCCCCGGAAACTTTTTTTCTGGTGGCAAGCAGTTTTTCTTATCCGAAGGGAACGAATTTACCCATGCAGTTGAGTTAAGATTTCAAACTCAGAACACGGTTTTTATGGTGTACACATAGAGGTGGTGAACACCTATGGCAAACATCATCAATCTCACGACTAGAAACTCCAGATTATGGAGCCAATGAGTCATTTCTATAAGCTTTTCCGAATGTAAAATTCTTTTTTCCCTCACGGTTCTTACTATTCTTCTTAAACTCTTTGATAGCATTTTGTTAAACCCCACTCATAATGTATCTATCTTGTATTGTCTCAAAGCATTCCTTTTTAGAAAATGCTCTGAATACATACCCTATAAAATCCAACGAGATCTCAAACAGGCACTTTATGTTGGAAAGTACCTTGCATAGTATACACTATCCGACGTGATCTCAAAGAGGCATCTTCATATCGAAAATGCATTATTTACCCCACCGACTCTAGCTTTAGAAGTTTGTTATATTAAAAGTTGTTGACCCTGTACCAGATAATTTTATATGAATGCACGAATAATATTCAGACACTCTGATTAAGGCTTTAGTTGATAGGCATGAGAAAAAGACTGAACATTGATGACGAAAACAGGTAAAGCATAAGTTCAAAATAGAGTATATAAACCAGAGGTTGAAAAAATATGGCGATAAAAATAATTCGTCAGTTAATTTCCTGTGCCTTGCAAGACAAAGAAACGCACAGAAATCCTGAAAAGGGGAAAAGAACTCAAATTTACCTTTTCAGGACTGAAGCGAATTTCGACCAGTTTTTACAACTTTATTACTACTTTTCTGTCGGACTTGCAGAAAATCATGATTCAATCCTTTTAACGACTGTCAACAATCACATATATAAACTCAAAACCTCTTCAACTGACACGGAGCAGTGCAAATTTAATATAATGATTCCCTTTATCCATCTAATATTTCAGGCGACTCAAGAATTTACGTTTATCTGACATCCCCAATCAATTTCACGAGGATTTATAATATGGACAAATACGAGAAGGTATTCGAGCTGGCTAAACGCCGGGGGTTCTTATGGAACTCCTTTGAGCTGTATGGCGGCAGCCGTGGATTTTACGATTATGGGCCTCTTGGGAGCACGTTAAAGAGGCGAATCGAGCAGACCTGGAGAGAGTTTTATGTCATCCAGGAAGGGTTTATGGAAATTGAGTGCCCGACAATCGGAATAGAGGATGTATTTGTCGCATCTGGGCATGTAGGAGGCTTTTCTGATCCCCTCTGTGAATGTATGAACTGTAAAGAAGCGTTCCGAGCTGATCATCTTGTACAAAACGTAATGGAAGCTGCAGGAACCCTGAGCGCAGAAGCTCTCACCAAAGTTATAAAAGAAAACGAAATTCGATGCCCGGAGTGCGGTGGAGAATTCAGCGACGCTTATGAATTTAACCTGATGTTTAAAACCACAATCGGCCCAGGCACTGGAAGGCAAGGGTACCTCAGACCGGAAACAGCACAGGGTATGTTTGTAGATTTCCAGAGGCTTTCCCGCTTCTACAGAGACAAACTGCCTTTTGGAGCTGTGCAGATCGGAAAATCTTATAGAAACGAGATTGCACCCAGACAAGGTGTAATCCGGCTTAGGGAATTTACACAGGCCGAATGTGAGATTTTTGTTGACCCACGGAACAAGAAACATCCCAACTTCGAGCGCTTCGCAGACAAAGAACTTGTACTCTATTCGCAGAAGGCACAGGAAAAGGGAGAACCTTTCAGGATGACTGTGCGAGAAGCTGTGAAGACTGGAGTCATTGCACACGAAGTCCTGGGTTACAACATTGCACTTACCAACGAGTTCCTTACAAAAGTTGGGATCGACCCTGAAAAACTCAGATTCAGGCAGCACCTGAAAGATGAGATGGCTCATTACGCAATCGACTGCTGGGATGCCGAAATCGAAACCGACCGGTTCGGCTGGGTCGAGATCGTGGGAATTGCCGACAGAACAGACTACGATCTTAAAGCCCATGCAAGAGTCAGCAAGACTGAACTTTACGTATACGTCGAATACGACGAGCCGAAAATGGTAACTCGCTTTGTTGTAAAGCCGAACATGGGCAAGCTCGGCCCTGTTTTTAAGGGTAAAGCAAAAGCCGTTGCCGATGCCTTAAAACAGCTTTCCGAAGAAGAGCTCTCAAAAGACGAGATTAAAATTACCGTGGACGGGGAAGAGTTGACGGTCAGTTCGGATGCAGTAGACTTTGCGGAAGAAACCGTTAAAGTCAGTGGAGAAAACGTCATTCCTCACGTAATCGAACCTTCCTACGGGATCGACAGAATCTTCTATGGTATCATGGAGCACGCCTATGAAGAAGAAAATGTCGCTCAGAAAGTTGCCGAATCCGGACTTAAAAGCACAGGAGAAACTGGAGAGGAACCAGAAGCCGGAAAGGGTGAGGGTGAAGCTGAGGGAGAAGAGGAAGCCCGCCTTGTAATGCACTTCACAAGTGCAGTTGCTCCGGTACAGGTTGCAGTCCTTCCACTTCTGACCCGTAAAGAGCTTGCAGATCCTGCAAAGGATATCATTGTAAAACTTAGGGAAAAAACCCTGCTTGTAAACTATGATGATTCAGGAACCATCGGGCGTCGCTATAGAAGAAACGATGAAATAGGAACGCCTTACTGTGTTACTGTAGATTATGACACACTCGAAGATGGGACTGTAACTATCAGGGACAGAGATTCAATGCGCCAGATCCGGGCTCCGATCAAAGAGATCGAAAATATGCTCTACGAGCTTATTTACAGAGGTAGAGCTTTCGAATCTGCAGGCAAACCCTTTAACTTCTAAAGTTAAGATAATAAACATTTCCTGAGCTGTAGGCTAAAAGCCTGCGGCAAATTTTTAGTTTTTATAAGATTTATATTACTATAAACGGAATAAATTAATTTGAAAATCGTAAATAAATTAATCTAAAATAGAAGATCCTGAAGAAAATGAACGAGAGTCTTTTTCCTGATAAACCGGGATTCATGAAGCATCCGCTGATAAAACCCTATACAGTTGAGCAGAGGCTTTATCAATTGAATCTTGCAGGAAAAGCCCTTGAAGGATCAAGCCTTGTTGTGCTTCCTACTGGGCTTGGAAAAACCATTATAGCTCTTTTCGTAATCGCTTCCAGACTTCAGCGCTTTGGGGGAAAAGCTCTGATTCTTTCCCCAACAAAACCGCTTGTTGAACAGCATGCAGCTTTCTTTAAGAGGGTAATGGCCCTTCCAGAAGAAGAAGTTCTGGCTTTTACAGGCAGTATTGCCCCTGCCGAGCGGGAAAAACTTTGGGAACAGGGAAAATTGATAGTCTCTACTCCTCAGGTGATTGAAAACGACCTTCTTACAAAAAGAATCAGCCTTGAGGATGTAAGTCACATAACTTTTGATGAAGCCCATAGAGCAGTCGGAAATTACGCTTATACCTTTATTGCGGAAAAATATTTTGAGAGTGCAAGAAACCCCCATGTACTCGGAATTACTGCAAGCCCGGGCAGTTCGGACGAGAAAATCTCTGAGGTCTGTCAGGCTTTACACGTTGAAAGTGTCTCCGTTAAAACTGAGAAAGATAGGGACGTTCGCCCTTATGTGCAGGAAAAAGAGATAGAATGGCTTCAGGTCCAGCTCCCTTCCGAAATGGCCGAAATCCGGGGTTATCTTGAAAAAATCTTTGATGATCGGCTTGGAATTATAAGAGGACTGAATTTTTCGGTAGGCAGCGGGAAATACGTCTCTAAAAAAGACCTTCTGCTTCTCCAGAAGAAGCTTCAGAGTGAAATTCGAGTAGGGGGCGACCCTGCGATTTTTACTGCCATGTCTGTACTTGCCGAAATGATGAAGGTGAACCATGCTATAGAAATGGTTGAAACCCAGGGGCTTGAGCCTCTCAGGAAGTACCTGGAGAAATTGGATGCAGAAGCCTCTTCAAAAAGTGCAACCAAGGCTGCAAAAAGACTAATGGATGATCTCTACATGAGAAAAGCCCTTTACAGGGTAAAAGAATGTGAGGTCGAACATCCCAAACTTGAGTTTGTTCGAAAAATCGTATCCGAACAGTTAAAAGGAAGTCCTAACTCCAGAGTAATTGTTTTTACGAATTACAGAGACACGGCAGAGATAGTCGCAAATGCCCTTTCAACCGTTCCAGGAATTATCCCTATCCGTTTTGTAGGACAGGCTTCGCGCCGTAAAGACAAGGGGCTTACGCAAAAACAACAGGTTGAGATTCTCGATAAGTTCAGGGCAGGAGAATACAATGTACTTGTAGCTACTTCAGTTGCTGAAGAAGGACTTGATATCCCTGCAACAGACTTGGTATTATTCTACGAACCAATTCCATCGGAAATTCGGAGCATCCAGCGTAAAGGCAGAACAGGCAGGCAGCATAAAGGCAGAGTAATTGTACTGGTGACAAAGGGTACACGCGACGAAGCCTATTACTGGAGCAGCAAAAATAAAGAAAAAAAGATGCTAAACAGCATGCGAGGGCTTGAAGCCCTTGTGGGCACCAAAGATTCAAAACAAGATCTAAAACTTTCAAATTTTGAATCAGAAGCTCTTATTTCAAATTACAGGAAAAATGAAGCTGAAAAAGAGAATAAAATAGAGAACGGCTTAGAAAATACAGATTTAATGCGGGAAAATCAAGAATTAATGAAGGAAAATCAAGATTTAATTCCAGAAATTGACAGTTTCAATTTAAGTAGCAGGGAAAGCTTAAAGGAAAAACAAAAAACCCTTGTTGATTTTGGAACTCTTTCTGGAAAGAAATCTGATTATAATCTTGAACTAGCTGCAGAAGTATCCGAACAAGATTTAAAACTTTCAAAGATAGAAACAAAACCTGAGTCTCTGAAAATAGTAGTTGACTACAGGGAAACAAAGAGTGGGGTTGCAAACGTTCTTGAGAAGCTTGGAATGGAAGTCTTTTTTGCTACTCTTGAAATCGGAGATTACGTCGTAAGCGACCGCCTTGCCGTGGAAAGAAAGCGCACAGACGATTTTGTAAGTTCTCTTATCGATGGAAAGCGTAATCTGTTTGCCCAATTATCGGATCTTACGAGAGTATATGAAAAACCAGTTCTTATTATTGAAGGAACGGAACTCTTCACTTCCAGGCAAATCAATCCAAATGCAATTTACGGTTCCCTGGTATCTATTGCTATTGATTTTGGAGTGTCGTTACTATATTCAAGAGACGAAGAAGAGACTGCCGCAATTTTAAAACTGCTTGCAAAGCGTGAGCAGATGGAGAATAAGCGTGAGGTCAATCCCCATGGGAAAAAGTCAACTAGCACCCTTATTGAGCAACAAGAATACGTGATCTCTTCAATCGCAGATATAGGGCCGAAAGCCGCAAGAAATCTTCTTCTACACTTCGGCTCAGTAGAGGCTATTATGAAGGCTGATGTCAAGGAACTCAAGAAGGTGAAATTAATAGGGCCAAAGAGAGCAACAAAAATCAGGGAGATCCTTGAGGCTCCTTATAAAGCATGAGTGAAACAAGGTTCAAATTTCTTTATACTTTTTCTTTTTCTTCCCTTGGCTATTTTCTTCTATTCTCTTATCTTTCGCCTTCCATCCTCTTTTTCTATTTTGTGCCTTCTTTTCCTTACCCTCAACTTTATAACTGCCTCAAGCGCTCTATAAGCCCAAGCCCTTTTTCAATTAGTTCTAAATCCTCAGCAATGCTGCGCGGATCTGTTTCATCCTGAAGGGAATCTGCAATACTGACCATCTTTTTAAAGAGAAGGTTTTCCAATACTTTTCGGTCTCCAGGAGTTCCGGATACATTAATTCCGGAGACTTTCGATAAGGTGGCTGATTTTTCTGCTCTTCTTGAAGAGCCAGCCTGGACTGCAGAGGTTGCGGGGGCTTTAAGAGCTACAGGGATTGTCCTTCTTGCGTCTTCATTTTCGGAGGGTAATATGGCAATTTCCTCTTCTACCGGCTCAATAGCTTTCTCCTCTTCGCCAGTAACTTCAGAGTTTCTCAGTCCAAACCGTGGTTTTTGCCTATGTGCCTGAACTCTTTTTTTAGTCTCAGAAGACGGTTTTTCTGTTTCCACGTATGGCTTGATTTCAGGAGTCTCAGCTTCTGCTACTTGTTCCGGAGCTTCTCCCTCTTCCTGGACATCACATATAGGGCAAATGACTGTACCCTGATAACGGAATTTTGGGGCCCCACAGACTTTACAATGCTCAGCAAGCATCGTGCCCCCTAGTTCAAGGAAACGTGCTATTCTCTTTACTTTTTTATCTTTTTCAGAATCCATATACCTGACCTTCTTTATTCACAGCTTCTCATGCATTTGCTTCTCATTTATTTTATAAAATATTTCCTGTAGCGACACAATTCCATAATCTAGCGATTTCTCTTATTGTTGTTTCTTTTAAACCTCTAATTTTCTCTGTTAACTGCCTCAAAAAGCTGCAATAATCTGAAAAAACAAATTCTTTTGCATTTTTGCCAAAGAATCAGTTTTTTCATTTGATATTTTTTCGGAATATTTCAACCAAAATCACTACGCTTCGCTACTTCCTAATGTGAATTTGGTATCAAAATTTAAATATGGAAAAAAAATTAAAAAACTTTAAGCTTAAATTTTCCGGACTTTTGTCTTTAATGATTTGTATTTTTCCCAGTCCATTCTAAAAGTGCTGTCGAGATATGAGGCTATTGATTCATTTACAATCCAGATTGCTATTGTATTTTCTTGTTTAAGCATACCGTTTTCGGAAAGAGAGAAAACCATCAGCATTTCTTTATCGTCTATTGTTAGAATTCTAGTATATGGTAAAGGAGCCACTTGGATATCATTTGTTACCTGTAAGAATTCGTCAAGGAGGTTCAGTTCTTCATCCTTGAATCTAATTGACCGATCGGTTAGTATTCGGATGGTAACATTCCTTCTCCGTGCGCTTAGTACTTGTTCTTTTATCTGCTCGATCTCTTCGGGAAAATATAGTGAGCCAAAAGAAAAGATTTCCCTATTCGCCCGATTCATCATTTCGATAGTTTTTAAAGTAATATTTTCGAGTCCACGAATGATGTTAACTACTGGAATTTCATTTTGAACGCGTTTCTCTACGTTCATTGTAAACTCATTGGTCAACTTATCGATTTCTGAGTTTAAAAGAGATCTTCGTTCGTTCATTACTTCTTGTGGACAACGAGGGGTTACAAATTGAGGTTTTCCCTTCTCAACTGTCACCCACTTTTGTTCTTCCAGTCGTTTGATCACTTCATAAATTCTAGAATGAGGGATTTCAGCTTCATTAGCAAGCATTGAGGGAGTGGCCGTGCCCATCATTGTTAGCGTAGCGTAGGCCTTTGCTCCATAATACGTCAACCCCAGTTTCTGGAGCAGAGAAATTGTATTTTGATCTACCATAAATCTGACCGTATACGACTAATACGTCTATATTAGTTACAAAATTATTATATAAATTAGACGGAAAATATCTTGTGACATTGTCAGATTTATAATTTTCTGTCAATGCTGTTCATTGAGCAAAATAAGATACTTGAACGAAAGGAGGCTAATCAAAAATGAGCGTTGAAGAAAATTTGAGGTTAATGAAGACCCTCGATGATGCATGGAATTCACAGGACTGGGAAACATTTAATGAACGGCATACGGATAATGTAGCTGTATTCTGGCCAGGGCAGACAGATCCAACAAAAGGTGGTCATGCACATCATATGGAAGCCATGGAGTTCTTCAAGACATTTCCTGACAACCGCGTTGCAAATGATCCCTATAAAATTCTCTTTGGCTATGATGATTATACTTGCTCTGTAGCGGAGTTCACTGGTACTATGAAAGGACCAATGAAAGGTGCAGACGGCAAGCTTATTCCTCCAACAAATAAAAAGTTTAAGGTTGAGTTTTGCACTGTAGCTCATTGGAAAGATGGCAAAATTGTGGAAGAAAAACTGTTCTATGATCAAATTGGTTTGTTGAAGCAGATTGGCTTAATGTAAATTTATTGCATTTTTAAGTGAATCTATGAAACAAAGGAGTTGAATAATGAGTTTCGTTAAAATTGCAACGGTGAGTGAAGTACCCGTTGGAACCATGAAATATGTTGAAGTCGGCGGGACAGAACTATGCATAGTGAATGTCAGCGATAAGTTTTACGTGATAGGGGATCGGTGCGGTCACGAGAATGCCAGTCTCTCCAGAGGAAAATTGGATGGTACCACCGTTATCTGTCCCATGCATTCTTCGAAATTTGATGTAATTACAGGGAAAAAACTATCTGGACCTGTCCTCGAGCTGGACGGGATTGCTGAGAAGTTTAGTGGATGTCCCGAAAATGTGAGAAAAGAAATGGGTGATATGTTCAAAGGTATTGCAGCGGCACAAAGTTTGATAAAGACATATGATCTACCAGTTTACGAAGTGAAAGTAGATGGTAACGACTTGCTTGTTAAACTTTGAGAAATAACAAAAGTTTTGGATCGTTGCCTTTTAATTTCTCAAAACAAATGAAATAATAATTAATATTTCATCCAATTTTATGTTATATTCAGTAAGGCACAATGAATAATATGATATTCGATGGGCTTTTCCCATATTCTTTTTAAATTTTTCATAATGTATGAGGAGTATTATTTCAGTTTTACTTAGTAAACAATGAAAGAAAAATTATCGAAATCAGAAATACATTGAAGGTCTTCAAAAGCAAATCAATTAAGACATACAAAATAGGTACATTTATAATTTAATTAAAATGAGGATGAAACTATGTGCACAACAGATAAATTGAACTCAGATTAGCAAACTGGCTTCCCTTTAATAGGGGACAAACTTCCACAAATGGAAGTTAAAACTACTCATGGTATGATCAAACTTCCAAGTGACTTCTCTGGTAAATGGTTTGTTCTTTTTAGTCATCCTGCAGACTTCACACCAGTCTGTACCACAGAATTCTTTGCTTTTGAAAAAAGACGTTCTGAGTTTGAAAAACTTAATTGTCAGCTTATTGGCCTATCTATTGATCAGGTAACATCTCACATGAAGTGGACTGAGTGGATTAAAGAAAAACTAGGCATGGAGATTAATTTTCCAATCATAGCTGATGATCTAGGCAAAGTGGCCACCAGAATGGGTATGATTCATCCAGGCAAAGGAACAAACACTGTTAGAGCTGTTTTCATTGTAGATTCCAGTGGGATAATTAGGATCATATTATTCTATCCACAAGAAGTTGGTAGAAATATGGATGAGATTCTAAGAGCTTTGAAAGCACTTCAGGTTTCAGATGCAAATAAGGTGTCCATGCCAGCTAACTGGCCTAATAATGAACTTATAAAAGAGGAAGTTATTATACCTCCACCTTCGGACGAAAAGACTGCAAAAACTCGCGTTACAGGCGGGGATAAGGTCTGCTATGATTGGTGGTTCTGTCACAAAAAGATTTGAGTTAAAACCCATAGGAGGCTTCAAAATTATAGAGACTAGGGAAGAAAATGAAAAAAAATCGAATTTGACAGAAGATTCTATGAAAATCACTGTAAGTAAGGACGGTCCATATATAGTGACTGGTGGAGTTCCCCTAATCACATCTGAGATTTGCGACGACGAACAGGGTTATTGTAGTACTTGGCAAGATGTTAAGAAATATCCAGTCCAAGAACAATATGCTCTTTGTCGCTGTGGACATTCAGATAACAAGCCATTCTGTGACGGAACACATGTTAAAATTTCCTTCAAAGGAACTGAAGCCGAAGATCTAAGGCCTTTTAATAAAGGTGCGAATGTCATTCATGGTCCTTCTTTAACTCTAAAAGACAATGAGCATCTTTGTGTTCATGCGAGATTCTGCATGAGAGCAGGAGGGATATGGAATCTTGTCCATCATTCAGAAAATAAGAAGGCTCGTGAAATCGCCATTGAAGAAGCTTGCAATTGCCCATCTGGAAGGCTAGTGATCCTAGACAATATGACAGGAAAGACTTTAGAGCCAAAATTTGAGAAGTCAATTGTTATAATTGAATATCCTCCTCGAGGAGAGCATGGTCCTTTGTGGGTTCGCGGTGGAATTCCAATAGAATCTGCCACTGGAAAACAGTATGAGATACGGAATCGTGTCACTCTATGTAGGTGTGGTAAATCATTGAATAAACCTTTCTGTGATGGAAGGCACATTCAGTTCTGACGACTATTTGATACACCTCTAAGGCTTTAGTGTATATTTTGGGGAGTCAGTCAAATTAATTATATTTTTAACTATGTAATCAAAGAACAGAAATTTTAAAGGAGACTATTAGGTGACAAACTCAAAGAAGGAATATTGGAATCATTAACTAATAAAAATAGAGCTCTGTAGAAAACATCCCAAATCCACAATCAGTAGGTTGAAATCGATAAATCTATTCAATAAATAATACTCTTTGAATTTTTGATAATTTTGGTTTTCGCCTGAATATTAAGTATTTCTACAGAGCCGAGAATACATAATACTTAAAGCATAATTCCAATATTATCATTTGTTTATTATATGAAAATTGCTCTTTTCTGGAAGAATTTACCACAAACACCTATGTGTTTATTTTACCAATCATTCTATAGAAGAGCTCATCCCAAAACCAATTTAATTCTCACATCGATAAAAGTCTCAGAATCATTTTCATGATCTAAAACTCAATTTATCATTTGAAATTTGGAGACTCAATTTTGAGTTTTAGGATAGGCTTGAACATAAGAATATACTTGTTTCCTTTCTCCCCAAAATGCAAAAAAACTATAAGAAAAACATAGGTATTCTGGTTGATGCTGTCTAGTATTAAAAAAATCACTAGATTTTGGAACTGATTCCCTGTAGCTCTCTGTAGATAAAGCTAATTTTACCCTGTGTAACTTGGAAAAAGCGATAAATTCAGAACCACAAAAAGAAGACCCTAAAGCAGGTGACTTTCAAAATCACCGATAATATTTTATATAACATGCCTATCTTAGACTAATCTATTAGCTCTAATTTTTACATAATAATTGACAGCGAAGGTGATTCGAATGTCATCAAATGAATCAGCAGAAGTTATAAGACAATGTCTTCAGGTCCTAGAAAGCATAACCAGCGACTCATCAGTTCCAAGAAATATCAGACGTTCCGTGAACGAAATTATGGACATACTGAACAATGAATCTGAGCCTCTGTTTCTCAGAGCAGCATCCAGTATTTCCATTCTCGAAGATATCAGCAATGATCCTAACCTTCCTTTGCACACAAGAACTTTGATATGGAACCTTTCAAGCCAGCTTGAAACCATTCCTGTAGATGAATAACATATAGGTAGATTCTAAAACTATATAAAACAGAATTTGCACGGGAGCATAACTGGAAACAGACAAGCTCCAAAAATAAGCAAGCTCAGGTACATCTCTCTTGAGATTATCCTGTTAAAAAATCCCGAACTCCGACTAATTCTAAAAAAGAGCCGAAAGGAAACAACCTTCCTATTCTATTAGCTACTTCTAGCCGATTTTGGAATTATTTCCTGGAAGTCAGAGGATATCGACAAGGAAAAGCTTTTTCCTTCTTTTTTGTACCTTTTTTCGGGAACTGGATTAAAACCTCGGGTCTTAAAACAGGAGTACAAATAAACTTAGGAAAGTAAAATGGGAAAAGCTAGAAGAACGATAGATAAAAAGATAAGAATTAAAAAAAGTTTAAATTAAGTTTACACAGGGAAAACTTAAGGAATTTTAGATTCAGCCCGTACAAAGAAAAATGCATACATAGTATACATGTTATACTTGAAGCTTAAGTGGAACTTTGGAGTTCTGGAAAATATATATAAAGTATTAAAAGGTATTTTAGTTTTTAAGTAGAGAAGCTAAATTGTGCAAAGGCTGAGAATCATTTAAGGGGGTATGAATAATAGTGCTTGAAGAAATTTCGGCCCGGATAAGGGAAAACTTTGAGGCAAAAGATAGTATCAGAGAAGAAGGATTGAAAACTTCCAGGGAAGTTGTTAGGGAATGCAGAACAGCCTCATTTGCTTTGCACGGGCAGGACTTTGAGAAGGCAGATAAAAGTATCAAAACCGCGGGAAAAGAACTTGAAAAACTTGAAGCTCTTTTCGAAGGGCACGCTGATATTTATCATGCAGGTTTTGTAGAACATGCTCAGCAAGAATATTCAGAAGTTTCAGTCCTAAGCAGCCTCCTAAAGGAAGAAGAAAAAATTCCTTCTCCTGAAGAGTTAAGAGTCGAATATGCAGCTTATCTTAACGGGCTTGGGGATGTTGTTGGAGAGCTTAGAAGGCATGTTTTAGACCTTATAAGGGAAGAATCCTTTGAGAAAGCCGAAGTGTTTTTAGGTACCATGGAAAATATCCATGCAGTGCTTATGGACTTTGATTACCCTGATGCCATAACCAGAGGACTGAGGCGAAAAACAGACGTATCCCGCTCCTTAATAGAAAAAACGCGCGGTGATGTTGTCAATGCTATTGGTCAGAAAAAGCTTGAAACTGCAATGCGAAATCTGGAATCGAGACTTTAGATATCATTAGATACAAACATGTCTAAACATTGAGCAAAGCAGCATTTTTGAACTGTAAAAATTAGAATTGGTCGTTAAAATTCGACTCACTAATTTATAACATAAAGCTTACTTGGTAACTATTAAATTGCTTATTGTTTTAACAATTATTTAGCTGTCTGACAATTCAACTGCTTAAATATTATGGTTCAGAATTTCCAAGTTGATTGATTTAGAATTTCAATAATCTATTACAAGAGGATATGCATGAAATTTGATCCGGAAAAAATAAAAAAAGATGCAAAAGAGAACTTCGATCTTACCTGGAACGAGGGTAAAAAGCTGGTCAGGACACCTACCCTAAACGAGCGTTATCCCAGAACCACTCTGAAATATGGAAAAGCACATCCTGTTTACGACACTATCCAGAAACTAAGAGAAGCCTATCTAAGAATGGGTTTTGAAGAAATGATGAACCCTCTAATAGTGGACGATCGAGAAGTACATAAACAGTTTGGAAGTGAAGCCCTTGCAGTCCTTGATCGCTGTTTTTATCTTGCAGGTCTTCCAAGGCCAAACGTTGGAATTTCCGATGAGCGCATTACACAGGTAAAAAAGATTTTAGGAGAGCTCGGAGACGACGGGATAGACAAAATCAGGCAAGTTCTCCATTCGTATAAAAAAGGAAAAATCGATGGAGATGACCTTGTGCCCGAAATTTCAGCAGTACTTGGAGTTTCGGATGCTCTTGTTGCCGATATGCTTGACAAAGTTTTCCCTGAATTTAAAGAGCTTATACCTCAAGCAAGCACAAAGACACTTCGCAGTCACATGACTAGTGGCTGGTTCATTTCACTGAGCGCCCTCCTTGAAAGGCAAGAGCCTCCTTTCCACTTTTTCTCCATAGATCGCTGCTTCAGACGAGAACAGCAAGAGGATGCCTCGAGACTCATGACTTATTATTCGGCTTCCTGCGTAATTATGGATGAAGATGTGACTGTTGACCACGGAAAAGCCGTTTCAGAAGGGCTTCTATCCCAGTTTGGCTTTGAAAAATTCCTATTCAGGCCCGATGAGAAACGCAGTAAATACTATATTCCTGACACGCAGACAGAAGTATTTGCCTTCCATCCGAAACTTGTTGGCTCTAACTCAAAATATTCAGATGGCTGGATCGAAGTTGCGACTTTCGGAATTTACTCCCCAACAGCCTTGGCACAGTATGATATCCCATATCCTGTCATGAACCTTGGTCTCGGAGTGGAAAGGCTGGCAATGATCCTTCACGATGCCCCAGATGTCCGCTCTCTTACATACCCTCAGATTCCTCAGTATACTGAATGGGAAATGTCAGATAGCGATCTTGCAAAACAGGTTTTCGTGGACAAGGTACCTGAGACCCCTGAAGGACTTGCAATTGCAGCTGCAATAGTTTCTCAGTGCGAACTGCATGGAGAAGAACCAAGTCCCTGTGAATTCCTTGCCTGGGAAGGAGAAGTTTGCGGGAGAAAAGTAAAAGTTTCTGTAATCGAGCCAGAGGAAAACACTAAACTCTGCGGTCCTGCAGCTTTCAATGAGGTCATAGCCTATCAGGGAGACATCATGGGACTTCCAAATATCAAGAAATGGCAAAAAGCTTTTGAGAACCATTCAGCAAAAGCAGGAATTCGTTTTATAGAAGCATTTGCAGCTCAAGCTGCCAGGGAAATTGAAGAAGCTGCAATGTCAGAAGCAACCGAACATATAGTAAGAGTAAGAATTGCCAAAGTTCCCTCGGAAGTTAACTTGAGAATAGGTCAGGTTGCCCAGCGTTATATTACAGGTAAAAAGAAAAAAATAGATATGAGAGGGCCGGTTTTCACATCTGTAAAAGCAGAATTCTTGTAAAGGCCAGGAAAACAGGAGTAGGCTACGTGCGAATCGAGAAAATCCCTTCTTCGAAGTATTCGGAGATTAGCCAGCTGATGGAAACTGGCGAACCTGTGTGTATAACCTTCGAAACAGAGCACGAAATCGGGCGCAAAGTCGGATACGAAATTGAAGGAAGTGTTGAAGGAAAAGCCGAGGAGAAAGTGGCCGACACAGGAGACGGAAAGTTCCCTGAAATATCCTGTCTTCTTTTTTGCGAACTTGTTCAAAAAGCCCGTATGAGAGAAGAGTTCCTGATCTCGGGGCAGAGCTGCTCTCCAGGAGACTACGTCCTGGGTTTTTCCGAGAAGAGTCCTGCTGCATATTACCTGAACTCCGGAAGATATAGGAACTCACAGGCTGCGGAAAATGCAGCCTTATCACTTCCAAGATTGAAAAAAAAGTTTTGTTTTATAAGAATCGAGCCTTTATCCCTAAATAAAGGGGTTTTTGATGTGCTGATTCTTTTCCTGAAGCCCGAAAAAGCTATGCGTATCGTTCAGGCCAGTGCTTACTCGGAAGGAAAAAGGACAATAATTGATACAATGGGCGCAGCTTCAATCTGTGGAGACTGTACCGTACTGGCATACGAACATGGTATAGGTTTATCTTTCGGGTGCAAGGGATCGAGAAAACATAGCGGATATGAAGATTTCGAAGTTCCGCTTGGACTTTCTTTTGAAAAAGCGACTGAAATAGAAGAGATTCTTGCAAAACTTCCGAAAACGAAGGAGTAGAAAGTTAACGAAAGCATTCCTGATTTACAAATAATGTAAAGAAATTTAAAATTATATGTGCTTTTAGAAACTCAGAAGCTTTCCCTAAATTAGAAAGAAGCCACGCTCCTAAATTGACAAATAACCTATCATTTAGTCACCCTTTTTTTAAAAAATGTGCAGCCGAAGACTTGTGTATTTTCTGTGAAAGAACTTGGATGAAAATGATTTATTCCAGCTTTTATTTGAGAGGATCCAATAAGCAAAATCCTTATTATCCAAAGTTACCCGTAGGATGAGTTTATATAGAAGTACAAACATGTAAAATGCGATTTTAATTCCAGAGTTATTCCAAATTCACACTAATGGAGGATTAAATCATGGCAGGACAGCCAATATTCATTTTAAAAGAAGGAAGTAAGCGAACCAGAGGCAGGGATGCCCAGAGTAACAATATTATGGCTGCAAAGGCAGTAGCCGAAGCCGTCAGAACAACCCTTGGTCCCAAAGGCATGGACAAAATGCTTGTGGACTCCATGGGCGACGTGGTTATTACAAACGACGGAGCAACCATTCTCAAAGAAATGGACATCGAACACCCTGCAGCAAAGATGGTAGTAGAAGTAGCCAAGACCCAGGATGAACAGGTCGGAGACGGTACTACCAGTGCAGCCGTAGTTGCAGGCCAGCTCTTAAGCAAAGCTGAAGATTTAATCGAGCAGGAAATCCACCCGACAATTATCGCATCAGGGTACAGACTTGCAGCTGAAAAAGCCGTAGAAGTCCTGAACTCCCTTGCAATGACAGTAGAACTGTCCAACCGTGATCTACTGGTCAGCATTTCTGAAACCGCAATGACTGGAAAGGGTGCTGAGTCCTCCAAGAAGCTCCTCTCAGAGATCGCCGTAGATGCTGTAACAAGCGTTGTGGACACAAACGGAAAGAACACTGTTGACAAAGACAACATCAACGTTGTTAAGAAAGTCGGCGGAAAGGTAGAGGATTCCGAGCTCATCCGAGGCATGATCATTGATAAGGAAAGAATCCACCCCAACATGCCTGAAAAGGTTAAAGACGCAAAAATCCTTCTCCTCAACACCGCAATCGAACTCAAGGACACCGAAGTAGATGCGGAAATCTCCATAACCTCTCCTGACCAGCTCCAGTCCTTCCTTGACCAGGAAGAACAGATGCTCAAGAAGATCGTCCAGAAGGTTATTGGCAGCGGAGCAAACGTTGTCTTCTGTCAGAAGGGAATTGAAGATCTTGCCCAGCACTACCTTGCAAAATCAGGCATCTTTGCTGTGCGCAGAGTTAAAAAGAGCGACATGGAAAAGCTTGCCAGAGCAACAGGCGGCAAACTCATTACCAATATGGACGAAATCACTCCAGAAGACCTCGGATATGCAGGACTTGTGGAAGAGAAAAAGGTTGGTGGCGACAGTATGACTTTTGTCACAGGTTGCGACAACCCTAAGGCTGTAACAATATTGCTGCGCGGTGGTACAGAACATGTTGTTGACAGCATTGACAGCGCTCTTGAAGATGCTCTTCGTGTAGTTGCAGTTGCAATCGAGGATGAGAAGCTCGTTGCAGGCGGCGGTTCCCCAGAAGTTGAGGTTGCCCTCAGGCTCCAGGAATATGCAGCAACCCTCGAAGGCAGAGAACAGCTTGCAGTCAAAGCCTATGCTGAAGCTCTTGAAATCATTCCAAGGACTCTTGCAGAAAACGCAGGTCTCGACCCAATCGACATGCTCATGGAACTGCGCTCACAGCATGAGAAAGGTGTAAAAACCGCAGGACTCAATGTTTTCGAAGGCAAGGTCGTTGACATGTGGAAAGACTTTGTAGTTGAGCCCCTTAGAGTCAAGACCCAGGTTATTAATGCAGCCACTGAATCTGCAGTTATGATCCTCAGGATTGATGATATCATAGCTTCTACCCGTGCAGCCCCAGGCCCAGAAATGGGCGGGATGCCAGGCGGAATGCCCCCAGGAATGGGTGGAATGCCAGGAATGGGCGGAATGCCCCCAGGAATGATGTAATCCGGAAAAAAAATCACAAACTCTGGGATAACAGGAAAAGGCATAGTTTTCAAGCTGTGCCCCCTTTTAGCCCTTAAAATAAAGTCTGAAAAAAACTCTATTCCGGTCTCTCACCGGAAGTTGATGTGAATCTCCATGTGAATCTCCATGTAAATCTCCTTTTTTTCAGACTTCCTATTTTCTGAAATGAGAGATTTTTTCAAATTTTTTGTTTACTTCTTTTCCAGGCAGTTAAGAATATCCTTGGCCCCAAATTTTGTTTTTATGATTCTAGTCCTGCCTCTTTGACCTTTGCCAGTAAAGTCCGCATCTATGTAGTTAAGCACCTGGAGCCTGTTGACCATTCCATAAAAGCGAGTATATCCGAGCTGCGTTAACTCGTGGAAGGACTTGTAAAGTTCACCTGCCTGAATTTCTCCCTTTCTTGCTATTAGATCAAGCAAGTGTTTTTCAGGATCGGACAAAAGACTTATTCCTCTACAGAGATGAAGCAATTTAGATGCTTCGTAAGCTTTTTCCACATCTGCAGAAGAGATTGTGCGGTTTCCCCTGCGTTCGGCATTAAAACCAGAACGCTTGAGAAGGTCAATTCCAACCCTGAGGTCTCCAGTCCTTTCTACATAAGAGACCACCAATTCCAGTAACTCTTCAGAAATTACTTTTGGATAAAAGCCATATTTTACCCGGTCTTTGAGAATATCAAGGATCTCGGCGCTTTCGTATCTCGGGAAAGAGATGTCTTCAGGTAGAAAAACCGAATTCACTCTTGAATCCATGCAGTAGAGGTCAGAAGCATCATTTACGATTCCAATTACCCCAATCTTTGCTCCAGGATACTGTTCATGTGCCCTTAGCAACGAATACATCACTTCATTGGCATGCCCTTCGTAGCAGAGATAATTGAGATCATCCAGGGCAACAAGCAACACTTTTTCTGAAGAGACAAGAAAATTAACGACGGTTTCAAAGATTTTTCTGAATGCAATTCCCGAATTGGGAGGAGAGATTCCAAAAAGCTTCCTGTAAATCCTTGACATTACTGCAAAACGTGTAGAATCAATCTGACAGTTGACTTTGACGGTAACGACATTAGGTGCATGGGCTTCAACTTCCCCAAATACCTTCATAACTGCACTAGTTTTTCCTGTTCCGGGAGGCCCTACCAGCAAGCAATTCAAAGGCCGCATACCACGAAGGGCAGGCCTGAATGCGAATCTGAGCCCATTCAATTGTGATTCCCTGTGAGGAAAATAGTCAGGAAGATAGTCAGGCTCAAGCACCGATGGGTCCTTAAATAGGGTCTCATCCCAGAATAGTATGTCATTACCTGTCAAGGGAAGTTACTCCATAGGTTTTCGATCTATTATTAATAATATTGAAAGTACAATGACATTGAAAGCATGGCTTTAAAAGTAATTTTGGCTAAAGTGGAATTTAATGGGTAAAAGGGGCAAAAAATAAGATAATCCCCTATTTTTAATTGAATGATCTTTAGTAATCTTGAATCTAGTAGTGTATAAGTCTCTAAGTAAGCAGAGTCTCTAAATATTCAATCTCGACTAAGTAAGGATTGATCTTTATAAAATATATGGCCATTTTTAAATTTTTAATAGATACGCTTTACTACATTTAGCTTTTTTGAATTGTCATTCAATTAACTGCTATTCAGCTGCAAAAACAATTAAGCCAGTAATACAAACTTATTGGTGTGAATAAATATGCCAGACAAGAATCTGAGGAATTAATTATTTTGTTGTAATAAATATATTTAAGCGACTTTACGAAGGATATTAGGATCTACTTAATTTAAAAATAATGAACATCAATTAATTCTAACAGAGAGAAAGAATAAAAATAAATTTATTTATAAGGACTTAAGCAGTAGTCATTAAGGGAGATAATTCAGAAAGAGAGAATATAGAAAAAGAACCCTATAAAAATTGTAAAGTTTATATTATTCCAACTAATTTGAACTGTAGGTTTGAACGTAAATCTATACATTTGATTTATTGTAATCCAAAATCATGGGAAGTATCGACGTTCTGGAAACGCTAACTTGAGAATTTACAGCCACAGAAAAAAGAAGAATTGTGCTTTGATTTGTAGATCAACTTTCTTGATTGAACCTCAGTACCCAAATTTATATATTAGTCCGCTTGAGCGAACGAAGTGAACTAAACGGACACCATGCTCCCGAAGCGGAATTCGGGTGACGGGACTTGGGCGGGAGAAAAAGAGTATGGAGATAGAATCTAAATTTCTAGTAACGAAAGAAGCGGATTTTCAGGCCCTTGAAAACCTTTCCAGGCTTGATTCATACGTTTTCTCGGAGGCGAAAATCCAATTAAACGAGGATATTTTCTTTGATACTGCTGACCGAAATATTATGGCTTCAGGTTACTACCTGCGGGTCAGGAAAGCGTATGGGGAAGAAGGGAGTTGGGTAACTATTAAAAGCCTGGGAGGCTTTGAAGGCGGAACTCACAGGCGAGAAGAGTATGTAAGTTTTCTGCCTGAGGGAACCTCAGTGCTCAAATGTCCTGATTCACATGTCAGAGATATGATTCTTGAATTTACGGCAGGATTTGACCTTTTTCCTCTGCTGTCCCTTAAACAGAAAAGGATAATTCGCCAAGTAAATATGGGAAAAAAGCTCATAGCTGAGATTTACCTGGATCGAGTCAACCTGAAAAGTGAAGGCAGAGAAAAACATTATAATGAGTTTGAAGTTGAGCTTAAGAACGACGGAAGCTCTGAAGATCTGGAAACTATCCGATGTTTCCTGCTCAAGCATTACAACCTAGAAGAAAGCCCTTTTTCCAAGTTCGAAAGAGCCTTTCTTTTCATGGAGAATCTTCCTGAGAAAACCTTCCTCAATCTGAGAGAAAGAGCTTTCTGTGTACAGATTGCAGATCAGAAAAACGTGTATGGGAAGCAGGCTCAAATATTAATAGGACTTGATAAGGGACAGAGCTGTGAAGATCTCAGCCTGCTTCTGAAAATTCCTCAAACCGAGATAGAAGCCCTGCACTCAGAATTTAAAGAGAAAAGGCTATCTATTTTTCCTTTTACGACGTATGAAAAAAGGTCTTGAATTTCATAGAAAGATAAAATAAGCCGAAAAGAGCAAAAAGTATGTTTTTATGCTTTTTATGGACGATCTGTATGCCATAGAGTGAGGCAGGAAGAGAGAAAACTTTTTAGGCTTTCTCGCCAGATTTTTCCAGAAAATTCGCTTTCGATCAAATTGAAGGCTTGTTAATTTAACTTTTCGAAGATATCTCGACCTCTGGAAGTTCTTCAAGTTCAGCATCTCCTTCAAGGACTAAGGGAGCCCCAGTATCCTGCTTTATAATTACTTTGGATTGAAGATTATATCCGAACATTTTCTTGAAGTACTTTTTCTGCTTCTCTACCTCCCATATTTCGAGCTGGCACTCTCGTTGAGCGTACATTTCAAGCACCAGGCTGTCGGTAGAAGCTATGTAAAATCGAACATGAGAAATAATTCCATTGTGAGAGCGATCCAGACCTTCAGCAATGCGGAGCAGTGCACTAAGAACTCTGATGCTTTTCACTATGTCTTTGTTAAGCCCTGTGAAGTTTGGGTGCTTCTTTTTGGGCGTGTTTTTCCTGTGGAAATAGACAAGGTTTGCTATAATTTCGATTTCTTCAGACTGGAATCCCGGAAGACTGCTTTCCCTTATCAGATGATAGGCATGGACCTGATGAGTATCATATGATAGAAATGTCCCTATATCGTGCAGGGTGGAACCGTACTCAAGAAGTTCCCTTTCCCCTTCCCTGAAATTGTAAATTCCAAGTGCCTGAATACTGTCAAAGAGCTCAAGGGCAAGTCTAGTAACAGTATGAGCATGTTCTTCATCGAAATTGCAGGTAAGTCCAAGCTGCATGATACTGCGTTTTCTTACCGACATCTGGGTAATCATGTAGGAGAATTCACTCTTTGAGATATAGTCTACAAGCAGTCCCTCTCGGAGTCCGCGTTTACTTATCCTGATTTCGGAAAGCTCCAGCTCTTCCATAAAAGTCTCAATAATTGCAGCCCCTGCGATGATAATATCTGCCCTCTGCGCATTGATTCCAGGAAACCTGCGCCGTTCTTCAAGGGATATGGCGCACATTGCCCTAACTATTTTCTTCAGGTCTTCATACTCCAGTTTCTCAAAGCTTTCAGGGGCAGTTTTGTGCAAGTAGACAAAAGCGATTTTGGCAAGATTTTCAATTGTTCCTGAGCTTCCAACTGAACAACTTATATCGTATTCGAAAAGGTTTTTTGTTATATCCATAATCTTGTGCCGGATATAAGTTTTAATCTGTTCATACTGCTCCTCGGAAACAGGGCCTGTTTCGTCTGGTAGAAACATATTTGTCAGCCTGACAGCTCCAAGATTAAAGGAATAAAGATAATAACACTGAGTCTGGTCCCCTACTGACACTTCGGTGCTCCCGCCTCCGATATCTATGAACAGAGCTTTTAAGTTCCCAAGCCGAAGCCCGCTTGAAACCCCAAGGTAAATGAGGTGAGCTTCTTCGGTTCCGGAAATTGTACAGACTTCCAGGTTTGCCTCTTTTTTCAACATTTCAAGAAGCTGAACCTTGTTGCTTGCATCTCGCGTTGCCGAGGTAGCCACAGCTATAACCTCTTCTGCCCTGTAGGCCCTGGCAAGTTCCATGAACTTTTTACAGACAACAACTGCACGTTCTATCGCCTTTGGCTGCAGAATCCTGTCTATGAATTCCCCATCACCGAGCCGGACTGTTTCCTTCTGCTTGGTTAGGGGTAGGTAAGATCCATTGGGATTGATCCGGACCAGAAGAAGCCGGATCGAGTTAGTGCCTATATCGATAAACGCAACAACTCTGCCTTCGGAAATTTTCTCGGGTTCCATTATTACCACCTGAAAGCCCTGTCTTTCGTTTTTCTCGAAGGAGTCGAGAAACTCAAAATAAGCTTAACATTACTAGTTCATATTTTTATTCTATTTGAGATTATTTAGTAGTGTACCGAAATTTTGGGATTATTAGTATTTCCGCATATATATTTTCTATATATTGGAGATATTGCCTATTTAAATGCGCGATAAAGAAAGAGTATTAAGAGAGCTCTTTTTTCATGCTTTTTCTATATGATAGTTACAGGAAAAACTAAGCCATGTGTTATTGAGCTCGAGAAAACGGCCAACGAAAGTTAGATTGTTAGAACTTGCGCACTTGAAGTACAAAATCATGAACAATCGACATTGTGAATAGCTCAAGGTTTCAGACAATTTGAGGTTTAATGCTATTGATTTCTTAGTTCAACCGCGTAAGTCCTAATTATGTTGTTTTTCCTTCGACAAATGTAATTCATCAAATGTAAAAAACGAAAAACATAATATGACTCTGTAGAAATTTTCCATTGAGATTTGAAAAACCTATGATTAAGCTTTATTTCAAAATTAATTGAATTATAAAGCTTCAGTAAACTGGTTTTATTGCCTATATTCGGTAAGTATGTTTATCTCTTTTTCAGAGGATTAATGCTCTAGGCTTAGAAACCAATCAACTAGCTAAAACAATAAATTGACAACTTAACAAATATTTAGATATAAATCACATGGGATGAATGAGATTGATAGTAAGCACTATAAAGAAAATATGCAAAAAAGGAAAAAATCAAAGAAAGGATTATCGATAAGCGTTGTGTTCCTATAAATTGAGATCAGGAACAAATACAGTATCAGATATGGGATGGGTAAAATAATGAGAAAAAAATTAATTATATTGATAGCGTTGTTTTGTATGTTCCTTGCAATAGGATGCGTGGAAAATAACTTGGTAACTCCGGAAAAGGCTGTAACTCAAAATGATACAGATACTCCAACTGGAGAAGAGGCAACTGAAAGACAGAGTGCAACTGAAATTCAGAATGTGACAGAGAAAACGGAAATAAAAGAATATACAGTTGAAGAACTTGCAAAGTACAACGGCAAAAATAAAACGATATACGTTGCCTATCAAGGTAAGGTCTATGATGTCTCTTCTGATAGTTATCTTTGGAAAGATGGCAATCATGAAGGATGCACTGCAGGAAAGGATATAACTGAAGAATTGGACAAGACACCACACGGAGCTGAAATATTAAAGAAATATCCTGTTGTCGGAACATTGAAAAAATAATACAAAAATCTATAATAACTTTATAACAACTTTTTACGCCCATTCATAAAATATTTTGTTTTATATTGTCATTTTTTGCCTATATGCCAGAAAAGAAGACGAAATTCTCTTTTTCAACCTTTCTGAGAGCCTAAATCCCAGCTTCTGCTATTTTCAAGCATCCATAGTTGAGAATCCAGTTCTTCTTCTTCGGGCTGCGGGTAAATTCTTTCAGTCTTGCCGTTAGGAAGCAGTAGACGGGCTTTTACGTTATCTTTCAGATGAGTGCCAAGGATTACATCCCTCACGACAGGAATATACTCGGTAGATACCGGAAAGAGGATTTCTACCCTGTTATCCAGGTTACGTGGCATGAGATCGGCACTTCCCATAAGGAGATCTTCTTTTCCGCCATTCCTGAAATAATATATCCTGGAATGTTCCAGAAAACGGCCAACTATCGAGGTAACCCTGATATTTTCACTGAGACCGAAAATACCTGGTCTGAGGCAGCAGATTCCCCGGACAAGAAGATCTACTTTCACTCCAGCCTGGGAAGCCCTGTAGAGTTCCCGGATGCACTGGTAGTCCACAAGAGAATTCATCTTAAATATCAAACGCCCGTTTCCATACTTTTCGTGCATATCGATTTCACGCCTGATGCGTTCCAGGATCTGGTGCCTTAGAGTCTGAGGAGCTACAAGGAGTTTAATATAATGGTCCTTTCTCGAATATCCGGTAAGGGCATTAAAAAGGTCAGAAACATCCTTACCTATGCATGGATCACTTGTCAGGTAGCCCATATCGGTATACAGCTTTCCTGTAACTGCATTATAGTTACCTGTACTCATGTGTACATAATACCTGATACCTTCTTTTTCGGCCCTGACCACTAAACACATTTTGGCATGAATCTTACGCCCTGGAAAACCATAAGCTACATGAACCCCTTTACGCTCAAGTTCCTTTGCCCAACCTATGTTATTTTCCTCATCAAAGCGGGCTTTAAGTTCCACCAGAACAGCCACTTGCTTTCTCCGATCCGCAGCTTTCATAAGAGCCTGAATAATTCTGGAATTGTCATCCACCCTATAAAGAGCCATTTTTATTGCCAGAACATCCGGATCGTCTGCAGCTTCTTCTACAAAATCAATTACCGACTCGAAACTGTCATAGGGATGATAGAGAAGAATATCTTGGTTTTTCAGAGTTGAAAAAATCTTTTCCCTATTTGCCAATTGAGAATGTTTTTTCGACTCGAAAGGCTCATACTTAAGATCAGGACGGTTAATCTTTGCAAGTTTAATGAGGCTTGAAAGCCCTAGAGGAGCTGCAGATCTAAACATAAGAGAAGAAGTAAGGTCAAGATTTTTAAGGAGAATATCCGAAACCTTTGAAGGCATTGTATAATCGGTCTCAAGTCTGACAACCGCCCCGAAGTAGTTCCTTCCTACTCTCTGTTTTACAGCAGTCAGAAGGTCTTTGTCGCCATCTTCATCAAATCCAAGGTCTGCATCACGTGTGATTCTGAATGGATAAGCTCCCAAGATGCGCTGTCCGGGAAACAGTAAATCAAGATTTGCAGTAATAAGCTGTTCGAGCCAAACAAAACGCCCTTCTTTTAGCTCTTCCAGATTGGAGGTTATTCTCTCCTGGCCATCTTCAGGAACAACTATTAATCTCGTGAACATTGGAGGGATCTTGACCCTAGCAAAACGTTCCCCATAATCTGGATCATCAATTAATACTGCAAGGTTAAGGCTGAGATTGGAAATATGAGGGAAAGGATGCCCTGAATCAAAACCCAGAGGAGTGAGCAAAGGAAAAATATTTCTCTCGAAATAATCTCTCAGTTTTTCTCTTTCCGTTCTTGAAAGCTCAAAGTAATTAAGAACTTTAATTTCTTTTTTTCGGAGAGCAGGCTCAAGCATTTCATTCCAGCATCTGTCATTGAGAAGAAGCTGCCTGAGAAGCTCTTCCCGAATGACGCAAAGCTGTTCCTGTGCTATCTCATCTGTTCGGTCATCTTTCATAGCTTCCACTATTCTCTTCTGGACGCCTGAAACCCTGACCATGAAAAATTCATCAAGGTTACTTCCAAAGATCGAAAGGAATTTAATTCTCTCAAGTAGAGGGTTGCGATCATCAAAAGCCTCTTCGAGTACCCTGTCATTGAACTGAAGCCAGCTGTACTCGCGGTCCGTATATAAACACGGATCACTGAGATCAGGCATATTGGAGATTTCTACCCGAGTTCCTTCAACGTTATCCATAATCAGCCTATCAAAATCTGCACACTGAATGGGGAAGTTCCGCTCCATTACTATCACGCGTGGCTTGGGTTTTGCACTTACTCAGATCCGTCTTTAAAAATAATAAAAGATCTGAAAATAGAATCTCTGTAGATCTCATAATTCTATTTCATTACCTGATTGTCATCCGGTTTTATTGGGTCGAAAAGAAGATATCCCCCGGGTTCACTCAAACAACTTAATATAGCTAACCTTAAAGAAACTTTTCCTTGATAACATCAACCCTGTTAGTCGATTGAGTTTTGAATCCTTTGAATAGGAGGAAAGCAATCTCCATATTAAGTTATCGGATGTGCATTGTCTTCAACGCCTATATAAACTTTTGTATCGACCGAATTTATAGAACTCTACGGGATCTCCGACAACTCATTACTATTTATTAGTATATAGAACTAAAGATTAATAATATTATCTCTTAAAGGCGATTATTAGTAAAGCGGAAATAAGAGACCATAAATTAAAAGGAAAATAGACAGTAGAAGGTTATACTAGAAAAGATTGGAAGCTTCCAAGGGACTACTCTATTAATATATTTCAAATTATTTAATTAATTATTAGGAAAAGTTTATGGAAAAGTTTATTTTTGATTCGATTTAAATTTATCCTTTAAATGTGAATAAAACTCCTGTTCTTTCCCAGTGGTTTTTCGGAGCAACCTTTCTACAATCAGCTCGGGAGTGCTCCGGGCAATATGATTGTAAACAGGATTCCGGTTTACGATCAGTTCCAGGTGAGAATCCAGACCATCTGCCTCAATTCCATCTACTCTTACCTCTGTTCTAGTGTTTTCAAGGATGAGTTCTGAAAGATGGGAAACAAAAATCCCAAGACTCTGTTCATTTCGAGACAGATATTCAAGGATTCCTGCTATAATCCGCGCAGAGGCACCAGGCTCAGTGATCGATTCCAATTCGTCTGCAAGCACCAGTTTTCCCGATGCTTCGGAGAGCACTGAAAATTGCTTGAGAGTAGTTTCAAAAGCTCCTGCATCGAGAGTTCCTTTTGATTTCCCGAAATAGTAGAACTCTTCTATAGGCCCAAGCTCAAGATCTTTTGCAGGAACCGGAAACCCCATATATCCAAGAATTACACATTGAGCAAGGAGTTCGAGCAAGGAAGTCTTACCCCCGGAGTTTACTCCACTCAAAAGTACAACTCTGCTTTCTAGGTCTTCTGAGGTAAAGCTAGTTTTTCCAATTGAATAACTGACAGGATCAATTTCTCCGTGGTGGACTCTTAAAAAGAGATTTTCTCCAGCTTTAAAACCGATTCCGGTTTCATGGATAAGTTTCGGTATTTTTAACTGGAATTTTGCCGAAAAGCAGGCTATTGAAAAGCCCAGGTCAAAATCCAGGACTTTCTTGACAAGTTTTTCTACAGATTGATGAAAAGTAGAAAGCGTCTTTGCAAGCTCCCTTTTTCTGGCAAGTCTTATTTTTTCAAGGATATGGTTCAACTTTTGCCTGAGAAGCTGCAGTTGAACTTGATCCACCTGTAGAGGATAGGAAATCTCATCAGGAAAGAGGGAATCAAGCATTAATTTTTCTTGTTTCTGGAGCCCGAGCTTTTCAACAAGCTCTTCTTTGACAGCTTCAACCTCAGCTTTATAGATACCATTGAGATCCTTTGCAAGCAGATCTTTAATCTCCATTCCCCCGCTCACGAGCTTGAGAAGTTCCTGCCCGCTTAGGGTAAGCGAGCTTGCCTCAAGGGTATGATTCATATGCTGGCTAGCTTCATTCAGAGCCACAGTCAATACGGGATCTAGGTTTTGCAGAGCTGCTTCGAGCCTGTCAAGTTCAGGATCAAAACCTTCAACAGGCTTCCCATCTTCTCCAAGTTTTGAGAGAGCTGTATCGAGTATATCAAGCTCCTCTTTCGAAAGCTCTTCAAAAAGCTCAAAATTCCTAGAGCGCAGAGTCGATAATATATTTAGGCAGGCACGGATACAGTCCAGATTCCTTGCAAAAAACGCCAGTTCTTTTTCAGGCAAAACTTGCCATAATTCAGCTTTAGAGAGATCCTGGAAATACTCAGGTTCAACGCCCTCAGGTAGATCAAAGCCGAGATAGATATCATCAAAAACAATTACACTGGAATAACTCCGTGAAAGATCCACAAATTCGGAGAGGTTTTCTACGTTCTGGACCGGCAAAAAAGACTGAAACTTTTGTTTGGCTGCTTCCAGGATTTTTGAGTTTCCGCATATGATTATCCTATCTCTAACCCTCAGATTCACTGGCACTGGTATGAGTTTCCTGACCCTAGTAAGCAATTCCAGAAATTCAGAATTTTCGGAAAAGGCATTTCCCACTTGAAAATATTCTTTTAAGAAAGCCTGTCTCTCTTGGATAAGGTCAATGCGCGAGACAGGTAAAGGATAAAAAAAATCCAGCTTATCCCTGGCATGTGCGGTATGAGCAAAACTTTTTATTAGCTCAAGTAAGCGGGAATAAAGAGCCATGGCTTCTTTTGTCTTTAGAAACTCGGAAATCGAACAACCCTCAACTCTGGATCTGGCATCCCTGGCAAGAGAAAGAGCAAAATTGTGACTGATGCCACTGATTTCAGAAAGCGAAGCTATATCTCCCTCGCAAATAGCCTGAAGAGCCGCAGCTTCAGTTCCAAAATGTTCAATCAACCTATCAGCTACCCGATTACCAATTCCATGGATTTCCCGCAGGTTTGAGAATGGATAAGAAGCGTTAATATCCAAAATAGTTTTCATATGTAAGACACTTTTGTTTCAATAATTCAACTGGGTATTAACCCATGCTTTTAGTCCAAAAGAAGAGCAAGTTCCTTTTCAAGGTAAGGACGCATTGAGGCCGTATATCCATGTATTGGCTCAGTAACATTATACATCGTTTTTGGCTCTTTTGCAAGGGAAAAAGTCCGGAGCGCCAGATCATGGGAGATCACTGGATCATTAAAAGAATGAATCTGCACAAATTTCGCAGGCGGCAGATTAGAGATATAGGTATCCGGATCAATTGAGCGATAAAACTGATAAGCTTCAGAATCATTTACAAGAGAAGGATCAATTTCTTCAGTGCCATATCCCGAAGTGCTGATCCCGATGACCCCTTTAAGAGAAGGATTAAGCGCGCAGGCGATAACTGCAAATCTTCCACCATTACTTTCCCCAAGGATTGCAAGCCTTTTAGGATTAACTTCCGGCTGGGCCGCAAGCACATCTGAGGCTTTAAGAGCGTCATAAACCATCTCGTATTCCACAGGCTCAAGCCCAGATTTGAAAAGTTCAAGATCTTTTTCTACATTTATACTACCCAGATTACGCTGATCAATAGTGAGAGTTGAATACCCCATCTTTGAAAGTTCTACAGCCAGACCTTGCTCAGCTTCTTTACTAACTCCTGCTCCAGGCAGCAGAACCAGCCCAGGAGAAGAAGAGGAGTTTGCAGGAATTCTTAAGAGAGCCTGGATTTTTTCCCCTTTACTATCAAAAGACAGTAGTTTTAAAGTATCCGAGCTCTTAGGGGCGTATACATCTTCGAGTTTCTGAGCTGTAAACAACGGTTTTTCTCGAGCTGGAAAAGATAAAGAGCCTTCTTCTGAAACTTTCCAGGGAGCTGCAGCGCCTGTAGAGTTTGAAGGATTATATAGGACTCCAAAAATACCCACAAGTATAAGAAGAAATCCTAGAATAAAAATTGCGGGCTTGGAAATTCCGATCCTTGAAAAAGCCCTGTGTTTGCCTTCTTTATTTCCTGAACTCTGCCTGCTCAAAGGAACCCTGCCGAAAAAAATTGTGATTACGGCCAGAAACCATTTACAGCACTTAAGAATAATATTATAATGCCAGTAATGGCACCGACAATAAGCACTACCTTGGGCTGGATTTGAACCGCATTTTTATCTGCTTCATAGTAGCGCATGAGCCCTGCAGAAGACTGGAGCCCGGAACCTGATTTTTTAGCCATGTGTTAACACCTATGTGAATGCACTAATTAGAATTTTGAATTTTTTGCCTATATTTGCCTGTAATAGATTTTCTGGCGTAGGGTAAATGATTATCTGAAGTGAAAAGTTGAAAATTAGAAAATTTAACATAACTGTGAAATAACTGTTAAATTTCCTGTAAAATTTGGTAATTATCACATAATTTACAGTTCTGCTATATAAATCCAACAGAGAATTTTTCTTAATAGCCAGGATTCAGGACAGCTAAGAGGAATTCGTCATACTTTTAAAGAGGACGATTCTCAAACAAGTACTTCATCCAAGAGGAAGGGCGGGTAAAATACTCCTTTCTCAGTAATTACCGCAGTTACGTTTTCCATGGGAGTTGCATCAAAAGCAGGATTATAAACTTCCACATCTTTTGGGGCCAGCTGCTCAGACCCAAAAAAGCGCAGCTCATCTGGGTTTCTCATTTCGATCTTTACACTTCCTTCCCAGCCATTGAAATCAAAAGTAGATATAGGGGCTGCCACGTAGAAGGGAAGTTCGTGCTCTTTTGCGAGAATCGAGAGAGAATAAGTGCCTATTTTATTGAAAACAGCATCTTGAGTAATCCTATCAGCTCCTACAAGCACGCTATCTACAAGTCCCTGCTGCATTACCCATCCAGCCATAGAATCCGAAATAAGGGTCACTGGAATTTTATCCTGCATCAGCTCCCATGTAGTGATTCTGCTTCCCTGGTTAAGCGGCCTGGTCTCACAGGCAATAACCTTGATATCTTTGCCTTCAGAAATAGCCGACCGTACAACTCCAAGAGCTGTGCCCCAATCCACACAGGCGAGCCTGCCTGCGTTGCAATGTGTGAGTACGGTATCTCCATCTTTTAGAAATTTTGCCCCGGATTCACCAATCAATTTGTTGGTGGTTACATCTTCTTCCGCGATATCTCTGGCTTCTTGAAGGGCAATGTCCCTGACTCCCTGAACATCAAAGGCATCCGAAATCGCTCTTAGAACTCTGTCCACACCCCAACTAAGGTTTACTGCCGTGGGGCGAGTTGACTTCAGGGCTTCTCCCGCAATCTCAAGATCTCTTGTTATTGTTTCAATATCTTGGGCTCCACTCAAGAAAGCTGCAAGAGCAATCCCGAACCCTCCTGCTGCACCGAGAGCAGGCGCACCTCTTATCCTTAGAGATTTTATAGCCTCGCAGAGAGAACTTAAGGTTTTGCATTCTATTATCCTGTATTCTTTCGGGAGCAAGGTCTGGTCTACCAGTACCACAGAGTTGGACTCTTCCTTCCAGTCAATTGTCCTCATTAGATCACTTTCCGAGTAAGCATCAGATTCTACCGGAGAAATTTCCGCTTTTTCTTTCAAGCTCCCCATGAGATAAAAACCTATTCAACTGACATGACTCGTTACTCTCTTCTTTCATAAATCGTGTAATCTGGAAAATTTAAAATTAATTATATTAAATATAATTATCCTTAAATTCCATAATAAATGGAAAAATTGTAACATATCAAGCTTCTGACGACCAGCCTTGGTAATAAGAATTTTATTTAAAGAATAAGTAACACGTGAGGTATAAATAAAGCAATCTCTTTTTCCATAGAAGCAAACTTACATATAATAGATTTATAGAGTAACAAAGCAAATAAGACAAGATTTAAAATCCATAGCTGAGATACAGGAAGTCATAATTTTCAAAAATACAAATTATTAAACTTCATGGACCTTGAATCCGTAAATCCTTGAATCTGTAGATTCAGAAATTATAATAATAGATCTGTCATTTCATATTGCGGTTTATGAGAGTCTGGGTATTCATCGGAGAGTAAGCGCTTATGACAAAAATAAAAATAGCAATTGCAGGAATCGGGAACTGTGCAAGCTCTTTGATACAGGGCATTGAGTACTATAAAATTAAAGATAAAGAGCCCATAGGACTGATGCACAGGGAAATTGGAGGGTATAAACCCGGCGATATTAAAGTAGTTGCTGCCTTTGACATTGATGCCAGGAAGGTAGGAAAAGATGTTTCCGAAGCCATTTTTGCTCCCCCAAACTGCACAACGGTTTTTTGTCCTGATGTTCCGTCCACGGGTGTGAAGGTCAAAATGGGTAGGGTCCTCGACGGAGTCTCGGACCATATGAAGAACTATAAAGAAAGTCAGACCTTTGTTGTCAGCAAGGAACAGGAAGCTACAAAAGCAGATATCGTGAACGAAATTAAGAACTCGGGTGCTGATATGCTTCTCAATTACCTGCCTGTAGGTTCTGAAGAAGCAGTCCGTTTTTATACCGAATGTGCCCTTGAAGCAGGTGTGGCTCTTATAAATAATATGCCCGTTTTTATCGCAAGCAATCCTGAATGGGCAAAAAAGTTTGAGGAAAAGAATATTCCTATTATTGGTGATGATGTCAAAGCCCAGCTTGGGGCTACCATCACGCACAGGATTCTTGCAGACCTCTTCGAAAAACGAGGCGTAAAACTCGACAGGACATACCAGCTCAACACAGGGGGAAACACGGACTTCCTTAATATGCTCAACAGAAACAGACTTGCTTCTAAAAAGGAATCAAAAACCGAGGCAGTCCAGTCCGTACTTTCCCGAAAGCTTGATGACGATAATATTCACATTGGACCCAGCGATTATGTTCCTTGGCAGAAAGACAATAAAGTCTGCTTCCTGAGAATGGAAGGCAGGCTTTTTGGAGATGTACCTATGAACCTTGAACTTCGTCTTTCCGTAGAAGACTCTCCTAATTCTGGAGGTGTGGTAATTGATGCCATTCGCTGCTGCAAGCTGGCTCTTGACCGCGGGATAGGAGGAGTGCTGTATTCTCCGGCTTCCTATTTTATGAAGCATCCGGCTATTCAATACCCTGACGACGAGGCACATCGGAGGACTGAAGAGTTTATAGCCGGAACTCGGGAACGTTAAAAACCTGGTGAAAGATTCCTGTAAAAACTAGATTCTTAAAACTTCCGGAAATATCCGAGAGTTTTAAGTTTTTTCTATTCAGAATGATTTTCAAAAAGCTTTGGAAAAACTCTCTTCTGATTAATTATTCTTTTTAGCGAATTCCTTCGGCTGTAATTCTAAACTCTGCGCTTGAACCTTCTGGGCGGGAGCGGTGTTTGTACAGGATAGCGCGCCTTGTTCCTTCGCCAGTTTTTTCAAGCTGGATAATCGTCTTTGAAATATGTTCCAGGGAACTCCCGCCAAGAGGGCGAACCCCTCCTAAAGTAATATCAGAGTATACCTGATTGGTTATAACTGCAGCAAAACCGTGTTTGCGAGCAAGGGCGTGCAAAAATCCTATCTGGCTGGCAAGTTCTCTGCGGCTTTTCATGCCTGTCTCATCGTCTTCAAGCTCGAACCTGTAGTATGAAGTTGCAGAATCCAGAATTACAAGACCGATATTCTCACTGGCTATTTTCTCTACTTCCCTTACAGCCGCATATTGCTCTTCAAAATTCAGGGGTTCATAGATAATGATACTCCTGGCTATTTCTTTTGCATTTTCTCCTGCAATCTGCTTGAAACGAGCAGGAGAAAGTCCTTCGGTATCTATGAAGATGACTCTTTGCCCTTGGTTTACGCATTCTACTGAAAGCTGGATACAGACGTTTGTTTTCCCGGTTCCTGCAGCTCCGAAGATTTGAGTTACAATCCCTTTTTCAAAACCTCCTCCAAGAAGTTCATCAAGGGGCTTGCAGCCGGAAGATAATAATTTTTCTATGAAATGACACCTCTTTTTGTGCTTGATGAATATAACTGGCCCATAATATAACGTTTTTTTGTAACTCTTAACCTTTTCAGGAGAATAAAATATCTTCTAAAAGGAGTAAAAAAGAGAAAGTTAATATAAAAGAAATGCTCGGGTATGGATTCCTTGTCATGAAAAGAAGAAAAAGGACTTCCTTAATAGTATAGTGAAAACAGGAAAAATCTTCCAATAATATTTTTTTGAGTTTTGAGGAATAATTCCTTATACATGTTAACCATACCTGTACCCAATAAATCGAATGTTAATATCCTTTAAAGCCTTCTGTGCTTGAAAATATTGTATAAAAAGAGACAGTTTTTCAAAAACAGGAATCCTTAACTCTGTGATCAGATCTGGTAACAAAGGACGGATCTTTGCATACAAAACGAAGATGTTACTGTATCCAGATCTGAGGTGAAAAACGATTATTAAGTGAGAGGGTATTTAGAATATTTACCTAAAAATAAAGGTCACTTTAACTCAAGAGAGTGAAAAACGAGATATAGGGGACACTTAGTATAAATCGAACCCTGTTCCGATATTGCTGACTGATATTTGAAAATACGCATTTATAGGAAGTATAAAGGTTAGCTGAGGAATGGTAATCCATTTGGGATTTTGTTTTATTGCTGTAATGCGCTCTGCACCTGCACACTCATTCTGCAAACACCAAAAATAAATGATATATGTAAGAAAGAAAAGCCGCATAAAAACGGTAATTAAAAATTGTATTAAAAATTAGAGTAAAATTAGAGGGACGTAAAGCATGGCAAAAATAATCATATATACAACGGAACGCTGTCCGAAATGCAATAAATTAAAAACTTTCTTGGAGGCACACTCAGTCGCTTTTGAGGTAGCCGATATGTCTACTCCCGAAGCTTTAACGGAACTGCGTTTCAACGGTGTCTTCACAGTGACAGCGCCTGTTTTACAGATCAATGATAGTTTCCTTACGCATGAGGAACTCTTCAGTGGAGGAGAAGTAAACCCTGAGAAAATCCAGGAAATTCTGTGACGAGAGATCCAAAACTAAAAACAAATTGAATATTTTTCTTCAAATTTCATCATTAAATTTATTATTATAATAGATACTGAAGATGAGAAAATGACATGCGAAATACTCTTACCCGATGACCAATTATCTGATAAACAATCAGCCCAAAAGACACTTGAAGAGTTGTCCGTCTCTCCTCTCCCCAAAAATGACCAATTATCTGACAACCAACCAGTGCAAAAAACCCTTGATGGGCTGTCCGTCTCCCCTCTCCCTAAAGTAAGAACAACAGATGGCTTTATTCTTAACTGGGATAGGAACATCATTGTAAACCAGCTTCTGAAAGAAACAAAACTAAGCGAAGTCTTCTATAATAAACCCGCAATCACAAAAAAAGAAGCTCTTGAGATTGCAAAGGACGCAGAAAAGATCATTAAAAAAATGAATCTCATGTTTCTCTCAGGTCCTCTTATCCGGGAAATAGTAAACAATATTCTGCTTGACAAGGGACATGTTGAATGGAGAAATATCATGACCAGGGTCGGAGCCTCGGTTTACGACGCCTACGAAATAGATACTGGATACGGCTTTGAGGCAAATGATAATGCAAACCAGTTGAACAACGCCGAAACCTCACACAAAAGAAAAGCCGACAAAATGTCCAAGGAACAGAATCTCCTTCTGATGCCAAAAGAGCTTGCTGATCTTCACCTTAACGGGGATTTCCATATCCATGATCTTGAATACATGGGCACACGACCGTTTTGCCAGGATTGGGATCTTCGTTACTTTTTTTATTATGGACTCATGCCTGATGGAGTAGGAACTCAGTCAAGCGTGGCAAAACCTGCGAAGAATGCTGAGGTAGCTTTTCTTCATGCGGTAAAAGCTATGGGCTCAGCTCAGACAAATTTTGCAGGCGGACAAGGTTTTTACAATTTCCTTACTTTTATGGCTCCCTATCTGGAAGGGAAATCCGAAACTGAGATCAGACAGCTTATGCAAATGTTCGTCTACGAAATGATGCAGATGATGTGTGCAAGAGGCGGGCAGACTGTCTTTTCATCCGTGCAGCTTTCTCCTGGGGTTCCTAAGCTATGGAGAAATATTCCGATTGTCGCCATGGGTAAAGTCTGGAATGGTAAGCGGGCTCCACTCAGAACTTACGGAGAATTTGAAAAAGAGGTTCGTCTTGGATTCAAGGCGCTTATGGATGTCATGCTTGAAGGAGATGCCTGGGGCAAACCTTTCAGCTTCCCCAAACCTGAAATTTCCATTGAGCCCGACTTTATGGAAGAAAATGAAGAATTTAACAAGGCTCATCCTGAGCTTCCTACTTATAAAGAACTATACAGGATGACCTTTGAGCTGGCTGCCAAATTCGGAACTCCTTACTTCGATAATCAGCTTCCAGAGTACAGGGGAGCAGGAGAAGGGATTTCATGTTATCAATGCTGTGCATATCAGTTTTCTGCAAACCCTACAGACGATGATGAGTTCGATGACAAACTTCATTTCAGGGATGGAAAACATTTTTCAATGGGTTCATGGATGGTCCTGTCTTTAAACTGCCCAAGGGCTGCATACAAAGCTGAACACAGTGATGAAAAACTTTTCAATGAACTCAAGACCCTAATGAACAAGGGCGTAGAAGTTTTCAAAATTAAGCGCAGATGGATGAACAGTCTGATTAAGAAAAACAGGATTCCCTTTGCATCCCAGCGTCCCAAAGATCCGAATACTGAGGAAAAAGGGGCTATAGCTGTGGATTTCGAAAGCCTTGTCTATACTATTGGAGTAGTAGGAATCAATGAGATGGTTCAATATCATACAGGCTATCAAATCCACGAGTCTTCTGCTGCATATAAGCTTGCTATCAGGGCTATGTTTGAAATGAAAATGCATGCTCAAAAGCTTTCACAGGAAACCGGTATGGAAATTGCTCTTGCAAGAACGCCTGCGGAAACAACAGCCCAACGCTTCGCGGTCTCGGACCTTCTGCATAAGGAATATACTGACAAGGCAGAATTCACAGCTAAAGGGGATTTGGAGGCCGCAAAAAGAGATTTGAATCAAACGCATGACCTACCAATCTACTATACCAACGGGACTCATGTTACCGTTGGTGCAGATATATCTCTGCCTGAAAGGATAAAGTATGAACATACTTTCTTCCCGATTGTGGACGGGGGAAACATCATGCATGTTTGGCTTGGGGAAGGACAGCCAGATCCAGATGGTTTGCAAGAGCTTGCAATGCATATAGCAAAAAATACCCAGACCGGTTACTTTGCCTTTACTAAGGACATGACTGTATGCACTGACGAAGGATATGTAGCCGATGGGCTGCTTGACAGATGCCCGAAGTGTAAGTCTGAAAACGTGCAGCATCTCTCAAGAATCACAGGATACCTTCAGTCGGTAGAAGGCTGGAACAAAGGTAAGCGCCAGGAGCTTCTGGACAGAAAACGATACAATACAAGGGAACTCAGGTAAGATTCCCTTAATCCTTTTTTATGTATAAAATTGTGAGAAACGGTAGACAATGAAAGTAAACTACGCAGGTACTGTCTCACTCTCGACTGTGGACTGGAGAGGAAGAGCAGCAATCACTATTTTTTTTCGGGGATGCCCTCTTCGCTGCCCCTACTGCCAGAATCATCCTTACCTACAGGAACCAAATCCTGTAGAACTGGACTTTGTGAAAGAACAGATTCGAAAATCAAAGCCTTTTGTGAGCGCAGTTGTATTTTCAGGAGGGGAACCTCTGATGCAAGAAGCAATTATTCCTCTTTCGGAATTTGCAAGAGAAATGAAGCTTGCAATTGGGATTCACACAAACGGCTGTTACCCTGAAATGGTAAAGGAATTGATTAATCGAAAGTTGGTTGATAAATTTTTTATTGATATAAAAGCTCCTCCTGACGATCCTACACTTTACGGAAAAGTTGCGGGCTGCGGAGAATTCAAGGCTGTGAAAAAGACTCCTGAACAGGTTACTACATCTTTAATAAAAACACTCGAAATTGTAGATTCCGGTGGCCTGGAAATGGAGCTTCGAACAACGTTAATCAGGGATTTTATCGGAAGTCCACAGGAAATTGCTAGCATAGCTGTCTGGATCTCAGACCATATTAAAAATAGAGGGGTTACATATGTATTGCAGCAAGGGATTCCTGAATATAGCTTGCAGGAAAATTTAAGGAATATAAAGGTTCTGGAAAGGGAAGAACTTTACGAACTCGGGAGAATAGCAAGAGGATTCATAGAAAACGTGAGAATAAGAACAAGAGAAAACGGAGAAGAAATTATCTCTAATTTTAGATAAACTTGAGTTTAGATAGTACTGTCCAGTATCTGGCACTTATCTGAGACTTTACTGATAGACACTTTATTGATACTATCTCGCGTTTGTTCCTTTTTGTCTGCCCCCTTAAAAAAATGTAATTAATTTCTTTATTCGCTTATCTTTTTAAATTTCTTCTTTTTATTTTATACTTAAGTTCCTCTTATCATAGTTCCTTTTCTTCAGTTCATATTCTCGATTTATCTTTTACGTTTCTTGATATTTCCTGCTTTCAAAATTTTTATAGAAAACCATATTTTAAGTTCAAATGAATTTGAAGTTTACAAAAGTCTTATACCTTTCTAGAGATAAAGGCCATGTGAAACTACTGGTGAGATTTATTGTTCAGATATCTATGGGCCAATGTTAAAACTTTTACAGCAATATCCTGCTGAATACTGAAAATTTCTCTGTTGGTATTACAAACTTTTTGTGTAAATTTGCACGTTACGCAAATTAAATAAAGGAGAGGAACTCAGTGCATTTTGGCTCATAGAGAGCATGATTTATAAAAATGGACAAAAGTTATCGTTTTTGAAAAGACCATGAAAGACGCAAAAGTATCTTCAGTTGGAGAACGCGCTCTAATCTCCATATTATCGGAAATTTTCAAAGCCCCTGATGGAAAGGAGAAAGGACAGAAAGGAATCCTTATAGGTGCAGGTTCGGATGACTGCGCCGTCCTTGATCTGAAAGGTGAAGACTGCCTGGTTGTTACTACCGATATGTTGCATAGAACTACTGATTTTCCGGAAGAGATGACTCCCTGGCAAATGGGCTGGATGTCGGCAGCCGTAAACCTCAGTGACATTGCATCAATGGGTGCAGAACCTACAGGGCTTGTTATGGCAATTGGGATGCCTGCAGATACCGAGATTGCTTTTGTTGAAGCCCTTGCAAAAGGTATGCAGGCGTGTGCTGAATTCTGCGGAACTGCGATTATCGGAGGCGATCTTGATACCCACACAGAACTGACGATTACAGGGACGGCACTTGGCAGGGTGAAAAAAAGCCAGCTCCTCCTTCGGCGCGGAGCAAAGCCAGGTGACCTTGTCTGTGTCACGGGACATACAGGGTCGGCAGGAGCAGCTCTGGAAGCCCTTCAGTCAAAAAAGCCAGTAAGTGAAAATGTCCTGAAGGCTCTTTTTGAACCTATTCCGCGCACGAAAGAAGCTAGGAAACTAGCTGAGTCTGGAGCAGTCACATCCATGATGGATACGAGTGACGGCCTCGCTATGTCCCTTTATGATCTTGCTAGACAAAGCCATGTGGGATTCAGAATCCGGGAAGATTCCCTTCCTATCCTGAGGGAAGTCCGGGAATTTGCTTCAAATTTGGATAAAAGAGAATTTGCCCTTTATACGGGCGGAGATTTTGAACTTCTTATTACAGTTGACCCACAAAAGATGAAAAAAGTACAAAGTATATCTAACTTAACCATTATAGGAGAATGTACAAAGTATGAAGAGGGTATTGTACTCGAATGCCCCGAATGCAAGCTCATAACTATAGAACAACGAGGATATCAACAGCTAAAAGCCGAAACTGTTGAGAAATTATCTTGAGTAAAAACTAAATAAGCCCTTGGATTCCCCAGATCAAAAACTAGAGTTATAAAGAAAAATGAAAATTATTAATTGAGAAACTTCATGGAAATTATAAAAATAAAACAAATTTGAAAAACCCTAACATAAAATTCAACAAATATAGTTTATGCACAAGGTTGAGAAGGATGAAACATGAATAAGGTTATTTTACAGATATTTACAGCACTTCTGATTTTAGGGTTATTTTGCGGAGCTGCAACCGCAGCACCCTCTGCAAAATTTACCGCTAATGTAACAGAAGGAGTCCTACCCCTAAGTGTGTCTTTCCAGAATCAATCCCAAAATGTAACTTCGTGGCAGTGGAACTTTGGAGATGGAAGTTCAAACAGCTCAGAAGGAAACCCAACACATAACTACACCACTGCAGGAAAGTACACAGTAAATCTAACCGTAACTGATTCCAATGGAACATCTGATACGACAAGTAAGAAAAATTATATAACCGTATTAGCTTCATCAAATTCAAGTGCTGCTTTTGAAGCAAATGTTACAAATGGATCAGTTCCTTTAACTGTTGGTTTTACCGACAAATCAACAAATGCTGAATCTTGGCAATGGAATTTTGGAGATGGAAGTTCAAACAGCACAGAACAGAGTCCTACACATACCTATACCAGTTCAGGTACATACAAAGTTACCTTAACTATAACTGACACTAGTGGAAATAATCAAGTATCAACTAAGGATATTGAAGTAAATTCCTCAGACAAAGGAAACCGGATCTGGGAAGATGGAATGCCAACTACCTATACCTGGAATGCCCAGAGTTTCTCAGGTTTCTACTACGATCTTAACTCCGGAGTCTCCTCAGAAGAGATGACCATCACAGACATAGGCAGAAGCATTGATTCAGGGAATATTGAGTACGTCACAAGACCTACTGAAACTTCTTTTGAACACAATGGATGGGGCTCGTACCAGGTAGTAGGATTCATGGCAGAGAAATACTTTGCAGGTTATACAAAAGACAATTCCACAGTTGTAGGGGATGATATCAGCCCTATATCCGATGGTGTCCTTTCCAAGATTCTCACCGACAATGACGATAAAAAGTCATTGAATACTGGAGAGTCTCTTGCCCTCCAAGAAGGATATTCCTTGAATATCGTGGAAGTAGACGTTAATGGAAAAAGTGTTAGAGTCCAGCTTGAAAAAGATGGAAAAGTTGTAGATGAAGGCTTTATCTCTTCAGGCAACGATTATATCTATAAAACAGCTCTTGGAGGATCAGAAGACGTACCTATAATAATTGTCCATTTCGGCTCTGTTTTCCAAGGAAGTGAAACCTCTGCTGTCTTCATACAAGGTCTTTTCCAGATATCAGACAACTATACGAAAATTAAAAGTGGAGACGACTTTGAAAAAATGGAAGTAACATCACTCAGCAGCGATGAAATAAAGATGAAAAATAAAGACGACATTGGACTTGACCAAGGAGACACAATCGACCTGATGGGCAAAATAAAGATTCAGGTAGCTGATGACAGTACACTGCGTTTTGCCCCGGTATTGGATACTTCAGAGGCGGGTACCTATGAACTGCGCGGGACTGTTTATGACGAAAATATTGACAGCTCCCTGCCGACCTGGACACCTTTCAATTTTGAAGGTTTCTATTACAATATAGACGAGGGAATAGGAACCGAAAATATGACAGTCCAAGAGTTTGATGGAAAAAGCATATCCTCAGACAAATTGGTATACAAGTCTACACCTCAAGCTGTTAAGTTCGAACATAATGGTTGGGGTAATTTCACAGTCGTTGGGTTCATGGCAGACAAGTACTTTGCTGGGTATACAGATGGATCTGTTGACGGATCAGTTGACCATGTAAGCCTTCTGTCGAACAATATCCTCACCAAAGTCCTTACAGATAACGATGATAAAAAATCTTTGAATACTGGAGAGTCTCTTGCCCTCCAAGATGGGTATTCCCTGAATATCGTAGAAGTCGATGTTAATGGAAAAAGTGTTAGGGTTCAGCTTGAAAAAGATGGAAATGTGGTAGATGAAGGTTTTATCGCTTCAGGCCAGGATTATGTATATAAAGCTGATCTCGGAAAAGCTACGGACATACCTCTTATTATAGTCCATTTCGGCTCTGTTTTCCAAGGAAGTGAAACCTCTGCTGTCTTCATACAAGGCGTTTTCCAGCTATCAAACACTTATACGGAAATCAGCAGTGGGGACGACTTTGGCAAGATGGAGGTTACCGATGTCTCAGATAGCGGTATCACAATGAAAAACAAAGACGACATTGGACTTGGCCAAGATCAAACCACAAATATTATGGGCAACGTCAGTTTCAAGACAGCTGATAACAGCACTCTCAGGTTCTACCCCTTCGTAGAAGTTGAAAATGGAGGAAATGCCAGTGATGCACTTAAAATAAACGTGCCTGATGAAATCTATGCTGGCAATCCGTTTAATATACAAGTGACTGCAGGTAATAAATCTGTAGAAGGGGCTACAGTTAAGGTTAACGAAAGTAGTGCTGGAAAAACCAATACAGATGGTATTGTTGAGTATACAGCAGCAAATACTGGTTCTTTAAGTGTGACTGCAGAAAAAGATGGATACACAACTGCAAGCAAAAATATCAATGTTAACACTCATCAGGAGGAAATGAGCCTCAATGTTTCCCCAGAAACAGTATATGTAGGTGATACAGCTACTATACAAATCTTGAAAAAGATTGGAGGAAATCCAATTGAGGGTGCAAATGTTTCAATCGATGGCAAAGCTCTCGGAAAAACCGGATCCGATGGAAAGATCACATATAAGACAGATAAAAGCGGTACTCTCAAAGTAAGCGCTACTAGAGAAAACTTCACAGATGTGGATTTTGACTTGAAAGTGAAGGATCTTGAAGCTGTCTTTAATGTCTCCAATCTAGTAGTTGACCCTATAGAGGTAAGTGCCGGAAAGAATACGACGATTTCAGCTAATGTCGAAAACGTAGGCAAAGCTGCAGGAAATAAGAGTGTAGATTTATCTATTAATGGAAATGTAACCGACTCAAAGGAAGTTTCCCTAGATGTTGGAAAAAATACCACTGTAACCTTTGAGCATGCAGAAGAAGTACCAGGAAACTATACGGTAGAGGTTGGAGGACAAACCGTAACCTATACTGTAACAGAAAAATCTTCCTTACTGCTATATTCTCTTATAGCCATTATCCTGTTAATAGTCGGCGGAGCTGCTTATTACTTCACAAAAGGTGGTGGAGATATTGGAGCACTTCAGGAGAAGTTTAAGGAGCTTACTAGGAAGTAAACCCAAGAACTAAAAATAGCAGAAAAATAAAATTAAGACAGAAAACAACATTTAAAGAAATAGTAAATTAGGATTCCCGCGTTTCGAATTACGCGGGTTTTTCAATTTTTAAAAACGATTTGAATTTGACTCAGACTTGACTAAGGTTCTGTTCAAATGAACTTCAGTTTGATTAAAATAAAATTTAAATATAGATAATTCAAAAATAAAATTCAGGTTAAATTCAGATTGTATTTCTCTCAACTGCTGTCCTGTTTTTTTCTGCGATTACTTCATCTTTTTGAGTGCAAGTTCAATTGCGTTTATGAGGCTGTTCCTTGGGATCATTGTTGTGACCGGGATGTTCAGAATTTTTTCGACAGTTGGACTTACTATAGGAGCACAAACCAAGGCCTTTGCACCGTCCCTTTCAGCATTAACAGCTGCTATTATGGCTTCTTCCATTGAAGTTGCCGAGTATTCCCTAACTGTGACCAGCCTACCAGCTATCTTTTTCTTTGTTTCTACTATATTGTCAAGTACCGAACGAGCTGCAATTACAGCAATAAAATCTCCACTATCTGTTTCTTTAATATCGCGGATGGTTTTCACGATCTGACGGAGAGTTTTAATATTGGGATCCCGGTTCCCCGATAAAATCTTATAAAGAGTACTCGGGGGAATATTCGCTTTTTTGGCAAAATCCACAGCAGTGAGGTTTAGATCTTCCTTAATTACAGTGGAAAGCGTTTTTTGAAAGACTTCATCGGATTCAAACGCGGATTTGATAACTTTGTCTGCGACATTCATAAAATTCAACCTTTTAGATCCAGTAAAGATTTTTTAACACTGGAAATTAATCTACATTTCATAGGAGATTTAATCCTCAATGAGAAATATATTCAGATATATTAATACATTTGGGACATAATCAAGACAGCTTTGAGAAGTTATATATAAGAAGTGTAAAAAAATATTAATATACAGTTAAGTATTACTTTTAATTTTTACTGAGACTTTTATCTGGAGAGATATAAACTCTTCGCAAAGAGTTTATGGAAAACTAACAAAGAGAAAGGTGGAAAGCCTGTTAATTATTCCTTAGGAAAGTCCAATTTCAAAAAATGTTATTTAGAGGATGAAAGCTATCAGTATATGTATTATTATCAGTTATGGTTATTATCAGTTGTAAAGACTATCGAGGTGAAGCTTTGAAGAAATTAAGCATAATTGTACTTGTTTTATTGCTGATCGCATCCATTTTCGTATCTGGTTGCGCATCTAATAATAAGAGCAATGAAAGTGGAGTTAATGGAACCTCTACAATTACTGAACTGAAATTTGGCTATCAGCCTAGTACCCATCAGATCGCATATATGACTGCAGCTGCAAAAGGATGGTGGAAAGAAGATCTTGCACCTTATGGAATTAAGAATATCAAAGAGAACTCTTTCCCTACAGGAGATCCTGAAATGCAGGCTATGATGGCTGGAGACATAGATGTGGCATATGTTGGAGCAGCTCCTGTTCTTACAGCTATCAGTCAGGGTCTTGATGCAAAAATCGTTGCACCTGTACAGATAAATGGCTCAAGTCTTGTACTTCGGAACGAATACAAGTATCAGAGTCCTAAAGACTTAAAGGGACTTACTATTGCTACCTACCCACCAGGATCAATTCAGGATACAGTACTCAGAGAATGGCTCAAGAAAAACGGACTTGATCCTGATAAAGATGTATCAATTCGTGCAATGACTGCTGGAGATGCCATAAGCGCGATCTCAGCCAAACAGGTTGCAGCTGTATTCCTGCCTCACCCATCCCCTACAGTTGTCGAAAAGCAGGGTAGCGGGCGTGTTATTGTGCAGTCCGGACAGATGGAACCGAACCATACCTGCTGTGTACTCGTAGTAAGTGGAAAACTTATCAAGGAGCATCCAGATATTGTGGAACAGATTGTAAAGACGCATATTAAGGCGACAGAATACAACAATGCGCATATGGATGAAGCCGCTCAGATTTTCTCGAATAAGACCTCAGTTGATCTTGAAACTGTAAAGGCTTCTTTAAAAGAATGGGACGGAGCCTGGATTACAGATCCAGCACTCACTGAAAACTCAACTGTTGAGTATTCAAAAACTCAGGCTGATCTTGGGTACATCTCAAAACCTCTGACAAAGGAAGAAATATTCGATACAAGCTTCTATGATAAAGCTGTCAGTGGAAAATAAGAAAGAATAAATAAAAATAGAATTTAAACAAAGGGTTCAACTGCCTCTATTTTCAGAAAGGCAATTTGAACCTTTCTTTTTCTGAAAAAAATGAAGTCTGCCGGAAAGATAAAAAAGTAAGAATCCTTTTTATTAGAGACATGAAAATGAGCTTCATAAAAAAAGTCGAAGAAAATGGGATTGAAGTATTATCTCTCGTAGTAGCAGTCACGATATGGCAAATTGTAGCAGATAAAGTCGTACATAACAAATTTCTTTTACCAAGTTTTTATGATGTAATAAGTTCTTTCTTCACCATAGTGAAAAGTGGACTACTTTTTACGGATATATTGACAAGTTTACTTCACTTTTTAATCGGCATTGTTGCTGCGTTTGTAATTGGAATTCCCCTTGGAATAGCTATGGGATGGTTCAAAAAAACAAACAGGGCAATTGATCCTATAATCGAGATATTGCGTCCAATTCCTCCTCTTGCCTGGATTCCATTTGCAATTGTATGGTTTGGGCTTACACATCAGGCTGCGGGTTTTGTAATATTTATAGGGATGATCTTTCCTATTATTATCAATACCTATACAGGTTTTAAAAATGTACCGAAAGTTTATGTTGAAGCGGCAAAGGTTCTTGGCTGTACCCGAAATATAGATCTCATACGTTTTATTGCGATTCCCTCAGCTATGCCTTCAATTGTTTCGGGAATAAGAGTTGCCATGGGTGTAGGCTGGATGTGTCTTGTTGCTGCCGAGATGTTCGGAGTCAGCGATAGGGGACTCGGATATCAGATATGGCACAATTACTATCTGCATAGGATGGATGTCGTACTTGTTTATATGCTCTTGCTAGGGTTTGTAGGCCTTTTAATTGACCGTTTCTTCAGACATTATGTAGACGCAAAACTACTTAGATGGACAGCAGGAACTGTGGTATAAGATGGGCAGAGTAAGTGTAAAAAATATTTCACGTATATTTACAAAAAAAGAAGAAAATTCGGGTACAGAAGCTCTACGCAATGTGAGCTTCGATGTTGAAGATGGAGAGTTTATCTGCCTTCTGGGACCGTCTGGCTGTGGAAAGACTACTTTGCTCCGTATTATTGCAGGACTTGAAACCCAGACTTCAGGAGAGATTACACTTAACGAAGTTCCTATAATTGGCCCTGACCCCAAAAGGGGTATGGTCTTCCAGCAATACTCTCTGCTTCCCTGGAGAACAGTTATCGATAATGTTACTTTTGGACTTGAAATGCAAGGAATTAACAAAGCTGAAGCCCGGAAGCGCGTGGAAAGATACATAGATCTTGTGGGTTTAGAGCAGTTCAAAAATAGCTATCCATATGAACTGTCCGGAGGCATGCAGCAGAGAGCTGCCATTGCAAGAGCTCTCGCCAATGAACCTGAAGTCCTCCTTATGGACGAGCCTTTTGGAGCCCTAGATGCTCAAACTCGAAATATTCTCCAGGATGAACTCCTGAAGATATGGGAACAAAAACATGTGACCTTTATTTTCGTGACTCACAGCGTTGATGAAGCGGTCGTTCTCTCGGACAGGATAGTAGTTATGACCGCAAGACCAGGGAGAATAAAAGAAATTGTAGAAGTAGATCTACCCCGTCCGCGATCCAGGACAAGTCCCGAAGTTAACCGTTTAAGGGATCGAGTTCTGAAACTTCTGGAAGAAGAAAGGTTCCACAGGTAAAAAAGAAAAAATTTAAACACTTGTTGGAAACTTCCTATTATTCTTCAGCCCGAATGACCACTTTTGTTAACGGCTCTACTTTCCTGACAACAACTTTTCCAACAAGTTCAAGTGTACCGTCTGCTTTTACGGAGTCAAGAGTACACCCAGGCCTGGCGAGGATATCTCCCTGACAGGCTGTGGTATTTATTTTAGCCCTATCAAGAAGGACAAGTTCAGAGACCGTTTCAATATTGCCAAGAATTTTTGCCTCTGAACAAACAAGAGCACTTCTGGCTTTCACATCTCCCTTCACAATCGAACCTTTTCCAAGTTCAAGCCTGCCAGTGACTGTGAGATTCTTCCAGAATTTCACGTTTTGTCCGACAATTACATTGCCGTCAAGAGTGAGGTCCTCCTCAAAAAAAGCTAGTTTTTCAATCACGTAGGTATTGGACCTAGGGTGGTACTTGATAAAACGAATCATTAGAAATCACTTTGGGCTCTTTCCCGGGTATGGATTAAAGTAAGCATTGTTCTGTAAAGCATTTTTAAAAATTTTGTCGATTGGATTACCAAGATATGATTGAATATCTGTTATATAATAGCATCGAATGTCCATTATCAGATGCCACAAACAACTCAAGCATAAACAACACCTGAAAAAACAAAAATATAACCTGATGAAATAGGTAGAATATAAGCTAATCAAAATGGGTAATGAAAGTAACAAGAAAAGAATTAAGAGCAGGTCAAAGAAATTAATTCCGGCAAATATCTGGAAATCAATTAATATGAATGGAAAAGAGACTGAAGAATTATATATAAATATGATTTTTCAGTCTCGCTTTTTTCGTATGAAATATCCTGCTTATTCAACGAGGCTGGCAAAACCGTATTTGGGGAGAACCCTTTCGATTTTAATCCGGACTACATCGCCAACTTTGGTACCCGGGACAAAGACAACAAAACCTTCGATACGGGCAATGCCGTCTCCCTGGCGAGCGAGATCTTCAATTGTTACATCGTAGATTTCGCCTTCTTCAACAGGAACAGAGCTACTTTCGTCTCTGAACATGAAAATCATTCCTATTTAATTAAAGTTAATATGGTTTATTTCCCGCATTTACTCAACAACGCTTGCAAATGCGAATTTGGGAAGTACTCTTTCGACTTTAATCCGAACCTCGTCACCAACTTTGGTGCCTGGGACAAAGACCACAAAACCCTCAATACGTGCAATGCCGTCTCCCTGGCGAGCAATATCTTGAATTGTTACATCGTAAACTTCGCCCTCTTCGACAGGGACTGAGCGACTTTCTTCTCTGAACATGAAAACCATTCCTTTAACTACTCAAATTTAACGTGATTACTTTATTTCCCGCATTTACTCAACGACGCTTCCAAATGCGAATTTTGGAAGTACTCTTTCGACTTTAATCCGAACCTCGTCACCAACTTTGGTGCCTGGGACAAAGATAACAAAACCTTCAATGCGAGCGATGCCGTCTCCCTGACGGGCAATGTCCTGAATTGTTACATCGTAAACTTCGCCCTCTTCGACAGGGACTGAGCGACTTTCTTCTCTGAACATGAAAAACCATTCCTTTAATTACTCAAATTTAACGTGATTACTTTATTTCCCTGCATTTACTCGACAACGTTTGAAAATGCAAATTTGGGAAGTACTCTTTCGACTTTGATCCGGACTTCATCGCCAACACTCGTATTTGGGACAAAAACAACAAAACCTTCGATACGGGCAATGCCGTCTCCCTGGCGAGCGATATCTTCAATAGTTACATCGTAGGTTTCGCCCTCTTCAACGGGCACAGAAATACTTTCATCTCTAAACATTACATTCATTCCTTTAGCTTCTATTAATTAGCTTAAGAAAGCTCTATCGACAGAAAAGAGTAAAAGCAGTACTTAAAGCCAAACTTGAGAACCCAAATTCAGGAAGTACACATTCTACTTGATCTATTTGATTAATTGATCCCCAACAGAGCTTCGGATAAGTCAATTAATTGGTCATATTCAGATTCGCTTGTATATAACGCTTTGCTTTAATATCTGTAAAAAAGAAAAAATAATGAAATTAGGGAAACGCCTGATATCTAGTATTCAGACTTTCAGTTTCTAATTTCAAAGATACTCAAATAAGGTCAACTCATTTAAAAAATAAAATTGTGTAGAATAAAAATATATTTCCTTATTAAACTTAAAGATCTCTGGGAAACAATTTTCCCTGAAAAAACCTGAACAATTCAATAAATTCGGATTAATTTCGGAAAAATTCAAGAGGCGGTAGTGGGTGTGAGTTATTGAAAAACATAGGCATAAGACTCTCTCTAAATTTTCCTTAAATTAGATGGATGTACTTGCTTTTTCGGAATTGATCAATAACTCACTTACACGACCCAAGAGGCCATCACGTTAGAATTTAAATTTAAAAACTTACCTCTTTTTCGCTATACTCGGACGTGCCTATTTTCTTAGGTTGGGTTGATTGATAGCATAGAATTGATTGGAGTTAAGAATACATATGGAAGATATCTCACAAAAAACAATTGTCAAATTAGAGCTGGATTTTTTAGATCTAATTTGATTACCTCTTCGAAGGATAACGCTTATGCCGAAACCTATAAATATTAAAAGATACATTGTGAGAGTCGCTCATTTAGTAAGAATAACAATGCGTGGGCCCGTAGCTTAGTCAGGCAGAGCGATGGACTCTTAATCCATAGGCCGGGGGTTCAAATCCCTTCGGGCCCGCTACCGTTACCTATTTTTGCTGAGCTTTTGTTTACTGATTTGCTAATTGTATTTATTCGTTAATTGTGGCTTTAAGAAAATTGTGGTTTCTAAAGCCTGAATCCAGTATTATCCAGCTTTTTCTGTTTTAATATCTTATTGGCGAACATTTTAAAGGTAATTATCATCTCATTCGTTATTTCCTTATCTTTCACTCCAGTTTTAATTTTGGAGGTGAGAATAACGATACCCCATAGATTATTGAAATTTCGATAAGACTAAATTCTGGAAAAGGCAAGACATTGTACAACATAAATAATTAAAATGGATTTGAAGAATCAGATGGAGAATTTAATTCAAAAAGCTGTAGCCAGAAATCGGCATCTTTGGGCTGATTTGATCCGGATAATAGCTATATTTGCAGTGATCGCAATCCATGTTGATACCTTTGGATCCTACTGGAATGCAATACCATGGATAGACTGGTGGGCGGCTCATATATATAGTGCGATAATAAGTTTTGCAGTTCCGATCCTGTTCATTTTGAGCGGTTATTTGTTACTGGATAAGCAAGAGGATGACTGGATCTTCTTTTCAAAGAGGTTTAGTAAGGTCGTTATACCGCTGTTTGCATGGTCAATGATCTATACGATATTCGCGCATAACTATGATATATTTAGTATATTTACCGTTGAATTTGTGCAAAGATTCCTGGCTAATGACATTTTTTATCATATGTACTTCCTTTACTTCATCATCGGATTGTACCTTATCACACCGCTTTTACGCAGAATCCTGACGCATGCAAGCATGTACGATGTCTGGTATTTCCTGATATTGTGGTTTATCTTCACGCCTGTCAAACAGTTAATAGGATTTTTCGGATACAATATTGGTATACCTGTAGAAGCCGCGACCGGGAATATTGGTTTATATCTTACCGGGTATGCTATCAAAAAAACCCGGATAACTAACAGAGTAAAATATTTGTTGTGGATCACAATTGCTACTGTTTTAACTGTTATGATTTTCGGATCTTATACTATGAGCCTGAATAGTGGAAAACTCAACACGTTTTTAATCTCGACAAGTATAACAGAAACAACGTATGCAGCATGTTTATTCATCCTGCTCCGGGAAACCCTGGAGAATGTGACATTCAAAATGCCATACATAAAAATAGAAAAGGTTATTACAGTTATTGCCGAAGCTTCCATGGGAATATATCTCATTCATCCAATGTTGTTATACTATATACGTAATGGGGTCTTCGGTGTGTTTTTACTATCTCCATCTTTTCTGAGCCCGATAGTATCCGTTCCGCTGTTTACGGCCTTATTGTTCGTTGTTTCTCTGATCATTGTGATAACAATGCAGAAAATACCTTTAATTAGGAAAATCGTGCCTTGATTTTCTCTGGATTCATCCCAGATTTGTCCTGAGGTTTTATCCTGGGTTTTTAAATTTATATATCCAATTTAACTTATGTAGAATCCATATTTAAAAATAAAATTGAAAAGTTATATAAAATTTCTATTTTTTTGATAGATTGAATTTTTAATCCAGTAGTTTATTCTACTGGTTTATTCCTTAACCTTATCTTATTAAAAAAACAGAGTATATCTGGAATGATTAGTGTTAAAGTTTCAAATATAAATATCTGAATGGGTGCAGCTCTAATGCCAAAAGTAAGCGTTGAAATTCCACAAGAACTTCTAGATGACCTTAATAGGCATGTAGGAGATAACAAAAAATTTGTCAGTCAGTCCGATGCTATCCGAACCGCAATTCGAAAAATGCTGGATATGATGGATGATATTGATAGAAGGCATGGGAGACTTGATAAATGATTAGAAATCCTTGAAAATCAAAATTAATTTTTAAATAAATTATTGGTTTTGTAACTCATTTTGTGATTAATTTTGTATTTAGAGTTCAAATGAGTTACAAAACAATTAAAGTCAATTAAAAACAAATAAAAAAACAATTATAAAGATCAGTTATAAAAAATTACCCCATTATTTCCATTGCATTTTGGTATCTGTTGACCATTTTTAGTAAATTTGATATTGTTGTATAGTTTCCACTGAAGAGAAAAATGAAGCCTGCTCTCTCAGGCCATCTCCCCTTCAAGTTAAGGATTTCCGATATAATTTTCATATAAAAACTAATTAAAGAGTTCAGGGTTAGAGAGATTCCCTGAAATTTCTTATACCCTGAGCTACATTGGAAAGCAAAACGAAAGCTATTCTTTGATTAGGCCAAGAACCCAGCCCACAGTCAGGACCTACATACTTTATCAGGTTTCCAAAACGTCTATAATAGACCTTGAGCCTCTTAGTTATAGTATTAGGAGTCTCAAGCCCACTAACGATTTCCGAAAGGTATTCTTGGTTTTTCCAGATATTAGTACAGTATTTTTCGTTTAGGATTCCTGCAAGGGTGAAGATATCAGTTCTTGCAATTCCGAGCCTCAGAAAAGAATCCGTGTCCTCTAGTATTTTCTTATCTATCAATTCCAGGTAAGAGGGAGTGCCTGCGGATTCTACCCCTATAATATTTATTGTGGGAGTTTGACAAGCAAGATTATAGTAAAGAGGAGAATGAAGGTGAATCTCAACATCTGCCCCCCACTTACTTGCCGCTTTTGAAGCGTCGGTAAAGGCAGAGATAATATCATTTTCATCAAAAGCAATCTCTGGATTCAGCCCGATACTTGGTTCATCAATAGAAACCGTTGCGATCTTGAAATTTTTTGCAGATTTCATGGAATTTCTAACGAAATTATTTACACTCTTTGCAAAAAGAGAATAAATATCCGTATACCGTGCACCTCCAAACTCCTTAAGATAAAGTTCAGTAGGACCGGTTACACAGATTCGAACTTTAAGTGTCTCTCCAAACTTTTCCTTATAGGCTTTTGCGACCTTTTCTATAGCCTCAAGCTCCTCGATCCTGGCGCACTCAAGTTTAACCTCAAAAGGGCTGTCACAGCAGTTAGAATCCCGAATAACCTTCAGAAACTGCTCATTCATATCCTGATACTGTGGATAAGTGGGAACATCTACACCTGCATCTATTTTCTGCTGAAAGGCATCATTGATTACCGTAAAGAGTTTCTCATCTTCTGCTCTTGTTTTAAAAGCGTTTTGGACCCACTCCTTGCTTACTCCCTCAGGAAGGGGATAACTTCCAATATCGTCAAAGATGATTTCTTCCATACTCCCTTAGTAGACCTGTAAGGATTTAGCGTTATTGGAAAGACAGAAAAAATATAAAAAAACAGAAAACAGTAAAAAAATTTGAGGAACTTAGATTTCATTTGGTTATTTAATTATTTTGAAAAAGTTAGTCTTCCTAAAAGTTACACTTCCTACTTCTTCTTTTCTTCATTAAACTCGTTGACACCTTTTGCGGTATTCTCGAGTAGTTTGAAAGCAAGTTCCTGGTCAGGCCAAAAAGCCAACCCGCAATCCGGGCTTGCATACTTTATCTGGTCTCCAAGTACAGAATAAGCTGTTTCAAGCCTCTTTTTTACTACATTTGGAGTCTCAAGCTCAGTAACGATCTTTTGCATGTACTCCCTTTCCTTCCAGACATTGACCCCATAATTTTCGTTGATAATACCTATCAGACTGGAAATATCGGTTCTCGAGACTCCGAGCCTGATGTAGGTATTTGAATCTTCAAGCACTTTTTTATCCAGAAGGCCCAGGTAAGAAGGAGTTGCTGCATATTCAAAACCTATAACATTGATAGGCGTCTCGCAGACAAGCTTATATTTTAACGTAGAATGAAGGTGAATTTCCATATCTGCTCCCTGTTTCCTGGCATAGGTTGAAGCAACGGTGAGAGCGGAGACAATATCAGCATCGGAAAACTGGATTCTGTCATTTATCCCGAGGCTTGGCTCGTCAAGAGCTATAACCTTTATTTTAAAGTTTTTAGCAGCCACAAATGCCTGCTTTATAAAGTCTTCAATGTCCAGCGCAAGAACATGGTACGCATCTACGTAATTCGTTGCCCCAAAGGCCTGAAGGTAGAGGTCTGTTGGACCCGCAACACAAACCCTGACTTCAAGCGTTTCTCCTGTTTCTTCCCTGTACTGTTTTGCAACCTCGTCAATTATCTCCAGCTCAAGAATTTTTGCATTTTCCTCTTTCAGTACGTAAGGCTCATAACAATTCTTCTCATCTTTGATAATATCTAAAAACTGACCTATCTTATCTCTAAACTGAGGATATGTGGGCACATGAACTCCCACATCAATTTTCCTCCGGAAAGCCCCTCTTACCATGGAAAAAAGTTTTTCGTCTTCATCCCGGTTTTCAGCCGCAGCCTTTACCCATTCCCTCGTGATTCCTTCAGGAGTTGGAAGACTGCCTCCATCTATGAAAATAATGTCCTGCATAACTGTTATGTAAGACAGCATCAAGTATTATAAGTATTGGAATTAAGACTATATGGCAATACATTAGAATCTCGCTCTAAGTATCGACTTCTTAGAAATACAGCTTTTTTTTAAATCTTCATGTGTTACGTACCTGGCTTCCTCAACAGCTTTTCTGGCAAGCTCAATTTCTTTTTTGTTTCCCTATTTAGGTCCTGAACTTCTCCTATCAGCCCTTCATAACTTTATCGTAGGTTTCCCACTTATAGATTTTTCATTTTTCGAAAGCTTTTTAGTGCTCTGCTTCACTTGAATAGTTGTTATTTCAGCCATTTCTATATTTAGAGATAGAGAAGGTTACTTAGTAAGTAATTATAGTTGGTTAGAAGTAATTATAGTTAAAAGAGCAAACCTCGAAGCTGATAAGACTATTATCTGTTCCTCAACTGAGCCTGACCGGGCTTGCAGGAATCTCGTCTTTTTCAACTACAACTGCCGTACCATATGCGAGCAGCTCGGTCATTGTCTGACCTATCTCTGAAGAATCAAATTCCACGCTCACCACGGCGTTGGCTCCAAGATCCTTTGCATGTTCCTTTAATCGGTCAAGTGCCTGCTCTCGGGACTCGTTCAGGAGTTGTGTATACTCATGAATCTCCCCTCCAACAATTGACCGAAGGCCGGCAGCTATGTTTCCACCGAGCCCACGGCTCCGCACGATTAGGCCCCAAGTAAATCCAATAGTCTTTGTGATTTTATAACCAGGCAAGTACGGTGTACTGACAATTATGATATCATTCGCCATATTATCCTCAATATATTTATCAATTAGAATTTCTACAAAAATCTGTTTTTATAATAGATACTTCATCAACATATAAATAAATTTTAGTTGCGGAATTTAATTAATAGGCTCATTATGAAATTTCATTGCATATCTCACGGTAAAACTGCCCGAAAATAAAAAAATTCCAAAAGAACTTCATGAACTGGCAGAATAAATGTGATTTTCATTTCATGAACCTGAAGAAATCGACTCAAAAAAATTTACTGAAAAAAACAGGATAAACAGAAAAAGGAAAAGGAACTGCCTGAAAACAAGATTCTTTGGTTTCCATTCAAGCAAAGGTTTCTTCAATAATATTTTATTCTTCAATACATTTTTTACTGTCTCGTCAATCACCAAAGGTTTAATGATTCTGAATAGTTGCAATTGATTTTATACGACTTTTTTATTGGTTACGCGACATCAAATCAATATCTTTTCTTGTATTTCCTGAGAACCTCGCTGTTTACTTCAAAAGCTTTCTCGTCAATGTAATTTTTTTCCTTGGCCCATTCAAAGAATTTTTCAAGGACTTTAGCAGCTGTACCTGTAAACTTCTTGCCTCCCCCTATCTCAATTACATAATCATCGAGAAATTCCTTAATTCCGGATTGGGTGAGATGCTCAGGGCCGAAAATGTCGCAGTAACTCCTGTTCTCGTGTTCGTGCCGGGCATTATAAAGTTCCCTGTCTTCTTCAGAAAAAGAATCTTCTGCACTGAATTCCAGGAATTCCTCATAAAGAAGGATCGCATCTTCAAGATCCAGGAAGGCATCCGGTTTCAAGCTGGCTTCCTGTTCATTTAAGAACATCCGAAAAGCTTCATTTATCGTTGTCATAATATCCTGCAGCAGTACTTGTAAACTATTATTTTTGCTGCAAAGGATTTTATATTTTTCTCAAGCCCTTCTGCACAGAAGTGGGTAGATGGTTTTTAACAGCCAGTGCTGGTTTTTAACAGCCAGTACTGGGTTTTAACAGCCAGTACTTCTAGATAGCATCCAGACAGTATCAAAACTACATCTAAATAATAAAACAAGAAAGATTGAAAAGAAAAAAGAAAAAAAGGAAAATAGAATAAAAGTAAGAAAATAAAAAGGTTTACATAGATTTAGGAGCCGCGATTCCAAGCGTATCCAACGAGTTTGCAAGCACGATCCTTGCGCAGTTCACAAGGGATAGCCTTGCAGACCTGACCTTTTCGTCCTCGGCGGCAATTACAGGGACAAAGCGGTAGAACTGGTTAAAAGCATCAGCGAGCTCACGAGCATAGATTGCAAGCACATGAGGTTTAAGTTCACGGGCTGCAAGATCGATTATGCTGTCAAACATTGCCATCTTCTTGATAAGATCGATTTCAGTATCCTCGACAAGCAGGGAAGGCTCGATTTTTGCGGAGGGCTCCCAGGATGCTTCTTCTTTTGCTTTCTCAAGAATACTGCAAGCGCGAGCATGGGAATACTGGATATAAGGAGCTCCCTGCTTCTCAAAGTCCAAAGCTTCTTTCCAGTTGAAAACCGTGGATTTTTCAGGGGAGACCCTTACTATGTCATATCTTACCGCACCTATTCCTACCATTTCCGCAACCTGTTTCTTGAACTCGTAAGAGGTTTCAGAACGGCGAGTTTCAACCTGTTCAAGGGCAGCTTCAGTAACCCTGTCAAAGAGCTCATCTGCACTTATGAACTGCCCACGACGAGTACTCATTGAGCCTTCAGGGAGGGAGACGAACTCGAAGATAACGACCTCAGGTTCCTTGATCCCTATTGCGTTCAATGTAGCTCTGAGCTGACCTGAAATCAATTTATGGTCAGCTCCGAAAATATCGATTATGCGGTCTGCCTGTCCGGCTTTCCACTCATGGTAGGCAAGGTCTCTAGTTGTGTAAAGGGAAGTACCGTTTGAGCGCTGGATAACAAGGGTTTTTTCAAACCCATAATCCGAAAGGTCTACTACAAGAGCACCTTTGTCCATTTTTGTCCTTCCTGTAGCTTTGATCCTCTCGACAATGTCGTGTACCGCTCCAGACTTAAGGAAAGTAGATTCGTTGACAAACCTGTCATGGACAACATTTAAGCGAAGCAGAGTTTCTTTAATTCCAGAAACAGCCAGAGAAACTGCCTTACTAAAACTATCAATTGTCTTGACATCCCCGGCTTCTACCTTTTCCATAAGAGCATCAATTTCGTTTACGTAATCTGGATTTTTGTCCAGCTCTATATTGGCTTTAATATACACATCAGCGATAGCAGAATCGGGCTTTTTAGAAAGGTCAAGTTCGAAACGTTCACATGCCCAGGAAACTACTGCAATCTGGCGACCCATATCATTGACATAATACTGTACCTCCACATCGTACCCAGCTCGCCTAAGAATACGAGCAAGAGTATCCCCAATAATGGAATTTCTGATATGTCCTACATGCAGAGGACCGTTCGGATTTGCTGAGGTGTGCTCAAGTAAAATTTTATCTTTGGGGGCTCCGCAGCCAAATTTCTCCTTTTCTTCCAGAACTGCATCAACCGTCATGTCCAGATATTGTCTGCTTGCATGGAAATTGATGTAAGGGCCAGAAGCATTTATCTCTCCGATATACGAACCATCAGGAATTTCTATTGCAGAAACGATACGGATTGCAAGCTCTTTTGGGTTTTGCTTGTACAAGCTTGCCAGCTTGAAGGCGGCCCTGCTTGCAAGGTCAGCGTGAGAGGAGGTTTCGAAATAAAGTTCGGAATCTTCAATTTCAAGTCCGGCCTTTTGGATTGCGTCTTTTAAGATTGATGTAGCCTGAGCTTTTAATTCAAGAAACAAGATAAATCACCTGTAAAAACTACGAAAACAATATGATAACTTTGATTTACTGATTTTGATCCAGTGATCTAAGGACAGTTTAATTAAAAAAGTATTGGATAAAAAGTGTTGGATAGAAGTCTGGATGAGATCAGACTCCCGTACTGTACCTGAGGATTGCAGCAATGCCTCCGAAAGCGTTCATGAGTTGTGAACCTTCATCAAAGTCGGTAGACACGAAAACAACTTTTGCATTGCTTTTGTCAGCAAGATCTGAGAGCTCGTCAACGATATCGGTAATATCCGTGACTTCAAGAGAAGCTCCACAGTTTGGACAAGTGCCGGCCGTTGGTGCAGGCTCTCCTGGCTTCCAACGTCGCGTCCACTTATTTTCATATCCACAGACACTACATTTTGTAGTTACCCTTTCAGCTCGCAGGTCTTCGGAAAGCAGAAGCATATCCACAGCATTGATTTCGAGGTTTGCCCGGACCTGGGTTTCCCCATAGGCTACCTTGCCTGAGTCGGAAATAAGTTCTTTAAAGAAGGCTCTGACAGCATTTTTCTGCCCCATGAGCTCAAGATCCTGGAGCTTATCTGAGGCAGCATTCACAAGTTCCGAGAGCCCAGATTCGTCAGTATAAGCCGTATCAAATAGCCCAAGGATCTTTCTCATAAGCTCGTGGTGCAGAAATTCCCCGGCATAAAACTCTTCCTTCGTAGGAGATGGGCCTCCTATCAGGATACCTTTGAAATCTTTAGGCTCAACGGCGAGGAAAATTTCACTTGCAGCATCTCCTATCCGCTTATAGAACTCGTGGATAGCAATTAACCTTAGCTGCTGAAAACGATGAGAACTCTGACCACCTTTTCTCTGTTTTCCTGGAACTGTTGAGGTAAGATTACGGAAGGCCTCAATTCGTTTTCCGACCAGAAGTCCTACAGTAGCTTCCCTGCGGTCAAGTACTAGAAGTCCAAACGTGCCTTTATCCTTGAGCATATCTTCAAGAGGTTCAAGATAGAAAGCAGAATCGCAGTGATATTTGTAAACAGTAATCGGCTCCGGAGGGACAATTACTTCGCTCTCCATACTCGTCTTGTTGGCTCCAATATCCACGGCCCCTGTGAAATATACGATTCCGTTTTCAGGAACCTTGTCCAGATATCTGAGCCTTGAAAGGAGAGATTCAATGGCTCCCTGTACATTCGTCCTAGTAAGCTTGGACTTGATGTTTGCAGCTTGCCCATGTTCGTCTTTTAACTGGCTTGTAACGTCAAAAATCTGCTTGTCATGAGGTATATAAAGAGAAATTAACTCGGTACCTCTTCCCCTCTTATCCCTCAGGTTTTCAAGCTTCTTTTTAAATTCGTACTTTTCGTGTGCAGATTGTTCAGTCATTTTAAAAATTCCCCGTAAAGAAAGTAACAAAATTCTGATTTTCTATTAAGCATCTCTGGTAAATTTGAGGTTGTATCCATTATTGAGTTTGAAAATATAGTTGAATGTTTCAATTTTGAAATTTTCAATGTAGATTCTTTGTCATTTTTGTTATTCAGTTCGTTAGTCGTTTAACTTTTCGGTTAGCTTGACAAGGGTGAAAGAAGAATTTGGTAACGACAAATCACACAGCGAGTCTTATCTCAACCGAAAGCTGGATGTAAAAACCGCCTTGAACACGAAAAACTAAAAGTAAAGGTACGCTTGCCAGAAAAGCCAGAAATCTGAAACTCAAGTAAAAAACCAGCCCTGTTTCGCGTAAACTTGTCCTGTATCGTGCTCTGTTGATATCACTAGGTGTGAGACATAATCATACTCAAGCTGTATCTAATTAATTTAAAATTGGATTATTCTTGCTGGAATTATATCCTAATTGAAATCTGAGTTTATATTTGTTTCTATCCCTTTAACTTATGTTATATATTCATAAGAATATAAAAATAGTCTTATTGTTTCTCCGTATTAAAACAATCCTGTATATACTAACTCTCAAAATAGAAAACTTGAGTTTTGTCAAGTCAGAAATTTTTTTTGACTGAAGACTTTTTTCCGTCCTTTGATAACAGGACCACCCGGCTGATTTCAGATTCATCTGCGATTTCATACCCAAGGTGTTTTGCAAGTTCCTGTGAGAACTTGAGGACTTCTTCATGAGTAGGCATTGCAGAGCGGTCAAGCCTGAGCCGTGAGAAACCGAGATGCATGTAAGCTTTTATTTCCACAAAATCTGGGGAGGCTTTTTCCATTAGCCTGGCATAAGCCTCAGGCTTGAATAGGTTTTCACCTTTCACCAAGGTGGTTCGAATGACTGTCCTTGATCTTTTCTGCTTCATAAGGGACAGAGATTTATTGATCTTTTCCCAGAGAGCAGACGATTTGGGCTGACAGACTTTCAGGTAAGTCTCAAGATCTGGGGCATCGAGACTCATATAGAGCTGGGAAGGGAAAACTTTTGTAAGCATCTCGGGAACTGTGCCGTTTGTAACAAGAAAGGTCGTAAAACCTCTTTTTTCGTACTCCTCGATAAGTTCAGGGAGATAAGGATAAAAAGTCGGCTCTCCCGAAAGAGAGATTGCTACGTTGTTTGGCTCATTAGCCTCAAGCCAACGTTCCTTAAGTGCATTCGGAGAACCACCAAAGCCTGTGATTAACTTACGCTGGCAGGCAATACTTTCTTCCACTATCTTTTCAGGCGAATCCCAATCCTCGGGCGCAGGAACAGAAACCTCAGTCGGCCGCCAGCAGAAAAGGCAACGTTGATTACACATAAGTGTTGGAGTCATCTGAAGGCAGCGATGGGACTGAACTCCATAAAATTTCGATTTATAGCAGAAGCCCTGACCATTCATAGCGTGCCTTAGCCAGAGACAAGTCTTAACAGCTGAGTGGCGGCCTGCCAGAGCATAGCCCTGCTTTTTCAGGAGAGTCTTAAAATCAGGGATGTCAAAGGGAAGAAAAGTAGATTCTCCTTCCATATTTTCTTCCTGAGTTTCGGGGAAAGCTTCCCCGAAATTTTCCTTTTTTTCTTCCAGCGGCATTTTCCGCATATTAAATCTTTGTGGTATATATAAGGATCGGAAAATAATTTTGGAGAAAGCTTCAGTAATCAAGTTAAAATCGAATAAACCTCAAGGCAGTGTACCAAAATTCTGTAAAATTTTAATAGATCTAAGACACGAAAATGCATAATTTTTGCCACAAAAACTATGCATCAATAAAAAAGATAACTCTGCTCAATCTTTGATATATCACTTTATATACTGCAGTTTTATGTAAAAGCTTCAATACACTCAATATTACCAGAGCCACGCCATGTCATGATATATGCCCCACTCTCATCTAAGTATAGAAACGTATTTGCATAACACATTATTCCATTATATTCTATGTCTGTCCCAATCCAGCACCCACTATTAAGAAATAATTTCTTCCCTGATTCTGTCCTTAGCTCATAAGAGCTTGCAAAATGAGTATGACCAAAAACAACAACATCTGCATCCATAGTTTCCTGGTTTTTCTGGTAATATCTATGTTTAATGACTTGTTCTGCAGACTTATCCATAGGCTTCATAGAGTTGTAAATTATTCCTTGAGCATTGGCAACAATACCAGGAATCGAACTTAATGCAAAAAAGCCAATAATCAGGGCCCAAGATAGATTATCAAAGAAATCAGGATGTGGAAATTCTCTCATTAAAAAGTATTTTTCACCAATTAATAAGCCTAAAAATATAGCAAAATTTGCTTTCCAATATTTTTTGGTAAATTTGACATTGAAAAGATCTTGAAACCAATTAATAGGATTCCAGATTCTATTGACATGCTTTAAAATAGCTTGATTTCTATCGAATTGATGACCATGGAGAAAAAAATACGACCGGTTTCCAATTTTAATACCATGTGCTTTACCAGATTTCCGATCTTTTTTAGGATAATGCCTATTGTAAATAACAAATTTTTTTCCATTATTTAAGATATCAAAATCACTCTTTCCTTCAAGTTCGCCCAAAGAATCATCATGGTTGCCAATTACATATATTTTGTCGCAATTAATATTAGAAAGTAAATAAAAGGGCCTAACAAAATCTTTTATAATGTTATTTCTGTCACTATTCTTTGGATTCCACAAATCCAAGATATCCCCTAAGAGAATTATTTTTTCAGGTTTTTTAATTGTGACCTCTTTGTCCTTGTATTTTATAACCTCAGGCTGTTTTTCCAAATCATATATCCACTCAAGGAAATCACAAAAATCTTTATGATTACACTTCTCACTGCCTAAATGTACATCTGAGATAACTACATAAGCTTGCTCCATTTAAGAATCCATTAGATTACTGAAATAAATAATAATCTCAAGATGACTATTTGGTCATCCATTGTAATCTAATTGGTGTCTTAAAGCACTGAATTTATATTTTTCACACAAAAAATATGTATTAAAATTAGAATTTCAGATAAGAGAAAGCAGTTACCCGCTTTCCCTCTCCAAGGAACCGTACGTGAAAGTTTCCCTTCATACGGCTCAAGTTTTTCTAACCTTTTCTGAATCAGGCACCAGTTATTATGAATAACTGATTTTGTGATTCTGGCTAACAGCCCACTAACAAAATTGTCGGTAAGCGTCTTACCTATTGGTGTCGTTGAGTATCTTACCTTCGTAGTTTTGTTTCCGTTCACACAAGAAAACACCATCAGCAAATCAGCATCCTTTCGGATCGAGGCAAAGTTTGAACCTCTATCCAATCGATTAAAGATTGGCATTCGCTTTATACTGAATCCTATTCCCTCTATGCAATTAACTCCCTTCACAGAGTCTCTACCTTTTTTTTAAAAGGAGCATATAGGGCTTACCAAGTTTTATGTCACAAATAATGCAAATGCTTTAGAAGCCATCTATAGACCGGAAAGCGTTTGTCCATTTTCTGCGCCATCTGTAACATCGTCGCAGACTGCTTTTCATACCGTTTGGTTCAAGCGTATCAGTCTAATTCCACTTGTCAAAAGTCACGACCCGTACAATGGTTCAACATGTGTTTCTTCATGGCATTTTTACCCTAGCAGATGACCCAAACTAGACTTTCAGGCTTCTCCACATTGTCTTACGAGATTAGCACAACTGTATTACTGCTAATTCACCTCATAATATAGTTACCCTAAATGGAAAAGGTAGCATAAGGCAATTTATGACATAACTTCTTGTCGCACTTACAGAACTTTTGATACACTGCCAATCTCAATAAAAGTTTATAAAAATTCAGTCAAAAGCAAGAATCTTTACGTCAAAATTCTCGAGATCCACAATTGGAACCCTTGCAGGGACAGGTACTAGATTTACACGTTTCTGGAACTCTGTCTGGCCTTGCCAGGTTCCGGAATTAACCAAAAGGACATTTTTATAGCGCTGGACTCCCAGAGTGTGGACGTGACCTGTATGAATGATATCAGGCACAGGATCAATTATAAAATAGTCTTTCTTCTCAGGGGATATGGAAACTCTGCTCCCATAGGTTGGAGCAAGATGCCTGCGTTTCAGCATCTCAAGGACTGCTCCGGCAGGTTCCTGATACGACACTCCAGGGACACTCGCTACAAGATCATCAATCGACCTGCCGTGGTAAATGAGAATTTGAACACCGTCAAGCTCCAGAAGAGCAGGATTACCAACGAAAATAATATTCTGAGGAAAGTATGCCTGGATACTTTCAGGCAGAGCGGGCTGAGGTTCTGCTTGGCGAACAGCATCGTGGTTACCTGGACTTATGATTACACGAATATGCTCAGGAATTTCTCTGAAATACTCGGCAGCCTTCTTATATTGTTCGTAGACATCCAGAATATCCAATTCCATTTCCTGGTCAGGATAAATCCCTATTCCATCAACAATGTCTCCCGCAACAACAAGATAACGAATACTGGCCGCAAGCTCCCGCATACTCTCTGAATCCGATTCCCCTTTCAAAAAATCCAGAAAATCCAGCCAGGAATCTTCCATAAACTGGGAACTGCCCACATGCACATCAGAAATCAGTACAACCTTCCCATAACTTCCGGTTCTCCGTTGAACACTATTTGGGACATCTGGTTGTACTAGCTTTGTAGCGAGCATGAGGCTTCCATCATTGGTCACCGAACCCGTTACTCCTATGACTTCATCAAGGAGAATTCTTGAAGCCAGTTCAAAGAGATCTTTATCGGAGTTACGGATGAGGACTGAAAAAGAACCTGTTGGATCCTCAAGAGAAAGAATCTTATGGCCATTATTTGTACTGCTGATGTCCGAAACCATGCCTATAATCGAGATTTCCTCAGAACCTCCGTCTCTTCCACGGCGGAAGCTTCTTCTTTTAATACTTTCAATCGGACGTGCGTTGATTCTTCCCCGAATAATCTCCGAAAGCCTGCTGTATCTATCCCTAAAACATTGCACAAACTGCATGTATTCCCCGACACAAGTGGAATGCCCTGTTATATCCGAAATCACATTCACGGGATTTTTTCCCGGGTAATGTTTGTATTCATCCCTTGAATCAGAAAATAGCTTCCTGCCAGAAATGGAGGAAGAAGGCTCTGTCCTGAAAATCCGATTTGAAGAAGAGGAGGGAAGAGAGGTACTATGCCCGAAAAAGGAAGAAGCTGACCTGTTTACAGCCTGTGAGGAATGAGAGGGGAAAATGGAAGACGCTGCCTTTACTGAAGGAAGAGGGTTGGAAACAAGATATGGAGACGAAACTTCCTCAGATAAAATAGTATCTGATTGAATATCCGGAGTATCCAGAGTATTTGGAGATGGTTCATAAGCCTTGTCTGGAACTATATCCGGAATTGAAATAGAATCAGAAACAGAGTCTTGAGACGATTTTTGAATCGGGTCAGGAGATGCAATAGCAATATCAGGCTCTGAGGAAAGAACAGACTCTGAAAGAGAATTGGGTACTGAAAAGGAATCAGGTTCAGAAGAGGGATTGCCTGAGTTTGAAGGAAGTATAGAAGCCCTAGGAAGATATTCCCTTTCCTCTGGAGAGAGAGTGTATGTTTTATTTGAAACCAGCTTCCCTGTTGAAGTTTCTAAACCAAGATCTTTGTCATTCCCTATGTAAGTAAGCTTTGAAGCCTTTCCGGAGGCAGCAAAGCCTTCAAGATCTATATTTTCTGTCCCTATGACAATAATGTAGTCATTTACAGTTGAAAGGACATATTTGAGCAGGTCTTCGGGAGAATTACTGGAATAAATAAGTTCTACGGCTTCAGGACTGATCTGGTATTCTTTTTCCATAACAGCCCTTATAATATCCTTTCTTTCCATAATCCCAACCTGACCTTTCTAAACTGACATGAGTTCTTCCAAGTCTTTTGTGCCTGATCTGGAATCAAAAAGAATTTCACTTCGAACCTGGAAAAGCTAAGGCAAAAGCCTGCTTAAGATATAAAAACTAATAAGATACGAAGCTAACATGGTAAATTTAAATTGTTACCATAAAGAAGATTCTCATGAAGCTTTGTGTGTTCCGATAGAATACTTATAGTTATTAATTCCTATCTATTGTAGAACTAAATCCATCCTATAAATTCTAATGACTGATCTTAATTTCTACTAATTCCTATTTAATATAGAGTAAATTTGATTATAGTTTGTTAAAGAATGTTATAAAATAAATAGTATCGTTTTTTATAATAAATGATGAATATTAAATAGTGGATGGATCAATGAAAATTAATATAGAATAAAAACAAATCCCCAGTGAATATACTTAGAAGGATCAATAGACTAATCTTTAACTAACTTTATATAAGTCAGAACAGTAGAATGTAGAGCTTTAAATAGTCCTAAGGCTGCATTATAATTTCAAGGATCTATTATTAATCCTGAACATCACAATAAGTAAATCAAATAAAACAAATCAAATAAAATAAAGCTTCGAGTTGAAGAAAATCGAATGAAGTAATGATGCAGCATCTTAAAAGAATAAAATAAAAATAATAAAGGCTGATTATGAGCGGAATTAATAAGGAAAACAGTGTCCAGGGACAGGAAAATGCCTGGGTTTCCCTTGGAAAGGACTTGATGTCTGTCGTAGCTGTCCTGATCATTTTTATGGTTCTTTCCAAGCTAGTATTCGGACTCTGGACTCCTATGGTTGCGGTGGAGTCAGGGAGTATGGAACCGCATATGCAGATAGGAGATATTATTTTCATTAAAAGTATCGATAAAGCAAATATTACCACGTATGAAGAAGGAAAAAAGACAGGATATACATCTTTTCAAAATTATGGAGACGTAATTCTTTACCACCCATACGGAGAACAAGGAGTAACCCCGATAATTCATAGAGCTATGTACAGAGTAGAAGCTGGGGAGCCTATGTGGGAGAACGGTCCCATTGCTCCATATTCTGGCTATATCACCAAAGGAGACAATGTTGTAACCAACCAACATTTTGATCAGGAAGGACAGATAAGCTATGAAATGCCTGTAAAAGACGAATGGATTATAGGAACTGCACAATATAGGATTCCTTATCTGGGGTATGTCAGGCTATTGTTCTCATGAGTAAAGTCTGTATAACCTCTGAACTTCTTTTTTTAAGTACCAAAATCACTTTTCTTTATTAATCCTTTCGAGCATCTTGCTCTTTATTTTCTGGTTTTTACTTTCAAGTTCTTGAATTTTATATTTATTCATATGATAATATTTAAATAATCGTTTTTTAATTAATTATTCAATTTTTTACAAGAAAACTATGTGATTTTTGGTTTCAGTAGAAGAGTAAAATTTTTAATAAATCACAAAGAGCCTAGTAAATCAAATGAAACTTAATAAATTAAAAATTGGCAAGACAGAAACACCTGGAAATCTGCTTCTCGCGCCTATGGCAGACGTGACAAACCTGGCTTTCAGGCTGCTTTGCAGACAAAATGGAGCTGACCTTACTTATACTGAAATGATAAGTGCAGATGCCTTGCTCAACGAAAACCGAAAATCACTTCTCAAAGGATTGAGTTCCCCTGAAGACCGACCTTTTGGAGTTCAGCTTGTAGGAAACTCACCTGAGAAGTTAAGGGAAGCTGCACTCTTTATTGAAGACGAGTACAGGCCTGAAATTATCGATGTTAACATGGGCTGTCCTGCACAGCGCATTACGGGGATAGGATGCGGTTCCTCCCTTCTCAACTCCAAAACGCTTGTACATGAGATAATTTCCGAGATGACAGATGTTCTAAGAACGCCTGTAACTGCAAAGATCCGCATTATGAAAAAGGACGAAAAAACTCTTGAGATTGCGCACCTGATTGAAAAGGCTGGAGCTTCGGCCCTGACTGTGCATGGAAGGACGGCAGAGCAGATGTACTCCGGAAGTTCGAACCTTATGGCGATTAAAGCAGTCAAACAGGAACTTTCAATTCCAGTGATTGCAAATGGGGATATAAGAGATGAAGAGTCTGCCGAAAAAGCCCTTGAGTTTACAGACTGTGACGGACTTATGGTAGGACGCGCAGCAATGGGAAATCCCTTTATCTTTAAAAGGATAAGGCACTATCTGGAAACTGGGGAAAAGCTGGAAGTTGACAGGCAGACTCGGCAATTGAGGGATTTTAATAATTATATTGCCCTACTTGAAAAACATGATCTTTATACATCCACAAACCTAAGAATGCATGCTCATTGGTTTACAAAAGGATTACACGGCTCGCGGCAGATTAGGGAAAAGATTAATAATCTGAAAGATGGAAAGGCCATGATCGAGTTAATAAGAAATTTCTCTACGGAAAAATATTAAAATAACCCATATTTTTTGAAGAACTATTCGTTTACAACATAAATGTGACAAACCACGAGCATGAGACAGGTTAACCTGAAACCAACAAATATAATACACCAAAAAAATAATTTTAGATTAGAAATATATAGAACGAATTTTTTGGATTTCACCGAAAAACTAATAATATTCTACACAATTATCCATGAACTATCAGGCACAAAACAGCGTGAATTTAGAATTGAAAATAAACGCTCTTAATACTAACAAAAACTCGATGGTACAAAAGAAATTTAAGTTAACAATTAACCACCAAGACTTGGATTTCTGAATTTGCTTGTAATATTATAAAAGTGCCTGAAGGAAGAGTCAGATGTTAATTTGCATCTGATAAGCTAATAAATTGAGTGATATCAGGTTAATTCGATCCAATTAATATTTGATTAATATCGATCACTAGCAGTGTGCCGGACAACTAATTAAGGCTTGCCAAACAGACTGCCGAGAACAGCAAAAATACATAAAAACACTAAAAAACGTTAGATAAAACCGCATTAAAAAGGAGAATCCAGATGAAGGAAATCAGAATACACGGTCGAGGAGGCCAGGGTTCTGTTACCGCGGCTGAAATGCTTTCCGTTGCAGCTTTTGAAGATGGAAAGTTTAGCCAAGCTTTCCCCGCTTTTGGGGTTGAGCGCAGAGGTGCCCCAGTGCAGGCATTCACAAGGATTAGTAATAGTCCTATCAGGCTTCGAAGCCAGATTTACACTCCGGATTATGTTATTGTCCAGGATGCTACCCTGCTTGAAACTGTTGACGTTGCAAGTGGAATAAAAGATGACGGGATAATTATTGTCAATACAACCGAAAAGCCAGAAAGCCTGAAACTCAATACGAAAGCCAAGGTCATGACCGTGGATGCTACGAAGGTGGCAATGGACATTATAGGGATTCCTATTGTAAACACCGTCCTTCTTGGTGCTTTTGCGGGTGCAACAGGAGAAATCAATGTTGAGTCAATCCAGCATGCAATAAAGGCTCGTTTTCCAGGAAAAATTGGAGAAAAGAATTCAAATGCAATCCAGAAAGCCTACAAGCTTATTAGGGGGGAAGAAGCGTGAGTAACGGATCTGAAGAAAGTTTAAACATTTCACGCTGCAGAGTCTGTAAACCTGGTTCTACCCTTAAAAATAAAACAGGAGGCTGGAGGAACTTCCGTCCTGTTTATATTTACGAAAAGTGTACCAAGTGCGGCATCTGCGAACTTGTCTGCCCTGATATGTCTGTCAAACCCAGGGAAGACGGTTTTTTTGAGTATGATTATGATTACTGTAAAGGTTGCGGTGTCTGTGCAAATGAGTGCCCTGCAGATGCAATTGAAATGATTCTGGAGGAGAAATAATGATTAACCCAGCTCACAAGAAAAAAATGGTAGTTGTGGAAGGTTCCTATGCTGTGGCCCATTCCACAAAGGTCTGCCGGCCAAACGTTATTTCAGCTTACCCAATTACTCCCCAGACACATATTGTTGAAGATCTATCCCAGTTCATAGCAGACGGGGAAATCCCTAACTGTGAGTATATTAATGTGGAGGCCGAGTTCTCGGCAATTTCTGCTCTTATAGGAGCAGCAGCAGTAGGCGCAAGGACATATTCAGCCACAACCTCTCAGGGACTTTTGCTCATGCATGAAGCACTTTTTAACACTGCAGGCATGAGGCTTCCGGTTATAATGACAGTGGCAAATCGAGCAATTAGCGCTCCAATCAACATATGGAACGATCATCAGGACGCAATTGCACAGAGGGATACAGGTTGGATGCAGCTCTATGTAGAAGATGTTCAAGAAGCAGCTGACACCCTACCCCAGATCTATAAGATTGCAGAAGACAATGAAATCATGCTTCCAGGTATGGTCTGCATGGACGGTTTTATCTTGTCTCATGTTTATGAGCCTGTTGTCCTGCTCGAACAAGGCCTTACCGACGATTTTCTTCCGCCTTTCCAGCCAGCAGATATTCTTGACCCTGAAGACCCCAAAACCTTCGGAGCCTTTGCATCCCCTGATACTTATGAAGAATTCAGATATCTTCATGAGCAGGCAATGCAGAAAGCTCTTCCGAAAATCGAAGCCGTGGCAAAGGAGTTTGAAGAAGTCTTTGGCAGATACCACGGAGGACTTATTGACGGATACATGCTTGATGATGCCGAAATTGTCATCATGTCTATGGGATCTATTCTCGGGACTATTAAGGATGTTGTTGATGAGTACAGGGCAAGAGGAGAAAAGATCGGAGTCTTAAAAGTTAGATCCTTTAGACCTTTCCCGAAAGAGCAGATTAGAGAAGCTATTAAGAATGCACACGTAGTTGTTATACTTGACAAGAATATCTCCATAGGTACAAACGAAGGAGCTCTCTTTACCGAAACAAAGTCCTGCCTCTATAATAGTAAAATCCGTATACCAGTCGTAGGGTATACTGTTGGACACGGAGGCCGTGACATTCGTGTGGAAAATATTGAAAAGATAATTGAAGAAACCAAGAAAGTTGCGAAATCCGGAATTGAAGTTGAAAGCCAGTTCCTGGACCTCAAGGAGGAATTGCTGTGAGCAAAACCACCCTAAAAACATATATTAGCTCTGGACACAGTGGCTGTGCAGGCTGCTGTGATGCTTTTGCTGCAAAATTCACACTTATGGGCGCAGGCCCAAATACAATCATAGTTAATCCTACAGGCTGCCTAGAGGTAATGTCTACGCCTTTTCCAACTTCTTCCTGGCAGGTGCCGTGGATTCACTCCCTCTTTGAAAATGCAGGTGCAGTGGCTTCAGGTGTGGAAGCTGGATTAAAAGCTCTTGGCAAAAAGAACGATACCAAGATTGTAGCAATTGGAGGCGACGGTTCAACTATGGACATAGGAATTGGTGCCATTTCTGGTGCTTTTGAAAGGGGACATGATTTTACCTATGTCTGCATGGATAATGAAGCCTATATGAACACCGGAATTCAGCGTAGCAGTGCAACTCCTTTCGACGCGAGTACAACAACCAGTCCAGCCGGAAAAGTTTCCTTTGGAAATCCACGCCCCAAAAAGAACATGCCTGCTATCATGGCAGCCCATGGCTCTCCTTATGTGGCCACAACTTCCATAGGTTTTCCAAGAGACATGATTCGAAAGGTCAAGAAGGCAACTGAAATCGTAGGCCCTACCTATATTCACGCTCACGCTCCCTGTACAACAGGCTGGGGCTTTGACACATCCAAAACCCTGGAAATCGCTAAACTTGCAGTCGAAACCTGCCTCTGGCCCATGTACGAGATGGAAAACGGGGAAATTACCCAGGTCAGGAAGGTTAAGGATCCAAAGCCAGTCGAGGAATACCTTAGGACCCAGAAAAGGTTCAAACATCTCTTCACCATGAAAGGTGGAGACGAAGAAATAAAGAAAATCCAGGCTACTGCAGACTGGAATATAAAACACTTCGGACTTCAGTGAAAAGCTGAAGTTTTAATTTTTTTTAATTTTATTTTTGATTTTCTTCTTTTGATCTTATTTTTTTGCTTTTTTGATGTTGAACTTCGTTTTAGATAGGATGTTCATTCTTAATCTCCCTATTGTGAATATTTGAATACTGACTTTTGTCTACTTCACTAAGAAACAAGAATATATATAGGTATATTTAAAATTCTTAGGTTTTAAATGACAAATAAGATAAAGAATAATATTAAAGACAGTTTTTTTCTGAGAAGGATTCCACGATACATGAAAATTGCGATTAAAGCATATCAAAAAGCTCTGAAAATTACAACTGTAGAAGAGTTTCCAATATAATATGTGATGACCCAGAACAATATTGGAGTTGTATACAGGACACCGACAGAAGTAGAAGAAAAGGTACTAAACTGCAAGAAGATAATAGAAGCATATCGAGAAGCCCTGAAAATATTCACAGAAGATTCATATCCAGAATATAACAGAATAGTTGCAGGCAAATCGAGAAGTTAACTAATTTCTGCAAAATGAATGAAAATCAAACTATGAAACTTTGTTGGATAACGAAAATAAAAAAGACTCAGATACTGAATAATATAGGCATCTGTTTTTAAATGCCGTTTTTTAGTACCGTTTTTCGAACACCGTTTTTAAAGCTTTCGTTTTTCGCATGCCGTTTTTTATGTACCGTTTTTAAAGCTTGTGTTTTTGTACGCCGTTTTTTATGTATCGTTTTTTAAGGACACTGTTTTTCACAGATGCCTTGCAATTCAGATAGCTTTTTGTTATATAAAACTAGGGATGTACTGAAAAATAAATATAAATTCTTAGAAGTACTGAAAAATAAAGAAAAAGTTGAGATTTAAATTGGGAAAAAACTTTCTTTTTCATGTGATTAAATTTAGACTTAGAAGCAGAGCCTTAATTCTTAAAATAAGATTTATTAAAGTTTTTAGACTTATTAGAGTTATCAAGATCTCTAGAATATAAGAGTAGGAGTTCGGCTTAAATATTAATAAAAAGAGAAATATGAAAAAATGGAATTACCAAAGCTATCACAGATCAACTAACGGTAATTGTCTTCTAAGATCAGGCAAATATCCTTCTCTGTGAAGGGCTATTTTGTAATCACTTATTGCTCTGCACAGTTTATTAGTATATTTTATACAGTCAGTCCCGACATTTCCCTTAAAAAGTATCTTTTCGGTTTTCTCAACGAATTCGGGATAGGTAAATAACAGCTCTTCTTTAGTGTGCAGGAACAGAGCTGTAAAGTCCCTGTGAATACCCATGCTTCTTTTAAGCAGTTCAACATTCAGGTGGTCTTCAGATAGATAAGAATTAAATTTTACAAAGGTGTGAAAATCCGCGATGTTCTGATTTAAGGAGTTAAGAATTGAGTATAGAACGTTATCGGTCTCTGGAAGGGGGATATCCGGAAGATCTAGGTATTCTCCATCAAAAGTTTCGTTTTCTTTCACATTTTGGTCCCGGGTTGTATCATGGTCCATTTTATCACCTAGTGTGACATTTTGTTTTTGTAGACAGTCTGGTAGTTCCCGTTTCATATAACGGGTTCAGTCACTTGCCTTGAGGTGGCTTTCAGATACACTTACTGGATTGGCTTAGGGTGGCTCCAAATAAATCCATTGTGTTTAATTTGCCGGCGTATCCGACGCTTCCCCACTCGAAGCGGTTGTACGCACACGGGTTAGATGCTTCAGATTCCGTTTTTCCTTTACGAATCCAGCCTGAGAGGTTTGGTCCGGAATTCTATAAAATGAAATCAATTAAACATTTAGGCTCTTGCATCTCACCATATATAAAATTATGTCTTAATAAAACAAAATAAATATAATTATAAAGGAATAACGTTTAAAACTTATAGAAGAGGATTTCAGGAGACTCTTAAATCCCTGAGATTCTTCTATTCTCAAGTATCTTCATCCCAATGGCCGCAAGTCCATACACAAGGCTCAGTACTAGAATGATCGTTGCACCGGATGGAAAACATCTAGAGCATATGAAAGACCTATTCCAGTGACGCTAATCACAGTTCCTATGGCTATGGAAATCAGCATCATTTGCTTCAAGTTATGAGTAAATTTACGCCTCAGAGGGAATCAGGAATGGTAAGAAGAGCGATTACAAGGATAATACCCGCGATCTTAATAAGAACCACAATTGTCAGAGCAATAATACAAGAGTAGGAAAAGATAAAGCTCCTCTGTAGGAAGGCCCTGTACTGTCGTAAATTTTTCACCAAAACAGAGAGCCAAAAATTCCTTATAAAATAAGTAAACTGCACCTATTATTAATAAATCAATACCAAATTTTGGGATATACTCAAATTTTTGAGTCATGATCAGGATTTTTTTGGTGTAAACCCAAATATATCTCGAAGCTTACTCAAGGCTTTATACAGTGTCAAGAACTCAATTAATACTTCATTAGCTTCCGTTAACGTCTCGTTAGCACTTGAAGCATTTAAGTTGGCACTTAAAACACTTAATTAGTACTTCATTTAGCATTTCGTTTAGTACTTCACTTATTCCGGTATTCAGTGATGATTTTCCTCATGCAGGCATTCTTCATGACTTATTTCTCCGCATACACCGAACATCGGGTGACCCATTGAGCTGCAAATTTTGTCTACGGCAGCCCTGGAAACAAAAGCCTCAAAGCGCGAAACTTCACCACATGCTTCTTCCGACGAAAGGCCGTAATGGGTTAAAAGAAGACTGAGGATCCTATGCCTTCGGATGAGAAATTGTGTATATGCCTCACCCAATTCCGTCAGATTCACACCCCTGTAAGGAACATGATTTAGATAGCCAGCGCTTGCAAGCTCGTTTAAGGTCTTGGTTGTGGTTGAAGGGTCTACCTGCAGGCCTGAAGAGATCTCTGTAGTTTTTACAGTGCCCCCCTTTTCAAAAATGAACTTAAGATAATCTACCTTTCTCGGAGAGAGTTCAAGGCCCGTAAATTCAGGAGAAATTTGCTCATTCATATGGATAAATATAAAAAACTGATATTTATTATTTGCCAGACACCAAATTATGAAATTATAATTGCACTATAGCAAAATTAATAGAGTAGGAAAAATCTTAAAAGAACAGAATTAAAAAATTAAGTAAGAAAATAGAATATAGAAAACCTTCAAAAAAACAGAAATAAAATTATGGTTTCCTAGAAATACGAGCACATGATAAGGATGCTCAAAGCCCACTGGAAGCAGAATAAAGAGTAAAGGGAAAAAGAGTGTAGGCTTTAAACTTTCAGAGTTTTTCGACAGGATCACTATATATTCCTGAATTTTTTCCTGAATTTCGGCTGTCTTTTTACCTATTCAATTCGAAAGGCCCATAGTTTCAAACTTTGCTTACCCGCACTAGCCAATAGCACTTCCACTGCAGAGATGATGACAAGTGAAGAATAGACAGGGTTAAAAAAGGCAACAGCTTTCCAAGTTCAAGGAGTGCTGCAGTGGAAATGTGGGGGTTATCGAATATGGCAGCTAACTCTTTAGCTATTGGAACAAAGACCACATAAGCAAGAATGTAACACGTCAACCACATAAGCAAGAATGTAACACGTTAGGATCATAGAGAAAAGAACAGAAAATAGCTTCAAGTTTAAGTATTTTTTAGTGACAAAACAGTTCAATGAGTTTAAACATTATCTTTTAGAAAGGAAGTTCACTTAGTTTAAAAACCTCCTTTAGTAAAGGACAGTTTATTCAGTTTAAATATTCTCTTCAGGAGAAGCTAGCTCGCGAAGTTCTTCGATTTCTTCTTCTCCAAGTAATCTTGCCAGATTAAGAAGAATAAGAAGCCTGTTGCCGGTTTTTCCGACGCTGGTTAGGTATTTTGTATTAATTTTCGATTTGATCATCTCAGGGGTCGGTTCAATTGAAGATAGAGACAAGTGCATGACTTCCTTTACAGAATTTACAAGCATTCCGATGACTGCATCTTTGACTTCCACTATGATAATTTTGGAAAGAGTGTCAGTCTCTTTTGAAGGAAAACCAAGCCGTTTATTAAGGTCTATTACTACGAGGATTTTTCCCCGTAGGTTAATGAGCCCCTTTATGCATTCTGGAGCTTGTGGAATGCGGGTGATTCTCAAAATCGGAATAATTTCAGAGACCTGCGTGATATTTACTCCGAACTCTTCACCTGAGAGCTCAAAAATCACTAAATGGAGATATTCTTCCGAGAACCTTGAGTCCTCTTCTACTGTTTCTTCAAACATTCGAATTCCTCAGAATAACCAGAAATTTTAACTTGCCGTATTTTCTGACACTTCTTTTGAGTTACCAAGCCTGAACTTTTCTGTAGCTTTTCTCATACTTTCCCCGAGCAAAGAAAGATCACTAGCCATATTGGCAAGTTCTGACATTGAAGCGCTCTGCTCTTCGAGAGCCGCAGCAGTTTCCTGGGTTCCTGCAGCAGACTGTTCCGAAATTGAAGAAATATCTTCCAGGGTGGAAGTGATTTCTTCAATTGACGCGGACTGCTCTTCTGTAGCCGATGCAACATCTTCTATCATATTTGTGATCTCATTGATTGTAGGAATAATTCCTGCAACCATTTCAACCGCATTACTAACAGACAGCGAACCGACCTGAACATCTTTTCTACTGGCTTCTATACTTTCCACAGTTTCACTGATACTGCTTCTTATTTCATCGATTAGCTTCGAAATGTTATTAGCAGAGCGGCTGGATTCATCGGCAAGTTTTCGGACTTCGTCGGCTACAACAGAGAAACCTCGTCCATGTTCTCCAGCGCGGGCTGCCTCAATTGCAGCATTTAGCGCAAGCATATTTGTTTGGTCCGCAATTCTGGTAATAAGAGTTACAATTTCATTGATTTGTTGAGATTTAGAATCCAGCTCCATTATCACTTTCTCAGTCTCATCGACAGAAGAGCGAATAAGGTCCATTTTTAACAGGGTTTCTCTGGAAGTATTTTCAATGTTACTGACAGTATTATTGACAAGGTTCGTATTTTTAGAAACTTTCTGAGTATTATCCGCAATTTCCTGTGTATTATGAGTCATATCTTGCATTGCATGAGTTATGTCAACTATTTTTGTACTCTGTATTTCTGCCCCGTTTGAAATTCCAGCTGCGGTATCAGAAATTTTTCTTGAAGCTGAGGCTACTTCCTCAGAAGAAGCAGACATTTCTTCTGAAAGTGTGGAAAGGCGAATCGAACTGTCCTGGATATTTATAAGTAAGCTGCGAAGGTTCTCAGCCATTAGTTTAAAAGCTTCTGAAAGTTGAGAGATTTCACTCCTCGAATTTCCCTTGATCTCAACAGTAAGGTCTCCTTGAGAGATTCTGTCGACCGCTTCAAGCAGTTCATAAATAGGTTTTTTGTAAAGGTTCAAAATTACAAAAACAAGTAAAATCCCGATAAGTATCGAAAGAAGAGTAACGAGAAAGATCTTATCCATAGAGTCTACTATCAGGGTGTCAAGTTTCTGTTTTTGATCACTACTGGCAGCTTCAGCGTTTCCTTTAACCTGTGCAGCTATAGTTGCCATGTTTTTCACTTCAGTCGACTTTTTCTCTTTAAGAGTTCTCAGGTGATCAAAATCAGTCTGGATCTCCGTGGCATTGCTAATTATTATGTTACCGCGTTCAAGGTTTTCAGGGTTCACCATATGTTCGTCCAGTTTTTCGGTAACTTCAATTGTATCTCCCATTAGCCGATCAAAATTTTCCGCATACTGGTCTTCGGGAGTGATTATGTAATTCTGATATTCGTTTCGAGCTTTCATCGCAAGTATGCTGATTTTCTGGGCTTCCTGAGCATTGGATAACTTTTGCTGGAGGATTTCACCTGAAGAACCATTTTTCGCATACTGTTGGTATTGGAGCATCTGATCTTGGTAAATTTCATCTGCTTTCTGCAAAATAAGCTCGCCTTTTGAGATTATCGCGGTTCTCAGAGCTATTTCTTCGTCGTCCGCTTTAACATAGCTGTCAAAACTTTCCCTAAATTTTCCAGAATTGTCAAAAACAGATTCCATTCGTCCCTGATTTACAGGATCAAGATAGCCGAGATAGATTTCTTTGGATATAGCTGCTTGTGTGGGCACAAGATCAAGATATTTATAAGTCACTTTCTTATCAACAGGATCACCATGAATAACATAACTTTCCTGGGCTTCCAGAGCCCCTTGCATATTATTCGTGATATAGGTCATGTTTTGAATGGCTCGGCTCTTTTTTTCAACACTGTTCATACCCTGATAACCAGTGTACCCAACAAAAAAAATTAAAATTAGAAGAAGAGCAAAGCCTATCACTACATGCCCTATTTTAGTGTTTTTAGACATCTTTCTCATTCTTGCCTCCAGCTTCTCAGTCTCTACACTACTTCTATCTGCATTGGGCTATTAACCTGTCAACTGTATTCACAAAGGAAAAAACAAATGAATTAAAATGTCTCTATGGAATTACCTGAGCTTCTTAACCAATTATTTATGAAATCTATTTGAAAATTTATCAATTTTCAAATTCTTAAAAAATACAAACCCAATAAAAAATATTTTTTAGTATTTTTTGAGTTGTATATCTTTTTGTCTTTAAGATTCTGCTATTGTAAGAAAGTTTTCGATCTGCGAGCCAAAATCACCAAAGTTTATAGGTTTAGCAAGAACAGCATAACAGCCAGCCTTAAGGAACTGCTCTTTACTTTCAGGATCAGAGTGACCTGTGACTGCAACTACCTTTATATTCTGGGTTTCAGGATTAATTTTAATTCTTTGAAGCAATTCAAGACCATTCATTTTCGGAAGTTCCATATCAAGCAATACAAGATCAAAATTCGTTTTATTGAGAATTTCAAGGGCTTCCAAGCCATTTTTCGCCTTTTTTGGCTTATATCCAAAGGACTTAAGTAAGTCTACTTCGGCCGTCAGGTTAAGTATATTATCTTCAACAATTAGAATTTCAGACACTCAAATCTACTCCTAGGGACTGCTTGAAGATTCTTCAAACAGGATTTTTTGTAACCAAGCCTTTTTGTAAGCGATATTATTTCAAAGAAGTTTTAGATACAAATTTTCTCTGGAAAATCTGAAATAAGAAAATGTGAAATGAACTCTTCTTTTTATCTTCGGCAAATATATATAAGACCACAAATTGTGCCGAAATCAGTTTCTCAATTTATTGAATAATATATGAAGTACAAGAGAATATAAATTTATTTGCTAACTTTAGAGTCATATTTTCAATATATAAACAGCGATAAAAATAAGAGATTAAGCTTAGGTATCATTTTTGGGAATATTATAATGGTAAAAAAGATTTTGAAGTAATGCCAGATTAAGATTAAAACAAAAATGGTAGCATTTTTATTTTCCAACGTCAGTATTATCAATGCTTTTATTAAAGTCTACAGATCAAAATTGGACCTCGGCTGAAGGATAATAAACATTTTTGATTTATCCAAACAGTTTGTTAACGTGCCAATCAGTGAGATCATATAAATAAATAGTAAACTCTATAATTTAATAAAGATAATTAAAAAAGTTTAATATAGTAGGTTCCGCATATACTTTTCTGCACATTTGAGATAGTTCGGCCTTAACAAAAAAACTTGCGCTGTTCATATTTGTTAACTTGGAGTGACTTCTCTATTGAGATCCTTCGACTCATAGCATTAATTTATGAAGCATATACAGGCAAAAGACAGAATTCGGCATCGATAGAGATAAGGCGTCGAAATATTCTAAAAAATGAGTGTAAAAATTATCCGATATTGTCACTTTTTCAAGAAAGAAGGAAGGGAAATGCATGGCAAGAGTTATGATCGTGGATGATGCCGAATTTATGAGGATGATAATTAAAGATATTCTTCTAATGCATGGACATGAAGTAGTTGCTGAAATCGGTGACGGAGAAGAGGCAATTCAAACATATCTCGAAATAAAGCCTGATATTGTGTTAATGGATATAATTATGCCCAATATGGATGGAAAAGAAGCATTGCAAAAACTTCTTACTGTGGACCCTGAGGCAAAGGTAATAATGTGCTCTTCTCTTGGGCAGCAAGCCCTTTTAACAGAATCAATGAAGATAGGTGCTATGGGTTTTATAATAAAACCTTTTGAACCTGATGGAATGTTGGACGTAATAAAAAAAATTGCTGAGCCAAACTAGACCGATTTGAACCGCCTGCTAACCTTTAAATCAGGCCACTATTAAGAACCTATCCGAAAAATCAGTAATGCATGTTGAAAAGTCACAATGGATCTATACTATCAGAATATTCGTTCCGGTTTTTTCATATTGCATTTTGTAAAAATTATAGCAAGTAACCACTTTTCGGATAGGCTCTAAATCAAACCAGGTTAAGTGAAGCTACATTAAAGCAAACTATGTCAAATCGGGTTATTTCTAAAAAAAAACGGGTTATTCCTAAAAAACAGGTTATTCCTAAAAAAATTATTAGATAAAAATATTAAAACTAAATTTCACATTTAAAAGGGAGTATCCGACTCCTGTTATGATGGTTTCAGCCCTGGGGGAGAGAGCCAAAGAGATCACGCTTACAACTTTTGAGGAAAGAATTAATTCAAAACAGTCATTAAATGTTTTTTCAGGTTCATTGCCCAATTTACGACTCCAAAGACCTTCCCTGGTTTTGATCGGAATGAAGTGCTGATAGAGGGGACGGAGTTGAACAAGTAAAAAAATGAATAAGCAATGAAGTCGGAATTAAGTCAGGCTTGAGTCTGAGAGTAACTCTAGAATTCAGTTAGGGATTGGATTTTGTATTGAGAGATCATTCGAAAAAGGAAAAATCAGAACCTCCAGAAAAGCAGGGAAAAATATGGATATGTCAAAATATATAGGTATTTTCAGGGCAGAATCTGAGAAATACATCAAAGAATTGAGCGATTCCCTGCTGGCACTTGAAAATGATCCAGAAAATGCAGAACAGACGAATGCGCTATTTCGTACAGCTCATACATTTAAAGGTATGGCTGCAACTATGGGGTTTAAACAAATTGTTGAATTAACGCATGAAATGGAGAGTTTGATAGACAGGCTGCGCACACGTCAAATTGTACTCAATTCTTCTTTGATTGATGTTCTCTTCGTATGTGTGGACTCCCTTGAGGCACTTGTAGAAAATGCCTGTGGAGATGAAGGAAATGTACCTGAAAAAAGAAAAAAACATACAAATAATAAATGCGAATCCTATTCCGATGTCTGCAAGGTACTAAGAACTTTAAGGGATGCAAACGAGTCTTTTGACAAAGGGTTCATTAGAAAAAAGGAAACTTCAAGAATTGAAGAGATTAATAAAGTTAAGAAATTTTCAAAAGAAATCTATCAATCAGAGACTGAAGGAAAAATTTCTGCCTTTCCAAAATCAGACCCTAAAGTAAAAACTATACATAGCTCAAGAATCAGTACCGAACAGCTTGATAAATTGATGAATCTTGTAGGCGAGCTTGTAATTAACCGAAGTAGAATACATGAGCTTACAGGCAATATAAAATCCAAAGAACTTGAAGTTGCACTTTTAGAGTTTCATAAATTAACAAAAGAACTGCAAGATGAGGTAATTAAGGCAAGAATGATACCTTTGGACCATATTACCTATATTTATCCCAGAATGGTAAGAGATCTTTCACGAGTACAAAATAAAAAAATAGATTTTATAATTAAAGGGAAGGGAATTAAATTCGACAGAACTGTTCTCGAAGAAATAGGTGATTCTCTGGTGCACCTGTTAAGAAACGCTGTAGACCATGGAATTGAAACTCCAGAGAGACGTGTGGAAATTGGAAAAAAAGAGACTGGTACTATACTGATTACAGCTTCAAGACAAGACAATTTTGCCCTTATTGAAATTGAAGATGACGGATGTGGAATAAATACTAAAGAAGTTAAAGAAATTGCATTAAAGAAGGGAATCATCTCAAAAGAACGCGCGAAGCAGCTTCAAGAAAAGGAAGCAATGCAACTGATTTTTACTCCAGGTCTCAGTACTTCTGATAGCATTACCGATATATCGGGAAGAGGAATTGGGATGAACATAGTAAAAAACAGAATTGAGCGCCTTGGAGGATCCGTAAAAATTGAATCAAAGCCTGGACTGGGCTCCACATTCGAATTGAAACTGCCTCTAACTATTGCGGTTTATCAGGCCATGATAGTCAGAGTCGGGAAGGAAAAATATGCAATTCCCTTCACAAGCATAATAAAGAGTATCGAAGTCAGCCCGCAAGAAATTAAGCATATAAAGAGACAAGAAGTTGTTTTAATAGATAAGAAAATTCTTCCACTTCTTAGATTGAGAAGGCTTTTTCAGCTACCTGATAAGAACGAGAATAAGATTGTGGACAAAAATAACATTTTCGTAGTTATAATTGAGAAGTACGGACAATATATTGGAATAATTGTTGATGAGCTGCTCGAAAAACAGGAAGTAATAGTTAAGAATTTCAAAAGCAAGCTCCTTGACAATACTAGAGGATTTGCAGGAGCAACGATTCTGGGTGACGGAAACGTTATTTTGATTATTGATGTTAACTCCCTTATTTTAAACGTATAAAGTTGACAAATGGTCCATAAATAGACTAATTATGCAAAGATAAATTGTTAGAATAAAACAAAAATGAGATACTTAAATAAAAAAATCTGTTATAAAAAATACCGCCTGGGTGAATGCTGCCGGTGAAGAAATGAATAACCGCCCATTTAGAAAAGCAAGTGAGAATGGAATAAATAAAGAGATGAGTAAAGAAATAAAAGTCGGTCAAAACCTGGAGGAAGATCCGAGTTTTGATATGTTAAAGAGAATTATTACTGGAAATACTGGCTTTAACTGTGAACATTACAAGGAGGCTCATCTAAGGCGTAGAATTAACGTGCGAGTTCGAGCCACCAATTCCGAGAGCTATGGAGCGTACCTGAAATTTTTGAAGAGAGATCCACAAGAATATGAATTTCTTGTTGACACTCTTACTGTAAACGTCAGTGAATTTTTCCGAAATCCTGAAACCTTCAAGATAATCGAAAATGAGATTATTCCTTTTATTGTTAAATATAGATCAGAGTCGTTAATCCGATCAATTCGGATCTGGAGTGCTGGTTGTGCGGCAGGGGAAGAAACTTATTCCCTTGCTATCCTGCTGCACAAGGCCCTGAAAACCAGCTTTGATAAGTATAGAATAAGAATTATAGGTACAGATATTGATGCCCAAAGTCTGGAAAAAGCAAGGAAAGGTATTTACAGCGAAAATTCAATTAAGAATCTTGATCTAAGTACAAAGAAACGTTATTTCTTGAAACAGAAAGATACCTATCAGGTAATAGACGAGTTGAAGAGTATAACACAATTTAAACGTCAAGATTTGATTTCAGACTCCATAATCGATCATTTTGATCTTATTGTCTGCCGAAATGTAATGATATATTTTAAAAAGGATATTCAGGAACAATTGCAGCTTAATTTTTATCAGGCTCTAGAAAAAGGAGGGTTTTTTGTAATAGGAAAATCCGAAACACTGCTTGAAACTGCATCCAATCTCTTTAAACCTTATAATACAAGAGAACGCCTATACATAAAAGAAATCTCAAGAAATATTTATTGAAGAAATTAAAAACCTAATGAATTTAAGTTAACATGAATTTGAGCTTCTAATCTGTTTAGAGCTTCTAATCTATTATCTTTTTGGTTGTTATTGAAGTGCTGTTGAGAAACATTTTGAACTTATAAAGTAATTTATTGTTTAAAAGTAAGTTATTTTTATCTCTTCACTTTTTCTCTGAAAAATTATATATTTGATATAAATATTATAATTTGACATTATTAGCCTTATTAATAAGTTTGAGGTTAAGTAACACTTAAGTGTAGTACTTTAAAGTAATACTCTGAGTGTATTAATTATAGAGCTGATCCCAAAACTTCGAATCATGTCACTAAATCTCAAATTGAGAAATAATCAATCGAGTTTGTGATTAGGAAAATGGTTCTGAAACTCTTATTGATGTATTGATGTTTTATTGATGTTGAAATAAAAATGGTTTTGGGATAAGCTTGTACATTAAGCGCAACGCTCTGAGTAATACTATATTCTATGTTATTCTGTAAGTATCTAGAAAGTTCTGAACGCATATAGAAGACTGGAAAAGCAAGGAAAAAACCTGCTATTCCTAAATTAATTTCAAAATATCAATAATAAGCAAATGAGAGATTTTTATGGAAATTAATGGAGTAGAAATCGCAGATACATATGCTGAAGCGTTTCCGATCAAGATCGCAAGGGTACTCATAACAGCTGCTACCAAGCGCTGGGCCCTTGTGGCGGCTACTGAAGCTACAGGCTTTGCAACATCTGTTATAATGTGTCCTGCCGAAGCAGGAATTGAGAGATTTGCAAGCCCCAGTGAAACCCCTGATGGCAGGCCTGGAGTTTATATTCAAATTTGCACTTTCAAATATGAAGCTCTGGAAGAGCAGCTACTAGAAAGGATTGGACAGTGCGTGCTTACAGCCCCTACAACTGCAGTCTTCAATGGGCTCCCTGAAGCTGAAAAACAGTTTAATATAGGTTTTAAACTCAAATTCTTCGCGGATGGAATGGAATCCGAAACCCAGATTGCAGGCCGCAAGGTATATAAAATCCCAATTATGGAAGGGGATTTCCTGAATGAAGAAAATATAGGAGCTATAGCTGGAATCGCAGGTGGAAACTTCTTTATCTTTGGAGATTCGCAGATGAGTGCCCTGACCGCAGCTGAAGCTGCTGTCGATGCAATTGGAGAGCTTGAAAGCACAATTACACCCTTCCCTGGCGGTATTGTAGCCAGCGGATCCAAATCCGGAGCAAACAAATACAAATTCTTGAAAGCTACTGCTAATGAAAAATTCTGCCCCTCTATAAAGGATAAGGTTGAGAATACCGAAATTCCAGCAGACGTCAATGCTGTTTATGAAATCGTCATTAACGGGCTTAATGAAGAAAGCATAAAATCTGCAATGAAAGCAGGAATTAAAGCCGCTGTAACTGTTCCAGGCATCAAGAAAATCTCAGCAGGAAATTACGGTGGAAAACTCGGGAAATATCAGTTTAAACTTCACGAGCTCTTCTGAGCTCAATAATTTCTTTTTTTATTTTGTTTTATATTTTTTCTACTGGTTCTGTTTGTATACTAGCTAATACCTTCTCAAATCCAAAAAATATGAAGGAAAGAATAATAGAAAAAAAGAAGTAAAAAATAACTGATGGAAATCCAAAGAATTTTCAGACAAGAAGGATTTTCAAAAAAATTAATTAAAACCCTTAGGATCTTTCTGCGCCTTCAAAATCTTATTAAACCTTTAAGTCTTTCGTTAAATCTTCAGAATCTTATTAAACCTTTAGGTCTTTCGTTAAATCTCCAGGATCTTATTAAACCTTTAAGTCTCTATCAAATCTCAAAGTCCAAGAGCGTGAAAGCCATTATGGATAATATCCATTGGACCAAGGCCAGTAATCTGCATCATGACATAAGCTGCAACAAAAGCTCCTGTTGCACTTCCGATATTTGCGAAGCTTGCGACAAGGAGAACCCTCATGAATTTGTTTTTAAACATCTCTCTGAAAGTCTCTACTGCAAATAGAGCTTTTAGATCTGCAGTCGTAGGATTTTGCTGTTTTGCTTCTACCAGACCAGCGAACCAACCCGCAGCTATCAATGGGTGCAAAGTGGTTAACCAGGCAACAGAAAAAGCAGTCAAAATGGAATAAGGATGCCCACCTGCAAGCACAGTTCCAATCGCACTCAAAGTTCCGGTAATAATGAACCAACATCCAAAGGCTATCAAAAGGAGTTTAAGCGAAATACCGGAGAGAAGCAGTAACAAAAAAAATGCAAATATAAGACCAACAAGACCAAAGCCAATAACTTTGCCAAGGCTAAAACGTTTCTTAGGAATCTCCATAAGTGAATTAAGGGGCGGGATAGTCTTTGGATTTTTCAGGTACTTAGTCACTCCAGGCTTATGCCCCGCTCCTATCACCGCAACAATAGTTTTGTTTCCGCCTGCAGCAACATTAACGAGACTCCCTGCAAGATAAGCATCTCTTTCATCAATCAGAACTTCAGCTGCAGTCGGAGCAAAACCTCTGAGCTCATTTACAAGGGCAGTCACAACATCAGTTTCTGTTATTTGATCAATATCAATTTCTGCTCCTCCTCCAATTCCTATGAGACCACCTAGCAGAGAGCCAATCATTTTGATTTTTTCCAGGAATTTCATCTTTCCCCAGAAGCGCTGAAGCGTCACCTGGATGTCTCGGTCAATTAAAGCAACTTTGGCCCCTATAGATTCGGCTTCCTCTATCGCGGAAATCATTTCAGCTCCGGGTTTTACACCCATATCATCACCGATCTTTTTCTGCACATAAGCAAGCAGCCAGTGAATGAGGTAATAATTGATTTTGCCTTGAGAAAGAATTTCTTTGATAGGAACCTGATCTTCCTGCACATTACCTTTCAGGGAATTATAGCGTCCTCTGCAAAGTTCGACAGCTACAATATCCGGTTTCAAATTCCTGATAGCAGCCTTGACTTCAGCAACACTTTTTTCTGAAACGTGAGCAGTTCCTATAAGCACGATTTTTGATGGTTGATATTCAGCCTGGTGTGCGTCCGATAATTGGGAAGGTGAAGGAATTGAAACTTCGGAAGCTGAATCCGGAAGAGGTTCTAAAATAAGTTCCTGACTTATGTCAAGCTTTGTTTCAAGCTCACCGGATTCTATTTTTTTAGATGACGGCACAGAAACTTTGTCTTCCTGTGACATGTTAGTTGAAGAACCAGAAAGTTTAGATTTTCCAGCAGAAGTGGAATTTTCTGTGGATTCGGTCATAAGTTTGTCCATAGAATGTATTGACTCCTGAGATGAACTATGAAAACTGTAGTCAGGGTCCTTGTCCTGAGAATTCGTAATTTCAGGTTTGTTCATTGTTAATCTCTCTGCTGAGACGCATTAAAAGTTATGCATGAGGATGCATCACTTGAAGATTGTGTTTATTCGCATGAATAATAAGCTCTTCGCATAAAACAACCAAGTTATAAAAGAACTTAGCTATAAGCAGATAATTAACTGGTGGTAATTATCTGCCAGGGATTTATATTTTGCTCCTTCAAATATTCATTCCTAGTTTCTATAATATTTATTTTATATAACAGTTATAAGCTTATCTAGGTACAGTTCATACCAAAACCAATTTTATTTCCAAATCCAGAAATTTTCAGAATTACTTTAGTGATTAGAGAATCAATTGATTATTCGGAGTTCGGGATTTAGAGAAGTAACTTTGATTTTTGGATAAGATCTTTAGATCATCTTAATATAATCTGGAAAGATCTTGCTTATGAAAAATTTAATGAAGTAATAGTAAAAATATCTTTTGATGAAAACTTTTTTGATAATTTTTGTTGATAATTTCTATTGATGAATTCTTGATTCAAAGTTTTTTGACAACCTAGTTTGATAATTCTTTTTGATAAACTCCTTGATAAATCCTCTTGACATTTCCACTTGAAAGTCTATTTTTAGTGCAGAGATTTAGGAATTACTCTGACCTAAGTTTCAGCACCCGTACAAGATCCGTTCTTGAAAGAATTCCTACGACTGACCCGTTATCAACAACTATAACTCTTCCAATGTTTTTAGACGAAATCAATTTCAGAACATCACTTGTCTGTGCATCCGGAGGTACGGATATAACATCTCTAGTCATGACATCCGAAACACGGGTCACAGAACGTTCAAGATAAGGAACACGCTGGATGTCAGTAAATGTCACAATTCCTTTCAGACTGTTCCTATCCATTACAGGATAACCCATGTGTTTTTTTTCAAACATAAAATGGGCTAGATCTTCAGCGCTCATGGAAGGACTAACAGAAATCACATCCTTTGTCATAATATCCCTGACTAGAATGTTTTCGAGGGTAATTTCAGCCCTAGTAGAACGTTCTTCCTCAGATGCGCCAACATAGATAAAGAGCGCGATCAAAGGGAACCAAGGATTACCTACAAGAATTCCAAAAATTGCCATGAGAATGGCAAAAAACTTCCCTACAGCTGCTGCACTTTGGGTAGCTTTCACATAAGACATTCTTCTTGCATAGAAAGAACGAAGTATTCTACCTCCATCCATTGGGAAAGCGGGCAATAAATTAAAAATTCCGAGTACTAGGTTCATGACCCCAAGAATCCAGATAGTAAGGTATACAGGGTATTTAGAAAGTGCAGGATCAGGGGAAATAAGATTTCCATATATAAATAGACAGGCAAAACCTATTACAAGGCTTGTAAGGGGTCCGGCAGAAGCCATTTTTGCTTCCTGTCCAGGTTTCCTGGGCATCTCTTCCATAGCCGATACTCCCCCAAAAAGAAAGAGAGTGATGCTCTCAATTTTTACTCCGTAACGCATTGCAAAATATGAATGTGCAAGTTCATGTAAGAGGATTGAAGCGAAAAGCAGAATGGCAGTCAGGACTGAAAGCAAATACCTAACGACAGGCGGTTCAACTCCCTTAAAACCGAACGGCTGCGGGTTGATAGCAAACACATAAGCAAATATAGGTAATATCAGAAGAAAAGTTATATGCAGCCTGATAGGTATACCCATCACACTTCCTATTTTCAATGAAGATTTCATGGAATAAGTACCCCCTTCCTATTTCTATAGTGTTAATCATAGATAAAATGCTAAGCCCGAACTTCTAAATATGATTTCAGAAAGTCGAGGTTATTATATTTTTATTAAATTATGAATTTTTAAGTTATAAATCTAACCTTAAAACAATCATGTTCATTAATTCTATTCACAAATTTCCGTATAAATTTTCTCATATAAGGTGTCTGTATAAGGTTTTTCTCATAAAGTAACGAAAGAGATACAAGAGAAATGTAATGCAAGCATGAGCAAAATGTAAAGAGTAAAAGGAAATTAGAAGAATTAAGGAAAAATGAAGAAGAGTTGAAAAATTAAAGAAAAATTAAGAGAAGTAGAGAAGAATTTAGGGAAATCAAGAAACCAAGGGAAATGAAGAAGAATTAAGAAAATAGAGAGAATCAAATCAAAAAATCAATTGTTTTAAAGTTCTGCTGTTACTTTTTTTAAATCTTGTAAAAATTCTTCGACGTCCTGGGTTGTATTGTGAGGCATTAAAACCAGGCGGAGAGATCTGGGATCACGAGTTATTGAGACATTCCAGCCAAACTTTTTAAGGAGCTGCTCACGAATAAAATCAGGGTTTGGAACTCTCAGGGCAACTACATTCATTACAGGTTCAATCAAAGGTTCGAAACCGAGTTTCCGAGCTTCTTCGACCATTTTATTAGTAAGATGCATGCAATATTGTACGTTTTTTATATATCCTTCACGGCCTAGATGCTTCATGACAGCATATGTGGCAGCAGCTGAAGCTCCACTGCGGGTACCTGTAAGAGTAAATTGCGCCTTTGTTGTAAGGTATGGAGTGCTTACCTTGAGAGAATCCAGGAAAGAAGGAGATCTAAATAATAAGGCACCTGATGGAATTGTGGAAAGACCCATTTTATGAGGATCTATTGCAATAGAAGTAACGCCTGGAACTTCGAAATCGAATGGATATGGATTTTCAAGGAATGGGATGACAAACCCTCCGAAAGCTGCATCAACATGAAGGAAAATCTCATTTTCAAGAGCAAGCTTTGCAAGTTTCTCGATAGGATCTATCTGGCCGAACTCTGTATTTCCTGCTATCCCTACAAGCCCTATAGTATTTGCGTCTATTAAGCTTTCCACAGATTCGGTATCTACCTTGAATTCATAATCAAGAGAAGCTCTTCTAATCTCGATTCCCATCATATCGGCAACTTTATCAAATGAGAAATGAGCTGATTCTGGAATGACTATATTGGGAGTCTGACTTAACTTCTTCTCGCCCGCAGTTGCAAGGTTTTTCATGCCCCTGACAGCTTGGATATTGGACTCTGTGCCTCCTGTAGTAAGATAACCACAAACTGAATTTCCATAGGAATTCCCGGAAGGAGGTGCAATCGATTGTGCATGAAGGAGTTCTCCTAACATTCTGATTACTTCGTTTTCCAGCCTGCGTGCTCCTGCAAAAAGCCCAAGGTCACCCAGGTTAGCCTCGATAAAAAGCTTGTGAGCCTCAACAGCAATTTTATGCGGGTGAGTGCACATTGAACTTAAAACCCTATAGTAGTCCGTATCTTCTGACTTTACATTTTCCAGATAGGAAAATATCTCCTTCTCAGAAAGACCCTGCTCATTCATATGGATAAGGTAAAACCAATTTAATTTAAAAGACTTATGGAATATAACTGTTGAATTATCAAAGAACTCTCTAAATAATAGTTAAGAAGAGGTTTACAATATATAAGTAGTTAGATAGCAAGAAATTTTGAAGAAAAAATCCACAAAAAAGATATGTAAATAGAATAGGAAATCAAGGAATAGGAAATCAAGGAGGGAGCAAGAAGATTAGCACTAAAATATTTGGAATAAAGATGGATGGGAGATAAATTGAAAGTAACTAAAGAATAGACAAAAGAAAAGCAGAATAAATATTGATCTTACTATTTTCGAAATAATTGAATAATATTGTTGATGTCTGATGAAGAGGGGGACCCCTATATTTCGAGTGGAAAGGTTTTTATGATTTTAGAAAAAGCAAATAATTGAGATATACAAACTAATTTTATCCATAAAATAAATGAATTTCTTTAAAAAATAGATCTTTTAATAATAAAATATATATACTATTAGTTTTATAACAAAACAACATTATTTTACTCCCAACAAAATAAAATTTCATTTTATTTTACTACTTAAAACACTCTTAGCTCTTTAGTGGAAACAATGGGGTCCGGGGGTTATATAAGCATTCCAGTGGAAATAAGGGGGTCTTTCTTGATCTGATTTCAAGCTCAAAAAAAATAAAGTTGGTTTTGAGCTTTCCTCCTTATTTTCCTCCATAACTTTCTTTATTTTCTTCTCATTTTTCTAAATTTTATCGTTTTCTTCTTCTCTTATTACCATAACATTATCCCTAACTATCATTCCTTTAATTCTCTTTTTATCCCTTCTTTATATTTTTTCATATTTTCCAATACTCTATTATGACAAGTAGTTTAATTTGTGCATAAATCCTATTTTATCTTAATTTTTTTATACTTTAGATTTAAGTAAAAAAGTGAATAATTTTTGTAATTTCTTCCATATGAAAAAATGGATTTTAATTTAACCTTCACTGGATCTGGAATTCAAAATATTTTTATTTTGTATAAATAACGCCTTATGATCTTGTTTTTTTTATTGGTGTTTAAAAAGAAAACAATTTCCAGTCGAAATAGAGGGGTCTTTACCATAACAATTAATACGGTGTACTTCCATTGCATCTACTGCAAATATAGTTCAAAATTACTTGCTTATATACTAATTTCGCCTAAAATTTTGACTAAAGAAGATCCAGAGTATCGGTTTTCTCCAGGCTCAAGAGGTGTCTTAAAATTTATAGTTGCCCGTCATTTTAAAAACAATTAGTAAAATATTAGAATTTCAGGCATTAACTATAAGAAATATGTATCCTCTATCCCTTTCTCCTCATGAGTAGAACTCGTAGAGTTTTTCATAAAAGGATAAAAAATTATAAAGTAAAAATACAGAAATCCTAAAATAAATTTTGGTTCTGGGTTTACTAAGAATTGAAAATTATAAGTCTGAGATTAAAAATATAGAATTAAAATATAGAATTATTAAAAATTTAAAATTAAAAGTTAGGAATTGTTTATTACTTTCCAAGTATCTCCGTTCAAGAACTCAATCCACAATTCTCTAAAATTTCTTAATATCATTATTAATAGTTAATGAAAATCATTCTAAGCATCACAATATTATTTGAAAATCACTTCCAGTTTCTGTATTATTAATTGAAGTTTGTCCAGCATTTGGTTATAATTATATAAATGCTTTAGCAGAAAAAAGGTAACTGTAAAAACGTAGATATAATAAGACAGGTTCAAAAATAGATCTAAAAACATAATTATTCAATAGTTGTGGATTCAGAAGATTAAAATTAACCGTAACCTGTAAAAACTTTTCCTGATTTCAGGAAGCAGTAAAATGCTTAAAGTTAGTAAAATGCTAAAAAACAGTTAAAAACTTTAAAAATCTTAATAACTTTAAAACTATTAAGAATCTTAAATATTTTTAAAATAGTTAAGCGTGAATTTAAATTTACAGGCTTCTTCTGAAGCTGAAAAATTTTAGATAATACATAACATAGATACCAACAATATGTTCCATGAACAAATTTCAATCAATCTTGCTTACTCTAATTTATAAAAAGTAAAAATGAAAGTATGCGAAGAAAAAGTAGTATACAATTTATTAACTGTATTAAGTAATTGTATTATTAATTATAGAATTACTATATTAATTTGGTATGTTTATTATCTGCGTTAGAATTATCTAACCTTTAATGCTTAACATCATAATTTTCATAGAGGGTCATTCATGATAAAAGCTCAATCATTAGACGGCTTATTCGAAAAATTACTTGACGGTAAATCAATTTTCAAAAACAAAGAAGTACTTCGGCCTTCTTACACGCCTGACCTTTTGCTGCACAGGAATGAGCAAATTAATAGTCTTGCTACTATCTTGGTTTCTGCACTTCGGGGTGAAACTCCTTCCAACGTATTAATTTACGGAAAAACTGGGACAGGAAAAACTGCAGTTACCCGATATGTTGGAAAAGAACTTGAGAGGGTAAGTGAAGATAAATCACTTTTTTGCTCGGTTGTTTATATTAACTGTGAAGTAATCGACACACAGTACCGGCTCCTTGCAAACCTTGCCAGACATTTTGAGGAAGAAGTTCCTATGACCGGATGGCCTACTGATCAGGTTTTCATGAAATTCAAAGAAGCAATCGATTCCCGAGAGCAAGTCATTATCATAATTCTGGACGAAATAGATAAGCTGATCAAAAAAGGTGATGATGTTCTTTATAACCTTTCGAGAATCAATACAGACCTGCGGAGAGCCAAAGTCAGTATGATAGGCGTTTCAAACGATTTGAAATTCACGGAATTTCTGGACCCCAGGGTTAAAAGTTCCTTGGGTGAAGAAGAGCTGATTTTTCCTCCTTATGACGCTGAACAGATCAGTGATATCCTGAAACAAAGGGCAAAAATGGCTTATACTGACAGCGCTCTCGGCGAAATGGTAATTCCCTTATGTTCAGCCTTTGCAGCCCAGGAGCACGGCGATGCCAGGCGCGCACTCGATCTCCTGCGGGTATCAGGGGAAATTGCAGAAAGAGAAAATCAGCCTCAGGTTCTTGAAGAGCACGTAAGGCGCGCTCAAGAAAAAATCGAAATTGATCGCGTGGTCGAAGTAGTAAGGACCCTTCCCACCCAATCCAAACTCGTACTCTATAGTATTATTCTCCTGAGGAATCGGGGTAGAGAAGGCAAGAATGTCACAACAGGCGAGATGTATAATGTCTATCGCCAGCTCTGCCATCATATTGATGTTGATATTCTCACGCAGCGCAGGGTTACCGATCTCATGTCCGAACTTGATATGTTAGGTATAGTCAATGCAGTGGTTGTAAGCAAGGGTCGCTACGGTCGGACTAAAGAGATTTCCCTTAGCGTTCCAGTAGAAAACACCCGGAAAGTACTTCTTGAAGATTACCGGCTTAAGCCTCTGGTGGATTTTAAAACGTCCGTTTTCAACAAGATGTTTTCATAAGGAACGAGGCTCTCCTCATACTTTCCCATATTTCTTTATTTTGGATTTTTCTTTCTTATCTATTGATTCATCGCGTTTTCAGGATTTACCTGACTTTTTCTTAATGATCTTACTTCAGGCTTTTTTAAGCCACTATAACTTCTTTACTTTAGTTTTTATTGATCCTTTCTAACTATCCTTAATTTCAGTTTCCTTCAGATCTTTCTTCTGGCTTATTACCCATTGTCTAATATCAGTTTTCAGGAAATAATATATATGATCCTGCGGTTTGACTAGAATCATATATTATGTATGATTATGTATGCGGTTAACTTATGGACTCTACTATTCAAATTGCTATTTAAATTAGAATTTAGATTTTACTTACTCTGGGATTAAGACTGGTGACAATTAGATTTCTATTCAAATCCAAAGAATTCAACAGCTCAAGTTAATAACTTAGGTCTAATCGCTCAAGTTAATAACTTAGGTCTAATCGCTCAAGTTGATAATTCAGGTATAATACAAGTTAATAATTCAGCTCTAATTGCTCAAGTTAATAATTCAGGTTTAATGATTAAATTTAAAGGGTAATTTTTGATGAAAATAATAGCATTTGTAGGCATGCCAGCATCTGGAAAATCGGAAGCTGCTAGAATTGCTGCTGAGATGGGTATCCCCGTTATTAATATGGGTGACGTGATTAGGAAAGAAGTTTCAAGGCGAGGACTTGAACCCAATGATTCCAATACCGGAATGGTTGCAACACAGCTTCGTAAATTCGAGGGCATGGAGGCAGTCGCCATACGCTGTATTTCTCAAATTAGGGAGGCTGACTCTGAACTTGTTGTTGTGGACGGGGTACGCGGGATTGCCGAAGTGGAATGCTTCAGGCGAGAATTCGGAGAAGGATTTATCCTGATTTCCATTTACGCTCCTATTGAAATTCGTTTTTCCAGGGTTCAAAAAAGAGGCCGAAGCGATGATATGAACAGTATAGAAGGGCTTCGCCAAAGAGATGAACGAGAACTTAGCTGGGGCATGGGAGAAGCTATAGAGGCATCTAATATAGAAATTAAGAATAATTCCACTCTGGAAACTTTCAAAGAGGATGTCATTAAAGTTTTGAATAATTATTTAGGAAAAAATCCTATTGAGTAGATCTTAAAAATTGATCCTTAAAACTTGATCAAAAATTATTCTTTAAGCAGAATACACTAAATGATTTTAATAAATTTCTTGGATAATTTCTGGAATAAACCGTTTCAATACTACTGGAGCAGATTCATGATACATGTTAAAGTCTCAGCAGCTATATATCCCACGGAAGATCATGAAAAAGTTATCAAAGCAATTTCGTCTCTTTTTAATGATATTAAACTAGAAAAGAAAGCTATCGACACCGCAAGATCTGAAGCAGGAACTCCTCCTTCTTTTTTCCTTTCTGGGAAAGGAGGAATTAACATTCTGCAAACTCTTCATTGGCTCATTCGCAGAGAACAAATTATAGATAGTATGCGTAACAAAGCTTTTAGCAAAGGTTTGTCCAGTGATGGGCTTTCGGTTCACTTTCTTCTCAACAAACAGGCTGCTTTTGTTGGAATTCCCAGCGTTCCTGCACAGGAGGAATCTCTTGGATCTATTGAAGTAGTTATTAGAGCTGATTCTCAGAAAGAAATGGAAAGGCTTTTTGAATGGCTTTTGCCACTTACTGAAGAAGGAAAACCTGTAATTGAAGTCGAAATGGACTATGTGGAAAAGGATTGAAGTGTTTTAAAGTTTTAATGCTTTGTAAACTTATAAACTCTAATTTGTGAGCCCTACAAGCTGCTGATAACTCATAATCTTTTAACACACCTTTAATATTTTGTAAAAACTGAACTATTATATAATTTAATCGATAATTCAGCAAGAATTCAGTTAGATTCAGTTAAACAATTTAGTTAAACAATTTAGTTAAATATATCTCAATTTGCATCAGAATGTATATTGACAAATGAAAAGGAATGAATTTTCGTCATGCAATTGCACAGAATCAGTTATTCATCACGTGCAGTCGTTGAAGACCCTTTTAAATGGGCTTACACGCTCGAAGACCACGGGTATACTGGTTGGGAGATTGTACAGGAGGGGTCTCAATGCCTGAACAGCAAGAACATCCAGAGTTTGAAAAATATCAGTGAAACCACAGGCCTTGAACTAACTCTGCATCTGCCTTTCTCGGACATGAATTTGGCAGGTCTAAATAATTCAATCAGGACAGAAGTTCTCAGTCAGATGAAACATTACCTGACGCTTGCCTCTAACTATGTCAATCTGGCCGTAATACACCCTGGTTATCTTTCTCCTTATGGTGCGCAGGTTCCGCAAGAGGCTTATTTTACTAATCTTGCTTCTCTCCGGGAAATTTGTGATTTTGCAGCGGATTTCGGAATCTTGATCGCTGTCGAAAATATGCCCGACCTGCCTAAGATCTTCGGAAAATATCCAGACGAAATGCTTGAAATGCTTGAATCCATTGGAAGTCATAACGTAGGTTTTACCTTGGATGTCGGACACGCTAATACCGTAGGTCTTGTCGACGAGTTTCTAGATCAACTGGGTAATCATATTTCCCATGTGCATATCCACGACAATCTGGGTAAAAAAGATGAACATCTTCCTCTGGGAAGAGGTTCAATAGACTGGAAAAGAGTTATGGAAAAGCTTTCGGATTATAAGGGAATTTTCGTTACCGAAATGAGTTCTGTAGAAGAGGGAATTGAGTGTCTTGAGTTTTTAAGAAATCTTTAATTTTTAGAAATCTTAATTTCTTAGAACTTTTTAATTTTTAAGGAATCTGTTAGCTTTTAGGTCTAGATTTTCATCTCTCTAGTTGCTATTTTTTATTTTTCAATTCTTTTAATTTTTTCTTTCAGGTCATTCTCTTTCTTGTAACTCTTTTTCCTTCAAATATCTGGCCCAGTCACCATGCTCGATTCTTTCTGATTCAGGCTTCTCATCATAAACATAAATAAAGCCTCTGAGCCTTTGATCGCCAACTTCTAGATCCACATATTCCCTATGATATCCTCCGAAAAGTTCCATATAATCAATAGATTTGGCAATCTCAAGCTGCTGTTTTCCTGAAAATCTGCGCACTTCTGCTATGACATATGAATTTTTCAAGGGATAGATGCCGGGATAGGGGCCTAGGGAATAAAGAGCATACCCATCTATCTTTGTTGTGCCCAGAAACTCTGATCTGTTTTGCAGGTCAAAACGATGGCTATTGTAAAGACCATCTCTGAGGCTGCCGTATAGTGCCATAATAAGCTCTTCATCTTCTGGTCTCTGGTAAGAACGCTGCCAGCAGACATTTCTATGAAAAACATTTCCATAGAGAGTCTTATTTCTTACTTTACTCTCCCTGTCTTCACAAGTAGCTTCATTTTTTCCTGAGTTGCTTTCCATGTTATTCCCTTATATGAATTTATTTTTAAAGAAACTATTTTTAAAAAATTTATTTTAAAAAGCCATAACCTGCAAACCTTTGGGGCAAGTCAAGGTTTGCCAGCAGGAAACGGTCTTCTTTGCTGTAGGCTACTTTCTTGTTACCTGAAAGTTCCAGAACGCAAGTACTGCCAGGCCTTACTTCTTTGACTTCCTGCCCACCAACCAGAATCTTTTCCACACGCACAGGTTCAGACTGGAGACCAACAAAGAGATGAAGTACACTTGAGGTTTCAACTGCTCGCGTGAATTTCGAGATCGTACATTCAAGGGTATAATCAGTAGTTACGATTTCTTTATCAGAGATGATAAAGCCTCTTTCTATATCTTTGGCCTGCACGTTTTTAAGACGCATTCCAACTCTGGTGCCCGTGGGTGCGCTGTCAATATCCACATCATGACTTTGAATGGATCGGATTTCAATATCCCTATCCAGCGGGAAAATTTTAGTCTTGTCTTTATCTTTTGAAATCCCTTGTTTGACAACCCCAAGAGCAACACAGCCTTTTCCAGTTACATTGAAGGCATGATCGATAAACACCCTTGCAGGCAGGTTGTTTAACTCTACTTGTTCAGCTTCGATTTTTTCCGAAATCTCGTTAATTCTAGCTTTGAGATCTTCCACACCTTCAAAAGGATCCTTCGCACTTTTATTGGTATTTAGGGAAATACATTCCCAGTCTTGAAGAGAAGTACCCGCAGTCATTAATTTTATTTTCTTTTTAAGTTCGTCGATTGCATACATATGAGTACTGTCGGATTTTGTCAGGGCAATTATTCCATATTTGAAGCCAAGCAAGTCGAGGGCAACAATGCATTCTCCGGTATGAACGCTTGCAGGATTGTCTTTGTTAAGGCCATCAGGAGGGACACAGAGAATTGCCATGTCAGAAACATTCAGCGCTGTAACCAGGGATTTTAAGGCTTTAGGATAACCTTGAGGATCCACAAAAACCATTTTCCGGCTCTCTTTATCATTGTTATACATGGTTACGTCAGAAGATGTTCCTTTTTTCCCTAAGTTTGCGGCGAGGGATGTTCTTCCACTCTTTTCCGTCCCGATAATTGCAACGTTTGTCATATTGGATTCCTTCCAATTACTTTTGAGTTCTTTAACTAAATTTAAAGATTGTTTTAATTCAAATTGCTCTAGATGATTGTTCTGAATAAAATAAAATCTAGCCTCATAATTTCTTTCCGGATTCTGGATATCCTCTGGATTCTAAAAGCTATAAATGGTGTTTAAATCTAAAATCTACATGGTTTATAGTTCTGAAACCTGTAATAATGACTTTAAAATCTGTATCTAGTATAATTGCATCTGGTATAATTATACTGCAATATATTTCTTTTCGAAACATTCTAAAAATGGTTCTTAAAGATTCAAAGTTTGAAATCCAATCTCTCAGAATAATTACCAGGTTTCGCCCTGCCAGATCGCTTGAGTTTTATCGTTAGTGCTTTTATTAATTTTCCTTATAATTATCAGATACTCTTCTCCTACTGATTGAGGTTCTTCAAAAATTGCATCGATCCCTAGCCTTTCAAGATAATCTTCGAACTCATCTGCAGTTTTTAAATCCTTTACCCGAATTCTAGATTCTTCATATAATCTCTGACCATTTTTTACACTTCTTATGGATTTCCTAAGAGTTTCCAGTATACTTTCTCCTAGTTGCATGCAGCGTTTTTCAAACTCTATCTTGTCTTCGTTCCATTCAACTGTCTGAAAACCTTCTCTGACAATTCGGGAAAGCATATAATCTCTCCCAGTTTCGTTGTAAAACTGAAAAGCGTGTCTAAGATCCGAACAATTACTCTGGGAAGAGGTGTATTTTAATGGGGAAAGAACCATTTCTGGATCTTTTATTACGACTCCTTCATGCATTTTTTCTCCAAGTTTCCGAATGATTTTTCCGATCTCTTCAGCAGCAGTTTCCAGGGGAATTTCATTAAAAAACCTAACCTGAAGAAAACCATATTTTTCTAGAATTTCTTGCTTTCTTTTTATTGGAAGAGGCTTACCGCTATTTTTTTCTCTAATATCGAATATGTAAAATTCGATCGATTCGACACCATAGATATCCTTTGGAACATACGGGTTGTCAGGACCAATCATTTCTCCATAAAGTACAAGTTCAGGAAAATCGTCAAAAAATTTCAGATTCAATTTTTCTTTTGCTTTTTGAGTCGTATAAGGGCAGATATACCCACTCCGCGTAATTGCAAGTATTTCGTCTTTTGCAATTGCTATGCGAACATTATATCCATTCATTTTTTCTTCTACAGCTATTTTTTCAAGGCCACTGAAGTGTTTTTTAATAGTGGGATCTAGCACCATAGCTCTCCGGATTTTTGGAAAACCCATAATGATTTCGAAAGATCCGTCTTTCTCATAAAGCACAGTCCCTCTTTCGATTAGGGAGATCTCCTTATCGAACCGGAGTAAATATTTATATTTTCCCCAGTTTCGGGCAAGATAATTCTTCTCAAAAAGGTGCTGAACCCTTTCCTTATCAAACTCCAGAAAATTAGCAAGCCGAGTTATGAATTCAGGATCTATCTCCTCATTACCCTCTTTACTCATATTTATTTATTTGTCTTCAGACCTAAAATAAATTATCATTCTCAGGCACAACTCCAAAATATCAGGCACATCTTCACAATAACCTGTCTCTCAGGAAATAACTGAGGAACGTCTCTGTACACTAAAAATCTTTTTAAGTATTTTGTCTCTAATCATGTTACATCTAAGCCTGCAAAAAGGTTGGAGATTGTAAAATGGCAGATGAAATCGACTACAATATTATTGGCGACGATATGCAGATCGTTGAAATCGAACTTGATCCTGATGAAGCCGTTCAAGCAGAAGCTGGGGCTATGGCATACATGGGGCCAGGAATTGAGATGCAGACCAGCTTGAGTAATGAAGGTGGACTTTTTGGAGGTATCAAAAAAGGACTTAAAAGAGCCCTTACAGGAGAAAGTTTCTTCATTACAAACTTTATTCACAAAGGTTCCGGAAAAGGGCATGTAGCTTTTGCGGCTCCTTATCCTGGTAAGATTATTCCCATTGACCTCACCAAATTCGGAGGGAGCATCCTCTGCCAGAAAGATGCATTTCTCTGTGCTGCACGCGGAGTAGAAATAGAAGTAGCTTTTACCCGCAAGCTAGGAGCAGGATTCTTTGGTGGTGAAGGTTTTATTCTGCAGAGACTGAAAGGTGACGGGCTTGCCTTTCTCCATATCGGAGGCACAGTTATAAGAAAGGACCTGGAAGCTGGCGAAACCTATCGTATTGATACAGGCTGTGTAGCAGCTTTCACCGAAAATGTAACCTATGACATAACTTGGTCAAGAAATTTTAAAAATGCCCTATTTGGTGGTGAAGGAGTCGTCCTTGCAACCCTTACAGGTCCTGGCACTGTATATTTACAGAGTCTACCTTTCTCTCGCCTTGCAGACAGAATCTTTGCAGCTTCTGCCTTTAGTCGTAACAGAGAAGAACAAAACGGAGTTGCTGGAACCGGTATCTTGGGAGGCCTCATTGGTGGAGACAAATCATTCTAAAAAGGGACCATTCTAAGACAAAAAGCTACTTGAGAGTTATTATAGAGCAAAAGACAACTCTAAGAGTCATTCTAAAAGAATCGTTCAAAAATGGAATTTATTATGAAAAAAGACACCTTATTTATAAATTTTTTAAAATAGAAATCATTCTAAAAGCAAGAGAAAATCAAAAAGAAAATTTAGAAATTCAAAAGGCCTGCATTAAAAAAGCAGGCCTTCTTTCCATATATATCTTAATATTTTTATCAAGCTTTTTCTGGGCCTTATTCTCTAAATTTAACTTATTCCTGAATTGTATTCAATACATTTCTGCGAGCTAGGAAACCAGCAAGTTCCTCATCTAGGTTAAGAACTGGAACGCCTCCGACATCATGTTCTAGCATTGTCTGAACAGCTTCTGCAATGGGAGTATTGGTATAGACACTGATCACACTGCGGGTCATAATGTCCCCTACCAACAGATTCTTGATCCTTGAGTCCTGCTGATTATCAGCTACCAGATCTCTGAAAGATCGCATGGCAAAAGCAATGTCGTCTTCAGCAACAATGCCTACAAGTTTTCCATTTTCAATTACTGGCAGCCTTCCCACATCTTTGTCAAGCATAAGACGCCTGGCGTGGCTGACCCTCTCAGATGGACTGATAACTATAGGGCTTTTTTCCATTACTTCCCCGACAAAGCCTGTGAAGTGATTTACTTCCATGAATTCCTGGGGTGTCACCCAGCCCAGGGCTTTTCCATTATCAGTGACAATGATTACGCCACCACTCTTTTTCATCAGAGTAAGAACATCTCTGGTATCGGTATCAGGCAGAACCTTTACAAAATTGTCGGATACGGCTGTTGCAACATGCAGAGAGGATGCAGGTTTGCTCAGTTTCTTGCGAGTCCCGAGCTGCTCTGTCAGACTTCTCATTGTAAGTACACCGATTATCTGATCGTCATGAATTACCAGCAGACGTTTTGTGTTTTTCTTTTCCATGAGATCCAGAGCGTGGGATATGGTGTCTGACTTATCAATCCTGTATGGCTGTACCATTATGTCTTTAGCTTGCATGCAATTCACCTCATGCGTATCCAGAATTTTTGATTATATTTTTCGCAATTCTTTGCGTGTTTTCTTCGTCCGTTTTTCTATGCTTTAATTTCGCATCCTTCTCTTGCTTTTGGCTGTTTTATCTATTGCTGTCTATTGTTACCTTTCGCAGTATTATCTCCACACTGTTGTGTTTTAGAGGATGGCTTTCATAATATCGGATCTGCTTAATATTCCAACTATATCTTCTCCATCATTGACAGGTAATGCAGTTACTCCGTCTTCAATCATTTTTTTGGCGGCTGCACTGATATTTTCATTTACGTCAATGGAATTTATTGGAGAAACCATGATGTCTTCTGCGGTCAAAGGCGTCTCTTTCACATATCTATAGGTCTTCTGGCCTCCAGGAGAGGACTTACGGGTCATCTTGATGTTTTTCGTGGAAAGCTCGCCTTGAAAATCAGTTAAGAGGTTTAAGGCGAGGCTTCTGCTGGAAATAATCCCTACAGGCTTTCCTGCATCATCTTTAACAATCACTCTTTCGATGTTATTCCTGTTCATTTCATCAATTACATGGTTGATAGTATGATGCCTGTGAACAGAGACAATATCTTCAGTCATTAATTTAGGGATTTTTGTTTTCATTTCCTCGCTATTTTCCGCAACATAGCGTACAAGATCTGTCCTGGTGACAATACCTACAATATCGTTCTTTACCACCGGAACGTTATGCACTCCGTTCTCAAGCATTAAGGCAGCTGCCTGGGAAATAGAGGCTTCAGGATAGATGGTAATAACCGATTCAGTCATCAATAACTTGATTGGAATCTGGTCTATTGGTCTCCTTCTCCAGAGAGGTTCGGCTTGAGCCAGACGGTTAGTGATATCTGATTTTGTAACGATTCCCACCATCTTGCCCTCATTGAGGACAAGCAACGTACTGATTCTATGCCTTAACATCAGTTTTCTTGCACGTGACACGGGTTCATCTGCGTTTATAACATATACAGGTGAACTCATGATGTCCGCAACATTCATGAAGTACCTCCTTCACTTTTACAATATATAAGTGTCAATAATTATAGTTTTTGAATAGGATACGAACTTTACAATTTTAGTTATAAACGCTAAAGTTTTAGAGAAACAACACTTACTTTGCTGAAGTGATAGCTAGCTTGAAAGGCGCTTATCTTAAATGAGCTACACTTCAAGGTCTTGAGGACTCAGGGTATAGGCTTCTTTCTCGATCTCTCCAGCTAGAAAATTTTCCTTTTCTCCAAAACTTCTGAAAATTTAAAATTCTAAAAACTTAAGCCTGAAAGCTTCTCGGGCTGATTTTAATTTTAATTTCCACTAAGTTTCGTTAAATTCCGAGACCGTTTGAGCCATCTCTTATCGAAATGGAACAATTCTAATTAATTGCTTATTTCCCGGTGTTCATAAGAGATTTCAGGAAATCCCTTTCCGTAATGATGCCACGGAGTACCCCATTCTCCAGTACCGGAAGTGAACCTATCTTTTTCTCAAGCATTATTTCCATTGCTTTTCCCAGGTCTGTACCCGGGCTAGTCCATATCAGATCTTTTGAGACAATGGAACCTACAGGTTGGTCAAGTGCCTCGTGAATATTTCCTGTTGTCAGCTTACTGAAAGCGTCTCCCCTTCCAAGGAAATGGACAATATCAGTGGAAGTGATAATTCCTGCGAAGATGCCATCTTTGACTACAGGAAGTCTTCGGAGCCAGTTATCTACCATTACTTTTGCTGCCTGTCCAATGGGTGTATCTGTTGACACCATCTTGACGTTCTTGGTCATATATTCGTCAACAGTTCGGTTTGTCACGATTCCGCCCATCAGTTCAATTGCATTCCTTTCGGTAAAGATTGCAACGACCTGCATGTCATTGTTCACGATTGGAAGGCCGCCTCTTTTTCTTTCAATCATTATTGAAACAGCATCTTTAAAGCCAGCCTGATCATTAAGGTAGGGAATGTCAGTTTCCATAATTTGCCTTACTTCTTCATTGATCGCAGCTAGAAGGTTACCTTTGAATCGGTTTTCGACGAGCAGATTCTTTTTTCCACCCCCTAAGAAATCGATAATATCTACGGAAGTAACTACCCCTTCCAGCCTCCGCGTTCCGGCGTTTGTAATAGGAATGCGTCTGAACCTTTTTTCAGTCATAATCCTGATAGCTTCCATAATTGTTGCAGTGGGGGGAAGAGTTACAACATTCCTTGTTGCCAGGGCTAGGATCTTTCCTTCATGCTCTGAAATGCGGGATTTGAAATCCAGAGGACCCATATCCATTGTGCCCGTACTGCTGATCATTCTTGGATCGTTCCGTTGTACTCCTCTGTTATCTTTGTTCATCTTTCCCTGAATTTTCATTTTTTCGGCTGATGAAAATGTTGTATTTTTGTTCAATAGGATCACCGAATTCGAGTTGCAGTTAATTGCTTTTTTCGTATACCGTTTCTTCTTTTCCTGCCTTCTTGCAGAAACTTCTCTGGAACCTGCAATTAATTCTCCGCAGATCCAGATTTGCTCCCGGAAAAAAATAAAACCTGAAAGCAATTTCTCCCGAATCTTTCCGAAAGGTTTCCGTATTGTATATTTATAATTATTAATAATGATGATCTTTGATGTTATAATCTTTTTGCGTGAAAACTTGCTGTGTTTTTTCGCAGTTCATTAATTTTCTTTTTAGTTCTCTGTTTAGTTGTATTCTTTCACCGCAAACTCAACTACATAGTCAAACGCAGTTTCCCTTCAAATACGGTTTTCGGAGGGTTTTTCAGGCCATACATTGACAATAGACTCCAGAAGATCTTGTCTATCTACAATTCCAGATACCTTGTCCTGTTCATTTACTATAGTAACTCTTCCTATATCATTGCGAATAATCATCTCAATTGCCCTTTGAATAGAATCAGTTTCAGAAAGTGTATATGTAGGAGTTGACATTATTTTCTCAACTTTTGGACTGTCATTGGGCCTTGTTCGCCTCTCGTCTTCCACTTCATTTCGCACGGCACCTGATTTGATGATGTCCCTTCTGGTTATCATTCCAATAGGTTCTCCTTTCTTTGAAACCACAGGAATGCCCGTATAATCGGTCTCAAGCATATGTGCCCAGACCGTACTAACTTTATCCTCTGGTAAGCAAGTTTTGACTTTTTTTGTCATCACGGCCTGTAGTACTTTGGGAACATTTTTGGGAACCTCAATATTTCTGAGAATATCAATATTACTCAAAACTCCAACTACTCTACGATCTGTAGTTGACTTAACAACAGGAACTCTATTCTGCCTCGATTGCACCATCAATTTTGCGGCCTTCATAACATCCATATCCGGAGTGACTGTAGGGGACTGGCTTGCATACCCTCCAACTGTGACATTTGAGCGTGCAGAGGTAATCCTCAAGATATCCTGATCACTTAGCATTCCCACAAGCCTATTTTCTTCATCAACAACAACAAGGCTTCGAAGAAGGTAATCGCGCATCAGCTGACGGGCGCGAGTCACAAATTCCCCTCCTTTGATACTCACTGGCTCATCTGTCATAATTTCGCTAACGTTCATTCTATACCTTCCTAATTTTCTCTAAAACTCTCACCAAAAATATTTGGAATAAATATCTACAAGTCGTAAATTATTCGTAATCTTCGCCTTCTTCTTGACGGCAGTTTCCGCACAGGTACTTTCCGTCTATAAATCTAAGGTCATATGAGAAAATATTGCAGGATTCACATATGCCCGTTTGGAAATCTTCTGCCTCTGAAACTTCTTCGATTGAGGGAACGGAGAGGAGAGCTTCCCTGTTCATGTCAATAAGTTCTTTGAGAATAGTATTAAGTCCAGGGGTTACCATCAGGATGTCAGTGTTAGAAATTACTCCTATTACTCTTCCGTTCTCCAGGACTGGCAGCCTCTTAATATTTGCTTTTAACATTATCTCAGAAGCTTCTATTATACTTGTTTCAGGTTCTACGGTTATTAAAGGGGTTGAAAGGATTTCACTTGCCTTTATTTCGCCTGGTTTTTTATTCTCTGTAACAATACCCTTCACAAAGTCCCTTTCAGTTATGATTCCCATAGCTTTGTTATTCTCAGTAATGATAACGCTTCCTGAATTACGACTGACCATCTCCCTTGCAATAGCAGGAATATCTGAATTGATATCCATTACTATGACTGCTTTATTCATGACTTCAGCAACTGAGACCTCTCTTTCAATCTCTCGGCTGTGAATACCAGCGCTTATTTCTCTCTCAGCATCGGTATCCCTTCCAGGTCTATCTGCCATCTACTGCCGTTCCCCCTTTCGTTCTGTACTTCGGCAATTAACAATACAAGGTTCAGAGTAGAAGATTCACAGTACAAAATCCACAGCGTAAAATTTACGATATAAATTCACGATTAAAAGCTCTTCAGGTTTTCAGTTTCCTATGGGAAAAACTCCATATCGGTTTAGTTTCCCTCTAGCTCAGGCCCTGCAATTGTTAGCTATTTAAAGACAATATTCCGATGAAGTATATAATATCCAAATTTATTTTTTGTCCGCTTTCTAAGACGTTTTCCCCACAATTTTTCGGACGTTTTTATGACACATTTATATATACGATTCAATGGTACATAACGATAACGGCATTTGCTTTTTTTGTAGAGAACAGAATTTTGCATGAAGTCAAGAGCGCACTTTTTTAATCTCAGCTCGTTTGATCATTATACAAAAATTTACAGAATTTTCTTAGGAATTTTTTAAGTACCCTCCAGTTCCCACTGGAGATTATTACTAAGAATGAAAAACGTCCAGTCTTCTAGAAAAATTATTAGAAAGAAGTGTAGAAGAAAAGTATATTTTAGAAAGCAGACTTGTAAAGTTTAAAAAAACATAAATTATATTTGTAATGCTTTTTACTTTTCTCGCAGGAAATTTTTCATACCCCTTTATTTCCACTGGAACGCACTTTGTAAGCTTTTACCTTGAGAAGCATGGGTTTAAGGAATAAACTAGAAAATAGAAATCGGATGAAAAAGGAGAACGATTAAAGCATAATTACTCGGCTTCGGTTTCCGATACTCAGCTCGATTTCTTCGTTTAAACCATATTTCGCATATCCATTAATTATCTGGATTTCGGAATCAACATCAAGATCCTCGATTACATACGCCTGTTCTCCCCAGAGAGTTAACCTAATACTGCCTGTTTCATCTTTAATTTGCAGGTTTGCAACAACATTCTCGGTCCCATCTTCCCTTTCAAACTCTCGGAGTTCCCCTATCTCGGAAACCTTTCCCTGGACTGAATAGCTTTCCCCAGGGACAACATCAGCAATATCTGTAAACTTTTCTCTGTATTCAATCTCCTTCTCACTCTTCTGGATTATTCCTCTACCTCCCAGATTCAGTTCCACTTGCTGATTGAAGGCATTTTCCCGAGAATAAGCATGGAGCACCTCTATGGTCTCATCAAAATCGATTTCATCCAGAAAGCCGGTTCTGTCATCCCAGAGAGTCAGCCTTATTTTGCCTGTGGAATCGCCAAGAAGAAGATTTCCTACTCTTCCTGTTGATCCATCTTTTTTCTCAAAGGTACGGATCTCTCCAATGTCGAGTATCTTTCCGGAAGTGTTAATATCGCTCATATCAGCCCTGATATCCCCAATTGGGGTAAATTCCTCTTCATACTCGACTTTTTTCTCACTTTTTCTGATTATGCTTCGGTTTCCCACCTGCAGCTCAACTTTCTGAGTAAACGCGTTCTCTCGAGCATAGGCATTGATAAGCTCCACAGTGTCTCCATATTCTACCTGATTCAAGAAATCGGTCTTGTCATCCCACAAGGTCACCCTAACTGTGCCTGTAGCATCTCCAAGAAGCAAGTTTCCTACCTTTCCGGAGTTGCCGTCTTTTCGCTGGAAGGTTCTGATCTCTGAAATTTCCAGGACTTTTCCTGTCAAATTCAGGTCTCCCATGCCGTCTTTTATATCTTTTATTTTCTGGTTGCTCGCAGTCACATCAACTTCTTCTTCACTTTCAGCCAGGACTCCATTGTTTCCTATATTGACTTCTACTCCTGAGTATCCCTGTTTTGCATAGCCGCTTATCTGCAGGTTTTGTCCTATTTCGATTTTTCCATCTTTTATGAGGTCTGCCATATTGTCCCAGAGAGTTACCTTAATTTTTCCGGTCTCGTCTCCAACGATTATATTTCCTACTCTACCTATCGTCCCGTCATTTCGGGTAAATTCTTTGGTATCAAAAACCGAAACGACTTTTGCAACAAAATTAACTGGCCCGCTCTCAGCTGTGATATTTTCAATTTTCACACTGTCCCGACCTACATCTGAAAATCCAAGTTCGTTGGCAACTAGCATGGCAGCCATAGGTTCATCGCAGAGCCCTCCCATGCTTTCAACCTTTCCCTGTACACGCTGCAGGAAGTCTTCTTTACTAATAATATGGCTGAGCTTTTCATAGATTGATTCGATATCTGTCATATTATCCCCTTAATGTACGATCTTATCATCAATATTTGTTATTTGCCTTAGTTCTGCGGCAATAATTGTTTAATGATTGCTGCTCTGAATCTGGTTCCGGTATTATTACGTAAAATCCAAAACTGTTCTATGAAAGTAGTGTTGCAAATTTTAACACTTATGAAAAACACACATTCCAGTTAAGTTTAAGCGAGATTTTAGATTTCAGATTAGTATACTTCAACTTATTAGTACACTTCAAATTTAGACTCTTTAATGAACGAACAATAAGAAAGTAATAATCAAACGTTCTCCAAAGTCTTTTTTATGCCTTTTGATTTCGAATTCCAGTCACTTTAAAATTCATTTTTGTAAATTTGTTCCTTGTAAATTTATAAAAATAAATTTACTTCTCTAAGTCTAACTTCTCTAGGTTCTATTTTTATATTTTTTATCTCAGCCGCAAAACATGCTGCAAGCAGTCCACCAATTATGCCATTATAAAGCTTACGGATTATTACCTGATAGTAAGTTTGAAATTAAGTTCACAATGCATATCTGAAGAGACAGTTAAACTGAACTTCAATGGAAATCAAAGGATCTAGTCGATTTTTCAGGAAATTCTGATAAGGTGCTTGAATACGGTAACCGTAAAAATACTTTATATATCGCTCTACAGTATGCAAGCCGCCCTACTAAAGATTACCATATGCCCGATGAAAGTATTTCTCAATAACGCGGAAGCAAATTAATAAACTATGTCCATGATTTTTTTGGTGCTTATTGGTTTGATACAGGTAAATAAAATCAGTTACTTTCGAATACGGTAAATGTATTCCCTACATTTTCATTCTTGCACTTGCTAGATCTCTTGGAGCTTCTTTCTTTGAAGTAAGTTATAGTGAGTTATTTATTAGTGAGTTTTATTCAGTTACGAACTTCCTTTCCTCCTTTAAAGAAGGTTTTTAGATCTCCACTGTCTGCGCACAGTGCTGATGTGAAATTTCAAATTTTCAGGTACTACTTTTGTTTCCAGCTTTTCGGTTTCAGGAAAACAGTCTTATGAGTTGCTGCTATAACCATTTAAGTTTCCTGTTCTACAAAAATCCTGGAGATAACTTGAGGCTTAAGGCAGAGAACAGCTGAGAAATATAAAATTTTAGCTTACCAGTTTTGTCAAAATAAAAACTTAAAACAAAACCTTATTTATGGTAAAGTTTCATTATGTACGTGATACTATGATTAGAAAATGCACTGAGCACGGCTATTTTAGAGGAGGCAGCTGTCTGCAGTGTAAACGTCCTGGAAGATACCTGCTGGACGACAATAAAGAAGAAAAGCTTGGCAGGTTTGTATCTGGTACTCTTCGGCATTTTCCAGCATCTGCTGGAGTTGAAATGGACAGATTCGGCTGGGTGAATCTCAACGATTTCTGTGACATCATGAGAAAACGATACATTTGGATGAGGAAGGAATACCTTTACGCCCTCGTAGAATCCGATGAGAAAGGAAGGTATGAAATCCGTGATTCCAGAATCAGGGCACGTTACGGGCATTCTGTCGATATTGATCTAGATTACAAGGAAAGTAATTCTCCATACCTGTATTACGGGATAAGCCCTGAAGAAGTCGATGTTCTGCTGGAGAATGGAATTTTCCCTATAAAACAAAGGTACGTCCACCTCAGCACTTCATATGAAAAAGCAGTAGAAGTGGCCCTTATTCATACTGAAAGTCCTATCATCCTTCAAATTGATGCCTTTAAAGCGCAGGAAGATGGAATTTCTCTAAAACTCGCAACCAACGATATCGTACTCGCGGAAAAGATACCTTCTGAATATCTTTTTGTCATTGAAGATTGACTTTAAAAGATTGATTCTAAGGTTTAAATCAAATTATTTTCGGTACTTTTCCTTGTCTTTTTCTTTCTTCTAGCTTTCCTCTTATCTGTTTTCCTTCTTCTAACTTTCTCTTTTGTCTTTTTTCTCTCTTTCTTTACTTTTTCCTTCAAGTATCTGTCTTTTCTTTCCTATTTTAGCTCACAGATACTTCAAAAAGGCCTTCCTTTTCCTCTATCCTGAATTTAACATCAAGAAATTGTTCAGTAACCCAGATATTTGTTGCAGCATGAAGAGAAAGTTCGCGGACAGTGTAAGAACTATTTCCTGCAAAAGCCATGTATGGTATTAGCTGGTCTGCCAAATGTACGTCTACTGAGGCTCCTGCTTTAAGTTCAGGAATAATTTCGTCTGCAGCAGTTTTACCTACTTTTTCTGCAGGAAGCCCTCTTTTTCCAAGGGCGTTCCCACCTATAAAGCCTGTCCACAGGGTTATTCCGCTTCCGGTAGAAAAAGCTTCAAATGATTGGGTTTTGATCTGGGAGGTATATCCAGCTTCTATTAATCTCGTACTGGCAGCTTCTGCCTGGCGTAAAGGTACATGAACCGGAAGATTCGAAGCATGAGAAGTTCCTCTGACTTCTTCTTTTTCTTTTAAAAAATGAAATCCTTGTAACCTGCACGGTTTAAAATAAGCTGAAGCTTCTCCTCCGCCTTTCGGGTAGTAACCGTGTTCCTTCAGAGTTAGGCTTCCTGAGTATCCAAGTCGCTCCAGAGCCCTGAAGGTCACATGCTTTAGGTAATCAACTGTTGGAGACCATGCCACGTCGGTTCCCCCTTTTACTGTGAATTCGATATCCTCTGTTGCAAACGGCAGAGCGGGCATGATGCACTGGAGGAGCAAGGTTATGCTTCCCGCGGTCCCGATATCAATATCATACTTGCCCCCCTTTATTTCCATTGGAGCAAAAGAAAGTTCAGTAGATCCCAGAAAAAGTCCAGAAACTCGAGCCTCACAGATACTGGCTACAGTTTCCAGAGCCTTTAAATGCTGCTGTTTCAGGCCTGGATTTGGCCTGTTTTTCCTAATATTTGTAATCCTAATCTCTGTCCCAGTAACTGCTGAAAGGGCAACAGCCGTTCTGACCAGCTGCCCTCCCCCTTCGCCATAAGAACCGTCGATTTCTAACATTTTATTCCTCATATTTTCCTGCTTTCACCTTACTTTATCCCGCTGCTTTCTTTTTCCTTTCTTTCCTTTCCTCTTATATCTCGGATTGCAGCTTTTACAGCTGGCTGCAGGGGATCCACAAGCATAGAAACTGGTGGTGCGTAGCAGGTTTCCAGATCAAGGAGATCTCGAATTATGGTTTTCCTTCGGATGGCAAGAGAAAGGGCATCAATCCTTTCTTTTATTCCCTCCCCTCCGGCAAATTGCGCACCCACCAAAATCTCATCTTTGAAGAGAAGTTTGATGTACAAATCTTTCCGACCTGGATAATAGGAAGCTCTTGTACGCCCTCGGGAAAATCCTGTAATTATCTTTATTCCATGGCTTTCAGCCTCTCTTGTGGTAATGCCAACTCCACCAAATTGTAAATCTCCTGCCACGGCTACCCATGGGTTGGCAAGCGGACCGAGAGTAGTACGTTTTCCCGTGATATTGTTGCCGATTATGTCGGCCATGTGCCGGGCTGTTGTACCCAACTGACTTAATTTAGCTTCCCCCGTTATAAGATCCGTTACTTCCACACACTCCCCGCCTGCATAAACATAGGAAAGAAATTCTTCTCCTGTTTTAACCTGGAGCATTTCATTTACAATTATCCCCCCGGCTTTCCCGATTTCAATTCCGGCCTTCAGGGCAAGTGAAACCTCAGGTCTAACTCCAGTTGCAAGAAGCACAAGATCGGCAGGAAACTGTCTGTCCCCCACATATAGCTTTTTTTCTTTCCAGAAATTTTCAGGAAAAGCTACAGGTTCCCCGGAGATTACTTCAATTCCGAAATTTTCAAGATATTCTCTGATAATTTCAGAAATATCGGGGTCCAGTTGTTTGGAAAGCAGGCTTTTACTTCTGCTTATGAGGAAAACTTTAATTCCTCTTTTAGAAAGCTCTACTGCACACTCTATTCCTATTGTTCCTGCCCCTATTATGCAGACTTTCTCGGCGGTTTCCAGGGCTTTTTCAAAAAACATTCCGTCAGCAAGACTTCTCAGGGTAAAGACCCCATAAGGAAGAATATTTGCGCCGCCTGTTATAGGTACAAAGGGCAAGCTACCTGTGGCAATCACGAGTTTATCAAAAGGATAAAGCCCTTCCCCTGTCCGAACAATTTTTAAATCCAGGTCTATTGAACTGGCACACTCGTTTAGCCTGATATCTATGCGGTTTTTTCTGAAAAATTCCTGAGGCTTTACTATCAATTTCTCAAAACTCTCAATTTCTCGGCCCAAAACAAAAGGGATTCCACAGTGGCTGTAAGCAGTATGGGAGTCTCTTGAAAGTACGGTAATATCAAAATCACTCTGTCTTCGAATTTTAGTAGCAACTGCCATACCACAGGCTCCTCCTCCTATAATAACAACTCTTACAGGATCTCTTTTTTCAGGGCTCTGTGAGGAGACTGTTTCCTGAAACTCTCCCTTAACTTCGGCTGCTTTCTGAATATTGTCTATAATGCTTTGTGTGCCAAACTCGCTTCCCATATTCTTAGTATTTTGTGTCTTACGCCTATTATAGGTTTTTAAATGATTGAAAAGACTAATGGGTTAGGAATTTAGTAAAGCGATTCAACCAAGCTTTTTTTGAAAAATAAGTTCCTTGAAAATCTGTTTTTAAATCCGCTGCTTTAGAAAAAGGTTTCTGGTATTATTTATAAAAAGTAATTAATTGTATTCAAGAGGGTCTGAACGAGCGAGTTTGGGAGTGGGGGGTTAGTACATAAAAAAGTTTCTATGTCTCGCCCGTTCAATTTTTTACAAGTCTTTCGTTTTATATATACTTTTCTCAATTTTTCCAGCCTATTAGTTCTTACAATTTCAAAATTCCTTCTAAAGCCACTCTAAAATGTCTCTTTAGAGGTTGTTTTAAAAGTACAGTATTTTCAAAAACTAAACATGAAAAACTATCTAGGTTTGATTAAATTTTTTAAATAACCACAAAGTTCTTAAAGCCTGCCGGCATTAAATATATGACTTTAAAACATGTGACGCACAGAGTTCCTCATTTGCCAAGATTCCTTTAAAGGCGGGTGACAACTATTCTGTCAGATCATATCATTGATTAACAATTTCATCTATTCACCACTGCTAAATTCGTAAAGATAATCCGATATAATTAATTCACATGCAAATATAGTAAAAACTTCAGATTTACTAATTATCATTCAGGGCTAAAATAACCACTTAATATATTACATGTCATCACTCTTGAAGTCAAAAAGTGTTCTCAATAAAACCTGATACGTATTCAACTACCACTTATCAATTACCACTATGGATCCCCTAATTTACGGGATAGGGCTCTTGCACATTTTGGCTGCTCAAGCCTGGATTACTCGCTTGTCGGGGATAATCTTGAAAACTTGAATCAGGCTAATTGAAAAGTAAACATATTTTTGGCTTCCGGTTCTGAAATTTGTCTCAGGACCATAATAAAAACTTATGTTAGGGCAAGGGCTTTCGGGCAGATATAGAAAGCTTTAGGAACAATGCAGGGAATATTACTGTCTGCCCAGCTTGAAAGTCAGAAGTTTCTCTATCTTAAAGAGCTGTAAGCTAAGCTAATATAGTCTTGGGACTTTACCAGACTTTCATAAGGTAAGAACTTCCAATAAATTAATTTCTGGCATGTTGCTGGATAAGGTCTCCTGGCATAAGTATATTGGAATTTCGAGCAGGTTTAAGTTCTCTTTCAGGCAACAGTTGTCATTAATTCTTAAACCTGCTCCTTCATAGTGTTTTATCCCTAGCTCGGTATGATATCTGATTTTTTACTATTTTTGCACCCTCTGAGCTTTACGAGTTTTCGGAATATAGAGAATAACTTGTGTTGTCAGGAAACTCGATGATTGTAATCTAGAAGAGCGATCAACCATAATTGTTAGAAATAAAATTCCTGTGGAACGTTGTTCAATCATTTATCACGATAAATCATTCACAATATCTAAGGAGAATTCACATGCAAAATACGGATACTACAAAGTACATCATTCATTCTAAAATTAACGCTGATGGGGTAATTGAACGTCCTGATATCGTAGGTGCGATCTTTGGGCAAACTGAGGGACTACTCGGGGCTGATCTTGACCTTCGTGACCTGCAAAAAACTGGTAGGATTGGCAGGATCGAGGTAATGGTTACGGCTAAAGGAGGAAAGACTAAAGGAAACATCTTTGTTCCTTCGAGCCTTGATAAAGTCGAAACCTCAATTCTTGCCGCATCTCTTGAGACCATTGACAGAGTGGGACCCTGCAGCGCCAAAATTGAAGTTTTTCAGGTAGAAGATGTAAGAGCTGTAAAACGCAAGAAGATCATTGAAAGGGCAAAGCTCATTTTTACTAAAATGTTTGATGAGACTGTGCCCGAGTCTCAGGAGCTGGCTGATGAGGTCCGGCAGTCCGTAAGGATTGATGAACTCACATACTATGGAAAGTCCAGAATTCCTTGTGGACCGAATGTACTTAACTCAGACGCCATTATTATTCTCGAGGGGAGAGCTGACATTCTAAATCTTCTTCGCTATGGAATAAAAAATACCATCTGTGTAGGTGGAACGAATATTCCCCCCGAAGTTGCAGAACTTACTAAAAAGAAAACAGTAACAGCTTTTACGGATGGGGATCGTGGAGGAGAACTCATAATACGTGAGCTTCTACAGGTGGCAGATATTGACTATGTTTCTCGTGCTCCAGATGGGAAATGTGTAGAGGACCTTGTCCAAAAGGAAGTTATAAGAGCTCTGCGTCGGAAAGTTCCTGTAGAACAAATCATTGAGAAATATGGAATTCAGGAGCGGGAAGTCGAAGAAGGTTCCTGCAGAGTAGAGAGAAGCTCCAAAAGAAAGATAAGAGCACCTGAAATTGCTCCTAGAATTGCTGATAAGAAGCTGCATAAGCGTGTTAAAGTTCATAGGGTCTCTCCAAAGCCAGATCTTTACGGAGAAGAACCTTCGGAAGAAGAAGAGAAAGAAGCAGAACCTGAAAGAGCTTTTGAAAAGATTCCTGAAAAAGTCTCGAGTATAACTCCTGTAACGGCGGAAAAAGTCAAAACAAGGTCTGCAACTGTGAAATCCCAGATTTTGGCAAGAGCAGTTCCTGTTGCCGCCAGAGTTCCTAGGGAAAAGTCCGCTGAGAAAGTTTCGGCCGCCGTCAAAGTTCCAGGAGGTGAGGCGGTCAGGGTCTCTCCTGCTCCTGTAAAGGTGGTTTCAGTTTCTCCTGAAGCTGCTAGGTTCAGGTCTCATGTGGAAGCTCTAAAAGGGACTTTAACAGCTAGAATTCTTGATTCTCAGGATAAAGTTATAGAGGAGATTGCAGTTCGGGATCTTGCTAGCAGGCTAAAAACCTATAAAGATAATATCCAAAGTGTAGTTTTTGATGGTGTAATTACTCAGAGGCTAGTTGATATTGCTTCAAGTAATGCAATTAAAAATCTCATAGGTGTGAAAATAGGAAACGTTGCCAAGGTTCCTGCAGATATGGAAGTTTTGGCCGCAAGTATGCTTTGAGATAACTTTTCTCTCAATATACTATTTTTCTTTTTTTCAAATTCTTTTATTTTTTCAAAATAGAGCTAGAAAATCAAAATTCCAATATTATCACTATTAATATAGAGTCAATTCTATCCTAATTTTCATTTTATGAGTAACATTTATATATCGAGTCTTATGGGTTCACCACGATTCGATATTATTTCACACCATGGTGCTAAACTTCACACTTTCTACCATAATCTTTCATTATTTATCATATACATTATATGGGAAACTTTATCATCTACTACTAGGAAACTAATTTCCTCGGACAATTCTTTTATCTGATTCAAGGTAATATTAAATTGATCTTGTAAAATTGTAGGTCTGTTCGCTATGCACAAGGAAGAGCTAATACAACTGCACACATATATGGCCCAAATGAAGAGGTACTTTGAAAGGCACGGGATAACACACGAATTCGATGATTACAAGGCTTTATCCATAAGCCCTGTACACATTCACCGGAGCAAGGCAGACCACAAGCGCGCAATTTTTATTTTAGGAGGCGAGCTTGCGACTCTTATGTCCCGGGATGACCCTATCTTTGAGGAAACATCAACTCCAGCCCATATGAGGGAATCGCTGAATTCAGCCATCAAGCTCATGGGTAATAACTGATAGGGCCCTTAAAAGTGACAAAGAATTCGTTGTCCGAAAGTATAGACTCTAGATGTTTTTGTTTTGAAATCAGGAGACGGTAAGGATGAAGATGCATTTTCATCACCATCCCATCCTCTCCATCTGAGTAATATTTTTTCTCAGTCCAGCAGGGTACAAATCCTATGGACTTATATAGTTTTTGTGCCCCTGTGTTACTATTTCTTACTTCGAGCCTTGCATATCGAAGCCCGTTCGCAACAAAAATGTCACAGATAGCATGAATCAGTTCTGTTCCTATTCCTATTCCCCGATATTCTTGTTTGACACCGACAGAAAAAATGTGTCCTTCGTTTTCTGCAGAACGATAGCCCACAATATACCCCACGATTTTTTCGTCCTGTTCCGCCACAAGAAAACCCTCTCCCACGTTTTCGTAAAAGCTCATATACATGAGGGAGTTGTGCTCCGAAAAGGCCTCAGTTTCAATTTCAAGTACTTCCTGGAAGTCCTCAGGTGCAAAACGCCTTATCATAATATCTAATATATTCCTATCATTTTATTATTTTCTTCGAGGGGGAAAATCCTTTCTAAAGTTATGCAGCTCAAATTTTATCATTTATTTTAGTAGAGGTTGTTTTAGAGCTTTGTATGCAAGCTCAAAGTTTTTTAATATGCCTAACATCCACTGCAACTCCTCTACTGGATTTTACCATTTCCTCTCCGCTCATCACGGCTCGCCCTATACAGAGCGCTTTTTTCCCTAGCACGATTACCTCATCATTAGGCCGTATTTCCGGGTCAGCCTGAGTAACTCCTGGGGCAAGAATTGAACCTCTTGGGAGAAAGTTATCAATTGCAACCAAGTATTTTTCACTTTTTAACATCAGTTCAGCCCCCTCGAGCGAAAGAGCAAGCATTCCATATTGCGGAACGAGGGTTGCAAGTTGTTTTTTCCCGGCAAAGAGCTGGTACTTGGGGAACCGGCCTTTGACTGCAAGCTTTCCTACATCCTTAGAGAAAAGAAGTGCGGCATCTTTTCCAAACTGATATTCTGCAATGGCTCTCAGGAAATTCACTTTCTCTTCTTCTGCATTCAGGCTTTTCTTACTGAAGCTTTCGGATGTGCAGATAGATTCAACGGTGTTTTTAAGGTTTGAAAGAGCTTCTACAGACACAAGACTCCCTGTGCCAGTATAGATTATCTCAATATTGAGACTGCTTGCTACTCGTTCACAAATTTCCCTATAAGCCCCCTCTACATGGGCAACAATGACCTTATACCTGTATTTTGAGAGATAAGCCTCAAGGCAGCCGGAAACCCAAGCTTTTTCTTCTTCATCCCAGTGCCCTGTAACTGCAGTGTCATAATGGGACGCAGGGTATGTTAATTCCAGTTCTCTGGGCACTATTCCAAGAGGCGAGGTTAAAATTACTTCATGGACAAATTTTCTATATTTCCCAAGAGCCAGAATGAACTTTTGATGGGATTGGGAGATTGAATAAGGTTTTTTAGCCGCACATGGGAAAAGTACGAGAATCTCAAGATCTGGAGGCGTATACCTTTCCTGTATACGACGTGCGAATCTTACCACCTCAACTCGGGATAGGGCTTCTGAGGTATCTGCAAGAAGTTGGTTTTGCCGAAAAGCAGGAACTTTTTCCTCAAAGTAAGAATATTCGAAATCTCCAAGTCTTAATAGGGCTGTGAGCCAGGGTCTGACCCTGCACTGACCTTCGATATACTCCCTTAATGTGCCGGCCCTTATCCTTTCCCTCACAAGAGAAAGTTCGGCTTCGAGGGCATTCCTATTATGAGCTGAAAGGAACTTTGCTCTCTCGATTTTTGGAAGCTTCCTGAGATCTGCAGGCGTACTTTCAGCACACACCCTGCATCTGCATGGGAATTCTGTCAGGGAATCAAGATAAAAGCTACCTGCTGCTGTCAGGTAAATATCGGAATAAGCTGCAGTTTCCGCTCTTGTATCGTCCAAAATATCAATTCCGAGATAGATCAGCGTAGCTATATTTTCCGGAAGCGCTAGATTTGGAGCATAGAGGGCTGTATCAGGAGGGATACGGCTTTTAAGCTCTATTACGGTCCCTAGAAGTCTCCGTGCATTGTTTTCCAGGGTGCCTGCCCCTTCCATTACATAAAGATCTGTTTTCTCAGATTTTCCTCCTACTCTTAGGAGAGAACCTGTTGGGCCTTCAATGTTTTCACCATTCGGGGCCGTAAATTTTTCGACTTTTTCGAGGGATTCGACTGGAATAGAAGGCGGATAAGCTTGATGAGGTAAAATTATTAACGTTCCATTTCCTGTTTTTTCCCGGATTTGCTTTACTCGTGCCTCAAGCTCTGCATCGGTTTTCACACCCCAAAAACTGCCTGCATCAACAATAGGGCCAGGTTTTTCAAGCTTTCCAAGTTCTGCCGTACTCAAAATGCAGGGCGTGCGAAGCTCGGGAGACAGCAGAAATTTTCCTATTCTTGCTGCTTCGTCTCTCTGTTCTATCTCAAAGTACTGTGTCATGTTCGTCCTCTTATGTCTATCAAGATGTAAAGGTTTGTCCTGCATTTTTTCCTGAAAGTTTCTCTTACTGCCCGTTTTTCTGAAACTGAAGAGTACTAAGCTTTACGTTTTATTCTGTGGTAACTCTTCAGAAGGAAGATTGATGGTATATTCTTATATATTATTAATTTTGATTATCTGCTGCAACTCATCTTTCATTTATCTGTCCCAGCCGTGACAGAAATCCTATTTTTCACATTTGAATTTTAATTTGAGGTCTAGAATGGATATAACTACAGAACTTCGAAAAATCGTTGGCGAGCGACTTTCTGTATCGCCTTCGGAACTTTATTGTTATTCTTCTGATGCATCCCAAGTTAAGGGAATGCCTGACTACGTGGTGCGCCCAAAAAGCACAGACGAAGTAAGCCGGATTGTCAGACTTGCTTATGAGAACAACATTCCAGTAACTGCGAGGGGAGCAGGCACTGGACTTGCAGGTGGGGCAGTCCCGGTTGGAGGGGGAATTGTGCTGGATATGTCGAGCATGAATAGGATTCTCGAAATCGATATTGATAATATTCAGGTCATGGTAGAGCCTGGTATTATTCAGGATGCTTTAAATAATGCTCTAAAGCCGTATGGTTTTTTCTTTCCTCCCAATCCTGGCAGTTCAGCCATGTGCACTATCGGGGGTATGATAGGTTACAATGCAAGTGGAATGCGTTGTGTTAAGTACGGTACTACCAGAAACTATGTCCGCGATCTGGAAGTGGTTCTTGCGGATGGGACAGTTATCCATACCGGTTCAAAGATGCTAAAATCCGCTGCAGGATATGATTTGACCCAACTTATTGTAGGTTCGGAAGGCACACTTGGTATTGTCACGAAAGCCAGCCTGAAGATTGTCCCTCTCCCTAAAACTCGAAAACTGGTAATCGCCTCCTTTGAAAATGCGGAGATTGCAGGACAGGCAGTTGTAAAAACCTTTTCAAATGGAGTAATCCCATCAGCCTGTGAAATACTGGATAGAGTTTCTCTGCAGGTTCTCAAACGTTACGACCCGAATCTTGTACTCCCTTCGGAAGGCGATGTGATTCTTTTCGAGGTTGACGGCACTGAAAGCTCGGCACGTGAAGCTGCAGAGCAGATAATGAAAGTCTGTGCTCCCTTGGCTCTTTCCATAAGGCTTGCGGAAAGTGAAAAGGAGATGGCAGATATCTGGGCAGCCAGAAAACTCGTAGGAGCTGCAGTTTCTCGCCTGGATCCAACAAAGAGCCGTATCTATGTTGGAGAAGATGTGGGGGTTCCCATAAAGCAGATTCCGGAACTGTTAAAACGAGCACAGGAAATCGCTGAGAAATTCAACCTGCCTGCAATGAAATACGGGCATATAGGAGACGGAAACCTTCACCTTGCCCTTTTTATTGATGTTTTGAATAAAGATGAGTGGGACCGCCTGAATAGAGCTGCAGATCTTATCCACAGGACAGCGATTGAACTTGGAGGCACAGTCAGCTCCGAGCATGGAATAGGCGCGGCCAGGGCTGAATACATGAAAACCCAATGGGGCCCTGCCCTTGAAGTAATGCGCGCAATTAAAAGAGTCCTTGACCCGAAAGGTATACTGAATCCGGGCAAACTGGGATTGTGAAACCATGAAAAATGAAGGAAAAAAAGAAAATGAGCAGGGAAAAGAACTGGATGAGACTGAAATCAGCCAGAAAAAGGGAGAAAAGCAGCTCTTTGAGGTTGATCGCAGGTCGGTTTATAGATGTGTTCAATGTGGAACCTGCCGCTCTGTTTGTCCTGTATTTGACGTGGTAGGTTGGGAATCTGCCAATACACGCGGCAGAATGCTGATCATTAAAAGTTTGCTTGAAGGCATGCATCCTTCTGAAGATGTGCTCCCAAGTCTTGCTTCCTGTACAACCTGTGGGATCTGTGCTTCCAGATGCCCTGCAGGAGTAAATCCACCTGAGGTTGTGGAAGCTGCCCGTACCCAACTTGTGAAATGCGGCATTACAACAGACGCTCAGGAAAAATTGAAGTCAGCAGTCATGACATATGGAAACTCTTTTGGGGAAACAACAGACCGTAAACAATGGCTCTCCGAAGAAGAACTTTCAAAACTTCCTCAAAAGTCCGATTATGTTTATTTCGTGGGTTGTTTGGATTCCTACCGCTATCCGGAGTCTGCTAAAAAGGCGTTTGGAGTTCTACGACGCTTTGGAGTAACTCTTCTGCCTGATGAGCAGTGCTGTGCTTCCCCCCTCCTTCGTACCGGATTTAAGGAGGAAGCAGAAGAGGTTATGGAGCGAAACCTTGAGCAGATTCGGAAAATAGGAGCACATACAGTTATCACGAGCTGTGCAGGCTGTTATACAACGTTCAAGAACAACTACCCCGAAGAACTCAAGGTTATCAGCCTCCCTGAATTTCTTGCCGAACACCTAGAAGAACTCAATTTGAAAAAACTTGACCTTACAGTTACCTACCATGATCCCTGCCACCTGGGCAGACATAATAAGGTTTATGACGCTCCACGGAAGGTTATCCAGGCAATCTGTACTCTCAAGGAGATGAAAAATATTAAAGAAAACGCGCTCTGCTGTGGAGGTGGAGGCGGGGTAAGAAGAGGGTATCCTGATGTTTCCCTTGAACTTGCAAGAAACAGGCTTAAAGACGTGCCAGAAGGCGTGGATTATATTGTTACTTCCTGCCCTCTCTGTGTGAGAAATCTCAGCGATGCAGGTGGAAATATCGAGGTTATTGATATTGTAGAACTCGTGGCAATGGCAATGGAGTAGTCTGTTTTTGTCTAGTTAATAGAGTAGTTTTTTTGTCTAGTTATTTGTGATTCCAGTTATTTATCTTGCTTTTCTTAACTGGTTTCTATCTTAACTGGTTTTTTTAGTTCAGGGCCATTTTCCGGCGCAGCTATTATTTTCCATCCTTGAAAACATAACTGCTTTGAAAAAATAGCTGTTATCTTCCTAGTTTGTAAAATAGCAGACTTTCTATCTTTTAAATAGTAATTTTTATCTTCTAAACGATTCTTGTTATTAAATAATATGGTCAGATGTAAGTATTGCAAGTAAGTTAGGAGGATAGGATCGTGAGTGATAATTCAATAACTTTCCATAACGTTTCACCTGCTAGTTTTGAATGTATGAAGAAAAAGCTTCAGGACATGGGCATTTTTGTCCCTCAGGGCAATAAAGGAAAGCTTTCAGGCCAGGGAGTTGCGGCAGACTTCGAATGGGATGGAGAATCGAAACTTATCATCATAATAAAGAAAAAACCCTTTATTGTCAGTCACGAAACTGTAGCCTGGAAAATAAGTGAATTTGTTAGAGAGTGCCATGGCTCAATAGAGAAAATTCTGTGATGAAGTATGAGTGAAAGGAAACTGGATCTTGAGGGCTGCCAGGGGATTAAATTCAAAAATGTAACTCCTGACGTATTTTCCTGCATGAAGAAAAAACTCCAGAGCTATGGAATTGAAGTTTCATCCGGAAATTCCGGAGTGCTTGAAGGAAACGGAATAGTTGCCAGTTTTAGCTGGGATGGTGAAGCAAACCTGATAATTGAGATCAAGGAAAGGTCTCCGGACACTTACTGTGGGCAGGTAAGTGGTAAATTGAGGGCTTTCTGGCGTGAGTGTCAGGGTTTATGAAGGCAAACCCAATCCATGCTTACATCAGGATTAAATGTGTTTTTACCTTAAAACCATGTATTTATTTGGAGATAAACGATTCAGGAATGTTTTAAAGTAAAAGCGAGAAGTGTTTTAAATTCTTCGTTGAGATACTTAATACGTATTTTTCACACCTTCTTCACATATCTTCTTCACTTTGTTTTTTGTCTGTTATTTGAGTGTCTACTTTTCGTAATTATTTTGTTTCAATTCTATATATACAAAGATACGAGAGTTTATCTACTTTTGAAACACATGAGTGCCATGGAGATGAAAAATATGTCTGAATCTCCTAACCGATTTCATTGCCTTGATGCCGATGTTTGGATTGAGATTCCAGATAGGGTAATAGGCGTTACTGGTAATTGCTACGTTGGACGGGATTATATCCCTAAAAACGGTAAAACACGATATGATGTGAGGATCTTCGTTAAGGAAATCAAAATGGAACAAGAGGACCATGATACATTGATTAACGATAATGCTCTAAAATTATCTCGACGTAAGTCAGATGACATTGATGCTTTGATTGAGAAAGGCGTAAATCTACGAAATTTCGGAAAATACGATGAAGCTCTGCAAATATTTGAGAAAGTGATAGGGCTCGAACCTTCAAATGCACAGGCATGGCACAATAAAGGAATTATTCTGGGAATACTTAAAAAGTACAATGAAGCTCTGCAAGCATTTGAGAAAGCACTAAAAATCGAACCGGAGAAAAATCGTAGGGATTCTAGTGCTCTTCATCTTCGTCGCGCTCGTAATAAGATCTCTGAAAGGGATCGGGGCAACAATGTAGAACAGTAAATTAAATAAACGCAAAATTTGACTTTGAATTTACAGCAAGTTCGTGACACTGGCGAAGTGCTACTAAATTTCAACAGTTTACACGAACTTGCACTTTAGTTAATAAGCATCTTTGTGATGGGCCAATTTTACTAACGTCACAGTTTGTTCTTTTTCATCAACAGAAAAACATAGTACAAAATTAGAATCTACATGCACTCGCTTGTACTTATTCAAAGGATAGTTTAGATTTTTGTAATGCTGAGGATTGATGCAAATTTCATCAGCTTTCTTGAATACTGCCTCAAACAGTACATGATTCTTTTTGTTTAACTTTTTCAGCTCTTTTGAAAGTTTTCCTTTGATTAATAATTTGTACAAGCTTATTCATCCTCATCAGGCAAGCCTTTGATATATGCTTTTAGTTCATTGGCATTTTCAAATGGCCCAATTACTTCGTCATTTTCCGAATCAAGCATTTCCTTTATGAACTCAGGACTGTATTGAGGCTCAAGTATTTTCTCTTCATATTGAGCTACAACTAAGTCAAGAGCTGCACTCTTATCCTTTAGATTATATTTGGCTTTAACAATATTCAGAACCTGGTTTGTCCTGTCTGATATTTTAACTCTAGCTTGTATCATATGTATTCCTTATGCACATCATATGCACACATTAACTATAAAACTATCTTTCTGTGAATTTGAGAAATACATAGTTTTTATGAGAAAACCTCTGTATACTGCAGATTTTTCTATCATTCCTGAGGATTTTCTCTCTCTACTGGGTTTATTGTCCAATTGCTACAAGATTTAAATTTTTCAACAATTGATGAAGGTAGTGGATTGTTTGCTAAAGGATTATTGCAGAAACATACATGCCTTTCATAGTTTTCAGCTTTTTCGTAATAGTAAATTATAACAGCAGAAATTTTATCATTCTTTTTTCTCTCTCCAAGCTCCAAAACTCCATCAAGTCTTATATGATCAAATCCAAAACCACTTATTATGTTAGGAATTTCATGATAAGACGTATTTTTTATTTTTAATGCAATAATACCTGGATGAATAGCAGACAATTGCTCCCTTTCTGTCTTAAGTTTTCCTGCAAACTTTATAGGTTTACGTTTTGTAATATAGCCATAATCTATAGAACTATTTTCAATCTCTTCCCATTCGGCATTTTTTTCATTCCAATGCATCTTTGACCCTTCACACCAGATTATTCCAAGATCACCAAAAAATGTAGAAACTTTAATAAATATCTGAGGGTCAACATTTGTAACCTTGATATCACTTTGTTTACTATTTTCTAGAGGTAGGGGCTCAAACTCAATATCAAAATCTATTTCTTTACATAATAATCCTATTTCCAATTCTGCTAGTGCACCTTCATAGTTCTCTTTATTTTCAAGCTTAGCTTGAAAATGATCTTCTGCTTTTTTGATTTCGTGTTTTAAAGTTAATAAGCAATTCTCAACATGTTCAAGATAAGCAGCAGAAAATTCATCATTTTTTATTATCTCTTCTACTATAGGGTGTTCCGTTCCTTCTTTTTTAAGTTCGGTCTCAATCCATTCCTGCGTAAAAAAAGTAGCAATATGAGGGTATTTTCTATTTATTTCTAAAAAGGAGGTCATAATAAAAAAATGTATTATGAATTATATAATTATTCTTATCATGTCATGATAATTTATAAAGTGTACAGAACTTTCAGTATAATACTATTTATTTACTTTATAGGACTTACGCACTTGAAACAAAAACAGTAGCATTAAACTCATAGCTTACTAAAATTAAAATTTTAACTATGAAGCTTACTTTTGTCGTTTTTCCTTTCTCCTTATCAAACACTTGTGGGCATTACCTACGAGGTCAAGTCTTCCTGCCTTCTCCAGAGCTTCATATACAAGCTCGTAATTTGCAGGGTTCCTGTAGTGCATAAGGGCTCTCTGCATGGCTTTTTCTTTCTTATTTTTTGCAACGTATACTTTTTTGCCTGTGAACGGGTCCAGTCCTGTATAATACATGCATGTCGATACGGTCATAGGTGTTGGGGTGAAGTCCTGTACCTGTTCAGTGTAGCCTCCATGGTCCCGCACATACTCTGCCATTTCTATCATATCTTCAAGGGTACAACCCGGATGTCCCGACATCAGATAGTTTACGATGTACTGTTCTTTGCCGCACTTCCGGTTGAAAGCTGTAAATTTTTGGGTAAATTTCTCGTAAACTTCTCTACCTGGCTTGCACATCGCATTGGTGACCTGTCTTGAAAAGTGTTCAGGTGCGATCCTCAATTGTCCACTAATATGGTAAGCGCAAAGTTCTTCGAGGTACTCTTCATCTTTAAGAGCAAGGTCATAGCGTACGCCGTAACCTGTAAAGACTTGCTTAACCCCTGGAAGTTCGCGCAGGCGGCGTAAGAGTTCAAGCAGCTTTTTGTGGCTGGTATCCATAGCAGGGCAAACGCGAGGATAAAGGCAGGACTTGTCAAGGCAGGCTCCTTTTTTCCCCCAGGTTTTACACTCCATGCCGTACATATTTGCACTCGGGCCGCCAACTCCGTTTATAATACCCTTGAAATCCGCTCTTTCTGTAAGCTTTTTTGCTTCACGCAGGACAGAGTCGATACTGCGGCTCGCAATCATACGTCCCTGATGCTCTGTAATTGCACAGAAAGCACAGCCTCCAAAGCATCCTCTGTGCGTTGTCAGGGAGAATTTTACCATTTCCATGGCAGGAATAGGTTCAGTATAGGAAGGATGAGCTTCACCAGTAAACGGCAGTTCATATACATGATCCATCTCAGCTTCAGTCAGGAGGCGCATTGGCCTATTCTGCACGATTATAGTTTTTGGGTGAGGCTGAATAACCCCTTTTCCAGTAACAGAGTTCTGTTCCGCAAAATAAATGTGAAAAGCCTTTGCAAAGGCTGTTTTATCCTGAGAGACCTCTGAAAAGGAAGAAATTTCGATATTTTCCCTTAAAAATTCGGCTGCATCCTCAGCTATTTTTTCTTCTTTTTGTTCAGTTTTTTCCTGTTCAGTTTTTCCTTGTTTCTGTTTAGTCAATTTCTCATTTGGCTTTTCGGCTCTTTCTTTGAGTTCTTTCCAGGCTTTAACTTCCATCTTCCAGACTGTACCCGGAATATCTTTAATATTTTTGATATCTTCTCCGGCTTGCAATCTTTTTGCAATTTCCACGATCTGAAGCTCTCCCATGCCGTAGACTATGAGATCAGCAGGCGCATCAGCCAGAATGGATTGCCTGACATTATCCGAAAGATAATCATAATGGGCAAAGCGACGTAATGAAGCTTCAATGCCCCCCAGTACTATAGGCACTTCAGGGAATGCTTCTTTTATCCTGTTCGAGTAGATGATTACCGCCCGATTTGGACGAAGCCCTGCTTTGCCTCCAGGGGAATAAGCATCCTTATTTCGCGGTTTCAAGCCTGGAGTCAGGTTGCTGACCATAGAGTCAGTATTTCCTGCGCTTACGGAAAAAAAGAGTCTGGGCTTTCCAAGTTTTTTGAAGTCTTCAGGGCTGTCCCAACGCGGTTGGGTGATTACTCCTACTCTGAAACCGGCATCTTCAAGGACTCTTCCTATTATTGCCGTACCAAAACTGGAGTGATCTATATAGGCATCTCCAGTAACCAGAATGATGTCAAGCTCTTTCCAGCCGCGAGCTTTCACTTCCTCAGGGCTCATTGGAAGAAATTTAGATGCAGGTATGCGGGAAGAAGTAGATTTTTCTTTTCTTTTTATCTTCTTATGGTTGGCTCCGAGCCCTTTTCCCAGTTTTTTTCCCGCTCCGGTCTTGGACTTTAATTCTGAGAACTTTACTTCGATTTTTTTTCCTTCGACTTTTTCGGCTTTTATTCTGGGCTTATTTTCTGATTCAACTCTTCCTTTTGTTTTTTGTCTTACTTCAGCTTTTTTTGGGACAAAAAAACCGTTTTTTCTACCCGATATCTCTTTATTCGGCTTTTCCGAGTTCAAAGTCTTATCCCTTTTTGAAATTGCTGCATTTTTAGCCATAATTTGCTTTTAAACTCCTTGTTCTTTTAACTTCTGATTAAACAGATATCGGAACTGTTTTTATAATGGGCGATCTTCCTCGATAGGCAAGATGAATCGTTTTATTCTCCAATCATCATTTTTGACATTCTATATGAAGCCATAATCTGGTTGTTCCCATCCCTATCTGTAGGAGCTCCATGTCCAGGATAAAGGTTTTTTACATCCAGTTTTGTGAGTTTTTCTATTGAACTAGCCATTTTTTCAGGTTCTGAACCCTCAAAATCCGTTCTTCCAAAACTCCCGCCTGAAAATACAGTATCTCCGGAAAAAAGACTTTTTGAAACCGGTTCATAGAGGCAGATACTCCCTTTTGAATGCCCTGGGGTATGGATAACCTTCAGGTATTCTCCATTTCCTATGTCAATTTTATCTCCTTCTTCATATGTAATTGTGGGCCTGACAGCAGGAGCTCGGTCTCCGAAAATCGTGGACACGCTAAGATATTCGTTGTTTATACCTTCAAGGTCAGCTTTATGTATTCCGACTTTTGCACCGCTCTTTTCTACAATAGCTGCTGCTGCCGCAGCATGATCATAATGGCAGTGGGTCAGGACTATAAGTTTCAGGTCTGTAAGCTTGATATATTTCTCCAGTTGCTTAATAATCAGATCGCTACTCATTCCCGCGTCGATCAGGACTTTCCCGTTCACCAGATAAACGCTGGAGTCGTAAGCTGTAGGGCAAATGTACCGGACTTCCATGTTTTTTCCTCTTTTAATCCTCTTTTTCTTTTTTTCTTATTCTTTTTCTTAAGCTTCTAACATTTCCCAGCTTATTTTTTCAGCTCATTACTTTCTTTTGATATATGTCCGAGAATTTATATATTAAAAGCCCTACGAGCATTTTCAGTTGTTGATTTTGCAATCTCTACCGGCTTCATATTCTTGAGTTGCGCTACCACAGGAACTGAATCTACTATAAAAGCAGGCTCGTTTCTGCCTTTCCGGGAAGAAAGAAAAGGACTATCTGTTTCAAGAAGCAGGCTTTCAAGCGGCACAGCTTCTGCAAGAGTCTGGTGATGTTTAGAAAAACAGACAAGAGTTGCCAGGGAAATATAATATCCCATATCTACGATTTCCCTCATAGTCTCAACAGAACCGCTATAACAGTGATAAATAACTGTGTCCACGCTTTTAACAAGCTTCAGCACTTCTGCTTCAGCCAATCTTGCATGTACTACAAGAGGTTTATCCAGCTCTTTCGCAAGTTCGATTACTTTTTTGAACGCAGCAGTCTGCCTCTCACGTTCCTTGTTTGTTTTACAGTCCTGAAAATCCAGGCCTGCTTCTCCGATTCCAATTGCTTTTTCTACATTGGCTTCAATCTGGGTAAGAATAGCATTTATCTCTTTATCTTCGCCTTCCCTACCAATGTCAGGACTCAGACCGAGTGTAGCATAAATATCATCATGTTGTTCCGCAAGTTCAAGGCTAATGCGGTTGCCTTTCAAGGAAATTCCGGAATTGATCATTCCGACTAATCCTGACTCCCTGGCTCGGAGAATAGTCTCTTCCCTATCGCGATTGAATTTAGGAAAATCAAGGTGACAGTGAGAATCAATAATTGGATAAGGCATGGGTTTGTATTCCATCTCATTTTATTTTACTTTTTATACATGATTTATGGAATACAGACCCAAAAAATGAACAGGAACTAGTCCTTATCCGATTTTTTTTGTCTTCAACGTTTTTAATCATTTGGGCTCTTTAATCAGTTTTAACCGGCCCCAATCAATTCAGTTTTCTGACTCTTTTTTATACAGCAGGTTCATAGCATTTACAAGGGCTTCTACAGAAGCCATAACTATATCCGGGTTTGCAGATCTTGCAGTTACAATCCTGCCCTTCTCATTTTCGAGACCTATGTATACGTCTGCAAGGGCATCTGCTCCACCTGTAATTGCATCGATCCTGAACTCCTGGAGTCTAAAGTGGTTACTCTCTCCAAGGATATCTCTTACAGCTTTCAGAGCGGCATCCACAGGACCAACTCCGGTCCTAGCTGCAATTGTTTCTTTACCTTTGATATCTGCTTTGACTACTGCAGTTGGTGTCAGGATATTTCCTGTCATTACAGAAACTTCTTTGAGTTTGATAAGTTCTTCTTCCGAACTTGCTTTCCCGAGCACTGCAGAGGCAACTGCATAAAGGTCAGCATCTGTAATCTGCTTTCCTTTATTTGCAATCTCCTTAATTCTGGATACGATTTCATCAAGTTGCTTATCATTGCTGATAATACCTGCAGATTCGAGAGATTGCTTGACTGCATGTTTACCTGTGTGCTTACCAAGTACAATACGCCGTCTGTGTCCTACCATTTCCGGAGTCATAATCCCAGGTTCGAAAGTATCGGATTTTTCGAGTACTCCCTGACTGTGAATTCCTGACTCATGGGAGAAGGCATTTTGGCCCACAACAGGTGTATTTGGAGGCAGTCTGATTCCAGTATAATTTTCAATCATTTTCGAGGTTTCTACAAGATACTCGGTTCGGATATTAGTTTTTGCCCCGTAGATTGAGGTCAGACTCATGACTGTCTGGGAAAGATCGGCGTTTCCTGCCCTTTCACCTATGCCGTTTATTGTAACCTGAACCTGAGATGCACCTGCTTCAACTGCCATAAGACTGTTTGCTACAGCAAGCCCGAAGTCGTTGTGGCAATGTACGTCAATAGGAATCGTTATTTCAGCCGCAATATCCTTTATCTGCCTGTACATTGCGGATGGGACCATTACGCCAACGGTATCCGGCACGTTAATTATGTCGCATCCTGCTTCCTGCACTGCTTTGAAAACCTCTATGAGATATTCAGGTTCGGTTCTCGTAGCGTCCATTGCAGAAAACATGCATCTCCTCCCGTTATCTTTAATATACTGGACAGCTTCTACAGCCATTTGAATTACTTCTTCCTGGCTTTTTTTAATGGTGTATTTTCGCTGTACTTCAGAAGTAGGGACGAAGGTATGCACAAGTCCAACATCACTTTCAAAACAAGCATCAATGTCTTTTTTCAATACACGAGCAAGCCCGCATACTTCAAGATCCAGCCCGGCATTAGAAATCGATTTTACGGATTCTTTATCTCCTTCTGATGAGATAGGAAATCCAGCTTCTATAATGTCTACCCCAAGTTTATCAAGCTGATAGGCAATTTCCAGCTTCTGTGAAGAAGTTAGAGATACCCCAGGGGTTTGTTCTCCATCACGCAGTGTTGTGTCAAAAACAGTTACCTTTTTATTCTTCATAGGTTCGATATAAAAATCGATCCCTTCTTTCAGTTCTTACGTTCATAATAATCATCTACTTAAATGAAGATTTCTAGTATATAAATCCCACGAGAGTTTTTTTAATGTTTAAATTTACGTTTTGCTTTTCAAGTTTTTGACAGAAAGTTATTTATACTAGATACCCCATTCTAGGGTTGCTTCTCAAGGTGTCACACGACATCTAAGAGAATGAAAAACGAAAGTTGAAAAACGGGAATTGAAAAACGAAGTTTAAAGATGCCAAAAAACGAATCTGAAAAACGGATATAGGTGGCATCCAGAGGCGTTGTTTTTGAACAATGGCTCATAAAAACGGACAAAGTTAAGGATTCGAAAGCTCAACTCTTTTGAAATCTTTTAACTCTTCTCATTTCCTTCTTTCAAAATTCTTCCAACTCCTTTTTGGGAGAATGTTTATATACTAGAACTGCCTTGTAAGTATCCCTCTCACAAAGCGATTGTGATGAGGTGCATAATACAAAGCTTTATATACAAGAAATGTCTTGTA